>QQTW01000817.1_pt1 | contig 20520 bp, 20 predicted proteins | sample 1904831 | NCBI WGS metagenome assembly QQTW01 (sample SAMN09435610, study PRJNA476489) | Subsurface metagenome, whole genome shotgun sequencing project. | reverse complement strand
AGTATGCGGAGGAACTCTTCCGAAGGGTCTATGACCTGACCATTGGCGTCCTCAACCCACTTGAGCTTCTCGTTGATGTCGGGAATGGCAGACAGCGCATCATAATAGTCGGGAAGGAGATTCTCTTCCTCTCTCTCCATACCTTCCGCCAGCGTTTCGCCTGCAGTAACTTGTGTACTGTCTTTGGTTGTCGTAGAGACCGTCCGTCCGCGCTTATCTTCTTCTTCGGTAGCTTTCTCTTGATTTCGCAGCCAACGCCTCATTCCAGCCTTCGTTCTCAAGAGAGCTGGCTCTTCCGGGTTGAGTTTGTCATCACGGAACAATCGGTTTCGCTCTGCTGCGACGACCGCTCTATCTTTCTTGGTGATGTGCTTCCATGTTTTGAATTCTACATTGTCGATGTCAGCATCCTCGGACTGCCCGTTGGCCAGACCACTCGCAGATGTGCCATCAGCGTCGGTGACATCGGCTTGACTTCCTGGCGCTCCGGTGCTGAGAATGCCATGTGGTCCAAGAGGGGTCAATGTGCCAGGCGGCGGAGTTGATAGTCCATTGATACTACCTTCCATTGGCGCATCTGAGTCTGCGCGGAAGAACTCATTCTTCAGGTTAGAAGGTAGACCGTTGATTAGCGGCATGCTGGGTCGGCTCTCGGCGCCAGGTGTGCCGTCATGGCTAGAATGTGCCGTCTTTCGAGCTGTGTTGCTGTTCTGAGTGCCTTTCTTGCCCTTTTTTGTGTGCGCCTTCCGGCCACGCGAAGCCATAATAGGCTCCTCTGTTAAAAGCAAATGTCAGTTATGTAGACAGACGATGAGGGTTTGAGGCGCATACCGTCGTCACTGTCCTCCACTCCATCCATGTCCACATCGCCACTGTGCAACCTTCGCTCTTCAGCTTCAACCTCAGCTCGATCGCGCACGACGATGTCTGGTATCAGGGGAACAAGCTTCTCTGTCTCTTTTCGCATGTAAAGCGCCTTCTTGCGCAGAAAATGGGCCGGGTCCGCGTTGTATCTGAGGCAGTTTGCCCAGATCAAGTTCAGGTCGTCGACAAACTCCTTCTTGGACTTGTACTGAAGAGTCTTGAGCTTTTTGATCATGGTCCCAATATCCATAGGATGCTTGATGATGGTGTAGTAGTCGGGCGCATCGCGCTTGTTGACTCTTTGCAGAAAGGGACCTGCATGCTCCGTCATGGCCTTCAACTCCATCAAGACCTTTTCAGCGGCCTCGTACAACTCCTCCTGACCAACTTTCTCCTCGCTGGCCCACTTGCTCCGGTTCTTGCGGACTTCGCTGATCAGACTCCGGAGTTGAGCATCAGTAGCTCGCACCTTGTGTCGCGCAGCATCAATCCGGGCGATGAGGTGCTTCAGCGTCAAACTTGATGCACCCAGGTTTGCGCTGCTCAGAGTTCCTTGATGCGCAGCCCCTCCGGCGGCGGCGTTGTTCCCACTGTGTCCGGGCTGACCTGACATCTCCGTTTCGACTTGACGGTCTAGCTCATCGAGTTTCTGCTGTTCCAACATTGCGTCGCGGTCCGTCTCGAGCGTGTAAAACAAGGTATAAGAGCTCTTCTTTGCAGCATCCTCCGCGGCCTTCTTGTCTTTCTCCAGCTTCTTGCGCACATCTTCTGAGCTTTTCGACTGTTCGACCGAGGAAGTACTACTGCGATGCTGTAGCAGTGAGTTGCTGCGTAGGCCATGAGGCTTGGCAATAGGACGCCTTTCGGCGAGACTGGTGTGAGATCCTGGGCGAGGTTGCGTGGCTGGTCCATTGTCAACAAGATCATCCTCCCCATCCTCGTCGTCTCCATAATCATCCTCATCTATTGTTCTGGCTGGCTTTGGCTTTGTGGTAGTTGGCGCGACAGAATCCTGCTCCGCGACGGGTCCAGGTCGTGGTTGGGTCTCATATTCCCCCAATCCAACATCTGTTCCGGGTTCCGCATCACCAAATAGGAGGGCGAGTCGGGCTTCTGTCCGCGCATAGTGATACTGAAAGACCATCTGCTTGGGATCCTCTTCCCCGGTTGTGTCCCCCACCTCTGCGCCGCCGCCGCTGCCACCGTTGGCGCCATCCTCGGTCATGCTTGAAAGTCGGATCCTTGTCGGATTGGTGGATCCGGAATGGAAGGCAGGCGCGCCATTGATGCCGTGTCGCGATGATGGATTGTAAGGTGAGTTGTTCGCGGAAAACATGTCACGGTGATGAACAGTGAAGCTCGCTCAGGGCTCTTGGCAGACCCCTCGCACATTCGGCCGATGCCGTCAACAGCCTCGTCCAGCGGTCGGTGAGCGACAGAAATACCATGGAGCAAGAGCTGAGAAAACGAGGGACTTGGAGAAGTAATTTAGATGATGAAAATCGAAGGTTGGGGTGTGCGACGTGATAAGTAAGTTGTCTCTATTGTGTGAATGGGGACAATTGACGTTGGCTCAGGCATTGTGAATAAGACATGCGCTAGTCCCGATTCGGGTCACTTCCGCCCGCGTTACGAAGTGACACCGAACCGCGACTGAGCGCGAATGATCATCATCTTGAGAGTTGTGAGAGTCCAGTTCTACATTTATTTATTGGCTACAAGTGCAGAGCTATTCCAGGACTGATCCGCGGCCTGGATCATCCTTACTTCTCAACGCCGGGATGATGAGGACGTAGCGACTATACCTCTCTGAAATGCGGATACGAACGCCTTTTGCAGGTACGTAAGTTGACGATTTCACCCATCCCTACGAAGCTGTTCCGGGGGAAGGCCAGTCTTTGGAGCCTGTTTTGGTCTACGAAACCGCGGCTCACTATGCGATGCACTTTTAGGAGCTCTCTTCATATTGCTGCTCGCCGCGTCATACCTTGGGCTCACTCCGAATCAAATCCCAACCTACAGTCACAGTGATAAAGTCCTCCACTTAGTCACATTCTTCCTCATCACAGTAAGTCCTCTTGGTTTGTATGGTGAGCTCAAATTGACGGCTACACAGATATGTTTCTACTGGACGCTTGAGACGACACGGCGCCGCACCTTGCAGTTGACATTACTTGCATGTCCCGGAATCCTTGCTATAGGCTCAGAAGTCGTTCAGGCCTTCCTCCCGGTACATGACTATATTCTATCCGAAGCATGAAGCTAACATCTGACAGAATGGTCGCGACTTCGATCCCTACGATATCCTCGCCAATGAGGTTGGCAGCCTAAGTGCGGTTGCGTTGTGTACCTGGTATCATAAGCGCATGCTGGAAAGGAGACGTCAAGCCAAAACCTATCAGCCGGTCCCTGGAGAGGACCTGAACGAGGCAGATTTGGAGCTCGGTGAAGGGACAAACGCACAGCTGAGTGGAAGGGTTGTCAATACCGTGCCGACTATTGAAGAGGAGGTGGACAACTGGGATGAGAATGCGGAAGATGAGTGGGCGGAAGATGAAAACCTCAGCGCAGAGAACGCAGGCAACGGTCAGACGAAAGTCAATGGGATTGCCAAGGAAGAGGTTGTCGAGAGCGGGAAGCAGCCCCACACATAACATATCGTTACGAAGTTGATGCGAGTGTTAGCGCTTGGATTCGTTCAGTTACTGACGACCTGAGCCCCAACAACTGTCTAACCCAGATCACTGTAGCCCACGTTGTCACGTTCGTCGAGACTGACACAACCATGAGCACGGCAACTTCCCAATGCCCACTTCCAGCTAGTTTGACCACCTCTGGTCGAGTTTAGCTCAGTTGAACATCGCCTTCTTCCCTCACTGATTCTGCCGATGACATGATGAAAAGGGTGATGGTGGTGAAAAAGTCGATAGTTTTTGGTCCGCTCAAACTCCATCACATATCGCGGCCACCTCACTGTGCTGCCCCACTTGCTGCCTTCGCCGCTTGCTGTGGGTTCAGCTTCTTGCCGTCCTTGTTGTACCGAACCCTTGGGGGAGGAGCACGGTTGCGTCTCCCCTCGCGCGATCGAACACTATAAACTGTCAGTTCCCGTGCTGTTGCGGCTCTGTCTCCATGTTGAGCGCCAGAGAAGTCATACCGAACGATCTTGCCGTGGATGGCGCACGAAACGCAATACTGGAGCTTCAGGTACATCTTTGGAACGACGTACTCGGCGAAGACCGAGGCATCCGAGATATCTCCTGTGGTACGAGTGGATCAGTGATGGACCATGGAGGGAGCTATGCCTCAAATGAGGCTCGTTTCGCGTGTAGAGATTATGCAACGATCGAAGTCAGACGTACTGATTGCAGCTGATTCGACCATGTTGCGAATTGTGAATCGCTTGATGGCCTTATCCTTTGGCGTGCATCTCGAGCAATTGGAGCAACGGATAGGTTTGACGTGACCACGACCCTTCTTGTTGCGGCCGCTTCGTACATGGTCAGCTTCAATCGTTAGGCGAAATATCCCTATTGGAAACTCACTTGGAAGCCCGCTTCTTAACCATCTTGGACTCTTCCAATCAGCGTGACTGCTACTCTCAAATGCACGAAGCCCACGGGGTGGTACTGTGAAGAGTCAAGTTTCTATCGGATATCGATGGATATGTCAAAGGCCGTATGATGGAGTGTGAAATTGACCGTGCGGACCAAAATCGCCTAGCCGAAAGTAAGCCACCACATTCGTCTTATCTTATCTCAATCTATCACTTCACTGAATGGATATTCGCGATCAGCTTGTGGTTGGCCGGCCAAGCAAACGGTCGACGATATCTCTCTGGATAGCTTGGTCGAATTCAGTCGATATTACGTGCAGTCAATGTCTTCCACGAGTTTTGCGCTGTGATGAATACTTGTAACCCAGCTGTTCCCATCGTACTCACCCAGCTCCTCTTTCGGGTGTCTGTTTTGTATACCCACGTCGCTGGGCAACAGCCGGAGCCCCCTTGGGCCCATTATTCTTGGCGGATATCTCCGTAACAAATCGACAACTTCAAGCTGCCTTATTCCCAGCACGAAACAACTTCACAATCTACATCTTACAATATGTCTGCGGCAGGCACTTTCAGAGGTACTCCCAAGGGGAGAGCTCAAGTACCATTCACGAATAGCCCTTCCCATATTCCTCGCCCTGCTCCTGAAAGTAATGCAAGCGAAACAGGAACCTCAACACTGAGTGCCAGTAGACAGAAGCAATCCAAAAGAGATGAGGTCCGACTCATTACACCCTGGTGTTGTCTGTATAGTGCTTCTGGCTGACGAAAAATCAGGCGATTAGGAAAAAGATTGAGACCGACTTGAACAAGAAAAGAAATGCGCCAGGACGCGTTCGCCAAACCAGAAAGGCACCGCCAGGCACAGTCCTCGCGTTAAAGCCAAGCCCTGCTCTCCAGATCAAACCCGACACAACTGTTGCAGAGGCTGCGCAGCTTATGGCCGCGAAGCGTGAGGATTGCGTCTTGGTTACGGATGAAGATGAGCGAATCGCCGGCATCTTCACCGCCAAGGACTTGGCTTTTCGAGTGGTGGGAGCAGGTATCAAGGCAAGAGACGTTACCATTGCGGAGATCATGACCAAGAATCCGTTGTGCGCCAAGACCGACACGAGTGCGACCGATGCCCTGGATCTCATGGTGAGAAAGGGGTTTCGACATTTGCCGGTAATGGACGAGAATCATGACATATCCGGGATACTTGATATCACCAAGTGCTTCTACGATGCCATGGAAAAGCTGGAGCGCGCCTATAGCTCTTCCCGAAAGCTTTACGATGCATTGGAGGGTGTACAAGCCGAGCTTGGGTCCAGTCAACCTCAGCAGATCATACAATATGTCGAGGCTCTACGCACTAAGATGTCAGGCCCAACGCTGGAGTCAGTTCTAACAGGACTGCCGCCTACAACAGTGTCTGTTAGGACCTCAGTCAAGGAAGCCGCAGCGCTCATGAAGGAAAATCATACGACAGCAGTCTTGGTGCAGGATCAAGGTCAAATAACTGGTATCTTCACCAGCAAAGACGTCGTGCTTCGTGTCATCGCCGCAGGCCTTGACCCGGCAAACTGCAGCGTAGTCCGGGTCATGACGCCACATCCCGATTTCGCCCCCGTGGATATGACCATACAGGCGGCGCTGAGGAAGATGCACGGTGAGTCTACCGAGATACTATTCGGACCACATCGCTGAGCTGCTGCAGATGGTCATTACTTGAACTTGCCCGTCATGAGCGAAGCAGGAGAGATTGTTGGAATGGTAGACGTTCTCAAGTTGACATATGCTACTCTTGACCAGGTCAGGCTCCATCATTAGATCGAAGATTGCAGCACGACTGATTCGAATAGATCAACAGCATGTCTACCACTGACAGTGAAGGTCCTGCTTGGAATAAGTTCTGGCTTTCGCTTGAGAACGAGACTGAATCGTTAATGTCCGGAGAGGGCGCCAGTAGCCGACCTGCTCACACTCCTGATGCTCGTTCTCTGATGTCTCCTGAACTGGTGCGTCCTAATGTTGAGCGGGGAGACAGTGTTATGCCGCACGAATCAGCTTCACATAATGGCGGTGATTCGCCAGAGCACTCTGCCATTGCCGGTGCCGTATCACCTTCGATGGAGGAGCCTCCGTTTGCCTTCAAATTCAAGGCCCCCAGTGGACGAATGCACCGGCTGCAGTTCGTTGCTTCAGCAGGCGTCTCGGAACTGGTTGCTCAAGTGGCCGAGAAACTCGGCGGCGAAGTCACTTCCATCGGTGGCATGCCTACCGTCGAGGAAGGGAAGCTCCTTAAATCCGGATTTGCCCTCAGCTACTTGGACAACGAAGGCGATACGGTGTCCATCACCACGGATAGGGATCTCGTTGAAGCGGTGAGCCTTGCGCGACAGAGTCACAGAGATAAGGTCGATCTTTTTGTGCATCATCCGGACAAGCCGCCGATATCGGCTACTCTGGACCCTCATCCGGCTCTAGCGAAACTACCGACGCCGCCGCAATCGGCAATAAGAGAACGCAGGCGACATGCGGACGATGGTCAAGAGGACGAAGGCCAATCGGAACCACACAAGGACTGGAAACAGGCCTCCGGATTGACGACCAAGCCAGGAGAACAGTTGATCGCAGGCGTGCCAAATGAATTGCTCCTTCCAGGCGCAATTGTTACTTTGGCGGTGGTGATAATTGGTGTATTTGCTCTGGGACGGTCCTCAAGCCGTTAGGCAGTATCACGCTTTTCTTCGCATATGAGGCTGCATGCCAACAACCTCTCAGAGCTCTCCACCACGTCTTTGCGAGCACGTATCTTACTATAGCCTGCCTGTTGATTGCGAGCGTGGTCACTTTGCGCCTCTGTTCCATGTTTGACTTCTTCATTGGCTCATTACTGCCTATTGTGGGCTCATATAGCTTTTTGTTAACGCGATGGAAATTCGCGCTTCAGGCGCATGATGAGATCTCGTGGACCCTGTCGCTTTGATCCCTCAGTTGTGACCCTGCTAATACGAGCTGTGTAGCAGTTGAGTGTAAATGTATTGGTCATGAAGCAAGGACATACCTGGACGTAGTATGCAAGGAGTGCTTTAATTATCTCCTGAGGCCAGTCTTGAGCCTCATTAGCGTATTCGAAGCTTGGCTGCCATTTGTTGTCGTGGTACCGGAGTCAGTCCGCCGACAGCCAAAACCCCGCCAAAAATATTTCGTCCACCTACAGCACTTTGAGTCTTAGACCGTGTGAATCACAGCACTTCTGTTAGTAAACACCAAGCGCACCACCGCCAAATCCTCCGCAATCTCGATTCTTGAGCGCACTAGACGTTGTTTTGGGCGCGTGAGCATATCTCTTCGCCTTACTACCTCCAAGGCGGAGTACTTGGCCGGACGCGGCGCGCCGCGCACAGCTTTGTCGACAACAACGCACGATGTCCCTGCTTCCACCCGAAGTGCACGCTGCTCTGAGCCAATTATTGCAGGGACTGCAGTCTGCCGACAATGTCGTGCGGATACAGGCTGAGGAGGATCTCGGCACGAACTGGGTGCAGAGCCGCCCGGATGTTCTGTTGATGGGCTTGGTAGAGCAGATTCAGGGAGCGGAGGAGCCAACAGTCAGTGATCTCGGAAGCAGCCAGCCTTTCTCTTGGTGCTGACTTCTTTCAAACACGGTAGACGCGGTCCTTTGCCGCCGTGCTTTTCCGGCGCATAGCTACCAGGGCTCGGAAAGATGCAGCTTCCAACGAAACAAAGGACCTGTTCTTGACGTTGCAGCAACCCCAGAGGAATGCCATCCGCGGCCGACTATTACAAAGTCTAGAGACGGAACACACGGCAAACATTCGTAACAAAATCGGTGACGCTGTTGCTGAGATAGCAAGGCAATACACCGAGGAAGGTATTATATAAACTGGTCTCTAGATTGTGTGGGCAATTTGCTTATTCGGAACTCCTACAGGTGAACCATGGCCTGAGCTTCTCGGTGCTCTGTTTACTGCAAGTCAGTCCGGTGACCCCGGTCAGAGAGAGACCGGCTTCAGAATCTTTGCAACGACGCCTGGAATAATTGAGAAGCAGCATGAGGACACCGTCCTCGGTGCATTTACCAAGGGTTTCAAGGACGAGGATGTATCGGCGAGTTTCCCTTCCGTGAATTCAAGGGGCACTGCTGATCTACTGAATAGGTCCGGCTCGCGGCCATGGAAGCATTCGCTTCATTCTTTCGCTCCATCAACAAAAAGTCCCAGCAAAAGTATTACGGGCTGCTTCCGGACATACTCAACATACTCCCTCCCATCAAAGAATCGCGTGATTCGGAATTGCTCACTAAAGCAATCATAGCTCTGATAGATCTCGCCGAGGTTGCACCCAAGATGTTCAAGCCACTATTCAATCATCTGGTCACCTTCAATATCACCGTGATCCAAGATAAAGAACTGGAGGATCAAACCCGACAGAACGCACTTGAGCTCATGGCTACCTTTGCAGATTACAGTCCCCAGATGTGCCGGAAAGATTCCTTATACACGTCAGAAATGGTCACTCAGTGTCTCTCATTGATGACAGACGTCGGCGTCGACGACGATGACGCCGCGCTGTGGAACGCATCAGAAGATGTATGTGAAGATGTGTCTCAGAAATTATACCGTCTAACGATATGTAGTTGGACATTGACGAAAGTGACATGAATCATGTTGCTGGAGAGCAATGTATGGATCGGCTAGCGAACAAGCTCGGCGGGCAAGCTATACTGCCGCCAACGTTCAACTGGCTGCCGCGAATGATGACATCTTCTGCATGGCGCGATCGACACGCGGCTCTGATGGCCATATCCGCGATCTCAGAGGGCTGTCGAGAGTTGATGGTCGGCGAGCTTGATAAAGTCCTTGACTTGGTTGTGCCCGCTCTTCGAGATCCACATCCCAGGGTCCGGTGGGCGGGTTGCAACGCCCTCGGACAGATGAGCACGGACTTTGCCGGGACCATGCAAGAGAAATACCATCAGATTGTGCTTCCAAACATCATACCAGTTTTGGAATCTGCAGAGCCGCGGGTGCAATCGCATGCAGCAGCCGCTCTCGTCAATTTCTGCGAAGAGGCCGAAAAGGCCATCCTTGAGCCATATCTTGATAATCTTCTCAGCCACCTTCTTTCCTTGCTACAAAGTCCGAAGCGATTCGTTCAAGAGCAGGCTCTCTCAACCATTGCAACAGTCGCAGACTCTGCCGAGGCAGCCTTCTCGAGATACTATGATACCCTTATGCCACTTTTGTTTAACGTCCTGAAAGAAGAACACTCCAAGGAGTACAGGCTTTTACGAGCCAAGGCCATGGAATGTGCCACTCTTATCGGTGAGTGCTGATCTGGTCGAATCGGAGGTGTCGTGCTGACTCCGAATAGCGCTGGCGGTCGGGAAAGAGCGGATGGGCCAGGACGCGTTCGCTCTGGTACAAGTACTCGGCACGATACAACGTATGCATATCTGTCTATTGTGGTTACTACCGGCTGACTGTTCCAGAAACGGCGACGGATGCTGATGACCCGCAAGCGTCCTATCTTCTCCACTGTTGGGGACGCATGTGTCGCGTACTCGGCCAAGAGTTTCTGCCGTACCTTCCAGCTGTCATACCTCCTCTCACTGAGCTTGCGGGTGCCAAGGCCGATATTCATCTCCTTGAAGATGACGAACAGGTCGCGCAAATCGAGCAAGAAGAAGGTTGGGAGCTGGTGCCGTTGAAAGGCAAAGTCATTGGTATCAAGACCAGTACTCTGGACGACAAGCACATGGCCATCGAACTCATCGTGATCTACGCTCAGTATCTCGAGGCGTCCTTCGAACCGTATGTTAACGATATCATGGACAACATAGCTTTGCCAGGCCTGGCCTTTTTCTTTCATGATCCGGTGCGCGTCGCGTCGGCTAGATGTGTCCCTCAACTTCTGAATGCATACAAGAAGGCGCATGGAGACCAGTCACCTCAATTGGGGCAACTTTGGGAGCGGACTGTAGAAAAAATCCTAGAAGTCCTCAGCACCGAGCCCGCCATCGATACTTTGGCAGAGATGTACCAGTGTTTCTACGAATCAGTGGAAATCATCGGAAAGAATTGTCTCACGGCCCATCACATGTCAACATTCATCGAGTCTGCAAAGTCCGTGTTGGAAGACTATCAAAAGCGGGTAAAGGCTCGTTTAGACGATCAAGCAGAGAAAGAGGAAGGGGACGAAGAGACAGAAGAGACTCTGTACGCCATTGAAGACGATCAGACGTTGCTTTCGGACATGAACAAAGCTTTCCATACCATCTTCAAGCACCAGGGACCCAGCTTCCTGCCGCACTGGGAGCGTCTTCTCAATTTCTACACCATGTTCGTCACTAATCCGGATCCCACCCAACGACAGTGGGCCCTGTGCATTTTCGACGATGTTCTGGAATTTTCTGGCCCACAATCCTGGAACTACAGTTCTCACCTGATTCAACCCCTCATCGATGGCATGCGCGATGATGTCGCTGCCAATCGTCAAGCCGCGACTTACGGGGTCGGAATCGCTGCAGACAAGGGAGGCCAGCCTTGGGCGGACTTTGTGGCAGCCAGTCTGCCAATTCTGTTTCAAGTGACACAACGTCCCAACGCGCGAGTCGAGGACGACGTTTTTGCTACAGAGAATGCTTGCGCCAGCATAGCCAAGATCCTGCATCACAATCACTCCGCGGTTACAAATATCCAGGAAGTCGTCAACGCGTGGATCGATACGCTCCCGATTGTGCACGACGAGGAAGCTGCGCCTTTCGCGTATGCCTTCCTTGCGCACTTGATCGATCAGTGAGTGGCTTCCCTTCGTACTCTAATCAACAACTCTTCACCTCAACTGCTACCTCATGATCTTAAGTATTGACTCAACTAATTCTGTGGTACAGGCGCAATCCAGCTGTGTTGTCGCAAGCAGCGAAATGCTTCGTGTTCATTGCGCAGGCACTCGAAGCCGAGACGCTCCAAGGTCAAACGGCATCGAGGGTGGCCGCGGCCGCCAAAACACTGGTTACCACAGCCGGCCTCGACGCTAACCAACTGCTTGCTACCATAGGTCCTGAGAACCAGCAGAGGGTACTCGCATTCTTTGGGTAGAGCGCAGGGTCAGGATTTCTTGCTTCATCGTGCTTTGCGCGCTTCGCAATTGTGTTTTAGACTTGATGTGGGCAAATGCATCTATGCAATGGTGCCATCCGCTACGGCGGCGACAGGGGTGGTCACGAGGTTACGCCCCGCCTGCGACCTTGCTCCAGGGCTTTGCGATCTGACAGGGCGGGGATGAGAATGCTAATTGCATTTCGGCTGTGCAACGTCTCAAGTAGAAGCAACTGTCCTGGAGTTTTGAGTGAAAACTAGGACAATGGATTTGCATAGAGGTATCCACTACCTGTAAAAGAAGCTTGGTCTCGACAAGCCTCAATGAACCGACATCAAAAGCTGGTATCAAATCTATATGACACAAACAACCCAAAAACACTCTAGGCTTCTCTGATTTCTACAGCATGGCTTCAAACAAAATGCGGTTCGTAGGTCGCGTCTGTAAACCATTCTAGGCTCTCTCGATACCCGTCCCATAGCTCTTGACGCGGCTCCAATAATACCCGCGATCGTTCTTCAGTCCAAACTCGCCCCAGTCGTCCGTTAGCCGGTTGTAACTCCAAAAGCCTTTCCAGCTCAGCTTGTTGTTTCGCGATCCGCCACGCCCTGCGCTGCCCAATGTGAACTCCATCTTCCACATGTACTTTGGGACGACACCCTCAGTCTCGATATGAACCTGACCTTCCACCTCCTCGACTTCTTCATCGTCGGCCGTGCGAGTGTCGACATCAACGCCATCCGACCGCTTCCGACGCAACCCTGCCGGCCCGGAAAGCCGCCACCGCCCACGCAGCGCGTCTTTCATGACAGCTGCAGTCGCCGGCACGTGTACGCCTCCGCTGCCGCCGGACTTGTTGCTGGGCAGGTTCTCCTTGTGGAGCACGGGGACCACGTCGACGGGCTCGGCCGTGGTGAGCAGCGAGATGACAGTCCCGTCGCGGAAGAAGCGAAGATAGCGGTAATATGTGACGATCAGAACGGGTGAGTTCCATGAGACCTGCGATGGCGACGCGGCGCCGGGACGGGTGTAGTTCACAGTACTGATGTACAGGCCGTTGAAGCGTAGGCGTGGGCGATTGCGGAACATATGGCGATAGCTGGTGTAGGTTGGAGATAGAGCAAAGAGCGATGGAGAAGTATCAGATGAAAGAGGGGTGGACGCATTCTGAGGTCGAGCCAGCGAAAGAGTCGTATCGGGTTCATCATTGTCAATATCAGGGGTCCAATCGCCTCGCTCTGCCCGGCCTTCTCCTCCAAGGGGCCGCTCCAAAGGTCGTCCGAGGAGGTCGCATGCATAAGAGTAGTGCATCGCACCAAAGCCATATTCGGTCCCCAGTGTGACGCGCTTCCATATCCGCTCTTCGGTTATGACGAGAAGCGCCAACCGTTTACAGACTTGGGCAAGACGAGCATAAGACGCCACATCAATGATTGCAAGGTGTAAAAGAATCTCAACAAGGATTTCTTCGGGTAGAGAGGCTATCGGGCAGGGAGGAGCCGGGGATGCGTCCGTTGGTGGAGGTGCGGTTGCGATAGAGAGGCCTTCGAGCTCATTCAGAAGTTCGTTGACTGAAGGGGGCAAATCCTGAAGGGAAGCGTGATGGGTCGTGTTTGGCACAGTTACCGGAGCACTGGAGGGATTGAGTTGAGCTGTTTTAGACGCACTTGGAGGAAAGTGCTTGTTCTTATACGTCTCGTGGACACTTGAATCCAGCTATATACGTGCAAGTCAGTAACGGCTGGCTCACCGGATACATCGTGAGGACGTACCCGGAAAGCTTTGCGATAGAGATCAACGCTATCTCCTAAGCTACCCTGACCTTCTCTTTCGACAGCCTTCTCATAGTGTTCAAGCGCGGAAAGCGGCTCCCGTCTTGCTGTGCTAGAATCCTCCTGGGAATGGGCAGCCTTGATTTCCTTCTCGACACCAATAGGTTGGGAAGACTTGGACTGGGGTCCTTGCTCTTTATCCCCGACATCATACTTCCGTGAAGCGCCAGCGCTTCCTCTCCGCAGCGTTGGCGGCACTCCATCCGCCCTCCTTCTCGCCGGATTATATTCGCCTCCTAGCGACGCTTTGGGTTTGCCGCGGGCAGAGACTTCCTCCCGCCATTGCTGCCGGAAGGACTCGAGTTCAGCTTCAGCGTCGGTCATAAGTGGCGAGACCAAGGAGGGAGACGTGATGTTGGAGCAAAGACTGGAGCCCGGGGATTGAAGTAGAACGCCCGACAGAAGCGTATATCGAGTCCTCCGTATTTCCGTTATCTGTACACAGTATGACGTTGGAGTCATGACTCGGGCCGGGGGTACCGCATTGCTAGCCTTTATCTGGAATCTCGGGGATACGACGGCCTATAATTAGCAACATAACGACAAAGAATGTTCTGACTTTTCTTTCGTAGTTTGCGACTGAAAGGCCTTCTCGAGGCCCGTTCGAACACACATTCGAGCAAATCGGGAGCTGATCTAAGACAGATGTCGAGTCAGCTATCTTTCGCTGCTAACAGGCGCTTTGGAAAGCTATGACAAAGTCATCGTGAGCGACGAAGCCGACAGCTGAATCAACCTCAAATCCACAGGCGAATCGCTCGAAGGAACCTCAGTCCGAATGTGCGCTTAAAAGCCACTACAGTCGCTAATGACTTCGCGCTATGGCGGCTTGGGCGGCTACTAATCCATACATATATCGCCGGCTTCAGACCCAACCCGCACACTCCTTTGGACTTGGGCAACTAGAGTCATGTCAAGACATGAGTACTATGTAAGTAAGCACGAAGTGCACAGCTCTCTCCTTCTGAGCCCGTTCCTATCTGATACCGGCAGATGAGTAGGTTGGGCGCATAATGCTAATTCTACCACATCCACGGCTTCTCTTTCTCATAATTCTGATGATAGTCGATAGATACCAAGGGAAGCAAGGTAGTGAATGATGTACTGTTATCCTCTGAAGGCGTGTCATTTCTCCACGCACATAAATTCCTGAGATCCTTATGCGCTTGACCCAAGTCCACCTGGGCAACTTCAAAGAGGCTGTCATCTTGCCGTTGCTCCCAGAGGTCCGAAGGCGGAGTATGTGTGACTCAACGATAGAATCTTCACACAGTGGTGAAACTTCGGATTCGTCTGCCAATCTTGGAAGAACGTGCAGGGTGATAAAAGTAACTGCAACAGCTAAGCTTCCCTTACTATCAACGTGTAGTCAGTCGGATAAGCTCTCTTCTCCTCACTTCTGAACCTCTCGTCTTCAGCAATCTCGCCTTTCAAACTCACACCTTTCGAACTTCGCCGAGTTTCAGACCCATCAGCCGACTCTCACTAATTATTCACCCGTCCAAGTAAGATCTTCTCACGCCTTGCTGCAAAATGGCACAGCTCACAAGTTAACCACATTGGCAGTTATCCAGCAGTTGACATAATCACGACAGCCATGGAATCATCTTTCACCGGCCCTTCAGTTTCGGATATCTACATCGTCGAGTCTCCTGACACTATCATAAGAGTCACCGAGTACGATTACCAGGTGACAGATGCGAATTTCAAGCATCCAGTCAAACGAATTGCAGACTTCCACGTGAAGAGAGACGTCGTTGCTTCCCAATCGCCGTTTTTCGACCGGTTACTGCGATCCCAAAGATTGAAGGAGGCGAACCAACGAGTCATCGAGATCAAGGACGACACAGTGGCGAGTGTGGGTGTTTGGTTTCGACTCTTCCACGAAGTCTCTCTGGAGCCGACCTACAAGGTTGACGTCAGTGAGATGTGGCACATAGTCTCGGTTGGAGACAAGTATGAGCTGAAGATTCACGCGCTCAAGGACTGGTTTGCGGAGTGGTACAATCGACAGGACGTTCGGTCGCTTGAAGAATAGGAACTGCTATATCCTTGCTGGATATTCGACCATGCTCGAGGCTTTTTCCGCAGCACCCAGATCCTGGCCTACGTAATGACTGGCCACATCGAGGAGCGAATTCCTACCCATCGCTACTATCTGCGTCTTCCGTCGCGCGTAATCCGTAAGTGTCATGCCTCTCCCATCAATTCATGTCAATTTGACAATTTCAAATTCTCAGAACAACTCAACGCAGCAAAGGGACGGTTGCGTACAGTCCTGCACCGTGGTCTGTACAGGCCCATTGAGCCGTTGTTCAAGGACGCTAGCTGTGCATGTCGTAAAGGGACACTTTACGACTATCAGAATGCCCTCTTCGTAACTGGGATCTGGCCGCTGGAGGAAACTTTCATCAAGACGCCAATGGACCAGATCCTGAGCAAGCTCAGCTTGTTCCAGTACGTTCGCACAGGTGCACTATGCGGGACTTGCAGCAAAGATTATGAGACGGCCGTCAGATCAGCAAGACGGAACACGGAATCATACTTTGAAGGACTTTGCCTTGACTGCATGAACAAGGAACGACCAAAGCTCCGAGATGCCGACGAGGACTACTGGAACCACAACAAGATGAAAGATAAATGGGACGAAGGGTGTAGGATTGATCATGGGCAGCCGACATGGTATTTCTCGTTCATGGGCAGAAGAGCAAAGAAGACGATCGCTTGATTATTTGCATCGCCTACAACAATCACTTCGAGTCAATCACTTCGAGTCAATCACTTCGAGTCTTAGCCTCCTGCTCAAGAGCTTCAGTCTTGGTACCATTTCCCTGCACATTGGCTTCTTCGTATGTGATTAGGCTAACTCTTAGCGTAGTTTTGTTCCATTGAGAAAATGCACTAGCTTGACAAGGGAGCTTCATTCGACACGTGTGGTGGTTGAAGCTGTGGCATTGCTTTCGTTCCCTTTTGCGACACGCCATGTGCTCAGAGGTTCTATCCATCAAACTCAGAGCACTTCTTCTGCTTTCTCATCTCCTGTGTATTTGAAGATGTTCTCTAGCTTACCGCAATAACTCTATGTCTGGGGCAATATAGTCAGTCTACACTACCAGATGCTCATTCATCTAGTCAAGCCTTCAACGCGTGACCTTCCGGGCGATTGTTATGTCAGTTTCTTTCAGCTCTACGCCAACCCAGCGGCGGTGTCCGGTCTATCAGTGGCACGAGTATGTGGAAGATCTAGAAAAGTACCGGCCTGGGGGATACCACCCGGTGAGGCTCGGTGATGTGTTTTCTCAGGTCGATACCGAGTAGTCCACAAGCTCGGTTACGGGACCTTCTCCGTATGGTTAGCAAGGGACGACGCTGAGCGTCGCTATGTCGCCCTAAAAGTACTCTCTGCGACCGCGTCCACTTCCAACTCAGAGGCAAAGGTTCTGTCTTCACTTCGAGATGGAAGGATTCCAAGTCATCCCGGTCAGCGCTACATCCCCTGGTTACTAGACCAGTTCGCGCTCGAAGGTCCGAACGGTAAGCATCGCTGTTTAGAAGTGGTCGGTTCTAGCCTGCACCAGGCTAAAGAGACGCTTGAATCTGCTCTCCTACCGCTCGAAGCGGCGCGGAAGGCCACAGCACAGCTGTCCTAAGGATTGGCCTACATACATTCAATTGGGATATTGCACGCAGGTGAGCAAACCCAGCGCTAACACTGCCAAATGTACCGAGCCGTTTCATCCTTTGATGCACCTCGGCCTGTATCGCATACAGCTTACATACATAGTATTTACTTCACTCTAGACCTACATGGCGGGAACATCGCATTTACCCTTCCAGAGCTACACGCCTGGACTATCGAGGACGTGTATAAGCGGCTTGGGGACCCAGAAATCCTACAAACCTGCCGACTAGATAACCAGCCGCTTGGTCTGGAGGCTCCATCCTACCGTAGAGCCAGTGTATCCATGGCGGCTACTCCGCGTGGGCGGTATGCAGGTGATTCGATGTATTGACTTTGGCGAAGCATCGTCCGTTACAGCGGAACGGAGGGCACTAAGCACGCCACGGCTACTGCGTGCCCCAGAGTCGTTCTTTATTGAAGGGATCGGGTTGCCAGCGGACATTTGGACGGTTGACTGTACGGTCTTCAGCATTTTCGCTAGGGCCAGCCTTTTCAGAGCTTTCCAGTCGGATCAATATAGCGCCCTTTTCGAGTTGGTTCTCACCCTTGGCAACCTTCCAGAGAGATGGCGGGATCAATGGAGCGGTTGGCCGTACTTCTTCAATGACGACGGGTCCGTGAAGCCTAATGTTTCGATTACTGGCGAGGAGCTGGCTCAGAAGAAGCTCGACATGCGCATAGAGCGGATATGACAGCAGCGAATGAAGATGTCTGCGGGCAAAGATGAGGCTTTTCTTGCGGAAGACATGGCAGGCCTACGACAGCTGTTGAAGCTGACGTTGAAATATGAGCCGCCTGAACGCCCTACAGCGGAGGAGGTGTTACAGCTGGGATGGCTGCGGAAACTCGTTGAGAAGTTGAACGAGCAGCAGCTTGGTGGCATCGAACAAGGTCTCGAGTCAATATAGCCTCTTTCCGAGTCTTGATGGATACTGTGATATAAAGCTGGTATTCGAAAGTCATTCCGCTCTTGAAGCCTAAAGGAATTTCAAGCCTTTAAAGCCTGTAAAACCTGTAAAGATTAGCCTTATTAGCATTTGAACAAATAAAATGATCCGAATGTGGAGGTGATGATGATCAAAAGTGCGGTTGGAGATAATAAAGTAATGCCGCTGCTAGGCGGCTTAGGGACCAGGAGATGATTTGATTGGATCAACGTGCTGATAAGATGCGGATCTGATAAAACAGCGACTGAATCGGACGCGCTAAAATATTGCCGTCATCATGCAACTTTGTTAGAGGAATCTTTTCCTTCACAACTTCAAAAGTGCCTTACCTTTACGAACATGCCGCCTTGCAGCTCATGATCAGGGAAATTGCGGTCAGCAGTATCATGAAGCTGCACTGACACGCATTGTTACTGCGATGAAATACCAGGCTGCTCTCGACACAGCCCACGATGAGCAAAGTCGATCTCAATTTCTGGCAACCGTTGACGGTCAGAGGCATGACAGAACAGACGATGACTCGCGCCAGCAGCAGTTTGCGCCTATGCTTGCTGCGCGAGCCGGAAGTTCGTCAAATGATGTGGAGGTGTCCTTGTCACAAAAGATGCTTTCAGCAGTTACTGGCAGCATACTGACCTCTATCCTCGGTGCGAGTCCCTTCTCGCATACATTTACCATCAGCGTTCGATTTGGATCATGCTAATGGCATTACTCGCGGTCCAGTCACACCCTTAGATGTCGTCCGTGTTCGTCTGCAATCTCAAGATCATACTCCGACAAACGCGCAAACCGGCGCTTCCTCATCGACTGCTCGACCACTTGCGCAGCGCTTCACGAACCTCCCTCCTAACCTTGGTGTCACTGCCTGCTGTCGGGAAGTCTTTTGGGTCAACAACAATGCTCAGTACTGTGTGGCTTCTCCATCCCTCACTTCTTCCACAACGTCAGTGGTGACGGAATGCGCGGCCGAGGAAACAGAGCGGCGGACTTTCAACTCCACCTTCGACGGGCTGCGCAAGATTGCTCGCCATGAAGGATTCTCAACGCTCTGGCGAGGTCTATCTCCCACCCTCGTCATGTCTGTCCCGGCCAATGTCATCTACTTCGCCGGCTATGACTGGCTGCGCACCTCACCTCGCTCCCCGCTCGCCTCGCGCATTCCTGACTACTACGCTCCACTTGCCGCCGGCTCAACCGCACGGATCCTAGCCGCCGTTGCAGTCTCGCCCATCGAAATGTTTCGCACCCGCATGCAGGCGGCGCAGTCACCAAACGGTGCTGGCCATTTTCAAGATACACTTTCTGGGTTGCGCGAGCTGGTCAGCTTGCAAGGCTACCGCGCCTTATGGCGTGGGCTCGGCCTGACTTTATGGCGCGATGTACCCTTCTCGGCGATATACTGGTGGGGATACGAGGCTGGCCGGAACACTTTAAGCCGCTGGCGCGATTCCGCCAAACCACCAGACCTGGCGTCTGCGCGACCACACCTGTTTACAGAAGATCACACGGCAACGTTCACGGACAGCTTTGCGGCAGGCGCCGCCTCTGGTGCTTTCGCGGCGCTGGTGACGACACCGTTTGATGTCGGCAAGACGAGGCAGCAGGTGGCGAAACATGCGGCTTCGGCCTCGTCTCAATCTACTTCTGCAGCGATACGGCCCGAGGAGCAGCCCATGCCTCGACTCTTATGGCATATCTTCCGAGAGCAAGGTCTTCCGGGCTTGTTCAAGGGGTGGGCGGCCCGGTGTCTGAAGGTCGCTCCCGCATGCGCCATCATGATCAGTAGTTACGAGATTGGGAAGAAGATGGCTGGCAAGATGAACGCTCGCACAGAGATGGAGAAGGCAGATGGTTGAGAGAGAGCCCAATTCAAAGCCAGAATAGCGGTGCAATTGGCTCAATGGAAGTGGACGAACTAATCGACAGCTTCTGACTCGGACGGAAACTTCACTTACTTGCATGGGTTGCGGGTCGCATTTCAGGGCGTTTGGGAAGGCTTGCCATAAGACTCTGGCAAAGACAAGACGTTTCTGTAACATATTGGGGATGTCGTGGTGCTCCCAGCATTGATAGTACTCGAGAGATATCCGCCTGTTTGTAGATAGGTATTAGTACGCCCTTGTATAATTACTTGGAAATGGTGATGAAGAGCTTGAGTCATCATATATCCCCAAGCTATATTCAGTCCATAAACTCAAACGACAGGCTTTCATGCAGATGAAATACCACTTGCCAATGCCGAACTTTGAATCGCCCCACGACGTCATATGATATCGCGTTCCTCTTATGCCGCCCCGCTTCGCTTTTCCAACCTTAACACTCTTTACGATTCCCTCCCCCGCAGCGATGCCCCACATCGAGGTCCTCCCCAACGCCAAAGAAGCGGCCGCGCCCGGCTGGGCCTACGTGCCCGACACGGGCGTCGACCCGTCCAAAGCGGCGCTCAACCCGACACACCCGCGGCGCGCACGCAACACCGCCGGCGCCGCCTCCGGCTTCGAGCTCTCGGCGCGGCAGCTGAACGCCGTGCAG
>QQTW01000816.1_pt1 | contig 20528 bp, 26 predicted proteins | sample 1904831 | NCBI WGS metagenome assembly QQTW01 (sample SAMN09435610, study PRJNA476489) | Subsurface metagenome, whole genome shotgun sequencing project. | reverse complement strand
TGACCAAAAACAAATAGGTTGAATTCTCATTATCGACTGCAACCAATTACTACACGTTATGGAAGGAACAAGGGCGATCGCTTCCTTCACACGCCCAGTCGCAATCTCTTGCTGTAACTTCGCGGTCCACTTAGCAGGGCAACTATGAGGAGAATTCATATACACGCGCCCGTTCCATTCACGAGATAAAGCATTATTGACTCTTGTGTAATGCAAACGCGCTGGAATATGTCTACCAATATCCGCACAAGGGTCGAGGTCAATTTCTCCCAGCACTTTGACTACTAAATCAACAATGAAAGGTGGAGTGTACCAGGAATCTGAAGATTTAGGCAAAGGGTAACTCCCAGTCCCCATAGTATCTGCTTCTTTTACAACAGAGTGATTTACTAATTCCGCATCATCTAAAGCTTTTAAAGCTTCTCGAATCGAATCAGTCTGTTGATGAATTGCTGTATGAATGACACGGTTTAGAGCTTGAGAGCTTTCAATGTATACTTTAGCAACTTTTGATACTGCACTCTCATAACTTTGATCGCTTGAATTTGAGGAAATTGTCATCCAATTAACTACCCATTTACTAGCTAACACGGCAAACTGAGGGCTACACCATTGACCGCAGTTGATTGCTATTTGAGGATGTCCCCAAGTACCCTGCAAATAAGCTGGCTTACCTCTGTTAATCCGGGTTAAGTTGGATATGGAAATTCCCACATCAGTAGAAAGCTCATCTAAAAAGGCTTTTGTGTTATCAAGCTTAAAGTATTCAGCCACTTGCTTTCCGCTTGCTTGAGCCATTTTAGTAAGGTTAATATAACCATCTTTGCAGCATTGAGCAATCTGCAAACCGTTTGCTTCGTGAAGTATTATATTCATGTGCGTTAGTTATGTAACGTACTACCTCTGGGGCTATGACTGCTGCCAACAGTCACCCACGAGAGGTTTTATTAATACAATTTTATAATTAAATTGGTCATAATGCTTATTTAATAAGGATTTTACTCACTTTTACTTATTCGATAAAAGCCTTAATTTCACACACACTTTTGTGACTATCAATCATTCCTTGTACTGCCAAAACTTTACTTTTAGGAACTGATAGCGAACGAGAGTTCCATTTCCCATTCTCTAAAACCTCATACGAGTACCCCCAATACCAGTGCGACGGATTATCTGGGTCACGTTCACTTTCAACAGCCGGATAGGAAGCGATCACTCCTGACTTCAACTTCTTATGTTTGAGGTAGCGATACAGGCTGCCGCTAGCTGAAAATTTTTCTAGAGAATGAGGTGCTTTTTCCTCTAGAACTGTTTCTCTAGAAATTGACTGACCATCCTCTAGAACTTTAATAAAGTTCTTAATTGCAATAATCGGAGCATTACTCTCAATAAGAAGCCGTATCGTGCAGACTTTCTTTTTAGGAACGCTAAGAGACTTTGATTTCCATTCTCCCTGTTCTGAAACTTTGTAATTGTAACCCCAGTACCAGTGGTTTACATTATCTAAGTCACGCACACCGTCTACACGAGGGTAGGATGCGCTCAAGCCAGATTTTAGTTTTACGTTTTTTAAGTAACGGTACAAACTACCACTTGGACTGGAAGCAACTTGAATATAAGAGGTAGTACTTGGTAAAGATTGTTGTTCGTCTGTTCTTTCTAGAGAAAATGGTGTTTCATCTTCTAGAACTTTTTCTAGCGGTGTAGACTCCTTAAAAAAATCCTCCCTCTTATCCAAAACCGAAGATGGTAAAGATGGCAGTTGCACCGTTCCATATTCATCAAGCACCTCTTCAAACCGTTGAGGGCGTTCGCGTAGCGTGTCCGCAGGAGTATTGCCTAGTAACTCCTCTACCGTGTTATCTGACGAGGGAATTGAGGTACAAGACTCGTCGGAGAGCTGCGATCGCGCACTCAAGGGCAATAGTATTTCCGAGTGCTTCTCTACGCCGGCGAGTGGTGCTATCCCCGGATGGAACTCCAAAGGGGACGAGTAACCCATCGGCAAGCCGAACATCGCTTCCAACAACTCTGGATTTGCTACCTCGCCAGTTTGAATTAGTCCTAATTGTTTGAGCTTCACCTCTAACTTGTTCTGCCCAGGCGGTCGGCTGTTCAATGAAGATAGTGCTGTGGGGGTAGGCAATGATAAACAATCGCTCTCGATAGTGGGGCAATCCAAACACGGAAGCTCCAAGTACCAACCATTCCCCCACATACCCGCATTCGGTAAGACTTCGCAGCAGGTTTCTAAAAAATGAACCTTTTGGTTGTCCGACACATGAGGCATCGAGCAATCCGGGGACGTTTTCGATAACGACCCATCGGGGTCGGCATCCGGCGACAACTCGCAAGAAATCGGGGAAGCGATCGCGATCGTCTGATGCTCCAAGTTTTCGTCCTTGTCTGGAAAAGGGCGGACAGGGAACTCCAGCGGTAATGAGGTCGAAGGCTCCGTCATAAGCGTAGGGGTTGAAGTTGGCTATGTCAGAATAAATCGGGACACCTGGGAAGTTTTTTTGGAGAGTACTTTGACAAAATTCGTTCCACTCGCAAAGCAAGGTTGTATTGATTCCCAGGAACCTTGCAGCTTGGCTAAATACTCCCAGTCCTGCAAAGAAATCGGCGTGGGTCAGCATAATCATAGAATTCAGAAGTCAGAAATCAGGAGTTAGGGGTCAAGAGTCAGTAGGATTTAAGTAGCAAAAATATTCAGTGTAGATGATAATTCTGAATTCTAACTCCTAACTCTTTTTATTACCAACTATTGCGAGCCAAGTTTTTAAATCTAGTAAAGTGGCTATCGAATAGTAGCTTTACAGTTCCCGTCGGACCGTCGCGGTGCTTTGAAAAAATAACCTCAGCGATACCTCGTTCTGGGGAGTCGGGGTGATAATATTCGTCGCGGTATAACATAATCACTTTGTCCCCGTCTTGCTCGATCCCTCCCGAATCTCTCAAGTCCGACATCATCGGGCGCTTCGACGGACGGTTTTCTACGCCTCTCGATAGCTGGGAAAGGCAGATTATAGGTACTTGCAATTTCATCGCCAACCGTTTTAATCCGCGAGTCATTGCCGCCACTTCGTTATTTCTAGTACCAACCCCCGAACCATCCATTAATTGTAGATAATCAACGATAATCATCCCCAAAGGTTGCTTTTTCATCGACATAACTCTTCGACATTCAGTCTCGAAGTAAGTTAACGATGGAGTTGGGCATTGATTAAGATAAACGGGAATTGATGATATATCGTTCATTGCTTGGGTTAATGACTTCCAGTGTTCTTCACTAAGTCGTCCCGATTTCAAATAATTACTTTCGATATTCGCTTCTGCCGACAATACCCGCAGCGCGATCGCAAGCTTCGACATTTCCATGTTGAATACAACAACAGGCAGGTTTTGCGTCTGGGCAACATGAAACCCAATTTGTGCCGCGATCGCACTTTTTCCCATCGACGGGCGACCAGCCACAATAATCAAATCGCCACGATTAAATCCCCCATTCATCAACGCATCAACATCATAAAATCCCGTTGCAATACCAGGCGGTACGGTTCCTTGATTTCGCCCCTCGATATAGGCAAAAGCATCGCTCATCGTCGTCGATATGTGGCTCGTACTATCTGCCGGATTCTCACCTTGCTGCAAGTCGTAAATAAAAGCTTGCAACTGCTCGAACGCTTGGTCTAGCGTTACCTCATCGTCAGATTTATACTGCAATTCTGCTGCCAATGCACCCAATTTACCAAGCTGGCGGCGCTTCCATTTCGAGATAACAAGCTCCGCTAAACCATCGATGTTGACCGCACTAACGCACCTTTCCAGTAAATTAACTAGCTTGTTGCGACCGCCAATTCTAAATAACAAATCGTTACTTTCTAAATAATCCGCGATCGCAATAAAATCTGTCGGTTTCTCCAGCGCGTTCGACCGCACCATCGCCATGTAAATATCTCGATGGGCATTGATGTAAAAATGCATCGGTTTGAGGCGATCGCGCACCCGCATTATCGCATCGGGGTCAAGTAAAATTCCCCCTAATATCGCCTCTTCAGCTTCTAAGCATTGGGGCGGTAGCTTGCTTATAGAACTAGCAAAATTAATTACATTGTCTTGGTTTGCGTACATGATTTTTATTTAAGTAGTCAGCAGGGTTTTAAGCGATCGCTTCAACTAAAAATGCTTTTAAGTAGAATCAAAGTATAAAATGCTGTACTTCGCAGGATTTATACCGGATTCTGACTTTTGAATTGGTGAATTCTCATTCAGGCACTTCAACAAACCTTTCGGGATGTTTGGCTCTAGCCCACTCGTACCAAGCTTTAGAAATGGGATTTTCGCAAAATTTAGTTAACCCGACGCTAATAAGCGTGTGATATTGCCCCTCGTGAGTAGTCACACTCCAACTTTCAAAGTTTTGTACTCTTGTACTACTCGCCGCCCCGCAATGTGTCGATCCATTTGTACAGCCATTACCGTTTTGAAATTCTTTCTCCTGCACAGCTAAGTACTTTTTGTATTGGATTTCCCAGCGGTTGTCTCCAGAAGCATTTTTGCCTGAGAGCCAATCATCAATGTCAATCACTGGCTGTTTGAAATTCGAGACTGCCATTTCACAAAAAATCTCGAAAATTCTCTCTCTCGGTATCTGAGAGAGTCTTTTTAAAGTCTAAATAAGTCTTATTAATCTTAGAGTTTTCAACTTCTCTCTCTACAAAGCTTTCAGCCTCCGGATGGTGCGTAGCGATCGATCGCGGTGCGTCACGATCCACCTCGGTGCGTAGCGATCGATCGCGGTGCGTAGCGATCGATCGCGGTGTCTCATCACACCTGGGTGCGTCATCACACCTGGGTGTCTCATCACACCTGGGTGCATCATTACTTTCAAGACATAAGTCATGTACGTCGGATGCATCATTGCACCACAACCCTTTAGGCTTGACCTTGGCTTTAACTTGTAGCAGTTCCAAGTCAATAAAACCCTTTGCATCTAATTCTTTTAACGCACGGCTTATAGTCTGCCTATGAACTATACGCCCCGGTTTTGAAAGTAAGCGAGCAATCTCGGCGCAATTGATCTCAATTCCCTGGTTATAGGGGTCAGTTGTGCGGATGTAATACAGTATGGCAAGTTGCGCTTGCGTTAACTCTCGGCAGGCATCTAACCATTCTTCCTGCTGAAGTGGATAAAATTTCCCTTGAATTTTGGTAGTGCTTTGGGTCATAATAGAGCAATAAGATTGAAAAGATTGAATTAACAAGACTTTGTGTTCGCCCCGGTTCGCCAAAACTGGGGCTAATTCTTTGCATTAAAACATTTAGAAAAAAGTTAGCAGTTTAGCAAACTTTTACCTCCATGACTGATTTAATAGGATTAAACTATAAGTAAATTCTCTATTCACAATTCAGTCATAGCTGAATATCATACTATAATATTCAGTCAAAGCATAATTAAACTTATGAATTTTTCACAGGCTTTGGATAAAACCCTCGATAGATTCGGCATTAGCGCGAAGTGGCTGTCTGAGAAGACTGGTGTTTCTCAGCAAATGATTAGCGGGTTTCGACGAGGGAATCAGCGAATTTATTCCGATAGCCTAGAGAAAATAATAGCGGGATTGCCAACGGACGCTAAAAATTACTTGTTGTGTCAGCTAGCAGAAGTTGATACAAATAAGGTTGATTTGCGATCGCTTATCGTTCAAGCTCCTCCAGCCGAGCAAGTCGAAGTTTTACGCCTAATTGCGGAAATACTTGCTAAAAACGTCCGTAACAATACGGATACAGTCGAATTTGCTGAAGCAGTATAAGTTTCAATGACGCAACAGGCTGACGAATCGCACCCCGTATGTCTACTACGCTCATGTTCGATCGCTTGTAACAACTGCAACGCCCGCTCAAAAGGCGGAAATTCTTCATGCACTAGCTAATTGGGCGTTATCGAATCAGGAAAAAGCCTGTCATCGTCATCTTGAAGCAGACGACAGCCCGCTGCAAATGACTCAAAATATTGAACTCGAACTAGCTGGATAAAAGGTATCTATCACTCCTTTAATCCCAGGCAATTCAAAGTCCGCGTCTAAATTGACCTTCTTTTCTTGAGTTTCGTTACCGAACGAGTATCGCTTCAAGACAAATGCGCGTTACGTTTGATGGCGCGATCGCTCTTTAACGAATGCGTGAAAATTCCAGTATTTGCGATTGATAAGTCAATTCACATTTGGAGACTAAAACCATAACGTTTGTCATAGCTTGTTTCATCACTTGAGCAACTATTTTCAACTTTTTGTGGTATAATATGTCATCCAGTTCCATAGTGGTACTTGGTTACGCTTTACTATTAAATCATCCATCCGGTAGATGCCAACTTTCAGAAGTGTGGTATCAGATCCGTTAAGACTTATCAAATACTATAAGTAATAATGTCAGATTTTGCCAAGTCCCACCGACACCAAAAATTGTTCGATGAAATGTTGGTACGTTTTGATTTGAATGCGCGGCTTTTGAGCGATACTACTGGAATCCCGGAAGTAACGATTTCGCGCTTTCGTAACGATAAGTACGATTTAGGTAGCGCTAGGCTGATTGCGCTCTTAGAAGCCGTTCCTCAAGAAGCAAGAAACTGGTATCTATCAGAGTTATTCGCTGTTACACCCACTACCTCGTTGCGATCGCTCATTCGAGAAGCATCGCCCCAAGAAAAAGCCGAAGTATTGATACTGATTGCCGAATCGCTGCAAAGTGGCGATGAAGTAAATCCAACTGAGTTGATTGAAACTTTGAGTATTTAGCTAAGTAATATTACGGTTTCCGCCCGCTCGCTCTTAACTATACGATTAAAAATTGAAATTTATTTTGATAGATTGAAATTAAAGTGGAAAGCAGTGTAGATAAGGCTTTAGAAGTTTGCCAGCATCTCACTAAAGATGAAAAGTTGGTATTAACTCGCAAGCTTTTACTAAGTATCGATTTTTCGGCGGTATGTGCCAGTTGCTTAATGCACGGTTCGGGTCACATGCATATTGCCAATAAAAATCAGATGGCGAATATGCTACTGGTGATCGCAATGCAAATGAAAAAGTTGTAATATTTTTTGTTTGACAATCTGCAAGCCGCAAATAACTTAAAACTTCTTAACGCTTTTAGCTTAATTTCCGGATTCCTTACAACATTTTATTAAGAAGCCGCTCGTGGAACAAAAACGCGCTCTCATCGCTTCAATCGGATAAGTATTTTTTGGGAGGCGATCGCTTGGAGTATGTAGCTAGCTTATTATACGTAGCATTACATACTAGTAAGTCAATAAATCGTACTTAGCTGCTCCATACCGTCATCGGCTTTCCGCTACTGCCGACCTGATACTCAAAACAGGGTTGCTTTCTGCTAATCAAACTCATCTCGATTACGGTTGCGGTCGCGGTGGTGATGTTGAGAAACTGCGATACCATTCTCCTCCGGAGAGGCTCCGCTTTCCGATGATGGTTGCCTGCGAACATCGCTCGGATTCAATTCGGTTGGGTATGACCCCTATTATTTTCCCCATGCTGTTATAGCTGCTGACGTAGTGACAATGAGTTATGTTCTTAATGTTATTCAAGACCCAGCAGAGCGAAAATTTGCTCTGTTGAATGCTTGGAGGTTGACTAAAAAACACCTCATCGTTTCAGCCAACGTCCGAGGGTCTGGCATCCACGCAGGTGAAATTACATTACTTGGAACTTTTACCAAATATTACAACCACATCGAACTTAAGACTTATATCGAAAGTACCCTTGGTTATGAAGCGATTAAACTTGCCAAGGATAAGTTTGTAGTCCACCGCGACGGTCGGCAATTCACGCCACTGTACTATGACGAAGTGTTAACCCAATGCCATGCGATCGCTCAGTTTAATAGTTGCGACTAACAGAAAATTCCCAAAGAGTGATATTTAGGTAATGCGATCGCGTATAGTGCTGACAAGGCACGTTCGCGCTCATTTTCGAGATAAGTTTTTAGTTAATGTAAGCGCAAAATTTTCGAGATAAGTTTTTAGTTAATGCGATAGCGCTCATTGTACAGATAATCTTTTAGTTAATGCGATCGCGCTCATTTTCGAGATAAGTTTTTAGTTAATGCGATCGCGCTCATTTTACAGATAAGTTTTTAGTTAATGCGAACGCGAAATTTTATATAATAACTTTTAGGTAATGGAATCGCGCTCATTTTATAGATAGTTTCATCGATGCGTGAATCGGCGCACCGGCTTCGCCCGTGCTTGAACTTTTAGAAAAATGAATAGATAAAGTTGCTCCAGCTTCGCGCTTTGCAAATACATACATACAGAAGCATATCTGTGTGCCGACTGGCGCACGGCGAATGAATTACAAATGAACGATCAAAGTTCTACTAAAAATCTAAACTGATGAGTGCGTTCCTTGAGAAAGTCTAGGCAAGTGCAGATCCGCGATCGCACTCAATTGTTGTTTTTTTTCTCCAAACTGAGGACGCTTCGCGGTTGTTACGCTTTTTGTCTGCGCCCACCAACCAGTCAAAAAAATTAATCATTGTTAAGGCGCAGCCAAAAAGCAATAAAAGATTTCATACGGAGAGAAAGTCGAAAAATCAAAAAGCATAATTTTTTTGGAAAATAGTTTTTTTGAAAATTTTTATTTAGATTTTGGTTAAAGTCATTATTCGCGTTTATGTGATTTTCCAAAAAAATTATTAGCTTTTCGATTTTTACTTGAGATTTAGGTTAGTGAAATAAATATTTTCTCTGTGCCAACTTTGTGATTTTTCCCATCACCTACCGGGTTCCCGACTTCGTAGCCTTGCGTTATGGTCGTGCAACTTACGAGAAAATATTTAATTTAAATAATAATTAAATAACAATAATTATCCCCGGTTGTCCGCAACCAACCTAGATACTTATTGGTAGAAAACTAGCTCCGACTAACAAACTTACTTGCGGTTAACTTTGGTTCGGCTTACGTCATTCCCTACACTTATAATATACCTTGATATCGTGGTTAAATTAATAGACTTCATCAAATCTTTATATTATCTGCATTGTCGATTTTGGAGATAGCGATACTACGAGCGGAGTCGCTACGCGATCGCCCAATCGAGCGATAAACCTCCGGTTCGAGGAGTGCGATAAACCTCCGGTTCGCTTGACGCGATCGCGGCACAAAAAAAGCGCCAGTTAATCAACTAGCGCCGGACTAAAAGTTATGAGGGGCTACGCTTTGGCGTTTTGCGAGTAAGCAGCGGCGATATGGTGGCAGTAGGGTCTTTCACCAATTACCCGCCAAAATTGGGGCAATTCAGTGCGGAGGCGATTCCGCCAGCAGCGATATTTCATGCAGTCGCATTGCCAGCCCGCAGATTTGGAAAAGGAAACAAAATATTTCTTAGAAAAGTCCTGCTGGCTCGATACCAACCAGCCCGTGCTAATGCGTTCTACAGGTAGCATTTCGCCTACAGCTAAAGCAATTTCTCTGAGATATTTATTTAGGTCTTTGTAGCTGACAAAAGTGCCCGCTTGTTTGACCCAAATCCCCGTCGCCCAGGCTTCAACGGTCAAGTCGTGCGCGTTATATTTTTTCATCCAGCTTGTTCTATCGAGCTTGAAAAGAACTTCAGCGACTACATATTTGGAGAAAAGTTGCGATTGGAGTTGTGAAGAAACTTGCATATCAATTACCTTGTTAACTATCTATAATATAGCTCGATATCAAGGATTAATCAAGTAAAAATAGAGTATTTATACACAATCTTTATATATCTAAAGCCTTGATTAATCTGCTTATAAAGCTTTATTTTAACCTTGATATCAAGCTATAATAATTATAGTTTAAAAGCAAAAAAGATTATGAAGATTGCATTTACTGGGACGAGAAAAATTGATAAAGCTCAAAGCCAAATTGTTTGGGAAAAATTGGCAACCATTGCATCATTAGAAGCGCACGAGTGGCACGTTGGCGACGCGATGGGTGTAGATGCCATTATCCGCATAGCAGCCGCTCGCTACACCCGCACTCTCCACACTCATGTCTGCGTTGGCAATGAAAAATGGCAGTTTGCGGCGCGGTCGAAGCGGATGGTTGATGCCATTTCAACCGACGGCAACCCCAAGCTATTCGCATTTGCCGATAAGCTCTGCCCCGAAGGCTGCAAGCCTTGCAAATCGCCCAACGGGCAGGGAAGCGGTACTTGGCTGACAGTGGCTTACGCACATCATCTCGGTATTCCGGTCGAGGTTACATTCTTGGAGTCCGGATTATCATTACCAAGCTGGCTTCATGAAGATTACCAGCCACCCCTGACGCAAGTTGAGTACGCACCGCAGCAATTATCACTATTTTAGTTAGAGGGGGCATTGCGCCCCCTTCGTTTTATCGGTAGAGCGTTGGGGCATTCCGCTTCACTGCTCGCTGCGCTCGCACCCCCGAACCCCAAAACACCCAAACAGCAAGACTCCAGTTTCTCCCGCACCACAGCAATTACCACTATTTTAGTCAGAGGGGGCATCGCGCCCCTTAGTTTTATCGATCCCCGTTTGGGCATTCCGCTTCACTGCTCGCTGCGCTCGCACCCGAAGACCCCAAAACACCCAAACAGCCAGACTCCAACTTCTCCCGCACCGCATCGCGGATAAACTGCACGATTAACCCCTTTTCCCCCTTCTGCTCTTGCAGCTTCTTTAATAGCTCGTCATCTTCCCGATAAAGCCGCACGCCGATAATCGCTTGAGCGTAGAGGGGATTCTCATATTGATTCATTCCGCCAGGGTTCCGCACGTCTCCTTTGTTTGCTCCAGGCTTGCGTTTTTGAATCTTGTTATTTGTCATACATACTAAAATTACACTAATCGTAGTTTAACATATTCCTAGATATCTTGGATTATTCAGCGAGCAATCAACCAGTTATATATAGCGATAGCGCGATGGTCGTAGACCGCCCCTATGGGGCATCGCTCCTTTTACGAATATCGCTTTAGGGCACTAATAAGAATATTAATCATTATCTTTATTGGACATCTCTGCGTCGATTAATTGCGCGATCGCGTCCCTGAGTTTGGATTGCCAATTAGGGATATCTTTAAGCGCGTCTTTCATTGTTTGAGTGAGCTTGATGTCGATTTTTGCCTTTAGCGGCTCACCCGCAACAGGTTTAAACTGCGTCCCCTCACGTTTACCCTCGAAAGCTTGACAGTTACTCATCATCCTTTACCTGGTCTACTAGGTAAATTATAGCGCAATCTTTATAAATACTTTACAACGATATTATTGATAATACCTGGTAGACCAGGTATTATATAGATATAGACAAATAAAAAACCGAGGCGCTAACCTCGGAGATTCTAAAAACAACTGATGAGGATTGTACAATGAACGCACACAAGATTTCATCTGCTACCTTTTATATTCCATCCATCCAAAAATGGGCTTCGATTACTGGGGCTTGTTTGCGCGACGGCAAGTTTAGGTTAGTTTTTAAAACCGACGATAACGATATTGGCTTAATGAGCTTGGAAGCGCTACAAGCCTTAATTGAGCGCTTTCCCGTTCCTTTCTAAATAACTACTTTCCCCGGTTTATCCGGGGTCTGTTAAAACAATGAAATCGCAAAAACACTCATTACCATTCATCTACTTGACTCACTATGACACCCGACCAGTTTAATCTTTGGCTCGAAATTCAACACCGACAAATCAATGCACTAGAGCGAATTGCTGAGGCTTTGGACAGACTTGCCCCAAATACTGCACCAAACTACCAGCGATCGCTTGAAGAATTTAGAACTTTTGCTTGGGAATCCATCAACGCAACCATCGAGCGTTCCGACCAGTACGGCGCCGCGATTGTCAATTGGCGCGGATATCAATTTGTGAGGCGATCGCCCTCTAATAAATTTGGTGAAGCGGTGTGGTTTTCGCGCTGCATCGGAAAGGATGAAACGGGTGAGAACAAGTACGAGCGGCTGATTACCTTTAAACCAACTTCGACAAAGCAAGTTGATGCCATCCCCGAAAAAGTTTCACGATTGATGACCAACGGCTAGTAGTTACATTTACCAAAATTAGGAGATATCCAATGACTAACCAAAATGAAGAAACGGCTCAAAAAATCAGCGACCTTATGAACGCGCTACAGCAATTAATTGCCGAACTTGACAACGAGGAGCCTGATGAAAGGCTTATTTCTGAACTTGATACGGCTTATCAGTATCTCGAAACGGCGTTTGAATTGATTAACAAATAATTTATGAATCGGGGTGTTTTTCCGACACCCCCTTATTCAAAACTTTCACCCCTAAACACGATGCAACAGCTTAATTTATTTCCAACCAACGACAACCCACCTATTGAATATTTCCCCAATTTCCTAACTTCAATAGCAGCCAACGAACTGTACAACCATTGCTTAAATCTTAATTGGCATCAAAACACTATCCATCTGATGGGCAAGACTATGCCCGTGCCCCGACTCGAATGTATGTACGGTGATGCTGGGTGTGATTATCTTTACTCAAACTCCGTATTGCTCAAACCCCTTCCTTGGACGGCCCAATTGCTGGGATTGCGTTTTCGGATTGAGTCCGAGACTGGTTTTCGATTCAATATTGTACTTTGCAATCGCTACCGCACCGGGCGCGACTCGGTGGGCTGGCATAACGACAACGAGCCGAGTATGGGGGTAAGACCTGCGATCGCTTCTCTGAGTCTCGGTGCGTCCCGTAAATTTCAACTGCGTCCCCGCACTGGTGGAAAGTCGGTAGATTTTTGGTTGGAACACGGCAGCCTACTGTTAATGCAACCGGGATGTCAAGAAAGTTGGGTTCACCAGTTGCCAAAAACTTCCAAGCCCGTTGGCGAAAGGATAAACCTAACTTTTCGACCCCACATTAACGGCACGAACTCTTAGAAACTGATTATACGCGCTCGTAATGGTGGTAGTCCCCAACGGCTACCACTTAAAATTAATTTGGAAGTGCAATACTTGGCACTTAATGGCAACTTTTCTAGCTTGATGCCCTGTAAATTGTTTTTGGAGTGCGATAAAGTTTACAGATGAACGTAGGAACAATCGAGCCTTACAATGACGGATTTTTAGAGGTTGTGCCAGAAGGTGAAGGAAGCGATTATTGGCAGATTGCAGCCATACATATCAATGGCGTTGCCTTTTGCCCCAGCCCTCGGCTTTATCGCTCAGAGCAGGTGGCACTAGCTAAAGCTGCACATATTTATGATTGGATAGTTGATCGCGGGCAACAAATCAGCGGCGGGAGTTGCTACTGTGAAAAATTTAAGTTGACTTTGTGGCATCAGCCGAAAGTGTCTTAGTTTTAGTCTGCCCTGAGTGCGATGCCCGTATGTCTACCACTGAAAGTGGTATCGCTTCCCTCAGTCTCGGTGCTTCCCATAAATTCCAGTTGCGTCCCCGTAACGGTGGAAAATCGGTAGATTTCTGGTTGGAACACGGCAGCCTACTGTTAATGCAACCGGGATGTCAGGAAAATTGGGTTCACCAGATTCCTAAAACCTCGAAGCCTATTAGCGAACGAATTAATTTGACTTTTCGACCGCATATGAACGGGAGTTAAGTTTTGGGTATGGGCGATACCCAGATCGATGGTTGCAATCGAGCGATCGCCTACACCATAGCTTAAAATTTTAAAGATTGCGATGGTGCAAAGTGTTCGCATTCAGAGCAATACCATCAACGGATCGCACAGCGTCTCATTACTAATTACAAAAGGATGGCATTGATGTTACGGTTTAAGGATTACAGTTGGTTAATCAAGAGTATTAATTCAGGCAATAACGTTAACCTATGGGGCAAAAAAGGTGTTGGCAAAACATTTACTATTAAAAATTGCTTGCTCAAAGATATTAACCTAGAGTCTGCTTATCTTGATTTGGACTATCCATTTAGTGTCGATAACATTTTTCAAGCTATTCCCATGAGTTTTGGTTTGTATTATCAGCTTCCTTGGCACAACGTTGTTACTCAATTGTCTAGTATTAATAGGTTACTGATAATAGATACTTTTGATAGGTTACATTGTGCTAGCGAGGCTTTTGAGAAAGATTTATCCCAGTTGCAGCAGTTAGCTAAATTAGACAATTTTTCTTTAGTTTTAATATCTCGAATGCCTTTGAAATACTTCCAGTTTTTCAGCTTCGCTGAATGTTTTAATGAATTGGAAGTTTCGGAGGCTAATACTTGGCTGTTTGGTCAACCAGAATTTTAAGATGCTCCTACTGCGCGTTATCTTGAAGTATCAATTTTTCCACATCATTTTTACTAACACTACTATGCTTAGTTATAACCGTTTTGAGCGTACCTTCTCCTTTTCTGTTCGCGGATCGCACGAGTGCGATCCATACAATACATATTACTGATGATATTTATTACATTCAAGACTACGGGGTTACGATGGTGAGGAGAAGGGCATAGAAGAGGGAATTAGAGCGATATGCCTCCGGCACGCTAAAAGCGATCGCACGCTTTCACGCTCGTGCGCGATACCCCTTGGTTACGGCAAGGAGCGATCGCACATCGCTCAACTTAATCTATATATTTAGACATATTGACAAAATAAATTTTTTGAACCTGTCAAGAATGCTCTCACCCTTTAAAAATAAGCGAACGTACAGTTAGAAGTTCAGCATAATCTAAGACTAATAAGAACTTAACCTACGTAAGCAAAGTCATTAGTTATTATCCTGTTGTACATCGGAATCAAACTCAGTAAATCAAAAACTTTTTACTGAAACTACTGGACAAACACAGGTTAAATCACACCCATGTCAACGAATTTTTGGCGGAAAATTTATCGTAATGCTTGCTTGTCAGGAATAGTAATAGTTTTAATTACCTTCAACAGCTTATTTAGTGCAAAAGGTGCAACTACTGTTGAGGGTTTTGAATCTGGCTCAAAAGGTAGTTACGCAGCAGCTGATGTCACTCTTAGTACAGGTATTTGGAATTTAAACGATGCCTTGATTGGGAATTTAGCAGGTGATGCCAAAAGCGGAACCCAATCTACCCGCATTCGTAACAGCGGCAAGGCAACGATGAAATTTGACAGCACCACCGGGGCAGGTACAGTTACCATCAAGCATGGAAAGTATGGTAGTGATGCTAGTACAACTTGGCAGTTGTGGTGTTCAGTTAACAGTGGTAGTTCATGGACACAAATAGGTTCGACAGTTACAACAAGTTCTACAACACTGGCCACAGCAACTTTCACACCTAATATCTCTGGTACAGTACGCTGCGAAGTCCGTAAGACTGATGGCACTACTAACAGAACCAATATTGATGATATTAGTATCACTGATTTTGGTACTTTAGGTGGTGACGGCGGTAGTGGAAGTGTTCATCTAACAATGGGTAATCCCAGTGGTGCTGCAACTTCCAATTTGAATAATTATTTACTTGATAAAGCGCAGTATGCGGTTGGGTACAATTGCAGTTTAGGCAGACCCAATTGGGTATCGTGGCAATTAAACTCATCATGGTTAGGTTCAACTCCTCGCCAAGATGATTTTCGTGCAGATACTACCTTACCAACAGGATGTTATCAAGTTCAGGGAACTGACTTTAGTGGTAGCGGATTTGATAGAGGTCACATGACCCCTAGTGGTGACAGAACTAGCACGGCTGCGGTTAACTCTAGCACATTTTTAATGAGTAACATGATTGCTCAAGCTCCTGATAATAATCAGGGGATTTGGGCTGATTTAGAAAACTATTCCAGAACCCTAGTAAGTCAAGGGAAAGAACTCTATATAATTTCCGGTGGATATGGAACAGGTGGTACTGGAAGCAATGGAACATTCAACACTATTGCTGATGGTAAGGTTACAGTTCCCAATCGCACTTGGAAAATTATAGTTGTCCTGGATACTCCTGGGTCTGGAGCCTCTGGTGTCACAACATATACAAGAGCGATCGCCGTCAATATTCCTAACGCCCAAGGGGTGCGGACGGCTGACTGGAGAAATTACAGAGTTTCTATAGACAGTATTGAATCTCTAACTGGATTTAATTTTCTCTCACAAGTTCCAACATCTATTCAGTCTACAATTGAAGCGCAAGTTGATAATTTGTAAGTTTCGATAACTTCAAAAACGACCAAGCCTGTCTGCATATGCGGACAGGTTTATAAATTAGATAGATGTTGAACGATAATTTAATCAAAACTACAAAGCTTACCCTAATATATGGATAGGCTTTGTGTTTATAGCTATCTATGAATTTGCTCTAGCTTTCAATAACTTTTGTTGAAATTCCTGCTAAATCTTCAGATGAAAATTTACCAATGATATAGACATCAATGTTGATAGCACCGACTCTATAAACCTTGATTTCATTTAAGTTATCTTTAAGGGTTTGGAGAAGGATTTTAAATTTCTTAACTTCTGCCTTTTGGATTTCGTTATGCCACTCTTTGTCAAAAGCACAATTTCTAAAAAAATATTCTAATTCAACTTCTTCTATTGGTGAAGAGAGAGGATGATTTGTTAATTGGAGGATTTTTTGAGTTGTTAAAGGTTCTTTTCCTTGACCACTCCAGAAAATAACTTCAAACGGATATTCTGACTCGCTCATCATCAATAGGCCGTCTGTAGCTTGTTTTAATATGTCAATGGTGTTAGTCATAGTAGGCGATCGCTGGGGTGGAACCGTAGGTAATCGCTCTCTATTTTCCCCCAAGGATCGCATAGTATCATCTTTCCCAGTGTGGTTTTTATATGGGAAAATTCAGTGATGTCTCCTCCGGGGGGCGTTTTGCGATACCTTCTCAAAGAGACGCTTCGCGTTGGCGTAGCCTGTCTTATTGACATACGGTAGTCCTGACAGATGTGCCCATATTTACCGATTTTGCTTTCTCCAATCCCAAGGTGCTACAGCATTCGGGTCGCTCCACATACCCACCTTTTTAGAGATAGCAATCTCTTCCGCTTGCGCGATCGCATCTTTATTCGAGCAATTTTTACTATATTTTGCATAATGTCGGGCGAAGCCTGCCATCACCATTTCGCCGTTTAAAAATATTTCTTCCCCGCTTTGATATCCGGGCGTACCCGGTTTGGGCTTGACGAATACCTCGGCGACAGTTCTACCATAACGGTCTTTCTCAATTGGTGTCACAATTACGTCCCCATCGCCTTTATTGATGAGCGATCGCAAATAATCTGTAGCTTCCGATCCTAATTTTTGTTTTTTTTCTGGACTGTCAATGCCGCACAATCGAACTTTCAACTCCTCACCTGTAGTTTGCCGCACGGTAATAGTATCGCCATCTGACACTTTGGTAACTACCCAAGTTTCGCCTGCTGGTGGTGCTTTACCGCTGTCAGCAGTCCAAGTTTTATCCTCTAGTAATTTCCAACCTAAGAACACCAACATCCCAATTAACAGTAGGGGCGAACCATTTAAAAAGTTTTTCAGCATTAATATAATTGCAACACATAACCTCTATGCTAGTTTGCCCATTTACTTTAACTTTTTAACGAATTAGACAGGTTAACTTTTAATTATCTATTTGTCTGCCAGACACCGATAGAATAATTACCATACACATTTCTCAACTACTCAACTGTCTGCCAGACAATTGTATTTAATTTAATACTTGTATGCCAGACACTTGTAATTGTCTGCCAGACATTTAATATCTGTATGCTAGACAGTTACTAATACAATTATCGGGATAATATGTAAAGATAAATTTATTTTTTCTCAATGTTATTCATGCCAAATTTATAGTTTGTACCCCTAACATTAGGATTTTTACTGACAATGCGATCGCCACTCAAATCTAATAATCATTCAGTAATATTCCCATACACAATATTCTCTGGCTAGATAAATATGTGAATAGAAAAGACAAATTGGTAAGGGCAAATGAAAGTTTTTAATCTGGTTAAAAAAGGAATTATCGCTGTTTCGACTTTTAGTGCAATGCTTGCTTCAACAAGCGCTTTTGCGATTCCCTATGGAACCGATACTGTTTATAAGGCGATGGGAACGAGCGGACAAACAGAAGTTTATATTAGTTCCACTGCTGGTTCTCGCGTCAATGTAATACTTGGAGCGACAGATCGACCGCAAGCAAGAATTGCCGGGGCTTGTGGAGAAGTGAGAATTTCCGTACCGTCTACAGGTAGCTTTGCTGGATTAAAAGTTGACGATGTAGAGCTAGACGCTTCCACGCTTCCAACCCAAACACTTCCAAGTTGTATTAGTGGAAGCTTTGCAGAGCCGAGAACTGCCAATTTTAAAACTCCCACAGGACAAGTTGTTATCGTTGGCAAAACCGTAGGTAACGCTGTGAAAATTTCTCTGCCGCAAGAAACAACAAGGGCGGTAACGATTAACGCTTGCGGATTTGGTGTATTAAGAGGTTCGATTACATCGCCGCTACCTGCTACATTCACAATCGGCGCTCAAAACTACACTCTTGCGTCAGTCGCAAACGCTACCAATGGTCCGATTTGTCGGACGAATGGCGCAATCTCGACGGGTTATACCCCCGCAGCTTGGCCTTAATAAAAAGATACCTGACAACTAAATTCCTCTCAGTTTAATATTAGCCAGCGACTCTGCTGGCTTTTCTTAATTATGAAAAAGTATATTTTAATTTTTGGTACTGCCGCGATCGCTGCGTCTGTCGCTTCAATTCCTGTGAATGCCCAAACTGGATATCTGGGTTCGGATGGATTTTACTCGATTCGCGGATTGCAGCCATATAAACCTTATTCGATAGATTTAGGTGGAATGCCGTTAGTTCGAGCGGCGACTGCGAATAAATGTGGAGTTTTGCAATTTATTCCCTCCAAAAATTTGCAAACCGACGATAAATTTGAAGTCCTCGACCAAACCACGAGTAAAAATTACGGTTTTACTTATTCAGCAAGTATCCCCAATAAAGAAACTCCTAAATGTGAAGGGCAACCCGTTACCGATAAAAGTATTTGGAAAACTCCCACAGGTGCGATCGCAATTTCTGGACTAACTCCAGGTAGCGCCCAAACGATTAAGTTTTTAGCCACCAATCGCAACAGTAATTTGCGGACAAATGGGTGTGGATTTATTAGAATTCGGCTCGATAACCCCAAGCCAGGGGCTTTTATTTTTGATAAGAAAGCTTTTCCAACTTCGGGGCAAGCAAGTCCGGGTATTATTTGCCGTCGAAATATTTTATATGTTGCTTACCCGAAAGCAGCCGGGGCAGAAATTAACCCCATTAGCGAAGGTACTTGGAGAGAACAAAATCAACCTCAATTTTCAACCAATACTTATATCGCTAGCGTAAAGGGTGGTACTTGGGCAGCCAGCGGTACGCCCGTAGTCATTAATCCACCACCATCCGACCCACCACCAGTAACGCCACCAGTCGAACCACCAGTACCACCGCCACCACCACAGTGCCCAACCGGGTATACAGGTACTCCACCAAATTGCCAACCACCGCCACCACCACCGCCACCGCCACCACCACCGCCACCGCCACCACCGCCGCCAGCACCAAAACCACCAACAGGACAGCGTATGTGTAAAGTAGGTTCGCAGTTGGTTACATTTTCACTCGAACCAAATACCGATTATGACGTAGACGTAGACGACGAAATTTTTGACTCGTTCGCTCGAAGTGACACCAGTGGAAAAGCAACTTTCCCCGGTTTCAATTGGAGTGCAAAATACGAAGACAGCCCCGCCAATTTTGTTATCTATAAAAAAGGAGATGCTGGTAATCCAGTAATTACAGCTAGTGTATCGATTATCCAACCTTGCCAAGATTAGTTTAGGCGCATTACTTTTAACTTCAATTTGTAACCAAGTTCGCGCTCAAAATGCATCAGTTTTTAAGGATTCTACTGGTGCGATATTTTTGTATGGCTTGCAGCCTAATAGTAGTGTGGAAGTTGGGACTGTTGATAATTTAGTGAAAGCGATTCGCGTAGCGATCCCTTCGGGAATCGCATCTAATGACTGCGGTTTATTGATAATTCGCACCGACTCGACTTTTTCAATCGATAGTCAAATTATTAACCCGAATGCTATTACCGATGTCCGCACGTTGACGAATAATTGCACTGCACAAGCTAATTACCCCAATCTTTTTAAAACGCCGGAGGGTGCGATCGCCATGACTGGTAAATCTATCCGATACCATCAACGGATTGCGTAGCGTCTCCGGAGGAGAATGGTTGCCAAGATGAGAAGGCACTTATGAATTCGCTACTAGGGCATTCGTGAAACCCCATAAATAAATTTAGGGGTTTCAAGCAAGGACACCTTTTTTTTTCGTACTACGTCAGAACGAAAAAAAATCTTTTTATTTTTTTTCATAAATAAATTTAGGGGCGCGATTACCCTTGTGGCAGAGGGCAAAAATGTATTTTATTCCTTCTGACGAATGCCTCCTGCCCTCAGACGAATCTTCGGTAAACAGCACCTCGGCAGCACATTACTATCAATGGCGCATAAACAAACTAACAAGTTATTTGAGTCCTTTTAAAG
>QQTW01000815.1_pt1 | contig 20534 bp, 22 predicted proteins | sample 1904831 | NCBI WGS metagenome assembly QQTW01 (sample SAMN09435610, study PRJNA476489) | Subsurface metagenome, whole genome shotgun sequencing project. | reverse complement strand
GATTAGCCGGGAGATCAGAATATTTTACAAGAGTATGATACATCACAGGCTTCCATCGCTTGCCAACCAGCAGAGAAACCCAACTCGAGTTAGAGGGGAATGATTGGACCATTGCAGCGTTCAAGGTCACACATGGTAGAGATGCAACTCATTTCTTCTCCCCAGCACTGCCACCCACGCCAAAGAATCCCAGGAAGGATCCCTTCATGCTGCTGATGGATTCCTCCTGAAGCTTCTTTTCCTCGGCAGCCATGTCATCCAACCACTTCTGACCCTCTTCTCTGATCTGTTTGTCGATGAGCTCGTACTGCTTCTGGCCCCTTTTCCTGATCTGATCCCATAGCATCTCGCCTTCAGCCAGTGCGTTGGGATCAATGCCGTCCGGAGCTGGCTGACCTTTGACGCCAAAGAAGGACGCGATGCCGCCCACACTTCGCTTGGGCTTCTTCTTCCGCTCCTCAGCTAATCGTGCTTCGAATTTTTCCCGTAAGAGCTTTTCTCGCTTGGCAAACTCGGCGGGGATGTAGGTGCCTTCGAAGGATTTTAGAACTTTGCGTGTGTCATCGAAACCCATTGTGGCGACGTATTCAAGGAACGGGATGAGTTGAACAAGCGTTTGGTCGTTTGGATCGCCAGTCCATTTTGGGAGGATGATGGCGTTTTCGGGTTGATGTTTGGCATGGCTTGGGACAGTGTCGATCATGATGATTTTGGAGAGATCGCGATTCAAGTAGGAGAGATCCTGAATTTGTTAGTTGTTGCAGACAAGTCGAAAGGACAAAGCTTACCTTGATATACTCGCCTTTCTTGTAAAGCGTAGCCTCTCTAAAAAGTGGCCACCTGATAATACGGTAAGGATCAAGTTTCCGCAACACCGAATCCCCAATAAAGCTAGGTTGACTCGTGAACAGCACCAACTCATAGTACTGGCTAAGATATCGTATGAAGTAGTCAACGCCTGGTCGTTTGGCAATTCGCCAGCCGCTTTCCCTTGTCCATTCTTGATGAACTAGTAAGTCCTCCAGACTGAGAACTAGTGTAAAAGGTGCTCGTAGATTCGGGTCTGCCTCTTCATCTGGCAGAAGTTTCGGGAATGCTGGCTCGTTGTAATAGCTAAGTGTTGTGCCCAAACGTGCTCTAGCACGGTTGTAGAACAGACGGATTCCCCAACCAGATGGTGCGTCTGCGTGCTTCTTTTCCTCTTCCTCTGACTCCCAGTTTCGTCCTAGGTATATTGTCCATCCAACGAATGCTCCAGCTACTGCAAGATAGGTATACTTGATCAGCGCGTTCTTCTTCCGCTCGTTAGAAGAGATGTAGGCATTTTTGGGAAGACCATCACTGCCTCTGCCTCCACCTCCACTGCTTGGAATGGGCTCCGCAGAGTCCTCGGTAATGTTGAGACTGGCCCGAGGTTCATCTCCTCGCGAGCGTGCCTGTTTGAGTTCTGCATCGAGTGTGGATGGAATGCCTTTTGTCAGGTCTGGTAGGGGTTGCTGTGGGTCTCTATTACCATTCGCTAGTTCTTCCTCAAATGCATCTGCTTCCGGCGTGATATTACTTGTCTGATCTTTCCTCTGACCACCATTCTCCAAGGACGGCTCTTCTGCAGGTGGAGTAATCTCTTCGGAAGATTTCTTAGAGGTGTCAAACTCTGGCTGTGTATCTGTATATTCGTTGGAGGAGGGAATGTTCTGCGCAGGCACACTATTTGTGGCGGAAGGTTGGGTCTGCCATTGAGATGCAGGTGTCGAAACGGGATGCTTGTGGTCAGCTGTTGTTTTGGATTTTCTTTCCCTGGCGTACAACCTTCTCTGGGGCGTTGACAGGGCTACTCTGATTGCAGGAGTAAGTGTCCTCGGCCTCGCAAGAGGCAGCAGCGCGCGACCTAGCATCACCTTTGCTTCAAATCATGGCAGACACGACGTTCCGACAGAATGCTGAAGCGGAGATGCATGTATCTAAGATGATACAATCACTTAGGCGGCGTGATTACCGTGATTACCGTGATTACCGCGATTATCGCAGGATCCTTCTAGGAATTAAATGCCTTCCTCCAAATTTCCTATTTGAGACGGCAAACGCCGCAAACGCCGCAAACGCCTCGCCAAGCTAAGCTAAGCTTGAAAGTAGGAAAGCGCCAAGGAGATCCTCATGACTTTTTAAGTTTGATCATCTACAGTATCGACCACGTACTGCACTGTCATCTTTCTCCCCTCTCCCTCTCCCTCTCCCTTCACACTTCTCCCTCCTCCCTGCTCAAAAGACTTCCTGACATACGCCTACCAAAACGAGCAAGAAAAATAAAGTTACACCAGTTCGCGCAGCTCACAATTGTCGCCAAGCTCTGAAACGTGACCGTATCAGGTTCAACCTTCCATCGTTTCTTGAACAATGCTCGCCTGAAACAAATATGGTTGCACTCGTTATATCGGGATCTCCGAGGACGTGGTGGGACAATATGTGTTCAGACCACCCACTCGGTTCCGTCCTAGCATTGTATATGTTCTTACCGGGTTGTAAGCCAGCTTTCTCCCCCTTGTTCTGGCTGAACGAAGTTGTCCTCGACGAAGATTTGGCCACCATCCATCTTCATTCTGCTTCATGGAAGTCATCTTCCTAATGCTTGAGGGAGCTTACTATGTAATGGCAATGCGACAGGTGATGTTCTCTTTGGCGCTCCAAGATATTCAGTATAGAGGTCTACCAAGGTCAGCGTTTCAGCTTTCAAGTTTCATACTCTCAACATTACATTCTGTGTTTTAGGCCTACAATGACCATGTCCAAGCTATCTTCCCTCAGAAGCAAGCTATAGATCACTTGTCATATATCTATCGATCCCAAAGTCTCACTTCCTCGTCCTTTTTCTCATTCCTCTTTCAAACGTTTCGTCCACTGCTCTACAGCTCCATACCTATTTACCACACATCAATCCATTCTAGTAGGAGTATTTTGGGAACACCTTCAACATGCCTTCAATGCACACAGTTGTCATTCCGCGGCCCGTCTCTATGGCGCTCCGTGCGATAGAACTTATCTCTGCAATTGTGAGTATGCTTACGCCAAAATATTCTTCCCCGCTTACATCTCACAGATTGTTACTGCTATCATTGGTTTCTATCTTTACCCTTATTCTCAGGAAAAGACCTGGCCTGCAAAACGCTTCATCTTCGCCGAGACCTGGGCAGGTCTCTCGATTATATTGAGCATACTGTGGCTTGTTCCATCGCTGGCTCATAAAATTCCATGGCTTGCAGACTTTGTCACGTCCGCCGGCTGGTGGACTTCTTTTGGCCTTATCGTTCAAGCAATTGACAAGACAATCAACTGTGGTCCGTTTTTCAGCACGAACCCCGAGGACGGAGGTCTCTGCAGGAACTGGAAAACTGTTAAAGCCTTCTGTTTCATCAGCGGCATTGCTTGGATCGTTACCGGCCTCTTTGGCATCCAATTCGTCCAAGCAAGGCGGAGAGGTGGCCGTGGTGGTGGTCGCTTCTATTAGATGGACGTCCTGCTTAGGCAACGATGAGGTGTTACTGGCGGCTGGTCTGCAGCAAGTGACACCACGACTGGACTGTTCGCTGGCATGAAAGGTGCACGATGTGCTTGTATTCAAGATGTGCTTGAGGTGTTTGTGGTGTTTGTGTTGTTGGAGGCGCTTGGCTGTAATTGTGCTAGCACCTGTGCTGTTACAGTAGTAGGGCCATTTTCGAATACAAACTCGTTCGACAAAATCGCTTTCTCTTCTTCCTTTCTCCATCAAAAGAAAGTTGAATAACCCTGACATTTTTGACGCTTCGTCCACAGCCATGTTCATGTGCGAGGGGTTGTATTAGCAGGGGAGAATGACACTCATACTTCTCAAGAACAGCAGCTAGGTCACCAATGAGCTGACCTGTCCCGTTGGTATTTCGAGACATCTCCGCAACCATGTCATCCCTTGCCACCTGACGTCTGCAGCCTTTCACCTTCCCACCTCCAATTCATCCTTGCTTTTCGGCCGTCTACCCCGTGATATACACATACAATTTGATATATGGGATCTGTATGGCATGATGGCCTCGTGGAAGCCTTCCCAGTACCCGTGACGAAGCTTCCCAGTGCCCCAATCAACAACAAACCCATTGAAGACACTCTCAAAGCCTTGACCCTATCACCATCCTCTCTACCACCATCACCACCCAGCACCTCTCCATTTCCCTTCTTCTCCCTCCCCGCCGAAATCCGCAACCGGATCTACTCCCTGGTCCTCTTCAGCCCCGGCAAATCCCACAAACCGTCCCCGAACCGCCGTCCCCCAACCTCCCTCTACCTCACCTCCTCCCGCACCCACCGCGAAGCCTCCTACCTCTTCTACACAACGCAAACCTTCCGGCTCTTCCCCCTCCAAGAATTCAAACCCCTCCCCACCGTCGCCGAGCTCCCGCCCCGCTACCGCACCCTCGTCACCAGCACCGAATTGATCCTCGGTCCCGGCTGGACCGCGCCCCCCAAGTCATGGAAAGTCACACAACGCCTGGCCAAGACGCTCAGACAGTTATGCCGAGTTAGGTGCCTGAGGGTGTTTGTGGAGATCGATCCGTCGCATCCGGTCTTTGCGCGCTTCAGGGTGTCGCATGGCTTCTACACCGAGTTTGCGGGGAATCTGCTGAGGGATGTCTTGGTGGCGATGCCGCAGGTGGAGTCTGTGCAGTTGGATGGCAATCCCAGTGTGCAGATGGATGGACCGCTTGTGCTGAGGTTGAGGAGGGAGGTTGAGGGGCAGGGGAGGGTGGTGGAATGGGGCAAGGAGAGGGGCTGGTCGGCTGCTGATCGCGACGGTTTACAGGCTGAGATTAGGTCAGAGGATGTACATGATTGGGCGGCAGTGGCGCAGCCGTCAAACGAGGTGCTACGTGAGGTTGGAGAGGCTTCTGCATGAAGCGAATATACTAGTGGAAGTTGATGATGACCTTGGGTTTCTGTGCTGTGCTAACAGTGCTTTGCCCAACGCCACGCTATCACTCCACATCATGCGAGTTGAATGGAGATGTAATACCAATCAACAGTTATTATAACTCTTCATCAACTTCCATGCCACCGTTTTCTTGATGCCCATTTATTTGCTGTGCCTTTTTTGCGTTGCTAGCTTCTTTGTCGATCATCTGTCGTGATACAGCAACGATGTTGTCCTCGATCAGCTGTTGGCCCACATCTTCGATGTCTATCCACAAACATTAGCATCGCATGTATAAGTCAGGGCAAAGTTGAAAGGGGTGAACTCACGTTTCTTGGGGTCAACCTTCCCAACATATCTCGTCTTTAATTGATCCTTTGTGAGCTCCCCTTCCTCGCGCACCCTCTTCTCATAACCTTCTGCTAGGTGGACTAGTTGTCTTAAGCCCTCCTCGTTCCGCTTTCTCTCTCCTTCAAAACTGGCTGGCAGCTCCAGCCCCTCTGTCCAGACTTCTTTGTGTAGGTTCATGAGCATATTCTCCTCAAGCCCCGTTTTTCGATACTGGATTCCGATGCTGTAGTAATGCCTGTTCAGTCCATGTATCAAGGCTTGGATACTGGGTTTGTTTAGATGGCCCAGGTTGGAGGTTGTCTGTCGAGGTTCTTGACCCATCATGAGGGTTTGAGGGGCGATGAGGCGGAATGCGTCTATCACCACTTTCCCTTTGACGGACTGGATGGGGTCGACGACTACAGCGACGGCGCGGGGTGTGAGCTGTTCAAAGGATTGCTGGGTGTTGATATCGACGGAGGACAGCCAGCATCCGAAGCCAGGATGCGAGTGGTACCATCCAACTACTGTTTCTGGTCTGCGATACCTTTAGCAAAAGGAAATCAGCACGACTGCGGTAACCATACCTTCCGGTCTGCAGTAACATATCCATCATCTTGGTCTGGAAGACTGGATCCACAGCTTCAACACTAACTCCTGTTCCAGACTGTGGCATGGCGAAAACATCCACCACTCGAACTGTGAAGTCATCGACAAACTCGCCCAGCATCAGGCCCATGACCTCCATCGGCACACCTGCTCGGCCGTGTCGCAGCATCTTGAGTAAGGCGAGAGATGAGATGTAGACGGTTTCCGAGTTGTCGATTAGGTTCGGTGTATCCTGGCCAGCTGCGCCTTGATTCATGCCCGGCATGCTTTGAGCTGCAGCGAGCATACGGTTGAGGCGGTCCATGGCGGTGAAACAGGTGGAGGTAGGGGTAGGTAGCGGATGCGACGAGCTTTTGACCTCAGAAACGAAGCAGAGATCCTACTCGGATCTTTTCACCAACGTCCCTAGGTTTCCGATGATGCTTCTGATTCGCTTTCCTATGGTATTTGGGGCTCGAGTGGTTTTGAATCAAGAGATGGACAATCAAAGATGGCAGGTATTATTATTATTATCAGAGTATTGTTCATTTGTGAAATTCGTGTACCTGAGTTGCCTTCATGAACCAAAAGAAGACTAACCATTTGAGGTTAAGCATGGATGCTTCCCTGAGCTCCCCCAATCCCTTCGTTCTCTCCGCATCTGTACATAAAATCGTCCCCAAAATCCATTTCTTCTTTGACTACAACCATCTTCCATATCTTGCGCTTAATCTCCCCTCTGTGACCTGGTGTCTGCATCCCGCTGTTACGCCTTTCTAATACGCATATCTACTGCTTCAGTGGGCGCTCTCTATTTGCATACCTACCCATCTCCCGCAATTCGTACCCTGTGCGGTCCACCTTTTACAACATACGCTCAGAGATCATTCTCACCATATTTTATACGCTCTTACAAACCAACTCCGACCGTCTAGGCAGCCGTTGCACATCTTCGTGCTCATCGTTTCTCTACCCATCTCCTGAACTCTTTCCTCAGATCTGCACAGCCGAGCATTTAGGGTGGGCGAGCGAACCCGGCGGCGGATATCAATCTAACCTCGTTCTGCCATCATTCATCGAGGTCTTACGGCAAGCTTCTGATCGAATTTCAAGAAGCCGTCTCCCTTCTCACTTTTGGCGAGTACTTCTACGCCTCTGTATTCCGCTTGCCGATCTACACATAGCATGGCTCTCTTCGCCCCGGTCGACACGGCGAATCTGAATGGAGGGACCGGAGACAAAAAAAGAGTAGCATACTTCTACGACTCAGATGTGGGAAATTACGCCTATGTTGCTGGCCATCCCATGAAACCACACAGAATTCGGATGGCACACAGTCTGGTCATGAATTATGGCATGTACAAGAAGATGGAGATCTACCGGGCAAAGCCAGCCTCGAAATTTGAGATGACACAATTCCATACCGACGAGTATGTCGAATTCCTCCAGAAGGTCACGCCTGATAACATGGACTCATATGCAAAAGAGCAAACCAAATTCAACGTAGGTGATGACTGTCCAGTCTTTGACGGCCTTTTCGAATTCTGTGCGATCAGTGCCGGTGGGAGTATGGAAGGAGCTGCCCGACTAAACCGTGGAAAAGCCGACGTGGCGATCAATTGGGCAGGTGGCTTGCATCATGCAAAGAAGAGTGAGGCAAGCGGCTTCTGTTATATCAACGATATCGTTCTTGGTATCATTGAGCTTCTCCGATTTAAGCAGCGCGTACTGTATATCGATATCGATGTTCATCATGGAGACGGTGTCGAGGAAGCTTTTTACACAACCGATCGTGTCATGTGTGTCTCCTTTCACAAATACGGCGAATATTTTCCGGGGACAGGTGAGCTTCGAGATATTGGGGTTGGGCAAGGGAAATACTATTCAGTCAACTTTCCTTTGAGGGATGGCATTGACGATGCAGCGTATAAAGGAATCTTCGAGCCCGTCATCAAGGCTGTCATGGATTGGTACAGACCGGAAGCAGTTGTTTTACAGTGTGGTGGAGACAGCCTTTCTGGTGATCGATTAGGGTGTTTCAATTTGAGTATGGAGGGTCATGCTAATTGTGTCAACTTCGTCAAAAGCTACAACCTTCCTACTCTGATTTTGGGCGGTGGAGGGTACACCATGCGCAACGTAGCGCGGACGTGGGCATTCGAGACGGGTGTGCTTGTTGGCCAAAATATGCAAAGCGATCTACCTTACAACGACTACTATGAGGTATGTAAAATATCCATGACACATTAGGAAGAAACGTTGCTGACCGAAATAGTACTATGCACCCGACTATGAATTGAATGTCAGGGCCTCAAATATGGACAATGCCAACTCCAAAGAATATCTGGAGAAAATCCGCACTCAAGTCATCGAGAACCTTCGACGCACAACATTTGCACCCTCCGTACAGATGACAGACGTACCTCGAGATTCGATGGCCATGAACGAAGAAGACGAAGCCGAACTCGATGATCTCGACGAGGATCAAAACCCGGATAAACGAAACACACAACATCGATTCAATAAGTATATTGAGAAGCCAGGAGAATTGAGCGACAGCGAAGATGAGGAGATGAATGAAGCCAACGGGGTTCGAAAACAGCCCGGCATTCGGAAACGAAGAAATAGGTTGGATTATCGAAACTTGACGGACTGGAACGGAGACTCAGCTATCACGAGCGGAGCAGCAACCCCACAGGCTGCTTCCTCAATACCAGAAAACGATGTGGATGGAGACGTCAACATCGAGGACGCTGAGCCTGCGAAGAGACAAGAACGGAGCACAGTCTCGCCTGCAAATGCCGCGAATGGTGACATAGATGCTCCAGTCGTTCCGTCTCCGAGGCCTGCGAACGAAGAGGAGGATGTTGCAATGGAAGATGCTAGTAACGAAGCAGCTCAACCTACCACAGATACAGGTGCTACAGTCATGGCTCAGCGTACAGCCAATGTGCAGCAAGGGGTGACTCCTCCTTACTCTCCAGTCGGGTCTGCCGCAACAGAATCATCAACAAATGGCGAGGCATCAACGGCAGCAGATCCAACCATAAAAACCGAGATGGCGGTAGAGGATGCAGTAGTAGAAGCTCAGGCTGAAGGTCTGGCCGAACGAGAAGCTGAAAACGCCGAAGGGGAGGCTGCAGCTGAACAGGCTTTGAAAACAAGCTGATTATTTGCTTATTGTTGGTCTAGCCAAGGTGCATGGCATGGTGGCGCGATTGAAAAGTTAGGATACTCATATAAGCGAGGCGTTGTGGATGATGTCCCGGGCAATGTCGATGATAGCTGGCATGCCTTGGGATTGGATGCAGAAGTCAATTTTTCCTTACTAGTAACAAGACTTCAGATAGCCAAGTGGGAAGCAGAGCATCTTCATGTATACTACAGTATCAGATCAGCTCAGAGAGATCTCTTTCACAGCGCACTGAATGGATTTAGGGAATTGCTGGATTGTCTCTGAAGTATATGTAGTACGAAGTAGCTACGGAGTACACAGGCATTTTGATAGCACTGCATGTGATTATCCGGAAGAAAACTGCGCTAGTAAGTGACAACTCTTGGCAACCCACAACCAATTTGTTAGACTTTTTGGCAATAACGTCGTGCTTTGACACCGATATCCATCACTTGTGTATCCACCCTAGCAGTTCACGAAGTTAATACTCACCATGTCTAAACGCGGGTATGTATCAATTCTACCCGACAGGTCACCGTCCGAAGCTACCTTTGCACTTTACAAATACTGACATCCTTCTCATTTCCCAGTCGCGGCGGTGCCTCTGGCAACAAATTAAAGATGACTCTTGGTCTTCCCGTGTATGTCCTGAACCCGGCCCTTCCCTCGAATGCCCTTTATTCTACGCACACACATCACATATCGAAAGCTACAATAGTCACCAACATGAATCTTATTGGGTGAAAGAAAGGCGAGATCAGAAAGGAATCACTTGGACTAACACAATACCATTGTCATTGTGAAAAATAGTGGAGCTGTCATGTCCTGCGCCGACAATTCGGGCGCGCGAAACCTCTACATCATCTCCGTGAAAGGCATCGGTGCGCGGCTGAACAGACTCCCCGCGGCGGGGGTGGGCGATATGGTCATGGCGACGGTGAAGAAGGGGAAGCCGGAGCTGAGGAAGAAGGGTGGGTTTTCTTAGTCTCCCCTTTGCGCGAACACGACTCTCCTTAGAGAGGGTTTCAAGGAAGGGGGAGGAGGGTGATAATGGGACGCATAACAGCTGCTAATGGATGATGTGTTTGGTATAGTGATGCCGGCAGTGGTGGTGCGCCAATCGAAGCCCTGGAGACGTGCAGACGGAGTGTATCTCTATTTTGAGGATAATGCGGGCGTGATTGTGAATCCGAAGGGCGAGATGAAGGGCAGTGCTATTACCGGGCCGGTGGGGAAGGAGGCGGCGGAACTGTGGCCCAGGATCGCGAGTAATAGTGGTGTGGTTATGTGAAGGGAATGGGGGCCATGGAGAGGAGAATAAGGCATAAAACGTGAACGTGAATGAGTGGAGTCTTGGTGCATACAGCGGGCAGGTGATCACGTCAGTAGTCGATACGGAAACAAAACCAGAACCAGCTGCTTCTACAGATTCATGGCAGAGGCATGACTTCAGACCCAATTGCTATAGCTTAAGTTGCCTTTTCGTCATCCTTTTCTTTCCCTTCCCGTGTTCTGGATTTCTTGCAGCACAAGGAGAGTAAAATCTGCTCGGAGCTCACCCGGCCTCTCACCCCTCGACCCCGCTTTAATCACCAGCTCACCCAGCGCTCACCCACCAGTCAACCCTGCTAGGTGATTCGAGGGTGAGCGCTGCAGGATGCTGCCTCAAGATGGCGGCTCGCCACCAGCGTCCTGCATAGCCGACTTGGAGCGGCCCAGTGCAACTTGGACGGCGGGAACATTTCCATGTCGAACGGCCGACGCTCCCACATTTAGGAACCCACACGAGGGCCGGATCCACACGAGGGCGGAATTCGCAGGATGTGTGGTAGAATAGCGACAGGGATGCTGTTAACGATGTACTACGGTACCAGGCATAAGTATTGTTAGCGTGAACTAAGAACATCTTATTTTGGATAACGTCCAATACGGGTCTGTGCAACATACAGTTCTGTGCAACAAAATTGCTTGGCACAATCTTCGCCAGCGCTGTTACAGCGAATTCAGCTCACTATGAGCAATTTTGAAGCTGTAGAAGTCCCTTAGGAAGAGAAGGGGCAAACACTGTAGATAATTGCTACCTTTATAAGCTTAACAAAGGATCTCGTGGAGCAATTGAACAGCTGCATCCACTCGCTCAGAACTTGATAAATTAGCATATTTATCAACCATTATCAATACCAATAGATAAAGAGAATGCTCAGCTTCAATTTGAACCTGTTTCGAAGAGATTCGGCCTTGTGGTGGCGAAATGGTGGCGGTATAAAAATTTTGTGTTGCACGGCACCGTATGTTGCACAGAGCCGTATAAGACGTTACAAGGGCTCGGGGTCCTCCGGAGCGCCAGTTGATCTTATCAATCATTGATGATTATGATTGGACAGGATCTTGGAAAAATACAGACTAACTCTTTTCAAGCAAGATCCATCTTCGTCAGAGAAGCGTCAGATACAAAATTTCTAGTTTTGAGCTAACAATACTTATGCCTGGTACCGTAGTATATGTAAAAAGGGCGTTCTATAACAAATTTTGACAAAAGAGGGGGGTATAAAAATTCGGTCTGAAATTGTAGTACACAATGTAAGAGGCGGGGTGACCTCCTCCCCTTCCATAAGAACTAAAAATTGATTCATTAACTTCAGGCGTTTTGATATAGCGCTGTAACAGTTGGTAAATCAATGGTTTTATCATCAGCTCGGGTATCTAATTTAGAGAGTCGTTGAATTTGAAGTAGAAGAATACCACTGCCTTACCGGGGTCATTGTTGCACAAGTCATAGGAACTGTAGAAAAGAAAAGAGAGGTCTTGAAACCATGAAATAATGAGGCATCTTCTCTTTCGAAATGGATAAGTCGGAGACAGTTCCCATTGGTCAACTAGAAACATCAAGCTCAACTTCGACCGCGTATCTATCCTTTTTGCGGAGGGTGAATGCAAAAGGCAGAGGTGTTGTATATTGGCAGGAAACACATTTTCATTTCAAGCTACCTGCCAGCACATGAGATGTGCCTTTGCTACCGACTCTACCTAAAGGGTCTCCAGAGCCTGTAAATGTATTCTGTGCCTGGATGTACTGCGAAAACGGCGTGTCAAGCCATCAATGCTTACCACCATGGCCAGTTCATGACTTCGTCTTCGTAAAGGCACAAATTGGGCCGCCGCATTCCGATATCCTAATCTTGACCTTGTTCTTGCAACGACACCATCAACTGCTTGTTCAATCATTCCGTGCTCGCTTCAGGTTTAGATAATTCATGGAATCCTACGATGCAGAAACCGCTGCTGCTGAGCTTCGATCAGGGAGAGCAAATTCCGGAGGGCTCCTTCCAATCATGTCTGCAAGTCTGACCTGGGTGATGGCGTGACAGTCGAGCACAAAATCCTAGAAAAGGTCATCAGCATCAACTACAAACAGACAAAAGAAATGTGAACAGCCCGAGAGAGTGTACTCACCCTGGTAACGACTTCTTCTATCCTTGGCAAGCCGTGTTGTGTGCGCTGCTCCTTGAGTTCTACAGTATGATTCCTCGCAAGAATCCTGACAGCCAGTTTGTATCGTTGTTGTCTATAGGGACGTCGCTTGCGGTTCAGCTCGTTCGCGGGCATTAGCCCAGACCTCGCATCCCAGATGGCTGTTCCCAACGTTGCATGGTGAAGTGCGATATACGCTGCCGTGCACAGCATTACGCGGTGTTCCACCTCTAGCCTGGTACGAGGAGGCTCTCCATGCCATTTCCTGTGAGGGTCGAGGAACTCGGATGTCAAAGTGAGTTCGCATAGGGACGGTAGGTCTTCTTCTAAGGTCTTGACGTAACTTTGAACTTTTGTCTCTATGTGATTTGTGTTCTTCATTGGCATGCCTACTGTGAGCTTCTTGATCGAGGATGTGCTCAGCTTACTTAGGTGTCGCTGCACACTAAAGTCATGAGATTGGTAGCTGTGAAAAACGAAGCTGTTCTTGCCGTACAGAACAGGGACACCTTCATGATAGAGTTGACGGCATACTCGAAGGATCCGCGCTCCTGCAATTGAGGTCGGGATATCTTTGCCCTGCTGATGGGCCACCCTCGGTAGGTAAGGAAAGCTGGCAAAAGCCAAAGTTCCATATTCGACAAAGTTGAGGTCTTGAGCAGGGCCCTCCAGCTCGACTTCGCCGTAGAATTTCCGTCCGTCATCTATGAATCGGCGCTTACGATTGACAAGTAGATGATTAAGTATGATCATGCGGCAGTCGAAGTCGATCCCAAGCAAGTTCGGGGAGGAACTAAGCGAGCGAACCATAGCTCTATCATCGAAGGCTTTTGTCGACTTGTTCTGCGCTTGGTCAAGGGGATGCAGATTTCGAAGTGGAGTCTCTTGAGTGATCGAACTGTCTTGCCTATCTGTCGGGGAATTTTCTGTCACCGGCCCACTGTCAACGTTGGTGAGGATGTCTGATGATTGAGTGCCGGGTCGAACGGTAGAGGAATGAATGGGACTGTTCATGATGATACTGGTCGAACTAGAAGGCTTTCTCGCGAGACTGCAATAAAGAGTATGTTGATATCGAAGATCATGTAGAAGGTCAACTGGCCGAAGAAAGATGTATATCTTTGTGAAGGCTGCCTGAATCCTCAAATCACACAAGCGAAGGGAAAACACCTTCACTTGTACTTCAAGCAATGTGACATCCACGTGTTCCTCTCCTCATTAGGCTGACATGTGAATCCTTTCATGAAACTGCAGCTTTCAAGACAGATATTCAAAAATGTATTCATAATTTTCACTAGTGAAGAGACATGAATTCCTTAGGAGAGTAGATAGCTGCCATGAATATGAAACCATCAAGTCCGGAACATACAACTGGGGCGCCTTAAGTGCATAGCTCCCTTAGAAGCAGCGCAACAACAAAGGCACAGTTCACAGGTTCGTTCCCTCAGTGAGGCAGTTTTACCCCAGATTAGCATGCCTAATGATCAGCTATAACATCCGATGACGCAGGAAACAAATACTTCTAGCATCATATACTGCAATTTACACGCTAGTCTTCAATACTCAAAGACTGGCAAGAGCTCTTTGAGAAGAGGCAGCCAAAGGATATTTTGTGACTATGAGTAATGTCCGATTATCAATTTGCTATGAGCAAGAGGTGGCAACAACCACTGGTCGAGGTTGAACATTAGCACTGGCTTCCCATCTAAAACCATTGCCAAAAGCAAGACACTCAGTCTCGAGTATCTTGGAATCATGGCATTGCATGAAGCCTTGTTGAACGAGCTGTAGTAAGATCTTGAAAAGCCAGACTTTGCAAGTGACGTTGGGAATCTCATTAAGGCTCTTGTCGCAGGATCGGATGATGCGGTCCAGTTTCTGCTCGCTTGCTGCAGGAATGCTACCAATCCGCACCAAACAGCACAGGAACAAAGACTTGAAAATACAACCGCTGACACCGTGATCTGAGATCCATCCTTCGCCTAATCCCTTTACCTGATACATGGTGCCCCCTGTTGGTCCTTCGTGGTGGTAGAAAGCCCAGTGGAAGTCGTTGAGAGGTGGAGGGTCATTTCGGAGCCAAAGAGCAACATAGAGAGAACCGGGAGGTAGTTGGCTCAGGGCTTGCTGTTGCGCACTCTGGATCTCCTGAGCTCTTGCTTTTGCCGCTTGAAATCGAGACATGAAATGCTGTATCTTTCTTGTTGAAGCAAAACTATTTATTCCCAATTCATAAGCCGATGATGAACAAGCATGCAGTCGTTTGGCTAGACAACAGCTCCGTTAGTGGCAACAAAGCCGAACTGTTGGTTTATCGAACGTCTTGAGAGGTAGAGGACAGTCAGGCGAGTTTGTACTTAGCCTTTAAGAACTTCACACAAAGCTTTGATGTCTTCAGAACATGAGTATAATGAAATCAATTGAAGTCTGTCTGTACATCCTTCTTCAAATGTGACGGAAAGATGGTTGGCAAGGGCGAAGCGGAAAATTATTGTCACTTCAAAAGTCTCCGTAAGCCTTGGCAGCATAACCGATGTTTACTTGCAAGACCTATTTTTGGTTTCTTGCTCTTGTATATCTTACCAGGCCTTGAGTACTGCCCTACAGAGCTACAACGCACGACTCTCCCAGGGGCACTTCCGGCCATGGCAGCAGAACATGATGAAGTTGATCCGTTCGGTTATGCACCACAATGGCTTGGATCAGTCAAAGTCCGAACGAGATGAGCAAACGACATCAGCAAATATGGCTCTGGGTTTTCATTACAGGTGTTCGCAGGCGCATCGAGCACACAAATTCATGTATTATCACAAGAGGTCATTTGGAGCAGGGAGAGGATGCAACGTGACAAGGGAAAATCATATCGAGTCCTCTAGAAAACCTATCAACTTGACACAAGTGAGTCGCAAGATACAATGGCGCTGCTACTCAGAATGTTACTTGAAGCTCCAGACGCAATCTATGAACGACAGGTTCGCAATTGTTGCACAAGAAAGGTCATGCAGCACCAAAGACAGGTGAAATCAGCGCTTGACAACTGACAATAAATAAACCAGACTTCTGAAAAGTTGCCTCAAACAAAATTCCAGAATTCATATACCCGTTGATTATCACAAAGCTTTCTTCAAGCTGGACCTTCCCTTGAACCTTCGACTTCTGGGTTACCATCCTTCCAAGCGACTTGCTCAGGCGTCAGACGATTCTTGTCCTTCAGCGAGAGGTAATTGAATCGATCCCGAAGGTATTCATTGACGATCTTGTAGTTGGCATAGATTATGCCGCCGTGATCTCGGCTTCGGATCACCACAGGCTTCGGTGGCTCAGAAGAGGTTGCATTTTCATCCAGGGCAAAGTCGCGGGGATCTCTGGCAAGCAAATCAGCCCACTCAGTACGCCTGATTGCTCTGCTATCGAGGATGATGTCCTATGTACACTTCATTAGCTGCTTGTTGACGTCGGAGAGAAAATATGCGAGCAGGTCATACCTTGGCAATTACTTTTCTTATTCGGGGAATCAGGTCGATTCTAATCTGTTCTCGGATCTTGAATCGACGATCTTCTGCAAGAATCTTGACCGTGAGACGGCATCGGTGCACATCATTGGTCATGTCTCTACCAAAGTCGTCCGCGTCGCCATCCTTATTGGTCACCTCATTGAAGCCTTTGCCATCCGTTATAGTATCGTCGTTATTAGATTCTATACCGCCTGTTTGCAAAAGGTCGTAATGCGACTCCTGGAACTTAGGGCCGCCATCGTCGCTTTGATCTGGCGCATACTCCGACTCACTCCCGTGCTGATTACTGTCACTTGCACTATCATCCACATCAGTATTGACGACCATGGCCCAGTTGATGAGAGGCACTCTCATGGTGCCACCCGATTCGACCAACCAGACAGCTTTTTTCAATCGAGGATGTCTGCAAGTAACCCATGCGGATGTATTCAGCATGGCTCGAAATTCCTCGCCGATTCTGGTGTTATTCGAGTTGCGCATCAACGGTTTGTCAAACCGATTGAATTGGGTTGTCAGATTTAGCTCTGCCAGATTGGGAAGTCTCTCCTTGAAGAACTCTAAGAAACCTCCGAGAAATGGTGTCGGATCCCGCTTGTGCTTCATAGGCAAGCCGATGGTGACCCTCTGAATGAGCTTCATGTTCGTCCGGCCGATGATGGTATGGAGCCGGTATTTCAGCTGTGGGAAATTATACGAGATGAATGCGTTGTGCCCATAGAGGATGTGTGCTCCTTCCCAACGAAGCTGACGGCAGGTGCGCAGGACATTGACGTTGCCAATGTTGATTCTGCCGCTAGAAATCTTGTACTGAGAGGCAGAACCACCATTGTCACCGACCCAAGGAATGTGCAGGTAGATGGGCTGTACATCTTTGTCGACGATGTCGTCATCCCAGGCCTGAGACTTGTTCTCTAGGAGCATCTTGAGAATCATATCTCGACATTCTTGAGGAATACCTAGAAGGAATGGACCAGCGGTGTGTCTCGCTGTCATGGATGGATGGACAGCAGCATGGGGCAGTCTGTTCCTTCTTTTTCGTGAGCACCATGAGGCCATATTGTTCGAAGGAGACATTCTTCGATAGGTTCTGGGGTCTGGAGATCTTGGAGAGGTTGTTCTGTTCCTAGGAGCTTGCTTGGTGGGGGCGAAGAGCTGTATCCGATATCGAAGAACAAAGTTGAGCTTATGGTATATCGATGTTCTTGAAGAAGAGGGTGGATGAACGAAACCGTGATGAACCAGCAGGGTAGATGTACACCAGAACCACAGGTTGATCCTGCAAGTTCACAAGTGAACCGCCACATCACCGTCCACAACCGCGTCCACCAGAACACGTATGTGTCATAGCACTTCCTTGTGATGGCAGATCACTTCAATTGACCCCTTCACCCGAGAGTGTTCACATCCAAACACCTAGACCCATTGAGCCAGACCAAGCAGAAGCAGATCACCCCATAGCCACAGCGAATATCCAATATATAAATAATAGAGATCCATGATAAGCACATACGTATCCCCCAAACAACGGATGAAAAAACAGCAAGACTATATATCACCATCTTCACAGTTTGTCATTCTGCTTGCTTGCTTGCTTGCCTGTTTACCTGTACACAAACTGCATCATGGCCCCTGCCAAGCATTCTTGGCAGCCTGTCGTAATCAGGGGCGCACCAGCTTGCCTTGTCTTTATGTACATCAGAAGTCTATATTCCTTCAGATCAGGGACCAGGAGGTTGCTGGTGCTGTAAGTAAAAAGAGAAGAAGACAGCTCAAATTAAGAGTTTATAACAAAACAATAACCTGGAGGCCTCTGATATAATATAACATGCACCTCTTTATATCTTCAGTGATGCCAGGAGATTATAGCTTGGCAAGACCCTTTACACAGAAAACAAGGACCAAGCGGCCCTTGATATTAAATAAACAATTTCAGAACTTTTTCAAGATTAATAGTAAAGTAGGGCATGGAGGTCACCAGTACAGAAACCGGTTCAAAATAAAATCGCATTCACAAAGACGCAAATACACAGGGTGCCCACCCTAGCAGGCCAGAAATTCACGATTTTGGAATTTGATTTTCAAGTGAATTCTCTCACTCATCTCTCACTTCTATCTCATCTAATGTACATTTTGAAAGAAAAAAAAGCAAAAGCATCTCCCGAAACTCCACCAGCGCAGCACAGCCCAGCCCACAGCCCAGCATCCACCCGCTCACGGAGCTTGCCTGTTGCGGTTCTGAATGATGTCCTCGATGCATTCCTCAGCATGACTGAGGCACGCATCCACCATGGCATCGGCGTAGACATCGAAGAACAGCTGCTCGCAACCAGAAGCGGTAGCTACTTCGTTTGTGAGATCGTTGGTCTCCAGTTGCTCTACCTCCACAGCGATTGGCTGCTCCTGACGCGCCTTCCGGTCCTGTCGGAGCTTCTGTAGAACGTTCTTGGTGTGGAGGTCCCACTGCATGGGCTGTCCGCGCCAGCTGTCAGCGTGCTTGATGATGTAGTTGGCGTTCATGGGGTTCCAGATGTGAAAGTATTTGGCTGGGACTTCGAGGCGGTAGGCAAGATCAAAGTGTTGAAGGTTATTGAACGATCTGAGAGCCTTAAGTACGTGAAGGAGGGCGGAACAAGACGTTTCCTGGTCAAGATAGTTGTCTTCAAGCAGACAATAGAAAGTCTCCCAACTTACACCACCGAATTGCCCAAAGATTGCTTCAATGTCCTCCATGTTGAGGGTAATGGTATGATAGATGCGAATGTCGCGAATGAGGTTGGTGCGTACAGGCTGAATCTCGACGACAAATGCTATGAAGGCGGATGCATCGCGAAGCTCGAAGCCGTTGCTTTCAAAGAAGACTGTGGTGAGCTCTTCGTGCATTTGACGGCAAACACCTGCAAGATTCAGGCAACCGTAGATGCGGAAGTCTTTCGCCAGTTGCTTTTTCTCATGATCAGGGTGGATGCAGTTGGTTGGAGCATGGATTTTGTCGAACACGGTATGAGGAATGAGTGCTTGGAATGTGGCCTGAAGTTTCCCAATTATGCATTCGCGGCCGCGTTTGTCAGCTTGACCGATATAGCCATCAGGCCGGACTGCTGCAAAGCGATAGATTTTGTGACGTAGTTCGTAAGGTAGCCGCATGAATGGGAAGATCTGGCCATGGGTCGTGACAGGAGTGTCTGACATTGTGATGACAATGACCAGAAAAGGTGTAGAATGATAGACGCCGAGAATGATAGAGATGACGAATATTGCCGAGCTGTTACCCCTGAAAAGAGTTCTCGGCGTTGAAGCTAGGCCGACAGCGAGGTAGATGGATGATGGTTGATGAATGAGTATGGCAAAAGTTGTAGTTTTGAGAGGAAGAAGCGAGGTGGTGACAGCGCCAGATATTTGGAAGCCTGGGGGAACACACGATATAGTGAATGAAGGCCATAATGCCCACACTACTCCGCACCACTTATCACACAATTGCAATCTCTTGTAGTCTGTTGTCTTCGCTGAATTCATTAGTGCAAGCCAGTGCTTCACCTTCCATTATGCCCTGAACGTCTAGATCCGGTCAGCGATGTTATCCCCAAATGCAATGAAGAACTGACAAGCCTCTCCTATGATGCGGTAGAAAACTGATTTCTCAGCTCCACAGGCGGGTTGGGTGCAGCCGCAGGCATCATGCCTGACGAGGAAATTAGCATCTATAAATTCCTCCACATGCACTCTCCTAAGAACCAAAGGAACGTGGCAGCCTGGAAAGACAGCAATTATATCGCCGACCGCTGCTGCTGGCGGTGCCCAACCCATATTACCTTTTGAGGTCAAGAGAATGCTTCGGCCGTCGACCCTCCGCATGTTATCAGGCCAGTTTGCTCGACGAAAAATTTCCAAATCATCTGTCTTCTTCCCTTCAAAGGTTCTATCCAGATGCTCCATTCTCAGTATGTGATTGCTGAAGGCAAGGCAGCTAGAGGAGGTGAAACTGCTGAGAAGTGTACCCGCTGCAGCATCTTGACATCTTGTGGTGACGTTTTTCCACAATGTGTGGTGTAAACCACCATCGCCCAAGTGGTTTTGACCCCCAGGCTCAAGAAAGACTATCGTAGCGAATATGGTACCTGTGAGGAGGAAGATTGCAGTCTGTGCTGAATAAACAAAGCTTGCTGGCCGACACGAGCCTGCGCAGTAGCTCTCACTAAGATGAGTCAGGGAGAGGCCTCCTGGGAAGGGCTCACATTGCCTGGTGTAGGACCAGTCAGGAACCCAGGATGGCATATTACAGTGACTGATGCCTGGGCCCGTGTTACTAGGTGCCTCACATTCAGCCAACAGTCTCAAGCCAATCCCGTCTAGAAGCAGTCGACAAACTTCTCGAAAAAGTCCTGGCGTCGACCTGTTATAATCTGGCTGTAGACTGGAAGGAATACTCGAGAGAAGATTGATAAAGGCGAAGACCTTGTCACGGGGATCTGAAGTCATCCTTGTTCTCGAGAAAGCCATCATATGCGCCAGATCCATTAGC
>QQTW01000814.1_pt1 | contig 20538 bp, 15 predicted proteins | sample 1904831 | NCBI WGS metagenome assembly QQTW01 (sample SAMN09435610, study PRJNA476489) | Subsurface metagenome, whole genome shotgun sequencing project. | reverse complement strand
TGTGAGAACCAATAACCATAAACTGCACTAAATGCGGTCCTCTTTCTACAACGCCATGTCCCCAAATTGGTGCTTCTTCAAAACGATTTAAAGCGATTCTTGCTAATGCTCCGCGTACTTCTGTAGAACTTGCTCTAGAGGATTTAACTTTATCTATAAAAGCAGTTGCAGCTTCGATTGCAGGCGAGGCGAAAATTGCGGCTAATCCAGACATAAAGCCAACGAAAATCAGAAATATTGGTTGCGAAAGGCGAGACAATAACCAAGCAGTAATCGAAACTACTGGTAGATTTAATATTCCTAGGCGAGACGCTGTGATTAAGCACATGAAAATGCTACCAATGATGCCGCACCACCGCCATCTTTTATCTTTTTCGTATAAGGAAAAAATAAAGTAGATATTAGCTACAAAGCCTAATGCAGGCGCCCAAGGTGTAAATAATCTCCAACGCGGTTCGCCATTGTCTGGGTCAATTTCAAAGAATCTAAATTCAAAAAATTCTGGTCCTGGTCCTCCAACAATTTTTAGAGGAGAAATATAAACAACGTCGGGTAAATGAATAAAGTAAGCAAGGATAAAAAAGGGTGCAAAAACTAAAGTTTGCAAGCAAACTATGCAAGCAGCGCGATAAAGTAATTGGGGACGAATTTGCAAGCAGCCAACTAAGGGAAATATTGCAAAAAAAGCCCAGCCTTTAGCCCAACCAATAGATGATTTAATTAGTGCTACAGGACCTAAATCAAAGTCTATATGCCCCATAATTAAGGCTAATTCTTCTAGGAGCATTCCGCCTACCCATATCCAAACCATTACAGGGATATGAATTTTCTCAGCTTGGGGAGTTGTATCGTTTTGCTCCCATAGCTTTTTACAAAAATAGAAGAATAATATCCAGGCGATCGCTGGAATAATAATATATATGCCACCAATTAGATAAAAAGCATAAGTACCTACTATAGAGTACCAGATTACTTGTTCGGGAAAGTTCTTTGGCTGCATTTTGCTCGTGCGATCGCATAATTACTTAAACTTGAAGTAATAGCTTACATAATTTCCCGCTCTCTATTTTTAAAGCTTTGGTATATTAATGTTGTTTGGCGATCGCGTAGCCAGTACGCTATCATGCCAGCAGTAATAAAAATAGATCCTAAAGTTGCACCCGCAAGCACAAATAAGGTCTTAGGCGCGCTAGGTTTTTTGGGTAAGCTAGGTTCAATAACTTTTTGGATCAATGGATAAGAACCAAAACTATCTGATTTATTGATGTCTAATCTTGTCAAATTGGATGAAAATACTGCCTCAGCAACTTGCATATTGCGCTTAAGTTCTTCTAAGGTAGCTTCTTGTTTGGTCATGCTCTTTAGTCGTGTTTCTAATTGAGCAATTTGCCTCTCTAATTCTTGTGCTTGAGTTGTCATTCCTCGTTGTTCTGCTTGAGCCGTAACTAAATCTTGAAATAGGCTTTCTTTAGCTGAAGCATAACTATTACTTCCCAAATTGAAGTTTTGCAAACTTCTTGGATCTATTGGTCTACCTAAAATAGCTTGGCTGCGCTCTGTTAAAGCTCTTTGAGCAGCATCTTGTTTGGCTTTTTCTGATACTATTGTCGGGTGATTTGGTAAAAATTTGCCACTTAATGCTGTGATGCTAGCATTAGCTTCGCTGTAATCTTTTAAGTTTTGCTGGAATATTCTGTCGCTTTGCAAAGCAAAAGCGTCGTTAGCTTGCTGCGCTGACAAATTCATATTACTTGCTAGCTGATTTGAGCGAGTATTGGCTTGTTGTTGTTGTGCCATTACTTGAGCGCGTTCTTTGCGTAACTGCTCGATATTGTTGCTCAATTCGTTGATTTGTTCTGCTGATATTACTCCAGAACTTGCACGATAATCAGCTAAACTTTTTTGGGCTGCTGCTAATTTTCTTTGCGAATCACCCAAAGCAGTTTTCATTCCCAAGTCGCGTTCAATACCTTCGCGGGTTCGCAGTTCAGCAAGTTTATCTTCAAATACTTGGTAAAATGCTAATGACTTATTCTGCGCTTCTTGGGGCGTTCTGCCTTTAATTTTTATTTCTATAAGTGAAGTATTATCTAATAATTTAACGCGCGGTTCACCAAACTGTTGCGCAGACATATTCAGATGAGCGGCTGCTTCTTCTAAAATCGGATCGCTTAAAGCTAAAAATTTGTAATTTTCTCTAGGATCTTGCGAAGTACTCGAATAGGGCGATGAATTTTCGTAAGAAGCTTTACCAATACCAGGTAATTCTACGTTACCACTTCTTCTCACATCTGGTAAGGCGATCGCTGAGGAGCTTGTATAAGTTTTTGGGGCAATGATTAAATATAGTAAGGCGGGAACCCAAATAGCTAAGTTGGCTAGCAAGGCTAGTTTGAAGTAGTTTTTTCGGCGTTCTTGATTAAGTTCTAATTTTTCAGAGGATTTGGGAAGTTGAATAATGTCTGTCATGCAGGAAATCCTCAATTAACAATAAAGATAACAGCCAAATTAACTAATACAGTGTTTTGGATTATGCGCTCTCGATCTGACAGCTTTGTTACTTTTGTAAGTAATTATTGTTTATTTTATACCACTTGCGATCGCTCGAAATAACCCAGTGATTTTTTACTAAACCTGTTGTGCCATTAGGCTATCTAACTAATCTTTTGGTCTGCAAATAATTAGCATATATCAATCAGTAAACTGGTGAAATTAAACTTAAGGTATAATTTTAGACTATTGCAAAACATTATGTCAAATAATTAAGCGCCAACTCTGCAATCTAAATGCTTCACTATAAGTTAATTAGTTATTTAAGGAAATAATACTTAACTCAGGCTAACTTTATTGTTTGACAATGCCTGTACTACTCCTTAGCCGACCGATTTTGCCACTGATAATCTCGGAGGCTGATTTTGCCTTGGGGGTTAAATTTGATGCCTTCTTGCTCTAAAAGTAATCGCTGCCTGTAATCTGTGCCGTGCCGCAAAGGTGAATGGGAAATTTCGCCTTGGGCATTTACTACCCGATGCCAGGGAATATCGAGCGATCGCGTATCTACACGATACAACGCATAGCCGATCATCCGAGCCTTACCAAACAATGCTGCCAAATCTGCTATTTGCCCATAGGTTGCCACTTTTCCCACAGGAATTTGGCGCACAATCGCATAAATATTTTCGTATGCAGACATTTCGATAATTGTGTTCTTAAGCTTAAATAACTATCTAGCGACGGGCAAAATCGTCTTCCTTAAGACTTAAATGCTCCAAAATTCGCCAAAATCTTACTTTTATTTCAGCCAATTGTAGGAGGACTAAGCGACGAAATAAAGTCATTGTACTAAGTATAGGGTTATATACACCTACGGAGATTTTGAGGGGAAAAGATGAAACTGCCTTTAGTAGCTACTACAGCATTAATTAGTGCAATTTGTTTAGTGGCTCCAGTCAAAGCAGAAAATCCAGCCCACGTTAAACAGTTGATGGAAACAAATCAGTGTCGAGGATGCGATCTAAAAGGCGCAGACTTAAGTAACGCTCACCTCATTGGTGCTGACTTAAGAGATGCAAATTTAGAGCAAGCTAACTTAACTAATACAAACTTAGAAGGAGCCGATCTAACTGGCGCTAACCTCAAGCAAGCTACTTTGCTAAACGCTTTTGCTACAGACGCTAGTTTTACTGAAGCCAATCTTACAGGTGTCAATTTCACTAGCGCCAAACTCTACAATACAGATATGCAAGATGCAGTTGTAGTAGGTGCAGAGTTTAAAGGTGCTAAACTGTATGGCACAAATCTAACAGCCAATTAGCCCTAGAGGTACAGGTTAAAGGGTAAAGGAATAGAAAATATCAAGGGTAATTTCGCCAAAATCTATTTTGGAATGCGCTGACTTACTTGAGCAATTTGCCCAGAAAAGTATTCTTCTTGATACTGCAATTGTTTAGCTAACTCTAGCCCATTTTGAAACGCCGATAGAGCTTCAGGGTATCTACCGAGCTTGAGGTTAATTTGCCCGATGCGATCGTAAGTATTCATCATGCCGTAAGTATTGACAGCTTGTTCATCTGCTTGTAGTAGGATTTGGCTGGCTTGCAAGGCTTCCTCAGTTTGCCCTTGAGAACTGTATAACGCGATTAACCTACGCAGAGCCTCGCCTGCTTGAAAAAATTGCTGTAATTCCCAAGCCAAAGTGTATGCTGACTGATAGCTGGTAAAAGCTTGTTGCAGTTGCCCTAAAGCTTCGTAATCAACAGCGATCGCTAAATGCAACGGTGGTATATCTGTAAGTAGGTTTTGCTGTTGATAGAGTACAATCAATTGCTGCTTAGTCGCTATCGATTCTTGGCGTTGCTTGGTGCGATCGTATATGTACGATAGCTGTTGTAAGTAACTCAATTGCTTCGGGCGATCGCCACTTGCTGTTGCCAATTTGAGCAACTCATTGTAACTAGTAATAGCTTGCGGATAGTCAAACCAGCTTAGATGCAATTGGGCAATAGTTTGCAGAGTAGTTTCTACTGCGGCATTATTTTGTTGCTGTCTGTGTACGCCTAAAATTTGCGTATAAACGTCTATTGCTGACTTAGGCACTCGTACTTGTTGAAAAGCATAACCTAGCGTAGAGAGAAATTGTAAATCGGGCTGGGGTTGAGCTTTATTTTGCTGCCAAATTACGTTTAGTCTTTCGGTAATAAATTGTACTTGTAAGCCTTCGTTTTCACTCCAAGCGATCGCACCTACTCTACCTAATGCTTGCGTTTCTGGTAGCAAACCTAATACGCGCCTTAGTCTTAGTTCCCGATTCCAAAGCCCAAAAGCTCCAGGTTTATCGCCAGCTTGAAACTTAGCTAGAGCTTGACGATCTAATTCATCTAGCGCTAGAGCTAATTTTTGCTGTTCTGCAACTGTTGGCGGCGATGTTGAAGGTAGTAGAGGATCGTCCGTTTTTATTTCTAAAGGATTAACCCGAAGCCCAGGCTCTTGAGGATTGGCTGGAGATGCGATCGCACTTGGATTGCACAATAGCCACAAAGTAGCACTGAGGCTAAAAATTTTCTTAATAAAGCGCCAACTACAAGCTTTAAAATACATAGATAAATTATTTACCAGCACGTTGATTCAAGGTAATGACTCATTCTACGGATATCACCACTTTAGCTCGGTGGATGGCAGCAGATTTTAGCAACCAAGAGCAAGCTTTTGAAAACCCACCATTTTTTGCTCATATTCGCGTCTGTATGCGTCCCTTACCTGTAGAACTACTATCAGGAGTAAGTTTTTATATCGAGCAGGCTTATGACTTTACGCTCAATAACCCTTATCGAGTGCGAGTTCTAAAACTGATGGTAGCAGGCGATCGCATTGTTATCGAAAATTACAGCGTGAAGGAGGAACAACAATTCTACGGCGCAGCTAGACAAAAAGAGCGCCTCAACGCCTTAACTTGCGAACATTTAGAGAAATTACCAGGCTGCAACATGGTTGTAGATTGGACTGGTAGTAGTTTTAAAGGCGTTGTCGAACCAGGAAAAGGTTGCATTGTGTTTCGTAAAGATAAAAAAACTTATTTAGATACTGAGTTTGAAATCGATGCAGATAAGTTTACAAGCTTAGATCGCGGCAGAGATGTTGAGACTGACGAGCATATTTGGGGTTCAGTCGCCGGACCATTTTATTTTGTGCGCCGCGCTAGTTTTGCTGATGAAATCAATTGAAGTATAAATTATAAAAATTTACTTTTATATGCTTGCAATGTTTGTATTGCTTTTCCTTTAAGGGCAGAGGCTCATTTTTAGTTTTATAATTTTTGCTAGAAAGATTGGCGTTTTCAACGCTCAATTTGGCTAGATGATTTGCGTATAAAATCTTACATCTCAGTAATTTCACTAGAAAAAGAATAAATAATTAGTATCTTTTGTTAATACAAAAACAACTTGTTTCTAGTCATTTCAATAATTTTTAAGTTTTTAGATTATTTAGTAACTAAACGCATCTATCTTCAAGTTTATTGACAAGAGTAGCTATTAGTTGATAGTGTTCGGACGGGTGCATCGATCTTGATTCAAAAAATAGTTTGGCTTGTATAAACCTCAATCACAAATTTTAGGAACACCCAAATGCTCGGTAAGTTTGGCAAATCTTCCATCACACTGATTATTTATGCTGCAATTGGCTCTAATACTCTACTTATCTAAGCAGCTTTACATATAAATAGCGGTGGCGATAACCCCGTTAAACACTATGACGAAGTAGGTCGATAGCTCTGGAATATCTTTACTTCCGGTTTCATCGGGCTGTCAACAAAAGTCAAAAGTCAAAAGTCAAATCTTTCAGGTTTGCCTATAGGCGCAAATGCCAATTTCTTTGTTAGTAGCTAAGGAACTGATAGGAAAAAGTAGCAATACTTTAGTAGCAGTTTCAGTTTCAACTTGGCTTCATACCGAAGCGATAGTCAGCAATTTCTACTTCTAAAGTTATTACCAGTTTTGGTAATGCTGTCTAGCACTTTTGTATGTTTTGAAAAATTTGTGCATCTATCATCAACCAAAGGCAGTCATGGCAACAGATATTAACACGTCTGAATATGACAGGCTTTTTAAACAATTAGGTAAATACAAATGGCAGTTAATAACGTTTCACTTTCCAAAAGCTCGATTGACCTAACTTCCGAATTGCGATCAAATTTGCAAGAATCGACGGCTCCTTCAAAAGGTTTAGCCCAAAAGCTTGAATCTGAAGTTTTATCATCAGTATCCATCTTAGAAGATGATGTTTTATCTGCGCCAATTAATGGGACGGCTATTGCCGATATTATCGTTGGCACTAATGATAGCGATACAATCTTTGGATTAGCTGGCGATGATGGCATATTTAGCCTTGATGGCAACGATACAGTTTTTGGTGGGACTGGAGTTGACATCATTATTGGTGGTGGTGGGGATGACTCACTCAACGGTGAAGACGGTAACGACTTAATTTTTGGCGACTCTCAAGTATTCGGCGCTGGTGGAAACGACCTTATCAGCGGCGGTAACGGTTTTGATGTTGTATTTGGTGGTGTTGGCAATGACACTATCAACGGAAACAATGGCAGAGATACTTTAGACGGTGAAGATGGCAATGACATTATAAATGGAGGACAAGGAACTGATGACTTGTCTGGTGGAAATGGCAACGATTCACTTAGCGGTGGTAGTGAGGATGATGTCTTAAACGGTGGGAATGATAGTGACACTCTCAACGGTAATACTGGTAACGATCGCCTGTTTGGTGATGCTGGAAGCGATCGCTTATTTGGTAATGATGGGGCTGATATTATCAATGGTGGAGACGGCAATGACGTTGCTTTTGGCGGCATAGGAAACGATCGCTTTTTTGCAGGTTCAGGAAACGACCGAGTTTTTGGTGAAGCTGGCAATGATAACGTTGATGGCGAAGCTGGAGACGATCTGCTTAATGGTGGAATTGGTAACGATACACTGTTTGGTAGCTTAGGAAACGATAACCTTGTAGGTGAGGCAGGCGTTGACTCGCTCGTTGGTGCAAGTGGTAACGATACTCTAAATGGTGGAGATGGTAACGATACTCTAATAGGTGTTGACCCATTTGTGCCAGCTTTTGGATTTGGTAGTGGCGAGATTGATATCTTAACTGGTGGGGGAGGAAGCGATCTTTTCTCACTTGGAGACGCAAATAATGTCTTCTACGATTTGAGCGCATCTAATGATATTGGCTTTGCTAGTATCACTGATTTTGATCGCACTCTTGATACAATCCAGCTTAACGGCTCCCAAGAGCAATATTCTTTAGTTCAAGGTTCCACTGCTTCAGGAGACAATTTCACTAATATTCTCTTAAATAGACCTGACCAAGCAGGCGAACTAATTTCTACACTGCAAGGAGTCCAAATTACTGACTTTAGCAGTGGTTTTTCGTTTGTTTGATAAGTAAAAACCTCAGCTAAGTTCTGAGATATTGCCCTAGCTATAGTCACCCCAGATTTAAGTCAATGCTAATGTCTGGGGTAGCTATCTTAACTTTTTTACAACCTTAGCAATAATACTATTACGGGCAACAGGCACACTGCTTCGCCAAAGACAGGATATATGGTGATTCTCAGCAATGAATTAAAGCAGTTGGAGATCGCTATCTTTACTTAATTCTTCTAAAATATCAGCACATGTATCATCAGCTTCAGCAAGCTGTCTTCTGGCTGCGGTTGAGGTATTGGGATTGAGCATTATGTATTAAATATAGAGAGAAATGGATATAAAGAGAAATAGAAGAACGTGAATAAACAGAACCAGAAATAGTAATAAGAAACAGGCAGCTAAGTATTTACTAGAGCAGGAGTTGAAGTATGATGACCATCGCATCTGAGCAAAAAATTTGGACTGACGAGGAATTCATGGCACTGCCAGAAGATGAGCGCTATGAATTAGTGAATGGGGAACTGGTAAACATGGGCAATTCAGGGATGGAGCATGGCAATATAGCCAGTAACTTGATTTTCTTTTTGACCGGACAAGTGCGATCGCAAAAGTTAGGCGTAATCTGCGACTCTAGTACAGCGTTCACCATGAAAACAGGCAATAAGCGATCTCCCGATGTGTCTTTTATTGCGAAAGAGCGGCTGCAAGGAGTCAAGCGGTTGCCAAAAGGCTATTTCCAAGGTTCACCCGATCTAGCTGTGGAAATTCTTTCTCCTAGCAATACAGTGGAGGAGATCCACGACAAAATCGTGGAGTTCTTCGAGAACGGGACGCTTCTGGTATGGGTGATTCATCCTGACGAGCAATATGTACTGGTTTATCACAGCACCAGCCCCGATCGCCTGTTGCGCTTAGAAGACTCATTGGACGGTGAAGAAGTTATCCCTGGCTTTTCCTTAGCTGTTGCAGAACTCTTTGCAGAATTGGATTTTTGATTCATCTAGGCATCCTGGTAGCCACCTCGACGCTTGGTTTTTTCCCAGTTTGCGGATGTTAAAGCCTTAGTTGGGTCAAGGGCAAGTAACGGAACCAGAAATAGTAATAAGAAACAGACAGCCCATTGACTCGTAGCGATCGCTACTGCCAGTTTGAGTAAAGTAATGTAAAGTAGTATAAATACTTATAAGAATTATTTAAGGATTTAACTTGCTATGGCAAATGCCGTCGAAAATAAAGCACCTCATCACGTTGTAGTTATTGGTGGCGGCTTTGGCGGACTTTATGCAGCTAAAGCACTTAGCCGAGATAATAATGTCAATGTCACGCTGATTGATAAGCGCAATTTCCACTTATTTCAGCCCTTACTCTATCAAGTTGCTACAGGTACTCTATCTCCTGCGGATATTTCCTCGCCTTTGCGATCGGTGCTAAATCACAGCAAAAATACTAAAGTGCTGATGGGAGAGGTAGTTGACGTTAATACCAAAGAGCAAAAAGTTGTCTTGCAAAATGAAGAAATAAACTACGACAGCTTGATTGTAGCGACAGGTGTTAGCCATTTCTACTTTGGTAACGAGCATTGGGAAAAAGTCGCGCCAGGATTGAAAACGGTAGAAGATGCGCTCGAAATGCGCCGCAAGATATTTCTTGCCTTTGAAGCAGCGGAAAAAGAAACAGATCCAGAAAAACGCCGCGCTTGGTTGACTTTTGTAGTTGTCGGCGGCGGACCAACTGGAGTAGAGTTAGCAGGAGCGATCGCCGAACTTGCCTACACTACCTTAAAAAAAGATTTCCGCAACATCGACACATCAGAAGCGCGAATCTTGCTACTTGAAGGTATGGATCGGATTTTGCCTCCTTACGCGCCAGAATTATCGGCAAAAGCAGAAACATCGCTAGCTAAGTTAGGCGTAACTGTACAGACAAAAACTTTAGTTACAAATATTGCTGATGATATTGTGACTATGCGCCAAGGCGACAATGTAGAACAACTCCCAGCCAAAACAATTTTATGGGCAGCAGGCGTAAAAGCGTCGCCAATGGGGGCAATTCTTGCCGAACGTACAGGCGCAGAACTTGATCGCGCTGGTAGAGTTGTAGTTGAACCAGATTTAAGCGTAGCTGGACATTCGAATATTTTTGTTGTCGGCGATTTGGCTAATTTTTCGCATCAAACAGGTAAACCATTACCAGGCGTTGCACCTGTAGCTATGCAAGCGGGAAACTATGTAGCAACGCTAATTCAACAAAAGCTTAAAGGTAATGCAAGCGTACCATTTCGTTATTTAGATCGCGGTAGCTTGGCTGTAATTGGTAGAAATGCAGCAGTAGTCGATTTAGGATTTGTCAAGTTTTCTGGGATATTGGCTTGGCTGACGTGGGTATTTGTTCATATCTACTTTTTGATTGAATATGACAATAAGCTGATTGTGATGTTGCAGTGGGGTTGGAACTATTGGACTCGCAATCGAGGAGCGCGATTAATTACAGGCGAATCGCTACTAACAGTTAATGGTGAAGAACGAATAAGCGATCGCTTTGCCTCAGTAAATAACAAAACTGCTGTAGAAGTCTAGCTACCACTGATGATCTGCTAAAACAAATTCCCTCACAGCTGTGCTGTCTAACGGGCGAGAGAAGAAAAATCCTTGCCCGTATTTGCATTTGAGTTCTCTAAGCTTTGCTAATTGTTCTGGGGTTTCTACTCCTTCTGCTGTCACATCCAAATTCAGCTTTTGCGCTAAGGCAATTATTGCGTCAACTATCTCTAAATTTCTGGAATCGCTGCTCATGCTTTTAACAAAAGAGCGATCTATTTTTAATTCGTCAATCGGAAATTCGTGCAGTCTGGCTAATGATGAATATCCTGTACCGAAATCATCTATAGATAAATGAATCCCTAAATCCTTCAATTCATGTAGCATTGCAGTTGCCGCATCAGCACTTGCCATAATTAGACTTTCGGTAACTTCTAGCCGCAAGATAGATGCGTCCAAATCGTTGTCTTGCAAAACTCCAGCAACTTCAGCGCTGAGATTGGATTGGTTAAAACGTGGACTAGAAAGGTTAATACTAATTGTTAATAGCAGATCGGGAAATTGCGATCGCCATTGCCTTGCCTCAAGGCAAGCGCTGCGAATTACCCACTGACAAAGAGGAATCAATAGCCCAGCTTCTATTGCTGTTGGTAAAAAATTATCTGGCAGCAATAGTCCGTTTTGGGGATGCTGCCAGCGGATTAATGCCTCAAAGCCTGCAATTTTACCGCTTTCTAGCGAAACTATAGGTTGATATTGCAAGCGAAATTCTTGACGTTCGATAGCAAGTCTAAGATCGGTTTCTAGCTGTAAAAGCGCGATCGCCTGCGTATGCATATCTGTATTAAATATTTCATACTGCGCCGTTCCTTGACTCTTGGCACGGTACATCGCAATATCAGCATCTCTTAAAACATCTTCGGCAGACTCATAGCCTGTTGTACTCAAAGTAATGCCAATACTAGCGGATGTGAATACTTCATTGGTATCTAAGGCAAAAGGTAATCTTAATTCTTCTTGGATGCGTTCGGCAACGCGGATGGCATCGCTGCTATCTTCAATATCTGGCAGAAGAATTGTAAACTCGTCACCACCAAGACGAGCAACTGTATCTGATTGGCGCAGACATAACTGGAGACGATTGGCAATTTCAACTAGCAAGCGATCGCCTGTCAAATGTCCTAAACTGTCGTTGATGATTTTAAAGCGATCTAAATCGAGAAATAGGACAGCAAATAAATGATCTTTGTGTCTTTGAGTATGCCCAATTGCTTGCTCCAACCGATCCATAAATAAAATTCGATTGGGTAAACCTGTTAGTGCGTCGTGAAATGCATTCTGGCGCAACTGTTCTTCTGCCTGCTTGCGATCGGTAATATCTCGGCAAATCATCCGCAATTCTACAGGTTCGCCGTCATTATTGGAAATTAGTTGACTGCGCTGGCGTTCCCAGATAATTGAACCATCTTTACGGACTTTGCGTAATTCAGCTTCAAAGATCGGTAATTTTTCTCTAAAGATGTTGTCAAACATTTGTTGAAAATACTCGCGATCTTCTTCATAGACAATGGCAGAACAGTCTTGATACATCAACTCTTCCTTGCGATATCCCAATGCGTCTGCACCATACTGATTTATAGATTTAATTTTGCCATCGGCAGCAATTGTCAGATAGGCATCAGGCGCTAAATCATACAAGCTTTGAAAAGCCTCAGCTTTAGCAATTTCTGCACTTAGCTGTTGCCCGAAAGAGGAAGCTAAAGAAGCTAGGGCAAGGATAATTAAAGCCGCAATACCAATAGAGAGCGCTAGTATATAATCATCGTTCTCAGGCGACTGCTTTTTTAATAACTCAATACTGGGATAAAATTTGACTGCTGTCATTGCCGTATAGTGCAGCGAGTCAATCGCTAGTCCAGATAAAACTGCACTGCCTAGCTTACGGATGTTTTCTGGAACGCACTCGGTTATCGGATGGAATGCTAAGAATAGAGCGCTAAAGCCAAGGACAAATGTGGATAAGTTGGCAAGGGCAACAATTTTTAAATCGTACACGGGTACTGCCGCCAGTTGCATTCCTGTCATGGCAGTAAAGTGCATCCCCACAATCCCTAGCCCAACAAAACTGCTTCCTACCAGGAATAATAGGCAATTATGAGATTTTTTAGTAACAAAAAATAGTCCAACACCACAACAAGCGATCGCTACTACCATCGACACAAAAACAATGTAGAAGTTGTTGGTAATGGGTATTGGTAGCTGGTAAGCCAGCATAGCAATGAAGTGCATCAGCCAAACACTAATGCCTAAAGCGATCGCGGCTCCCGTTAGCCAAAGCTTGCTAGCACGTCCAAAAGCTATAGGTACTTGTCTTGCCAAATCCAAGGCTGTGTAGCTGCTGACAATAGCAATTATTAGAGAAAGAATAACTAAGCGCCAATCATAAGTAACCTTGAGAGCCTGGCTAACCTGAAGTATTTTTTCACTTGGCATACTTGCCGCTCCAGCTATTGTACGTATAGGAAGCACTTATCATTAGGTTTTTTAAGTTTAAAAGTTTCAATATTGTAAGATTTACCATTAAAAGCTTTGTTTAGAATGACAGCTTATATTTGATTGTTCGCCTTTACAAAGGTGGACTTTTTATTATCGAAAGAAATAGTTTTAGCTAACTCTGCTGAGAGCATTTTTAACGGTCAAAATTACTTCTAGCCTAAGTAGGCGAATTTCACAGCATAAACTCAAAACTTAAGTTCTGATAATACTGGCAGCAAGTAATGAGTCAAGGAAAAGGCATCTACTCCCATCATTGTACGATCGCTCTCGGCTTTGATTCCAGCTTGGGAATGCCACCAAGCAGCGACAGAGACGATCGCATCTATAGATATTTGCTGGTTAGATTCGGTGAATATCTCGCAAGTAGAATTAATGGCGATTTTATCTTCTGCTTGGGCTTGAGCTACTAGTCCGCCGATTAACCCTGTCAGCACATCTCCACTACCCCCGCGTGCTAAAGCTGGCGTACTTTCAGGGTTGATCCACACCATCCCAGTAGGATGAGCAATCGCCGTCCTTGCGCCTTTTAATAACACTACAGCATTACTCATCTGCGCTGCTGCTGTAACTGCACCTATGCGATCGCTTGTCGGATCTCCAGCTTCGGGAAATAAGCGTTTAAATTCGCCAGCGTGGGGAGTAAGAATTGTTTTTGCCGATCGCCCAGTTAATGTAGGTATAGTTCCCAGCTTTGCCAAGATATTCAAACCATCAGCATCTAGAATTAATAGGCGATCGCACTCTAATACTTCTTCAACTATTGGTGTTGCCTCTATAGTTAAACCAGGACCAACAGCGATCGCATCAAAGTCACTAAGATTAGTTTGTTCTGGTAATTGCAATTGAGCGATCGCGCCTGCTGCTGTTTCAGGACAGCCAACGATCAAAGCATCAGGCATTTGCGCAACTAATAAGGGTTTGAGCGATTGGGGAACAGCAATTGAAAGCATCCCTACACCGCTTGCTCTTGCTCCTAATCCGGTTAAAATTGCTCCGCCAGCATAGCGACGAGAACCACAGATAAGTAATAAATGTCCTTGTTTGTATTTATGCGTAACAGGAGGACGACGCAAGGGTAAAGTTGCGATCGCAAGTTCCTTAGTTACTCTACCGATACTTGGTGCATTACCTAGTATTGCTTGAATATCTGCTAGCGGAATATCAAAATCTATTAGTTCAGCTTTGCCGATATATTCTAAGGCGCGATCTTGGAGTAAGCCAAGTTTCCACAACCCTAAGCACAAAGTATAATTTGCCCGAATAGCAGTACCCAATACTTCGCCTGTATCTGTATGCAAGCCTGAAGGTAAGTCGATGCTAATAATTGGTAAACCAGATTGATTAATTTGGTCGACGGCGGCGGCTACGAAGCCTGTAACAACTCGCTCTAACCCAAATCCAAATAAGCCATCAATTAGTATGTCAGATTTGGCTAGTAGCGCCTCTACTGAGTCATAGCGCTCAATACCTAGACTTTCTACATACTGGAGGTGGCTAGCAGTTAGTTCCTTATATTTAGCAAAAGGCGAATAAATTGTTACCTGGTAGCCCTGAAAATGCAATTCGCGGGCGACCACTAATGCATCCCCGCCGTTGTGTCCTGGTCCGACGAGGATACCTACACACCTCTGTAGAGGCTTTGCCTGCAACGTCTCTACAATGCGCTGGACAATTAATCTGCCGACTTTTTCCATTAATGCGGCGACGGGCATCCCACTAGCAAATATCCGCCCTTCAATATCGCGCATTTGTTGGGCGCTGACAATAACCTGCTCAACTTTCTTTTGCTTGTCCATAGCGATCGTTATTTTTAACTAATATAACTAGACAAAATTACACTTCACTGCATTCGTAATTACTGAGATTTTTAATCTTCATCATAGTTATTAAAAATAACAAATCGTCAACGCGCTATCTAATGTATGGAGGGAACCTCCCCTCATCCGCGCGTCTTATACAGCAAACTTGATAAGATGTTTTATTATGAAATGCCTAGTTTATTGCTCTAGAGGTTGGATTAGTTTGCAAGTAGAAGCAAGACTAGAGCGACCATTGAGCAAAAAGTAAAATAACTTAAAAAACGAGACGACGCAATGATAAAAAAAATATTGTTAGCTGTTTCTGGGCTAGGACACGCTGAAGAAATGATGAAAACTTTGAAAGAAGTACCAGCAATTCAACAAGCAGATGTCACAGTTTTACACGTTGTTCCTGCTCAAACTACTGCCCAAGTAATGACGGCTAAATGGGAAGAGGGCGGTAGAATTTTGGGTTCGGCGATTGAGACTGTAAACTTAGACCCCAACAAAGCTACAGCGATTTTACGTCAAGGCGATCCCAAAGATGTTGTTTGTCAAGTAGCTGATGAAATAGATGCTGACTTAATTATCATGGGTTCGCGCGGGTTGAAGCGCTTGCAGTCAATTTTATCAAACTCAGTCAGTCAATACGTATTTCAGCTGTCATCCCGCCCGATGTTGTTGGTAAAAGATGATATCTATATTAAAAAAATCAAGCGCGTAATGGTAGCAATAGATGGTTCAGAAGCCGCCAAAGAGTGCTTGAAATTGGCTTTGTTTCTGACTCGTGATATTAAAGGAAGTCAGTTGATATTGACATACGTTGATAAAATGTCTAGTAAAGCTGGCGAAGGATCGACAACAGTTGCCGAAAACAACCCTATTTTAGCGCCAGCGATCGCCGAAGCGAAAAGACAAGGCGTACAGACTCGTGCTGTCGTCAGTGCTGGTAAACCTGGTGAAGAAATTTGCCGCTTGGCTCAAGAAAATGATATAGATTTGTTAATTATTGGCTCTCCCGATCGCCGTCCTTCAATTGCTAAGAGCTTTGTTGATATAGATCGATTGGTTAGTTCTTCTTTGTCTGACTACGTGCGCGTCAATGCTACGTGTCCAGTATTGCTAGCGCGTACAAGCGGGTAGGAGTAAGTACGTAGTTGCGCTTCAGCGCTTTTAACGCTCCTGAGTAAAACAAAACCCCTACACTTTGCGGTGTAGGGGTCTTCATAAATCAGATTACTAAGAATCTTTGTTACTACTATCGCGGCTAGCTGTTTGAATATAGAGAATCAACAGAAACACGGTAGGTACGAGTACGAACAGAATGCTCGCCACGAAACCCAAATCATTAACTTGCATCGACAGAAAGCCTCTCTCGGATTCCAGTCCAACAATTTTAGGATATCACTAATGAAGTATGAAGTATGAATTACACATATTTATTTGTTTACTTTGGCTTGGTAACTACACTGATAGGTCCGTTGACTAAGGTTTGACAAGCTAAACGGTAGGTATCGGGCTTTTTCTTTAGCCTGCGGTTTTCTACGTCTGTGCGGGGAGAAACATTTTCTAAACCCTCAACGATCTCGACAATGCACGTACCGCACTGCCCATAACCGCCACAGTTCATCATCTTACTCATGAAAGTGTAGATGTCTACGTCGCTGGCGATCGCTTTGAGGCGGAGATTTGCCCCATCTGCGGCGATCGCTTCTTTATTTTCCTTAACGAATTTAATATTAGCCATTTGCTCCCTTTTTGACCGTCCGCGTTTCGACTTTTCTGCGTACAAGCGTTGAGCTATTTACACAGTAAAATGCAGTTAAAATTTATTTTCTTTAATATACCGAGTGCTAGAGCGCTAATCTAGCTGCTTGCGTGCGATCGCCTATCTATAACTTGAGTTATTTTTGCTCAAATATAAACAATATATTCAACTTTCATGTTTCTGTCTTCTTTAAGGTGGCAGATTTCATCACTTCTGGCTTACGCTAAAATTAAGCATACCAAATATTTAAATAACTTAATAAATCTACTGCAAAACGCGCATGAACCCGATTAGTGCAAAGACTCTACACTAAAAAATTTATTGTAAACAATTGTATAAACCTGTAGAAATTACCGCTATCACTGCAAAAAATGCCTAAGTTAGGAGTCGATATGACCTTGGGATCTAGGGTTAATGAGCCAGCGAACAATCGGGAGGAGCATATTTTAGCAAGTAAAAACAGAGGTCGGTATCGCCATATCTTGAGTGCTGCGCTAGTTAGTACGGGCTTAGTATTAGCAAGTTGTGGCACTTCGCCCAAAGAAGCAGCAGACGCGCAATCTGGGCAAGCACAACCAACGGCGGTAGATGTAGCGATCGCTAGTAGCGACACATTAGTAGCTGCACCCACTTATACAGGTAGCACCGAACCGATTAGAACTGTGTCTTTGCGAAGTCAAGTAGAAGGACAACTACTAGGGCTAAATGTCGATGTTGGCGATGTCGTTAAGCAAGGGCAAATAGTTGCTCAGTTAGACGATTCAATCTTAAGAACTCAGTTAAACGAGGCAGAAGCAGAACTAGCGGCGAGAAGATCGGAAGTAGCAAGCGCTGCAAGTCAAGTCAGTAACGCCCGTGCCGCCGTAGAAAGCGCGCGATTGGAGTTGCAACAAGCGCAAGCAGATTCGCAAAGACAGCAAGCATTATTAAAAGAAGGAGCGATCGCCGCCCAAGTAGCCCAGCAGTCGCAAACAGATGCACGGACTGCCGCTCAAGCTTTGCGGGCGGCACAAGAACAAGTTAGCACCCAACAACAAGCAGTGGCAGCGGCACAAGGTAGGGTTGTTGCTCAACGAGCGGTAGTCGCACAAGAACAACAGCGCCGTTCTTATACAAGGTTGACATCGCCGATTTCTGGCGTAATTTTACAACGTCTACGCGAACCAGGCGATTTAATTCAGCCAGGTAACGAGGTTTTGCAAATTGCCGACTTCAACAGGGTACAGGTGCGAGTAGAAGTTTCTGAGAAAGAACTAGCACTTGTCCGCATCGGGCAATCGGTAAATGTGAAACTAGATGCGTTTCCCCAGGAAACAATAGCAGGGAGAGTTACGCGCATTTCTCCCGCAGCAGATGCAACAGCGCGTTTAGTACCGATAGAAATAATTATTCCTAATAGTAACGGCAGAATTGGCAGCGGCTTATTGGCGCGGGTAAGCTTTGAGAGCGGACAAGAGCAGGTTGTAGTGCCGCAGTCGGCTTTGGGTGGAGGAGGAAGAGGGCAGGGACAAGGGGGACAAGGGGGAAGTAATAAGGGAACTGTGTTTGTGGTGGCACAGGGAGAAGTAGACGGTCAAGCTAAAGTTGTTGCTCGTGCTGTGACTTTGGGCGAACGGGCTGATGGCAAGGTAGAGATTTTGTCAGGGTTGAAGGAGGGCGAAAGATTTGTAGCTCGTAGTGGCGAACCGTTAAAGGATGGGGAAGCTGTGAGGCTATCGATTCTTTCGGAAAAATCACCAAGAGGGCAACAGTAATGCAGGAGCAGAAATCGGGATTTAGTATTAGTGCGATCGCTATTCGTCAGCATATTGGTACGCTGATGCTGACTTTGGCTGTAATCGTGATGGGGATATTTTTTCTCACCAATCTCCAAGTTGATTTGCTGCCATCAATTACTTATCCTCGCATTGGTGTCCGAGTAGGTACTCCAGGACTTTCCCCTGACGTAGCGGTTGATGAAGTAACAAGACCTCTAGAAGAAGTTTTATCGGCAACCGAGGGTGTTGTCCAAGTTTATTCACAAACTCGTGAGGGACAGGTAAGTTTAGACTTATTTTTTCAACCAGGCGGGGATATCGATCAGGCATTAAATGAAGCTACGGCGGCTTTTAACCGAGGACGCGGACAATTACCAGACACGATTGAAGAAGCCCGTTTGTTTAAGGCCGATCCTTCTCAATTGCCTGTATATGAGGTTGCTTTGACTTCATCTTCGTTAGAGGGTGTAGCCTTAAGGGTATTTGCAGATGAAGAACTTTCCCGCGAACTTAGTGTAGTTCCAGGAGTAGCCGCCGTAGATGTGGCGGGTGCAGTAGAGGAAGAAGTGCAAGTCAATGTAGACCTTGACCGCCTGCAAGCGGTAGGGGTGGGTTTGACAGATGTACTAGACGAATTAGCAGCACGAAATCAAGATATTTCTGGAGGACGCATTCAAGGCGAAAGCTCCGAGCCTCTAACTCGGACAGTGGGACGTTTTCAGGCGGCAAAGGAAATCGAAAACCTTTCTTTTGAGGTAGCTTCTTCTACCCCTAGCTCGGAAACTGGGGAAGCGGTTATTAATCGTCGGGTATATCTGCGCGACTTTGCCGATGTCAATGATGGGACTCAAGACCAAAGGGTATTTGTTTACTTAAATAAACAGCCTGCCGTCAAACTGAGCATTCAAAAGCAACCTGAAGCCAATACGATTACGGTTGTAGATGGAGTAAAGCAGCGAATTGAACAACTACGAGCTTCGGGGACAATTCCTGAAGATATGGTTTTAACTCCGACCTTGGATGAATCGAGGTTTATTCGCAACTCGATCTCGAATGTGTCAACTTCTGGGCTAATTGGGGCGGGATTGGCAGCGATCGCAGTTTTGCTGTTTCTTGGTTCTGTTCGCCAAACTTTAATTATTGTTTTATCTATACCTTTAGCGACTCTAGCTGCCATTATTTTTATGGGGCTATTTGGTCTATCGATTAATGTCTTTAGCTTGGGTGGTTTGGCTTTGGGTGTAGGAATTGTCGTAGACAACTCTATCGTCATGTTGGAAAACATTGCCGAAGGTGCGGGGATGACTCCAGGAAAAGACACAAAAACTAGGCTCAATCAAGCGCAACTAATCGAGCAATCAGCCCGTAGCAGTCATGAAGTAGAGTCGGCTTTAGTTGCTTCTACTAGCACTAACTTGGTTGCGGTTTTACCATTTTTGCTCATCGGTGGATTTATTTCCCTATTATTTAACGAGCTAATTTTGACAATTAGCTTTTCGGTCGCTGCTTCTATTTTGATTGCTATTACCGTTGTGCCGATGGCGACTTCTCGGCTATTAGCTATTCGCTGGTCGAGCAAGCTGGGCAATTTTTGGGTGCTGCAACAGTTTAATCAACGCTTTGAAGCGGCAACTAGAGGATATGGCAATTTTTTAGTTAAGGTACTGCGTTATCGCCTAGCTATTTTGGCTGCTACTATAATTATTCTCGGTGCTGGTAGTTTGTGGATGGCAGGGCAAATTCCTCAAGAAATTCTCCCCCGCATTAGCACCGGACAAGCCAGTTTATTTGCTCAGTTTCCACCAGGTACGCCTTTAGCGACAAACCGTAAAGTCATGGCGGCGGTAGATGACATATTACTCAAGCAACCCGAAACTGAGTATGTGTTCTCGACGGTGGGAGGGTTTTTGTTTGGTAGTAGTACTAGCGAAAATCCTTTACGGGGTTCTAGTACGATTACATTAAAGCCTGGTAGCGATGTTGAGGCTTTTGTCGAAACAGTAACTCAAGAATTTGATAAGCTCAATTTAGCCGGAATTCGGTTGCGATTAAGACCTGGTGAGGTGCGCGGCTTAGTTTTGACCAATTCCCCAGTTAGAGGTGCGGAAGTTGACATAATTATTCAAGGCTCCGACGAACAAACTTTACGTCAAGCCGGAGCGCAAGTGTTGCAGGCATTGGATG
>QQTW01000813.1_pt1 | contig 20547 bp, 14 predicted proteins | sample 1904831 | NCBI WGS metagenome assembly QQTW01 (sample SAMN09435610, study PRJNA476489) | Subsurface metagenome, whole genome shotgun sequencing project. | reverse complement strand
ACGGTGCGTTCGAAGGGTGTAGCCGTCTTGACACCTGATGGGCCGTTGGGGGAGATGCGCTGATGAAGGGTTGCGAGCCGTTTCCCGGCAGCAACTTGTCTGCCAGCCTTTCCCATATCCAAAAAGGCCGTAATAAGATCGACGACGATGACAACAACAACACTACATGAGGGAAAGAGAATAGAGACTGAGACCTACCTGGGCGATTCATTCTGTTGTAATATCTCGAATGGGTGCGTTTGTTTTGCACAAAGCAGAGATCTGGGCAAACGAGGAAGCAGCAGTTCCACGTTGATAGACCCGAATCGGTGACTTCGGCGAGATGGGCAGCAGGCGCGAATGTGCGGTGGGTACAGGTGGTTTCAGAAAGTAGAAGCGCTGTACTTTGAGGGTTCTTCGTACTTAGGTCGTATGTTGTAACTGAGTAATACTCGGCATTACTGAGTTCGCGCCGCAACTGGGCCGGGTGCCAGTGCACGGACCAGAGCTTGACAGGGCTGAAGTGGTGTTGAACTTTTACATCTTTCATTGTGCGTGGGGGAGCACGGCTGTCACTACACCGGCAAGTGATTGTCAAGTATATACAATCTGTGCTATTTACAGTACGGTTGGTTCGATACTTCTGCTCCTTCTCTTGCATCTCAGCTCCTCGTTTTGACACCGCTCTTTCTCATTTCCATCCTCATTTCATCTTTGATCCTAGAAATCGTTCCTACTCCCGAGTAGACCAACGCAGTGTACACCATGGCGACGTTTGCGCCCGCGTTGAGTACCTCTGTGGCTTGCTTCCCATTTGTAATGCCGCCCGTGGCAAAGATGACTTTCGGCTCGTCCTGTTTCGGTCGACTTTCATTGTACGCTGCTGACGTCGGTTCCGCTATTGTACCAACTTGGAATTTCTTCTGTTTGGGAATTTGAAACAGCGGCTGCTTTTCGGAATCTGGAAGATTGGAGGGATCCTGAAGCTCGATCTTGCCGGAGGAAATCGACGCCTCGACTCCGTTTATCTCCTCTGGAGGCACGATCGGCCCTGGCTTTGCAAGAAGCTCTTTGCTCGACTCTGCTGGCGCGTCACCTGCAGACTGAGCTACCTGCGGTCGGTCGTCCAACAGCTTTCGATACTTCTTGACCAAAGTTACCGTCCTGCTAAAGAGCTGTGGGCCAGAATAGCCACCTTGCTCTGAGAGGACGTGCTCCTCGGTTGGTGACAGCTGGTAGCCGATCGGAAGAGTGTCGGGCCTTCGTTTGGATGTGTTGCCCACAATCACGCCATCTACACCGGATTCCCAGACAGCTTCACAGACTCCGGCGATCTGGTCATCGGAATCTTCATCAGGGCTCACTTTGACCATCACAGCAGGTTTCTTTTTCCGGTCCAGGTTCTGTGCTGCTCCTACCACACCACGAAGGATTGTAGCCAATGGTTTGGTCTGCTGCAGTAACCTCAAGCCCGGTGTATTTGGACTGGAAACGTTGACGACAAGAATGTCTGCATATGGACCCAGTTGATTAACGCAGTAGACGTAGTCCTGCTTAACCTGTTCAATGTCCTCGTCAGGCGTGTCCTTGTTCTTGGCGATGTTCACGGCCAATAGTCGACCTGGTGTCAGGCTTCCAGGAGGCACATTGGCTTGACCGTCCAATACGTACTTTTCAGCTTCTGTGTCAAGACCAATGTGGTTGGAGTAGGCGAATTCCCTGACTCGACGTCGTAGAAGCATAGCCATATGGTCTGCTCCTGCGGAATTCAGTCCATATCGATTGATGAGTGCGTTTTGAGACGGCACTCGAAAGACCCGTGGTTTGGTATTGCCATCTTGAGGTAGAGGTGTCGCTCCACCGACCTCAACGATGGATGGTCCCAAGGCGAAAAGTGCATCGGGAATGTCAGCATTTTTGTCAATGCCAGCAGACGTCGCAATGGGATTGGCAAGGTCGTATCCAAACACCTCGACGTGAAGGTCGCCTGCTTGATCTTGATCCCCACGCTCACGAGGATACAGGCCAAACTGCCAAAGTAGTTTCAAGGCCGAGTTGCCGGCATGATGAGCTTCTTCTGCATCTCCATATAGGAATTGTAAAGCCGGAACTACAAGCCAGCGATGCACGCTGGCTCTCGTATCAGTGATGTAAAGATACAACAAGCCCGAGCCAAGAATCAGGGCGCTGCCGTAGATGAGGTTCTTCGTGCGGGTCACGGGAGAGGCGATAGTAGACGCATGGCGCGAGCCATTGCAGCCTCGACGGTTACCTCTGCTTGGTCTATGGCTGGTCTCATAGGACAGAAATCTTCTTGTTCCGAGATGCAAAGGCCGAATCTTGGACGACTTGATTAGATGCGGGTAGCAAATCATGGTGAAGAAAAGCACAACCGTTCAATTTCTCATGGTTGGATGGTGGAATGAGATCCTAGTCGGAGAATACCGGGCTTCCTGCGACCTAATTACTGTAAGGATATGACGCCAGAGGATGTGCTTGGGAATGTTTTCTTAATTGGATAATTAATGGACTACGTAGGACACGAATTACGACGCGTATTGCAGTGTACGACAACGTAATTCATCATGTACTGCAGAATCCAAGAAGCGCCCGAAGGGCCGCGAGACCTGGAACTTGGCGCATGCAAACCTAGCAATACATGATACGTGGTAATTAACTAGGATTCTCAACCCTGGGCCCTAAGGGACCCGACACCTTTCGGGCTCGACACCACCCGCCCTATTTTCCGTGTATTGCCTGGAAAAGTGGAAATACCCAGCAGTCCTCGTGACGAAACCAGTAGATGTTCATCAACAGTCACTTGGCTCAGAATAAGCACACGAGTTACATGTGACCCCACAGATATGTTTGGACGCGTCTGGACCGAAGGACCTGCTCCGCCCATTCTCGAGTCGTCTGTGCTCACACGCAAGGCTGACCATGATTCCACAAAGTCTCGGACGGACGTGACACAGGATGAGGATTACAAGTGATAGCTACTCAGCCGGCTAGAGCGGTACGAAATGCTCCCGGGGGATGAAGCTACTACCATAGTACCACCAATTAATTACCAAGCAGTCGAACACAGCCATATGGCCAAGGCCTTTTATCTGCTTGTCCGATGATCGCTACTCCTTGGTATCAGGGTATGCCATCTTGTCAGACCGCTATTGTCCGAAGCAAGGAATGGCCGCCCGCCAACGCCGAGTCGTATCCGCGTCAGCCGCAGTTCTATGTTCGATCAATTCCAAGAAGTATTACATGAGAGTCGTTTCCGGATGTTCGACCAGTCCATCGGCTGCCTGTTACTGCAAAAATGTCTTATCGGATCAGAGCCACGACAATCACTGTGACTGAAATCAGGTACAAGTCGGGTCGATGTCCTTGTCATCCGCCTGAAGGCCCTCTGCCTTTGCAGCATATGCCGCCCGTGAACTTAGACTTTGGAGCTCCATCGAAGCCGTCTTGTCCAATATCGTCGTCATCTCCGCCCCGATCTACCAGTGGAAACGCAACCTCATCGGAATGTACCTCGGACCTGCCCGATCGGAATGCAGACCCAGTGTCGAATACTGTGTTGCGGTCAAAACCCTCAAGGAGACGGCCCTGGAGCTGGCTTCGCCGTTCAAGCTCATTATCCTGAAACTTGGAGCCTTTCAACCCGACCTTCAGAAGACTGCCAATAACGGGTTGACGCTATATCAGACTCTCTCCAAAATGCAACACGGACGGAGGAAATCTCGGCATGAGCTTGAGAGCTTCAGATACAGCTGAAGGCCCATTTCAGGCGGCCATAAAATGGCAGGACGTGGTGCTATCACTGCTCGCATTTTGCTCGAGGAATCCGAGCTCAAGGAGTCAAATGCTTTGCTAGTGGTGAAGATTTGGTTAGGATATGCTTGGTCTGGGCGAAGATATCGGAAGTCAACGGTCGGCTATCGGTGATACCAGATCTGGGTCTCGATGATGCAATCCAGGACAGACATCAGCAGTTGTCGGCGCTACGTGCAGGATTGGGTCAGGCAGGGTTGGAAAAGATGATGGAAAACGTCACCACGTTAATGCGCGAAGACCACACGAGTCCCTGGCAACCTGTAACGAGAGTGCCAGTAGTAAGGATGGAAAACAATGTGGATAATCCGGATCGCTCGATGAGTGCGGAAGGCTCAAAAGGCTAGGACAGAAGGGCTGTCGAAGAGGAGGCCGAAGCAAGCCACAGAAAAGAGGGGGGGAAAGAGGGAGGGTGGGGAAGGAGAAGAACTTTGATAGAGAAGAAGCGAGCGAGCAATTGGCAATACCTGATTGATGCTGTCCTTCGGCTTCTCGTCCAGGGGAAGAAAGAGACTACTGATAAGCGACAACTGTGCCAGTGACCATAAGCTGTATCACCAACAGCGTAGCCATCGGACAGAAGCCTCATGGAAATGATGTAGTCCGAGGGTCCCTCAGTCCTGAAGCCCTGATCCTGAAGCCCGGAGTCGTGAAGCGTAGTTATTTCGGCTTTTCCCATTCGTCCGCATGCCTTTTCGTCATCGCTTTGAACTGCCCGCCCGACTTCTCCCATAGTGCCACCGCATGTGAGCACCAGATTGACGGTTGGAGGATCGTGATACAAGTATGCTCCACAAACCCCTCGCTATGGATACTCGATATAGACCTCCTGTCTCCTCGTGAGCTCTAATCCCACACCTACCATACCTCAACGTTCTCGAATACCTCACGCAAGCAGAAGCTCACCCCCTGAGTCGCTACTACGTGACTCGGCCTGAGGTCAAGCCCCTTCAACCCACAGGGAATGTCCTAGTCAAAATCTGTAGGGTTGGACTGAGCAGAAAGAGACACCTCCGACCGTAGCTCCCGTTGGTTGAGAGATTTTAAGTAAGTAAACGCTCACCAGTCTGTTGGCCCCCGACGGAAATACTCGGACATGGTCCCCAGCTCCTCGGAACCAGGTCAGGACACTTGAGAAGCCTTTCCTCGCAGACTGCAAGAGTATTTCTCCTTCAGTCCTGATGCTGATGGAGCTTTGCTGTCTCGAGTTCTGCAAAGCCTGAACTGATCTCACTGTCTCCAGCTCCCTCTCATTGTGCACTGCGAAGTTACCTACCCATCCTTCACCATGCCTACAAATCGACCATTTTTCGCCAACTTTCTCGCCGCATTTCGCGCACACTCCAGTCCGGCCTACAAAACAACGTCCTCTACCACCTCTGCCTCCGCTCTGGCCTCATCTGCCCACGTCTCTACCACCTCCAGCACCGCAATCTCGACGACCACACCAACAAACGCCCGAACGATAGCCACAAAGGCCAGCTCGCCTACATCGCAAGCCCTGAACAACCCATCTTCACCTCCACAACCTAATGCCAGTAGCGCTCTCTCGAGCGCAGCCGCTGCCGTAGCAGCATCCACGCACATCCACCATGCCTCTCCGCTGTCCCGCTCGCCCGGGGTCAGCACCCCACATAACATGAGCATGTCCCCCTCGGGCGGTGCATCGACACCACTCTCCCGCGGTAGGCAACGGCGCGGATCAGACAGTTCGAACTCATCCGGTGGGTTCATCGATGCGCTGGGTCCGGAGAAATGGTACATCGGCGGTCGGACCGCGACGGGAGAGGAGAAGTTCTACAGGTTAGGGCTGGTGACGGGAGGTCCTGGGCGGAGAGTCCGGAGCTTGGACAGGTTGAGTTTATAGGCAAGTCGTGGTCGGGGGATCGGTGGAAGGAAGGAAGGAAGGAAGAGAGGACCCGCATGTTGCAGACACCTTACCAAGTAAGAACAGGAGAAAAGATCGGTTTTGCAACAAGCACTTGACTCATTCAGCAATATACTTCAGCATCAGCCTCTGGCGTTCAGAAAAACGGCAGGAAAAGAAATTAGGGGGTTAGGCCCTCAATTCTAGCGATCTTCACACAGGGTATCTAAAATCTTCATCCGTCAACTGCGTCTACCTTTCCTAGAGAGAGCGCGCGCACACGGGTGTGAGAAGTAGGCTCACCGCGCCACGGTCATTCAAGCCAAGTCAGGCACTGCGTTCTCACAATCGCCATACCACGAAAGTACTTTTTCCCCTTCTTCCCCTTCTTCCCCTTCTTCCCCCCCCCCCCCCCCCCCAGCTCCAAAATACAGAAAAGAAACGAAATCCAAAAAAAGAAAATACATATGCCTTGTTGCCTCCCTCCCTGCCTCGCACATTTGATATCCATCCCTCGCGACCTCGCGACCTCGCGACCACACCGTAGCCTCACACTGCCCCCGCTTGTGGTTGCGGCATCACCGTCTGGTGGGCAGCACGGCATCATGCCCACTCGTGGAAGCGAGGTCCAGGGGAGTCATGGATGGCAAGCGAAGGAGATGTGCCGTGGGACAGGACTGCAAGCCAGCAGAGCTTTGAATTTGGAGTGTCACAGGGGAAGAGGATCATTGTTTGGTTTTGTTGATCCAGGGGAGGTATGTTGGGGGGGGGGGTTCCACCCATGGCTCCCAAGTATGTACCTACTTAGCTAAGTAGGTGAGTATCAACGCCATGCCGGTGTTCGATCTGATCTCGTTTTAGCCATGTAATTAAGTAATTCCGCCAGAGCAGGAGCAGTGTACTAGTTATGCATTGACGTTGCACGATTTGTGATTGATTATCAGTATGCATCGTCGAGGCTTTGCGATACGATGTTCCTTCAGAACCACAGATCCAGCTCGTGGCTGCTGTTCATGTTGCTTTTCTTTTTGCCGGGCTCGGTGAAGTGCAATAGACTAGGCTAGCCAGTAGCCCATAACCTTTCTGCGAGTAGGAGAGACAGACCAAAAACATGCTCTCGACCGCACCAGCCACTGCACCAAATGTAAGCGCTTGATCTTCGCGTACAAGAAGCTCGAAGTCATCTCTCAGCTCGCATGTTTATTTTGGTCCTCCCTTCACAATGCGACCGTAGCGTTCAAGATCCACCAACCCTCGCGCTCGAGGACGCTGGTCGTTCCGATCCAGATACAACTGAGTTCCGTCTCTCAACCTCCAACTCCTCGATCCTCCGTCTCAGACTTTCATTGTCCCTTTTCAGAGCCTCCAGTTCCTCTCGCTGGGCCAGCAATTCTTCGTACCTCGCGGTTGGCGACGCTAGCAGTCCCCCTTGCTGCACCACCCCCGCTGCAGTGGCCTGCTGCTGTTGTGGGGAGGTGATTGATTGCCGGTGTCCATGTCCATGTCCGTGCCCGTGCCCAGATCCTGCCGGAGCTCCATGCTGTGACAGATGCTGCGAGATCCTCAATTCGCTCCTCGTCGAGCTCTGCCGACTGACACTCGGTCTCTGATCCCTGGTAAGCTCCATAGAGGGTCTGCTGCTCGAGGTCGTGGTTGGTGGCAACTCCCTCGCAGGCGCTACACCGGATACAGATGTCGCGGCCGTTGCACCTGTCGTGGTGCCGGTGATGCTTCGTCCGCTCCTGGCGCTGAGGGAGCTCGAGGATCGGTGCCGGCGGGCGGAGGTCGGAGTGGGGATCTGGTAGCCATATTGATGGTGAGAGTGAGTGGTGGGAAGGTGAGGGTGGGTAGATGAGGTGGGTTCGTTGGAGGCAGAGACGGCGAGGGAGGAGGTAGAGGAGGTGTTTGAGGCGACCGAAGCGGTTTGGGCTCGTAGGGCAGAAAGTTCGCGGGTCAAGCGATTCACCTGAATATACCAATATGTATCAACATAGTGTTACAATGACCACATCAGGAAGCAGAGGGCAGATAGAGTAGTCCAGCGGAGGAAACCCTTACAATGCCTTCTTGTTCTTGCTCGAGCAAGAGGTGGAGATCCGCAGCTGTCAAAGGGCGAGGGTGACGCATTGGCCCTAAGCCAAAGATTTAGCTTCATGATCTATCTAGGAGTGAATGTTGAATAGCGATCATACCAGGTCCTGCAGTCGCCATCCTTTCTTCACCAGTTGCCATGCTTGCATGTGGTACGACTGGGGAGACGAAAGCTGAGCCAGATGGTGGAGGCATGGTGGACGACGTTCTTCGTGATGACGCGGTCGATGCTCTAAGAGAAAGTGGAGCTCTTGTTTGCACTTTCGGAGACGGAGGGACGGAATTTAAGTCGGGAGGCATGTTTGAAGCTTGTGGTATTGCTGCCCCCAGCCTGCGAAGATAGTCAAAAGTATTCCGTGAGAGGACGAGGAGATGAGGAGTTTGAGGGTAGCTTGTGTAGGCAGGTATGTGATGGTCTAGCAGAGTAGTCAATGGATTCAATTTATCAGAAACGATTTGAGCGAAAGGTTGGAATGCCAAACTTACGAATCCGCACCGTTGCATGGACGTTCGATTGATGATCGACTTTAGACAAGTATTTACGCTTTGCTATATACTTGAGAAGCGTCCAGTGAAGGCGGCTCTTGGTCAGTGTTCATGAAATCCTGACTCTATTCTTATTTGCCTGAAAGAACACGCCTGCTTTATACTCTGAAATCACATAAAACTCTTTGGAACTTTTGAGTGCCTTGGATCCTGAGCCCTGGAAAATGTATGCGGGCCCGCTCAAAGCCTCGCCTGTAATGCCATCAACGACTGTACGCAAGGCGTGTCATAAGACGAAGGCGTGTCGATGTGCCGTTCATTTCTTGCTCTCTCCCTGCACCTTCTCAACAATAGGCACGATTATTTCGAAGAGTGGGTGGCTCTTTTCGAGGCCGGTAAGCCTTTCGGTCGCTTCGGAAGCTGACATACTACTCAGGATCTTGGCCAACTCGGCACTTTCATCGTCGCCCTCTACGTTCTGGAAGCGTAGAGCCATTTCCACTCCCCTCAGAAGACCATCAACTTTACCTCCCTTCTCGGCAAGCTGTGCTGCAGGGCCAATGAAGCGCTCCTTACGAGACAGCTTCCTCAACGGGGCACGTCCAACGCGATCGGTGACGTCCTCAAGAGCAGGGTTTGAGATTCGAGCAATGATGGCAGAGACGTATTTCGCTTGTTCCTCTTTGCTGACGCCGTGCTTGTTGACGATGAGGTGCGAGGTCTCGTCAAGAGCATCGTTGACGGCTTTCTTGATTTCCGCATCAGCGAGAGATTCGTGGATGGTCCGGATACCTTTGTAATGACCGAAATATGCAGAGGTGGCGTGACCAGTGTTGACCGTGAACAGCTTACGTTCGATGTATGGCTCGAGGTTGTCGACCCAGTGGACACCTTTGATCTCAGGATGACCAGACTTGAAACCGGTTGTCTCGACACACCACTCATAGAATGATTCGATTACAACATTCAAGCCAGCGCCTGGAGGTTGAGTTGGAACGATTCGATCGATGGCAGAATTCCCAAACTCCGCTTTGCCCGGCAGGTTGTTCAAGGTTTCTTCATCCATAAGCTTGGGATCTTTGATGAAAGTTGCAAGAGTGTCGGTAGCATTGATGGCATTCTCGCATGCAATGACAGCGAGTGGCTTAGACATGGTGCGAGCTTTAATGGCTTTGGCAATCACCGGCGCGATGAACTTGAGGATATTTGGGCCAACGGCACAAGTAACAACATCTGCCTCGGAGATCTCCTTGACAACATCAGGCTCATTATACTTGGAGTTGAGGGCTCGGTAATTCGTGATTGTCTTGGACTTTTCCCCCTTGTCGTCAACTTCAGTGACAACGTAGGAGTCGGCTTTCTGGAGGGCTTCAATGATGCTATCCATCACATCAACAAAGATGATCTCATAGCCGGTCTCGTGGAAAAGCTCAGCAATGAAACCACGACCGATGTTGCCACCGCCAAAGTGAACTGCTTTGCCGACCATGGTTGCGGAAATGCTGGGTGCAGTGATGTTGAAGGGAGGTCAAAACTGGTGATTGGGATGTGAAGAGTCTATCCGATGCCCGCCTGTTAGTTGAATTCTCGAGGTTTTGTAAGAACGTACTTGAGCAGACTTGGATCTAGGGCGTTGTTGTTGTTGTTTTTGTTGGGAAGGGGGTATCTGCTGGCTCTCTGCGGAGATATGTAGGGTTGATGAAGCTGTTGGCGGTGAGGATCAATTAATTAATCGTTCGCTAGGAATTCTACGCAGATGACGGCGGGGTCGAGGGGCAGGGAGCTTGGACCACCTGCTAGATTGGCGTCCAATAGGAAATGCTACATACTAGGTCGTACTACGTTTTACTACTTCGTTTCCGCACTCCGAGCTTTGTTCTACACCTGTGGTACTCGTGGGGCCCAATGGCCTCGCGAGTCTTCTCAATTCCTGCGTAACAGACACAGTTTTTCCATTCGTCAAACCGTTGGAATTTTTCTAGGAAATGAACGAAAATGAGATTATGTTAGCAGGTCTTTCAGCCCGAGGTCACACTCCCCGAAACACTAAAGCAATTCTTTAGTGATTATTTACCGAGATTGATCCGCGAGATTTCTTAATCCAGAGCTTCAAAGCGGCCATGACTTCGCATCATTTCTAATATCTTCAATCACAACCTTGGTCTCTGGCCCTCCCAGCCGAACCAGCCTTTCCGGCCTTCCACCTCGCGCTCGCTTCTTCCTGAGCACCCTCCCTTTCTCGCTCATGGCTGGCATGTCCCTTGGGGGGATTTGTGTACCCGTTCCACTAGTGAGCGAAATTGCCGCAGCCGTGGTTGAGGCAGTGTAAATCAGAGTCGCCAGCGGCGAGGAGAGAAGAAGTGTCTGGTTGGTAATCTCGCGTCGTTGGCGGCTGCAATGTCGTTGAAGCTTTCTCTGTTGATGCTGGCTCTTTTCTTCGGTCTCATCATAGTTTAGGTGATCGATCTCTGTCGGTGGTAGAGAGGTACAGGCGGTCGAGAAAGAAGTTGCCGAGAGACTAGGCGAAATGCATCGGGAGGTGTCAGACATGTTCGGAAAATGTTGCTTAGAATTTGGCTTGTAGCCGAGCTGTAGACCTAAAGAGAAGGGCGACGATCAAGAAAAATGTTTACTGTTGCCTGGTTGTGGCCTTTTGAAGGCTGAAGATATGGTTTATTGAGGAGATCAACGCAATATCTTGGGCTCTCTTAGAGAATCCAGTATTTCAAGACAGCAAGATGATAATATGAGCAGTAAACGAATGTAAGGTTGTCAACATCAGAACATCAAGTTGAGAAACAAATCTCCTCTCGTCATATATAAAATCGGACAGCACAATCGTATGCAGACTCTTACTGCCGCATTGAAAGGGAGGAATATCTGTGAACACCGAAAGCAACCCTACCCTGCAGTTCGTCAATGGAGGTCATGCTTGCTCAGCAACGATTGGATTAATTTCGTCAAGAAGTCGTCCTTGTAGACATGCGGCAATGCTAACTGTGAGCAGTCTTATGCGGACCAAAGGTGGGCCACGGAGAAGGGATTTGTCGGGCGTGAATACTATGAAACATCCATGACATGGCCTGCAACAGCATAAAGCGTCACAGGCAGCCAAAGTAGATGTGGTTTCAAAAGCGGCGCAAGCATTGGAGGCGGAAAGGATTATGTAAACAGAAAAGAGATGGTCCTGAGTTTCAAGAGGTCTGGGTGGCGGAAACGTCAGAGGAAGCAGTGCCAAGATGCGAAATACTCCAATCGCTAGAGATGTCTACTTGGACAAGCCCGCCTTGAAGAGAATAAGTCAGGAAACAAGACAAATTGTACGCTGAAGTACGAATGCTTGACTCTCACATGGAATTTCCCTCCATAATATAATCAGGTCACGGTCTTGCATAATATAATAGAGTGTTGTAAGATCTATCGTATCTATCATCATACCCGTCTAACTCCGTTCGCTATGCACAATCAATTACCAAGAGTCTTCCTGTCTATATACTCCTTAGATGCAGACTGACAGGCCTAGTCATTGAATGTAGATATCGAGCAGTCGCTTCAATAGTACTCCTCCTTGTACGAGCCGCTGCGACGGCCCATGAAGTATTCACCAACCCAGCCGATGGTTCCCAAAAGCATGAGGATGCTGGCTGTCCATGTCATGGCTAAGAACGCTGTGCCTCGATCGGCTTGCAATCCGATATCGCCACCCTTATCATTGATTGCGTTGGTAGCCTTGTAGATGACAACTGTGGCGATGGAAGAGGCAAGACCTAAACAGATGAAGCTGAGCTGTTCATTTGGTTAGTGACTGATCATTGGCCGGAAATCTTACAAGAGTAGAGTCCCATGATAGTACTGACCGAATTGATGGCAAGATTTGCCAGTGCCACTTTGTGCTCGTAGGCAAGAATGCCAAAGATTGCGCCAATCATTGCTATGCCAGCCGCGGCGATGCCAATGAGGTAGAAGAAGAACATGGCCCTCGAAGCCACACTGATGGCTTTGACCCCGTTGGTAACCTCCTCTGGCCACTTAAGATCCGACATACTAACGCCTTCAGGAAGCTTGGACTCGATAATTGCAGTAGGATCGAAATTGTAGAAAGCTTTTCGCTCTGAGCAAGCCGTCACTTCTTCGTCCGCGTCGGGGTCGCTGGAATCGGGCTTGAAGTCGCCCTCGCAGAAGGTCATCAGATGAGCCGAGTAGAAGTCCTTAATGTTCAGGGCGTCTGTGACAGCGCCTGCCGCCTTGTCGATGACATCATTGCCAGCGTCCTGAGCTGCATCTTTGGCCTTGTTCAAGAAGCCGCCCACGCCACCCTCATCACTCTCCTCGGGTTCCGAGTCACCTAGCAAGTTCAATCCCTGGCCTACCTGAGAGGTGTTGAGCTAGAAGAAGTCAGCCTAATCATGAAGCAGACCATAACAGCAGCATTTAGCACGTACCCTCATCAAGTCAACTGTGGGTAGGAATTTGGTATTGTGGCCGGCAAACAAAACCAACATGGACAAGATGAAGGCCACAATGGCACATGCCATGGGGAGGATTGCTGTGGCACGCATATTGACGGACTTCTTCTAAGGATAAGTTTGGAGATCAGGTATGAGTAAGAGTAAGAAATGGAGCAGCACAAAGAAGAGAGATTAAATATTAAAGATCTTTTGTTGGCGACAGTGGAGTGTACCAGCACTCGTGTCCAAGGCGAGCGAATCTGAAAAGGTAAGGAGATGGAAGTAAATCCAGAGATTACACAAACGAAAAGAGAGGAACGCTGTGGAGGTTATAAATGAGCATTGACGAGTGAACATTATGGATCCTCTGGCAAAGCGGTTCCAAAGCCCCCATTGTTTGGACGGTGAAGCATGTTTCATGTCAGCTTTGTTCTGAAATTGATGCTGCGATGAGACGGTGAGGCGGCGGCATTGGGTCTTGGCAGAAGCTAATACTATGTAACTGTACTACGTATTTTACTATGCAGATTAGTCTCGAGCGGGCGCCCCCCACTCAAGTTCAAGCATTTCACTCGTAGATCATAGCGGTGGACCCTGAACTTTGGCGCCATGTCAATGCCCTCCACAACTCGCATGATTGCAGCGCTTAAAGAGCTTAGAAACATGGCCGTCCAGCAGCGCGAGTCAGAGGAATTCGTCCTCATGCACATGTTAACGTCTATGTGAGAGGCCTATCGTGAGGTGACGTGCATGCCAGCTTGTAGAGGCAGGGAGAGATGTATGTGTCAGCAGCAATGTCTGGACGAGAAAAAAATTGAAATGTACATCTTAGCAGGCTCCGAGTCGGTCGTCCAGAAACATTCCCCATATGTTTGAGTTCATAAGACCGTACGTCGGTCTTCATGTCAGGTCTCAAAGGTGGCAATAGTCTTAGTCAAGTACCCCATCGTGCTCGAGGTTGGGAAGACGCGTGGATGGTGTGACAAGAGTGAAAGCAGCCCACAATCAAATCAATGACATGGTCTAAGAGAGCATGAGGGTAACACATCTGGTCGTTGAGCGCCTATACTCATCATTCTGTGTTCGACTTTGGAAGTCCAAGGTCAGCCTTGCTGTCGCGCTGTCAAGCTGTAGTCTGTCGGGCTCTGTCACGTGGAGCGGCTTAAGTCAGAATTAGTCTCCATACTCGTGACTGACGGATATTGATTGGCGAGGTTGAATGATCCGCACCCAAGCGACAGATCATGTACTTGATAGTTCAAATGCACTACGTACTACGTAGTTGCTGGTAGTAGAAAAATGACTGGATGAGTAATTAATCATTTGCTACGGCGGCCGCATTAGCAAAATATGTTATTAATCATTAACCCTACCCCCCTCCGTAGTCAGTAGTCAGTAGTCAGTACCGCAATTACTACCAGTGGTCCGGCATTCGCACTGATCTTACCTCGTATCATCTACCACATTGATCTTTTCTGTCTGTCCCTCTCCTCTCCGTCTCTATCCTCAGCAACGACGGTGCTCTGCAGTACGCAATACCCCGTCCTCTCTGGAGAGGAGGCCACGTGGTGGCTCCCATATGCAGCCTTCGGCAGTCTGCGGCTCTTGGTGGCGTCGGCTCCAGAAGCCGCATCTCAACGTCATCCTTACTCCTTGATCACAACTTCACGAGCAGCACCCTTGTGGATGCCGGTATTCGAATAGCTCCCTTGCATAGACTTTCGTCCTCGAGCTAGTGGACAAGTATGAGCAAGTCTTGTCGAGCATCGTTGACGCAAGCTCGATGCTGCAGCAACCATTCTCCTGGTACCTGGTCCTCATCCAGCTCCAGCTCCAATGCTCAGCTCGCCGATTGGTGGACTTCGCAGCTCCGCGATGCAAGATGCTAGAGCTTAAACCACATCTCCCCGGTTTTCTGGTCAATCCTCTGAGACATTGTTACGCGTTACCTTGCCCTAGTTGTGCAATTGCACGGGTCCAGTCCCAAGTCCTCACCGCTCGCCTGCCCCTCATTCCGTGGCTATCAAGTCTGACTCTGCCGGAATCGATATTGGGGGTCATTGGTGGCAAAATCTTTTTTCAATGTTCCCCAACAATTCCGGGACAGCCCGTCTGTACCATGTCATCGTGAGTGCTTCTCTTCTCTCGTGAGGTCATTTGTCTTCAGCGCGATTCGAGTACAATTGCATTTATAAGTGCTCAACCCAAGCTCTTTTCCTGCCTTCTCAGCCATTGAATATGTTGTGAACCTTTTGGTCTAAATCAACCTTCACAATGCCCTTCATTTTCCAGGCGGCTGGCCTCTTGGCCCTCGCAGCTACTGCTTGTGCAGCACCAGCGCCGCAAGTCTCGGACTCGACACCAACTGTTACTGCTAATCCTTCGGAGACTGCACCACCTGTCGTGAGCAGCCAGGTCACTGGCCCTACTTCCCATGGGCCATTTAGTGGCCAGCCCACCACCACGGGTGCTCTCTCGCTTTCTGTTCTGGCAGCATCTATTCCAGCACTTCCGCCCAACCCAACCGCCACCACTTATCTTGCCGACGGCAATCTACACGATCCTCAGCCAGCTCCATATACTCCAGCGGGTGGTCTTGGCACCAATGGCACCGAGCCGGTATACAATGCCAAGAGCGATTTTGACTTCCAGTCATTGGCTCTTGCTCTCTACCAGGAGTGGATCGAGCTTGATCTTTTCCATGACGGGCTTGCCAGATTCTCGGCCGAAGAGTTCGAAGAAGCTGGCTTGACCGCTGAGGATCGATTCTTGATTCAATTTATGGCAGATCAAGAGGTTGGTCACGCAACCCTGATCACCAACATTCTTGGGGACGCTGCTCCTGTTCAGTGCACATACAACTATCCTTACACCACCGTTCGCGAGTTTCTCGACTTTTGCCAGAAGTTGACTCGATTTGGCGAATCTGGAGTATATGGTTTCCTCAATCATCTTGACTCTCGCGAGGCTGGTCAGCTCTTGCTCCAGTCCATCTCGACTGAGGCGCGTCAACAAATGATTTTTCGACAATTTGACGGTCTGTTTCCAATGCCAGTGTGGTTTATTGTTGGTGTTCCTCAATCATGGGGATGGACGTTGCTTGCGCCTTATATTGCTGAGTGCCCGGCAAACCAGACTCGTCTTGCGTGGCAGAACTTTCCTGCTCTCAGCGTCCTAAACCAACCAAACCCAGCCCGTCTTGACGCCACGCAGACAGGCCTCAATGAGACCATCGATTCCGGCAGCAACACGTTGAACTCGACCGTGGTACCAGAGGACGAGGCCTGCCTAAACGCCGACGACGACCTCTCCGATTGCGGACCTGCCATCACCCAGAACCGCACCATTCCACTGTCATATCCCGGTCGTGAGGTTCTCTTCTCATGGGAATCACCGGGGAAGCCTGTTGGTCCCAACAACAGCTACGTTACTAGTACATCAGCTGGTGCACCACAATTCGTTCTGTGGGCCACCCAGCTCAATGTGACCTACTCACCCTTGACCAATATCGAGGGCAATACCGGTATGACGATTCAACCGGACGTGTCGACCTTTGAAGGTGACCCGGCCATCAATGGGACCATGTTCGTTGCTCTTGTAGATCGTGATCTGTACGTGACGCCATTCAATATCTCGATGGTGAATCCTCATATTGCTGCGGGTCCGGCACTTTACCAGGCTGGTTAGAGATAGACGGCTCGTGAAAGACATCATAGCCATTCGCTGGTTGGCATGAGTTGACGATTTGATGGAAGCTTCGAAGCATTATGTACATATCAACAAGCTAATGCGTGGTGGTAGTGATGTCCAACAACTGCTTGACTTCTCGAGACCTGCTGTCCTATGGATATATCCATGACGCACTTGGTGTATTGTATCTTCTTGACCTCCATGGCAGCCTTGGATATTTTCCAGACTGTGGTTGCGTCGTTGCTCTCCGCCATATTTCCTCCACCTCCCACACCACCTGTCGTCCCTCATCTGATTCACCTGCATGAGCGAAACGTCCTAACAGAGACTAAAGGCCAACTTGACGGCGGATTGCTTTCGGTTCGGAAATCGCCATCAGACCGTCCCGGCGCTTTTCTTTCCCGTCTCTTCTTTGTAGGGACTCTGCCCCCAGAAGGAAAGTTATATTTCTTCGAGGCTCACGACTGCCTGTCTGTCATCCTATCCTCGATCGCAGGTTCAAGTTTCGCCGAAGACGAAAACCCCCTTGCCGCCTCTAAATCCCTCCAACGTGCCCTGCACTTTCTCCGTCAACTCCTCCTCCTTGGTGGCCCATTCCCACTTCACCTCCTCGACGGGCACATCCTTCAGGCGACCCTCCCTCATCATCCGCAACACATCTTCCAGCGTCTGCTGCTTCTCTCGTGGATGTCGGTCGCTCCAGCGACTGACCCAGAAGCCACTGAATGTGACGTTCTGGAAGATGAGCAGGGCCGTAGGCAGGACCGTAGGATGCTTGGACATGGCGCCATAGGTGACCATATGAGCGTCAGGGCTCAGGAGCTTGGCGAGCGCAGTGGCGGGCTTACCGCCGACGCAGTTGAGGGCCAGGCGGATGGGTTCACGGTGTGAGTTGGTCCAGGAGGCGATTTTGTCTTTGAAGGAGCGGTCCATGAGTTCGGACTCGGTGACGACTTTTGTCGCGCCGAGGGCTTCGAGCTCGGATCTCAGCGACTCCCATCCAGGTCGTTCGCGAATCACGTTGATGCTCTTGATCCCCCATTCCCGGCCCAATTGAATGGCTGCCCTTCCAACGCCCGAATTTGCGCCATTCTGCACGAACCATTCGTCGCCGCGGCCGAAGGCCCAGGGTACGTAGTCCTTCAGCATCCGGTACGCTGTCACCGGGTTGACGCTGACGGTCCCGACTTGTAGAGGGGAGAGACCGGATTTGTCGACCTTCAGTACGTCCGATTCGTCGAGTTGGAGGTGCGTCCTCCATGTCCCCATTGCCGTCCGTTTCATCACCACCCAATCTCCCACGCCCACTGTCTTCACGGCACCTCCAACAGATATGACTTCCGCGACGCCCTCATTTCCACCCACAGCGCTGGGCTCAGTCGTCCCTAGGAGTGTGTTGAAAGGAGGCTTTGTGGGATAGGAGCCCTGGATCTGATTCACGTCTGCCGGGTTGATGGGCGCAGCGAGCATGCGGAGGGTGAGGGAGGTGGAGGTTGGTGGTGAAATAGAGTATGAATGTAGGTGGAGCTTGTCTCGAGGTTCGCCGTGGGAGGAGTAAATCAGTGCTTTCGATTGGGTGTAGCCGTAGGTAGAGATTGGGCGGGTCTGGAAAATTCGTCGACGGTCGAGAGGGAGTTGTGCTGAGGGTTGGTATGCAACGGAGGGCGTATGGCGCAGTGACTTTGGCGATATACAGACGAGCACCGGACGTGACATTCTTGAGAGAGGTTCTGTAGCCATTCAGTCTGTGCATAGAACAGATAGAGGAGACAGCGAGGGTCATGTCTCAATGACAAAAGCTCAAGAATGCGGAGCGGTGTGCCAAGACTTCGAAGATGTGGCCCAAGCTCCAGAGCGGCCCCCCCCGCACTCTCCAAGTCACCCAAGTGCCGAGCTTCTGCCAATGCTCCTGATTTCCTCCAATCTGCCCAACGATCACCTCGCGCACACAGAGAGAAGCAAGAAGAAAGAGGGCAGAAGGAGACGAAGAGGAACAACGTGTGCATATGCCTGTGTCATCTCCGTTCTTGACAGAGACCGAAGAATGACAACCTCCTCTGTCCCCTATTGACCAGCTTCAGCCGGAGCTCTGGTCCCATTCCTAATAGTGTACAGGCCACCATTCTGTCGCAGAAAGCTCTTCCCTGGGGACGTTGATGTCTCTGGTAGTGGAGGCCCACAAAAGTCTGATCAACACAGGCTTACGCGCAGCTTCCAATGCCTTCATCTCCCACCTACCCACCGATCTCGCTGGACAGGAGAAAGTGCAGGCATACATTGGGCGTGCTCAGACACGGCTTGAGCGTCGTAAGTCTGCAGAAACCTCTGCTGATCGCTCGCTCGCTCACGTCCCATCAGCCTCCTATCAAGAACCAAAATCCCTCCTCGACGGCCAAGTCGTAGCCATCAAGGACAACATCTGGACCTCACGATTTCCCACAACATGCGCCTCGGCCATATTACACGGCTTCCAAAGCCCCATCGATTCGAATGTTGTCAATGCCTTAGAACATGGAGGGGCGCTTGTGATAGGGAAGACCAATATGGATGAGTTTGGCATGGGCTCACACTCGACCAATTCGCACAATGGCAAGGTCAGCAACAATACCGTTCCAGGGACGGCTAGGTCTGCAGGTGGAAGTTCTGGTGGAAGCGCGATGGCGGTGTTGAACGAGCAATGTCGTATTGCACTGGGGACGGACACGGGCGGTTCCGTGAGGTTGCCGGCAGCGTATACTGGACTCATTGGATTCAAACCTTCGTATGGACGACTGTCCCGCTTTGGCGTCGTTCCCTACGCCAACTCGCTCGACACTGTGGGCATGATTGGAAGAAATTGTGAAGACATTATGCAAACCTTTAGTGAGTATGGTACCAACCATACCGTACAGCGCAGCTGACCAGAAACCAGAGAAGCTGGATAGAACAGATTCCCACGACCCAACATGTATAAACGAAAACACCCGAAAACGGATCAACGATCTCAAGTCGGCACGTTTTCGTCAGATAGCTGGCTCTGCGGTCCGAGTCATTCGAAAAGCGTCGTGGACGGATTCGTCACGATTTCCTGTCCGACGACGTCGTCGGTACCTCGGCCTGACACCCTCGATAGATTGGTCGCGCGTGATCGGTGTCCCCACCGAATACAACATTGAAGAATTAAGCGACTCGGTCCGCGAAGCCTGGATCCGAACTCTCAGCCAGCTCGAATCCCAAGGCGATACGATTGTCCCCATTTCCCTGCCACACACCAGAGCCGCCCTGTCCGCCTACTATGTTCTCGCTCCCGCCGAAGCCTCCTCCAACCTTGCCAAATATGATGGAGTCCGCTACGGCGCCCGCTCTGAGAACCACTCCGACAAACCCGAAAACGACGTCCTCTTCTCCTCCACCCGCGGCGACAATTTCGGGCCCGAAGTCAAACGTCGCATCCTTCTCGGTACCTACTCCCTCAGCTCCGAAGCCATCTCCAACCACTTTATCCAATCGCAAAAGATCCGCCGCCTCGTCCAACACGACTTCGACTCCGTCTTCCGCCTCCGCAACCCACTTCACACACGTACGCCCGCGTCGGCCCGCGGCGTGGACTACATTATCTGTCCCACCGCGCCCACGCCTCCCCCCCGACTGCACGACCTCAAGCGCTCCACCCCCATCGAGGCCTACATGAATGACGTCTTCACCGTGCCCGCCAGTCTGGCCGGCCTACCCGCCATGAGCATGCCTGCCCCGCTAGGGCCGGAGTCGGACGAGGTCGAGTCGCGAAATGTGGGCATCCAGGTGATTGGGCAGTACGGGGATGATGAGGCGGTGGTGAAGTTTTGTCAGGATGCGCTGGAGGCAGGGAGGGAGGAGGTGGCGCATTATACACGGAGGGGGAAGAAGAGGTTTTTGTAGCTTGGTAGGTAGGGTGGGTAGGTATTGAATGGAATTGGGGAGTAGGGAGCACGCTTCTTGTTCCGTGCAGCGACAGCGCGCGGCCAGAACATGGCGTCGAATGGCTTCAGAGGAGTCTCCTCATTCTCATGCGAACAAATAGAAAGCATGGTTCCCTGTAGCACCCTTCCCTTTCCCATAGAGTCTGCTGTCGATCTGTCTATCTACATGCCTACCTATAGGCAATTCCAGATGTCTAGGTGGTGAGTAACAAGTGTT
>QQTW01000812.1_pt1 | contig 20550 bp, 22 predicted proteins | sample 1904831 | NCBI WGS metagenome assembly QQTW01 (sample SAMN09435610, study PRJNA476489) | Subsurface metagenome, whole genome shotgun sequencing project. | reverse complement strand
GTGCGTCAGGATTGAGACTCGTGCTGCCTTTCTGTTCGGCCACCGCGAGCGCATGGGTGCCCACGTACAGCACCAGGGCATTGATCAGACCGATGTCGACGGGAACCGGAACATAAGCGATGCCGGTGTCCATCTTCGACGGGTTCGAGATCACCTCGGCAACGCTGGATACGTTCTCCTCCATCTGCTTACCGGCCAGAGCGCTGTCGACGAGATGCTTGATGTTGGCCTTCCGGATGGGCTCCTCGAAGTTCCCATGGATGACCGGCGACGTGCGAATCTCACTAATGTGGTCGATGATGAGCCCGACGCGGAACGGGTCCGGTAGTTCCGGGTAGGACGATGGATGCGCGCTGAGGATGAGGTTGCGCAACTGCGTGCAGTGCGCGGGAATCGCCCCACAGAGCTTGTAGTGATTCTCGGCGAGGAACTCGGGGAAGTCGTGGTGAAGCATCAAGAGAATTCGCAACACGCCTCGATAGAGCTCCTTGGTTGGGCCGGAGGCAGTAAGAGCCTTCAGCAGCTCTCCGACGTAGCCCAGCATGACCTCCATGATGCTCGCATACGACTCCCAACCCTAGACCTGCATCAGCTTCATCGGTGCATATCTCGAAACTTCTATCACTTACCGCTTGATTGGGCAACAGCAGCATGTCCGGCATAAAGAATCGATGTGATGCGAGCGATAGCCATGCAAAGGCGAAACTGGGGAAGTGCATCGGTTGGAGAGCCAAGAAGGTCTTGGACACAACCAGCAGCATGCCCTTCTCCTGCTCACCAAACTGCCGATTCCGGAGTTGGAACTCGCACAGGAAACTCGAATAGAGGCGGAAGAATACTCGCTGGTTGAAACTCTCCCCCCGAACGACGTGATGGTGATTGAGGACGAGCACCGTCAGAGACAAAATCGAGTTGAGATACTTCGCCTTGCTGCGGCTCACCCCTGCCGCTTCATCCGTCTTGAACTTCACCAGAAGCACAATCAACTTCGCCAGGGCGTCGATCGGCAAAAATGCATCTCCGAAGCGGGCCGTCGGATCGGCCAGAGTCTCTTCAAACGACTGAACCGACATGTCGATGCACAGGCGGAAGAACAAGCACGACGACTCTTCATCCTTCATAAGCTGCTGTCGATGAATCTGCGCGATGAATGCGGCCAAGATCTTGTCCGTAGCATCGGGTCGCGCACACAGCCGGGTCCACTCGGCGAAGGCATACTCGATCTGACGTCGTCGAAGCACCATCTGCTGCTCCGGAGCGTCGTCACCAGCTCGGACCGGTTGATCCTCTCGCAACTTCTGCAAGAGCTGTTCGGCCGAAGGCAGATCGGAGTCTAGAGCCAGCCACTGGGCGAGGGCATCGGTGCTCGCGGCAAAGTCGGCTCGCAGCGCGATGGGACGGTCCGAGAAGAGAGTCTGGTCCATGAGTTCGATGAGGAAGTCGAGCGCGGCCTGGTTGTGTTGATGCAAGGCCTTGCTGATCATCGTGTCCACCCGATGGAAATCCAGCAGACCAGTGTCCAGCAGAGACACGACCACGGGAGCGTTGAAAATAGGCCCGTCTTCTTGCTTGGCCATGGTCAATGTGAGTTCCCGGGCGGTCACGGCCGACATGTCCGACATCTCTTTCAACAGGTGGGTCAGCACCTCAACTTCCAGCACCTTCTCCGTCTGCGTGTACAGAGCATCGTAGAGCCTTCTGGCCGTCATTCCCGCAAGCTGATGGCGTTGCGGTGAGCTGGCGATCAGCCGGACCGTTTGATGATGGATCTCGAAGATTGGGCTGTCTAACGGGAGCTCGGCCAGATGGTCCACTGCTGCTTCTCTGGTAGCGCGCTGCAACTCATATAGACACTCCTGAATCTGCCCATTGACGTCCTTGGGATGAGGATACCCATTGGGTTGCGGAACGCCAGCCATGGGGGAAGACAGCGGCTGTCCCTGTTGAACACGCTGAAGCTGCGGCTGTGCCTCTTCGAAAGGTAGTGTGGGCGGTTCAGCCGGGGTGGGAAGGTTCGGAACGGCCGGGAACTGCTCCTGGAGGACGTCGTTGACAAGATGCCGTCCGCTATCGGTCGACGAGGAGGGCTCGTGCGATGCCACCGTACGAGACTCTCGTTGGAAGGCTTCGTAGACGGACATCTGCTCGCGGTTCAAGCTGAGGTTGGGGGTCAGACGGTATGGCTCCGGGATCAGGTAGGACCACCGAGACAGGATCGAGTCGTTGAAAGCCTCCGACGTGCCGCTCTCGCGATGCTGACGACGCACAGCGAGCTGATGCTCGATGTGTTCCTGGATGTCGGGCAGAGCTCGAATCTCCGCAGCACCCTCCACCAGGCTGCAGGCGGTGTCCAAATTGTCGTTGACGCACATCAGGATGGCCCCTTCCGGTAGCGCCTGCTCGTCCACTTCCGCCGACAGCACCCGGATGTTGTTGGTCATGCTCATGCGCAGCGGTTCCTTGCACGTCACCAACGCCAGACTCCCCGCCAGCGCTTTCACCATCGTCGTGGCCGACTGTCGGACCCGCTCCTCATCCGGCTCCGTGGCGAAGTCCTTTTGGATCAGCTGCGCGGTGGCGATGCTGGCGATGACCACGGAGCGCTCTACGACAGGCGTGATGATCTCCATGATGGCCCGACGTACGGCATTCTCAACGATGTACTCGAGCGTCTCCCGGTTGATGTTGATGGTCGACGTTGGTGGATAGACCAGCATGTGTCGGAAGTCCGGTAAAGATGCGGTGATGGAGCTGGACGAGTACCGGTGGCTTCGATTGGCCACTCGACCGATCGTCCCTAATGCCAGCTCCTCGAAGGCATCGAGTCCATCTGGTAGCGTCGGCGCCGACAGCTCCTCATCGTGCTGCGGCCGCTCACGTAGCATGAATGAAGGCTCGAGCGATCGGTGATCTAGCCCCAGATCCTGACAGACTACCTCCACTTCAAACTTCATCTGGAGCCGCAGGTCCGCGAAATGATAGAGCTCTATGAGCAAGCCGATGATCTCCATCACCCACGGATTCGGCGGCTTGAAGATGACCGACCGACTGCCCTGCGCGAGCACCTTGCAGGTGAACGGAATCGCGATGATCAGTCGCTGCGTGTCGTACGCCTCGATGAGCAGATCTTTGAACGAGATGTTCTTGAACTTGATGGGCTTGTCGCGGGCCAACGTGAGCGAGCCCAGCCAGCTCGCCAGGTTCTTGAGGTACGATCGCTCCACCGAGGATTCCAGCGTCGACTGCGCGTTCAGCATACGGATGACGCTGATGTACGTATGCCGGAGCACCTCGTCATAAAGAGACCGATTCGCAAAGAGTCCCAGCATGTCGAGGTAGAGCTTGTGATAGTTGGGCTGCACGCGAGCACGCTCCTCCACTAGATAGCCCGCAAACCATTCGTGATGCTTTTCCTGCAGCATCTCGGCGATGTCGAGCGACTTGGGCTCGAGGTTCTGCTCTGAGAGGTTATTGAGGAGGAATAGTACCGCATCTTGAACGTCTTCGGACGGGTTCTCAAATAGGTCGGCCCGTCGCGAGGGTTCCACGTGGAGGCAGCTGAACGGCGGTGGAGCGGTCGGCGCGAGCGCGTCCGAAACGACTCCGTTCGTGGTGGCCATACCATCCGGAAGACCATTGACCCCGTCGTCACTACCGGTGCGCTCCATGCCGGAGGCGGCCTGCACTGCCGACCTCCAGGCCTCGGTGCCCTCCAGGCCCGGAATCTGCAGCAAGCAGGCGGCGTAGGAGGGCCACTCGTGCAGGCGGTCACAGAAGAGCACCAGCGCCTGGCGACCGAACTTGAACATGGGTGTGTCGGGTTGGTAGTCCCGAAGTGCTTCCAAGACCATGCTCATGGCCACGCGCAACGGCAGCGTGCTGATGAGGCCATACTTGATGATGCCGCCAAAGAGTACGGCGGTTCGGGCTAAGGCCTCCAATCGGTAACCCTGATAGCAACTGAACTCGTCGAAGAGGGCGTGGATCATGCATGCGAACAGATCTTGCTCGACTGGATCCCGCGACTGCTTGTACGTCTCGAGCGCTTTGACGATGTCGTCCACGTCCCGGTTGTCGGCGAACATGGCCCGATAATGCTCCTGCATCAGCTCGTCGACGCTGGCGGGGAAGGCGCGCGTCTCCTCGTCGTTGGCGTCGATTATGTCGTCAAATCCCTCACCGTAATTGATCAGGCGGGGGTAGACCTGCACCATCAGGCGCTGGATGGGCGCGATCTCCTCGACGCGATCCTCGGGCGTCAGCTGCTCCAGAATGATGGAGAAGGCCTTGACGGTCTTGACGGCCAGGCTGATGGTACGCGGGCCGCTCTGTTCGTTGCGCGTGATCTTCAGCTCGTCCTCGGCTTTGATCTGCAGGAAGCGGCCGATGACGGTGGCCAGCTCGTCGGGGGCACGGTCGGCGTTGCTGCGCGCCCACTGGCCGATGTCGAGGATGCCGCGGCGATGGGCGAGAGCGGCCAGGTCGACGCCGAGACCGTTCAGCAGCATCAGCAAATCCTTCAGCCAGCCGTGCTGCTGCGCGTGATCCAGCAGCACCGGCAGCTTCATGGGATCCTGGACGTGCACCTCGACGAGGCGCATCGCGACCCATTGCTTGTCTTGCTTCCAGGCGTAGTGCAGCACGAAATCGTACTGGGGGTGCTGCTGAAGGATGAAGGGCAGAAAGAGGCGCGACACGATCTCCTGCTGGGTGTTGGTCCACGGCTTCGGGATTCGGACGGCGGCCGCGATGAAGACGTCCACGTTGGCCTGGACGATCTCGGCAAAGGTTCGGCGATTGACGGCGGTCGTGACCGAGTCCGAGTCGAAGAGGATCAGATGGAAGAGCGCCTGGACGGCGTCGAGCGAGACCAAGGGGTGGGTGGCGACGCGCGCCGCATACTCGCGGACGTCTTCGGGGGCGTTCTCAAAGTCGGCCACGGTGAAGGAGGGCCGCAGGTACGGGATGGCCGGGACGTTCAGCGCGTCGCTGTCGGCTCGAATGAAGGCCGTCACGAAGGAGAGCTGGGTGTCGGGATGACGCCACTTGCCTCCCCACAGCAACTGCAGGTCGAAGCGCGCATCGGCACGGGCGACGGGGAGCAACGCTTCGTAGAGCCGCAGAAAGCGGTCCACATCGACCTGCAGCCCCTCACGGTCAAAGAGCTGGACGACCCTCTGCCAACGAATGGGTCCATGCCCCTCGCGTATCACCTCGACGAAGACGGCCGGTCTGTAGAGGCGCCAGAGGTGGTTCGTGATCATAAACACCAACGCACCCGCGATGAGTTCCTCGTCCGGGCGGATGCGTCCCAGCGACTGCAGTGCGCTCTCGCACGCCTCCCGGTTGGACGTGCTGGCGGGTCCGGCGCGTTGCAGCGCGTAGGCATACAGCTGATGCGGGCCCAACAGCTCGAGCAATTGCAGCGCCATGGCGACTTCGGTCGGCATACCCGTCGGGACATTCTCGTAGCGAGCGTGGACCGCCTGCATGAGTCGTGCCTTGCCGTCTTCGTTCAAGACCGGTGGGGGATGCTGGGCGAGCGAGTCGATGACTCTTGCCACAAGGGCGTCCGGGAGGTCAGTCGATTCCTCGGTCGAAGCAGGTGCGGAGAGTTCCTCGATGAGGCGAGGGAAAATATTGGCTAGGATCGCGTCCGCTGTGGCATGTCAGTCGTGCAACGCCCATCAACCACCAACCGTGCACCAGACAGGCGCAGGGGACAGGGGGAACGACACAGGCGAGTGAGCGTACCTTTCGAGCTCAGATCTGGTCGAGCGCTGGTCTCGAAGGCAAGAGCTAGCAAGACGGTCTCGATCGACGTGAGATTGAAGTGATCCAAGAAGGTGGCCAGGTCGAAGTTCTTAAAGAGATCGCCATCGGCGGTGTCAATGGCATCCGCGATCCGACGGGCTTGTTCCGGGTCTTGTGTAATCTTCCGCAGCTCGCCCACGAGCAATGGGTAATTGCCAGGGTTCTCAACGGCCTTGTTGATGCCGGGGAAGATCTGGGGGGCATTGCCGACCAGCAACCGACGGAAATACTTCGGGAACACTTCCATGCCGTTGGACTCGATCAACTGCGCATTTTCACGAGTTAGCAAAAGCTGCTATACATCCACATCACACGTCCTCATCAGACAATTATATGTGTCGACCGATGTGGGCCAGCAGCCTCCTACAGCGGCCGTGCGAAATTGCACTCCAGGGCATGAACATGACTCGTGGAATGCCTGAAACGGCGGATATCCTCTACCTTTCGAATCTGTTCCGCCTGTGAGTCCCACTTGGTCCGATCCTTGTCCTCCTTGATGGTGCTGAGCAGCAGAAAGACCTGGGCGATGACGATCTTGGAGAGCTGGCCAGCGTGATTATTATTGTTGTTGTTGCCGTTGCCAGCGTGGCCCGAGGCAGGGACGCCGCTAGACGGATGCACGGCGGAGGTCGGGCTGAGAGGCGTGTGCGCGTTCGACGGTGCGGGCGAGGGAGGGAAGGGGGTCGCGCGCGTCGTCCCTCCGCCGCCACTACTCCCACCCCCTCCTTCGTGAGATACGGTGGTCGAAGCTGCGGCGGAGAACAACGGGGCGGGGTGTGAGGCCGGCGTGGTGGGCGGACCGAGGGGGGGACACACAGCGCAGCCCGATTATGTGGACGTCGCTGTGATCCCGGCTGGGTGAAGTGGTCGACCCGAGTGACGACCGAGGCCCCGCAGGTGCGACGCAGGGCGGTGGAACCGACGTCCGGTCAAGGCGGTAGCGACCGCGTGTCTGGCTGCGTTAGGACACCGCTCCTTTCTACTGAGGCCAATCTATCGGATACGCCGGCTCAAATGATTCGGATGGTCGTTCGCGCTGCCTGCGAAGTGAAAGGTGGAAACTGAACGCGCGAATGTCACCCAAGCGTACCTGAACGGAGGTTGAGGAGACGTGAGCGGGCCGAGGAAAAGCGCGTCAGGAGCATCATCCGGATGGGACCACATACGCGCTCGAGCGCCCCACGATGCTCAGTAGGTATTTAGTGATCTTGAAGAAGGGTTGCTGAGTAGGTGGAGGCTGTAGCAGGGTTCATCGGGAGTAGCCGCAATGTTGTGGTGAGAGGTGGTGAAGGTGAGGTGGTGGAAGGTCTAGTGGAAGGAGAGATGCGCGAGGTGAAGTTAAGGTGAGGCTCAACTGCCACTACGTCTCCCCAGGTTCCCCGGATGACTCAGCACTCCGACCGAGACTTAGTAATCAGCAGAGCCTCACTTTTTGTAGAGCCGCGAGCGCCTCAACAGCCGCCACCATCGAGACAGCAGATGCGGTGACTTGACTTCTTTCGTTAAGCAGAGACATCACAGAGCTCACGGTGCCATTCTCATGTATCGAATAATCAAGTTAATGCTAGAACTATCATTAAGTTCTCATCTACGGAGGTAAGGGAGCTTTCAATGGGCTATTGGTTGCGGTGTCTCCTCTCCCGCTCCCACCAATCATGGTCTGGACTCATGCTGGGATTGCGCTAGGCGCACAGTCATCAACCTGCCAAGGCAGAGGGTACTTCGTACATAGCTTGTTCAAGCTATATTTTTCCAGCTCCTGTTCAACATTTGATGCTTGCTTGTCTGCCAGAACGGACTGTGATCGCTCAACCGGTGCGGTCCTCGAAGCCAACCTGAGACTTCATCCCCCCACGGTTTCAGCCGAGACTAGAATTCTCGGTGCGGATCAATGATAGGCCGAGACTAGGCCTTATCCAGCGTTCTGCGACCGCTAGCTCCGCTTATGTCATCTGGTTGGCCTGACAACGCGTCCGACGGCGGGAGGGAGCATCAACAAACCCGGCCGACCACTGACTTTCTCTCTCATCTGCCCGCTGAAACGAAGATCCATTGCGCAAGCTGACGATGCACTCTCACTCCACTTTTCGTTCCACCTGAGTGAAAGACATACTTCGACAGTTTTTGTTCGATTGAGATCCTATATTGAGTCGGATCACACGCAATTGATGGTGTGACGACATCGTCGACGGTCGCTACTGCCGCAGTCGAGTGTCGGTAGAGAGCACACCAGCACCATGCCCGGGTCAACGACCGACGGACCGGCGGTGTCGCTGTCATGTCAGTCCGCTCTCGGTGTGATTGATCTTCAAGTGTGCTGATGGATAATAGTCGCCAACAACTTCTGGGGCAAGGACGATGCCGGTGTGCATCCGCTTCTCGAGCGCATGCATGCTGCGAAAGTAACGTCTGATGAAGTCAAGGCTTTCTACAATGGTACGTCAATCAGCAGGTCTGAAAGTTATAAAGATGCGTTTCTGATAAAAACATGATGTATAGCGAGAGGGGCCATTGAAGATGAATACGCGCGAAAGCTTCTCTCGCTATGTCGCAAGCCGCTGGGGTCATCGGAGTCAGGAACGTTGCGCGCGTCGCTGGATACTGTTCGCGGCGAGGTGGAAGCGATGGGCAAAGCGCATCAAAATATCGCATCGCAAATGAAGAGCGAACTAGAGGAGCCACTGGCAGCACATGCCGGTGGAATGAAAGAACGACGGAAGATTGTGCAGAATGGCATCGAGAAGCTATTGAAGTTGAAGATTCAGCAAACGCAGGCAGTCAATAAGGTACGATTGGCTAGAAATATGAAAGTTTCTTGCGGGCCCGGACTGACATAGATTTAGTCGAGAGATCGATACGAGCAAGACTGTTTGCGGATCAAGGGCTACCTGGCCCAAGGACATATGGTGATGGGACAGGAAGAGCGGAAAAATAAAGCCAAGCTGGAGAAGACGCAGATCCATCTGGCGACATCAAATACGGAGTATGAACATGCGGTCAAGGCGCTCGAGGAGACGACGGTCCGTTGGAATCGCGAGTGGAAGGCCGCCTGCGATGTATGTGTTCGAGATATCCGATGATGAAATCGAAACGACGGCTGACCGATGACCATAGAAATTCCAAGACTTGGAGGAAGAGCGCCTCGATTTCATGAAGAGCAGTCTGTGGAACTTTGCGAACATCGCGTCCACCGTCTGTGTGAGCGATGATGCCGTCAGTAATCTCTTCGCATTATCTCGCGACCGAAAACTGACGTTGGTGATAGTCGTGCGAGAAGATCCGCCTCGCTCTGGAAGGTTGCGAGGTCGAAAAGGATATCAGCGTCTTCATCCGCGAAAAGGGTACGGGTCAAGAGATCCCAGATGCGCCCAAGTACATCAATTTCTGCCGTGGGGACATCAATGATGCCCAATCGGACACGTCCGAAGAGGAAGGTTACTCGGTGGCTCAATTCCAACGGACCATCAACCCGGCCTTCCGAACGTCATCGCCTCAGCCGTCTCCGCTCGAATCGCACCATGATCCGATGTCGATGTTGGATATGGACACCCCACGACAACAGCCCGTGACTCCAGTGAGCCGGGAGACGACGGTCACCCCACAGAAGCTGGCTTTATCGAACGCACAGCCACCGCCGATGGATTATCAGATGCCGCCCCCAGGTCCAGCAGGACTACCACAGGCTCAGCCAGATCAGCTCCCTACCGTCCCGCACAACGCATATCCAATGGACGGGATGACCATGTACTGTCGGACCGCGCCGCCGTCGGACCGCAGCTCGGCCGCGAGCCCGGCACGACCGGTGAGCGCCGACTCGCAGAGCGAATACTCCAACCCGACGTCCTTCTCGAGCTATGAGCCGTCCAGCGGCAAGCAGTCGCCCACCAAGCTCAACGGACCACCGGCCGTGACAACTCCGACCGAGGAGCAGGTACAGAAGAAGAAGAGCGGATTCTTCCAGAACCGCAGCCCGTTCCGGCGCAAGAGCAAGCACGAGCGCGAGAACCGGATCGTGGACACCAGCAACGTCACCACCCCGTCGGCCAATCGAACCGGAGGACTCTCGTCAACGCCCCGTGCAGGGAACGTTGGATATGGAAGCGCTACTCAGCCATCATCCATGCCAATGCGTGCTTCGCAGAGTATGCTGCTTGATTCACGCCATCAGAGCCGCAGCCCGGAGCCCGTGGACCCACGGGCCAACTTCCAGCTCAATGTCGGCAACAACGTCTTTGATGTCGCGTCACCCGACGCACGACAGGGCATCAAGGGTTCGAATCAGGCCAGCCAAGGTCAAGACGAGTTGGATCCGATCGCGCAAGCCCTGGCCGAGCTGAAGGGAGTCGGCAAGCAGTCGTCGGTGCGCATGTCCGCCGACCGATATCATGGAATCCAGACGCCCGCTCCCTCCGTGGCTCCCACCGTTGCTGCTCCCTTGCCCAGCGCTGCCCCATCGTCGTCGCCTCGGCGAAGCACTCCTCCGCCGTCATACGAGCAACCAGCGAAGCGGCTCGAGATGCCCCAGCCCGCCTTCACGTCGAAGCAGATGCAGCAAACGCGGCAGAAGTACCTCGAGCAGAAACAGAACATGTTTGGCGGGTCATCGACGAACACGCCGTCTGCTCGTGGACCATCGCAGGCTCGTCCTCCGTCACGACCCGGCACCGGCGGCAGTCGCGACGGACATGACGTCCCGCGTGCGGTGTCACCCATGCCCAAGCGGAGCGTGTCCCCGCGTCCCGAGGCGTACGGTGAACCACGGCAGGGCTATCGATCCATGTCTCCGAACCCTTACCAGCGCGGCAACACACGGGGAGGACCACAACCGCAATCTCACTCCCGCTCTCCTCAAAAGCGTGACTCGGACCAAGGTTACTTCTCCAAGCAGGTTTCACCGACCGACTATCGTCGACGAGGCAGCGCCGATGTCAGCAACAAGCAAATCCAGCTGGCTCCGGCACCTGACAATCCATATGAATCCACGCCCAGCCGCAGCCGACATGGCGCCGCTGGGGGTGATCGTCCAATGACTTACTACGGAGGATCATCCAGCCGAGATGGTTACGCGGCTCCACAGCAACCGCAGCAGCAGCAGCGTCCACCACCGGACGGTCGAGGCCGCAGTCGAAGCATCAATGATGGACAACAGTTTACCAAAGAAGGCCGGCCAATCTTACATCACGGTAAGCGCTTTCATCTGTCATACAGAAGAAAGTAACGAAGAAGATTGACTGACTGTGAACGTCTAGCACGCGCCATGTACAAATATCAAGCCTCCATCCCCGTCGAGCTGAGCTTCAGCAAGGGTGAGGTTCTCGCCATCTTGCGGCATCAAGAAGATGGGTGGTGGGAGGCGGAGGCGATCGGGAAGAAGGGCCGACCGGGTCTAGTTCCGAGCAACTACATGCAGGCTTGTTAAGGGACACAAAACAACGAAAGCTGATGACGATGCATCTTTGGGATTTGGGTTTCGGAAGGTTGAAGGATAAATGGGTCTAGCGATGCTTTGATATGTGGAAGGATTTCAGATGGAGTGAGAGTACTGGAAGTCGATTCTTTCTTTGCGGAACTGTTCGAAATAGCGCCGAATGCGTACATAGTCGATTTGAAGCTTGGACAACTTGAAGGGAAAGTAAGGAAGCACAAATAAAACTCCAATCTGATATGTAACACATTCTTAGTGCAATAACTTGTTTCAGGGACCAGATGTTCAGTGCGTCATGAGCCCATTACACTACCTGACTCACTCAGCAACCGCTAGAATATATCGAAGGTGGGCCACGAGCCAGACCTGAATGACTATCTGACCGTTATCTTGATGTTCAACCACAAAACCCTCATCGTAAGACCGATGAAGGATCAGTAATCATCACCGCAAGTATGATGAAGGTAGAGCAAGCCATCATCATACGGTTGATAACCTGTTGAGGGTTGAATCCTTTGGCTACCTATCCATGCGAGTGAAGAACAAACAGGTACTCTAAACGAGCCACCACCGGCTGGAGTTCTGGACAAGCATGAGCAAGCATCAATCGACACCTCAAAAGGCAAGATCTCTACGGCGTAATTGAGTACTTAGCAGCTAAAGGTATTAAGTACTCTCAATGTGATGTATTCAATCAATTCAGAGTTCCTCAAAATACTGGCAGCCGGATCCTTTACTCAGCTTCTCAGCGTCTTCAGTACGAAGTCGGTGAGCAGAAATCATGGCCACCCCTACATCTGGCTATGTACCTTGCCACTGAAATTTAGTGTAGAGGTACATAGCAGCAGTGCAGATCAAGTGATCAGGGTGGCCGTGATTTCTGCTCACCGACTTCGTACAGGCAACGAGGCGGTGTTTTGCAAAAGTTCATGAATTGATGGGTACGCTCCACAAAATGCCCTCAATTGCGTCCCTAGAGCTCTACACCTGCTCATGCGCCCACTAGATGTTCCACCGGTTACTGTTCATTTACCCAGTTTTTTCTTCACCTGCGTGCGATCCTGTAGAACCGCTTCCAGCGCTCCCGCTCTGACCATCAGGGTGATGATTGCTAGGCGCGCTTGCCGCCGGAAGACTTAAACGCCGACGTGAAGGATCGGCATAGGAATGACGCGATGGAAGCATCACGTCTCGCATGTGAACGGAATCCAACGGTCCATCATGACATGGCTGCCTAAAACGTGAGAAGGAATGATCAACCATCTCCTGCAACGCAGGAAATGCTCTCTCCAATATGACGGAGATGACAGTAGAGGTCAGCTCATTAAATCGAGTAGCTTGAAGTAGTTGAGCTCATTGTGTGTAGGATCTCGTAACGCGACCACTGCGGATCGCAACGTCGAAGCCTGCCTGGCGCGCCTACCTCAGCACCATTCTCTTTGTAGTCTTGAGCGTAGTGCTGCTTAGCGTGGCGGTGCTGTCATATGGCCTCTTCTATGCCAACTATCTTCCGCAAGTCAACGTCGAGCGCGTCGTCCATTTGCAATATGGGTATGAGCTTGCTCGACGACATATCAACGGGATGCTGATATGTACGGCCCAGACACGGTCACCCCTACGGCATGGCCTCGCTCGGTGACAAGCTGGTAAGCAAGCAGCGTTACGATGTCGTGGTGCAGTTGGAGCTGCCGCGTTCCCCGCCCAATATGGCGGCGGGAAACTTCATGCTCGACCTCCAATTACTTCCTCGCAAGCCTACTTCAACCGGACCTCCCACCGACGACATAGCTCCAATTGCACGCTCCAGGAGGACGGCGATATTGACTTATACGTCGCCGATGGTTGGCCTGGCGTCCACGATGACCAACCTGCCATTGGTGATGATCGGATGGAAACGCGAGACCGAGCAGCTGCGTGTTCCGATGATGGAGATCACGGCATTCTCTCGCGGTGCCGGAAAGATTCCACAAGCGCTGTATCTGGAAATCCAGGCCGATGAGAAGCTGATGATCTATGATGCACGCGTCGAGTTTGCAGCACGGTTCACTGGAATTCGGTACGTGGTCCCCCTAATTGGCGATATACTGACAGAGAATCCGTCTGATGTACCGACCCAGATGGATCATGTATAACCATCGCATCATCTCCCTGCTGCTTTTCACCTCCGTGTTCTATCTGACCTCCCTCCTATCGGCCGTGGGTGTCTGGGCGCTCCTCTGGGCATCTTTCTCCTCTCGTCGTTCGTCTACCACTGGCCCCGGCGCTCCATCGCGCATCGACGAGCAAGATGTAAGCTCGGAAGATGCTCTGCGGCGCCAGATTCGAACGAGCGAAGGAACAGACTCGCCCGACATCTCCGATACACCCAGGACATTTCCCACTTATTCCAGGCAGCCCCCTCTCCGGTATCTACCCACTCCCAGGACGACTCCAGACGTCGACGAACGTGACAACGTGCCCGCTACGGACGCCCATGGGCCAGCGGCAGAAGCAGACGATGAAGAAGATGCCTGGCCGGCAAGACGTCCTGGGCCCGGAGTGGATTCAGGCATTGGGACCAGCATGGAGGAGAGCGCCAGTACCAACCGTGCCGCAACCCGACGAAGGAGTAGAAGAGATGCTGGATCCAATGGCCTTTGAAACCGTATCTATTTCCCGAAAGGAACAAACGACGTTAGTCTGCTGGTGGTTTACGTTGTTTGACAATTGCCGCCCAAGCCCTGACACGTGAGATCGCCGGATGCCACATCGTAGTGTGAAGGAAGCCTGCTCCTCGCAAAGTCTTGATATGCCCGGTGTGACTGGATATGGAGAACCAGATGCCCCCTGCTTAGTCGTCGACTCTTGCCCTAATAAACACATCCCACGTTCGTCGCTGCCAGTGAAGATGTTGTTGTCTCGTTCAGTCGTCTCGAACGGGTGTCAACAACAACGACAACAACAACAACAACAACAACAACAACAACAACATCGACTGTCGCCACTTCTACACTTGCCTTCTGCCTCTTCACCACTCACTTCACCTCTCACTCCTCATTCCTCACTGCTCTACTCTTCACTTCACATCATCTCGTCCATTCACACTCGTGCACCTCAACTAAGACCAAGACTCTTAATATCTTTCCCATCTCGAATCAACAATCGTGACACTTGAGGCTGTATAGCCAATCGAGTTCTCGGCCTCGCAAGATGGGGGTTTGCAAGGACGGTGGGCTGGCCATGGCCACAGTCGTCGCTCTCCACTATGCGTATCCGGCTATCCTTCTATTCAGCTTCCTCCTCACGTACGCTGTCGGTCTCTGCATGCGAAAGAGAACGCCAACAGCCAAGAAAGACAAGGATGAAGAAGGCAAGGATGAGAAAAACGCAGAGAAAAACAACAAGCGTAACTTGCTGCAGTGGCCTTTGCTGCTGGTGCTGGCGACTTATGTAGGTGTTCTCCTGTCATTCGTCGCTGCAGCATCTAGTATTTTTCTCACTGCATATATTGTGGATATGGTAACTCGTGTAGTGACGATACCCGTTGCAGCTCTGGTGGCTAACATGCTTCTAGATCGGCGAGACGGTGGTGGGATACCTTCAAGATATTTGGTCCTCGGCCACGGCGACGACGTCTCACAAACACGTAAGTTCCCAGCCACGCAGATGACAAAATAAATGGAGGTGCTCAGCAGTAGCCGCCAATGGTCATCATCGTCATTACCATGGGGATTGAATCGATCTTCATCGTAAGTGCGTTGGAAGTCAAGGTGGTTATCATTGTCATTGTGATGAAGGTCAAGGCATTTCTTGTCATAAGGACGACGATGACTATTGGCGGCTACTGCTGAGCACCTCCACTTATTTTGTCACCCGCGTGCCAGCCAAGTCTCAGTGCATGGTCAACGCTGGAAGATTCCACCCCTGATTTCACACAGTAGACTGTGTGAACATGAAAAGGCTGTCACCGCTGACAACGTCACCAGGTCTATTTGTTGTTCTCGCTCCTTCTATGGGGATTCCAGCTTCTGACATGCAAGAACTGGACCGCTGTTGTTCATTTTGCATCGTACGGCATTTGGACGGCGGCCATCATCGCTGAATTCATCATGAGCTGTGTGCTCTTGGGTTGTGAGAATGCTAGTGGCACCGAGCACGCTCAGCTGGTGCTTCAAGGGATCAGAATGGCGACCTTGGCTTGCACCATGATCGTGGCACTGCTCCATATCAAGCGGAGAAGGAGTCCCCCAGGCAACGATGAGGAGACACAGCCGCTGCTCTCGTCCGCGACTGGTCATACGCAACATGGCGCTGCGGAGTCGGAAGGCGGTGCAGCGAGTCGCCAGTCTACCGTCTATGGCAGCATCAATCCACATCCTGTCAAGAACTACCTTGGCACTGGAGGGGATACATCGCAGAAGCCTTCGAAAGACGCAGGCAATGAGGGGGATCAGAGCAAGAAGAAAGGTCGCAGCTGGGCAAGCTACGCTAAACACATCTGGGTGAGTCGAAGCCGCACAACGCGTGCACGCGGGTGACAAAATAAATGGAGGAGCTCAGCGGGAACCGCCAACAATGCTTCGTCGTCATTGCGATGTGGATCAAACGGATCTGCATCCTGAGTGCGATGGAAGTAAAACCTATCATCATGGTCATTCTGATGAAGGTTAAGACGATCCTCATCATAAAGACGATGACGACGGTTGGCGGTTGCTGCTGAGCTCCTCCATTTATTTTGTCGCCCGCGTGGCGTGCCACCTCAGCTTGATGATCCCGAGTTCCGGCGTGCTCATCCGTGTGCCAGGTTCTTCTTTCTCCACTAGCACGCTCGCCGAACCTGTGGCTGAACATCGCCATTGTTGGCGGCTGCAACCTAGCAACCAGTGTTCTGGTGGTGTTGGTGCCGCGGCAACTCGGAGCGATCACAGATGCGCTGAGCAGCGGTGGCAGTAAGTGTTATTGTTCCCTTGCTAGTGGCCATGCTTGTTAAGCTTGTCTAGTGTCCATCCCCTGGCGAGAGATTGTCTGGTACCTCTTGTACCGCTTGGTGAAATCCAGCGTCTGCATCGGCTTCCTCGAAGACCTCGCCTGGCTTCCCATCGATCAAGGGATCAGTCGTACCCTCGATGAGAAGACCTTCGACCACGTGATGAGCCTCTCCACCGACTATCATGAGAACGAACGAGCTGGCGGCGTCCACCACGCCTTGTCACAGACAAGCTCGATTAACCATCTAATAAGAGTCTGCCTCTTCTATGTTGGCCCATCTATCATCGACATGCTCGTGGCGGTGGTGTATCTGTACACTCTGTTCGGTCCGTACATGGGTCTCATCGCCGGGTCGATGGGAATTCTCTATTTCTGGCTTAATTCGCTCTTCGACTCCATGAAAGACGAGATGTTGCGGAAATTGACTGAGAGCGGTCGGCATCAATCGAACGTTCTTCACGAAGCAATAAGCAGCTGGTTCACGGTCTTTGTAAGTCCCTCTCGATAATCTTCAGGAATGATCCCTGGACCACTGTCCATCTGGCCGTGCTCAGCGCTAACGAGGACCCTATAGCTATTCAACCGGACGCCTTACGAGTCGTCTCGTTATTCAGAAGGTAGGAGCGCAGCTGAAGAGTTTTTCTTTGTCCAAATGCTAACAGCTAGCAGCAATCGATGCGAACATGAAGAACCGGAGGAATAATGAACTTTACGCCGATGGTCAAGCAGCGGCGCAAAGCTTCCTCCTGACAGCGGGCTTTGGCATTGCGACCTTTCTGGCGGCATACCAGGTCAAGCAAGGAGTCAAGCCAGTCGGGAACTTTGTCATTCTGCTGTCATACTGGACGTCCATGTCCAGTAAGTCTCTTCCTATTGTTTTACTTGGTTGGCATACGAACGATTGACGTGCGTCAGGTACAATGCAGATGACAAGGTACCACTTGCGGGGCCTGATGAATGACATCGTGAACGCCGAACGACTCTTGGAGCTCCTGGAGACTAAGCCTACAATCCAGGACAAAGAGGGAGCTCAAGCGCTGGAGCTGCGAGCAGGGAATGTTTCCTTCAAGGACGTGTCTTTCGCATACGATGGTCGCCAGCCGATCATGAAGAAGGTCGGCTTCGAGGCGCATTCAGGCGAAAAGGTAGCGCTGGTGGGTCAAACTGGTGCCGGAAAGACGACAATCTGCAAACTCCTCTCCCGGCTGTACGATGTATCGGGCGGCACCATCAAGATCGATGATCAGGATGTTCGGGATGTGACGATTGCCAGTCTGAGAGAGTGCATTGGGGTGGTCCCTCAGGTACGCTGTGTCATTGACAAGAATCAAGCACAAGCTAATTAAGAGCAGAACCCTGCAATGTTCAACGAGTCGATTCTCTACAATGTTCGCTATGCCAGACTGGATGCGACGGAGCAGGGTGAGAGCGTCCATCTCGATCAGGCAAGTATAGGCCATGCTGATGAAGGCTATTCAACAGAGGTGCAGGATGCTTGCAAGGCCGCCGCTATTCATGACAAGATTATGTCATTTCCCGATGGATACAACACCAAAGTTGGCGAGCGGGGTGTCAAGCTCTCTGGTGGCGAGCTTCAAAGGGTAAGACGGTCTTGATTCCGACCAACAAAAATATACTGACTGGTGAAGGTGTCCATCGCTCGAGCTGTATTGAAGAATCCTAAGATTGTCATACTCGACGAGGCGACAAACATGGTCGACACGGTGACCGAACGAGCGATTCAGTCGGCCCTGGACGAGCTGACCAAAGGCCGCACCACGTTTGTCGTCGCGTAAGTCTAAGTAGAGTAGTTGTCGTTAGGTCTTTTACTGAGGAAACGCAGGCATCGCCTGTCGACCATTGTCAACGCCAACCGTATCCTCGTCATGCATCAAGGCGAGATCATCGAGCAAGGCCCACACGAGGAGCTGCTCAAGCTAAATGGCGCCTATCATGATCTCTGGTCGAAGCAGTTCATGACGCAGAAGGCCGATAAAGACGGGGAGGCTCTTATCAACGACCTAGAACCTGAAGCTCCTGCTGCGGAAGATGCGCCAGGTCACCAGCCGGAGAAGCCGAGTGAAGAGACACCCACGGTACTCACGACGGAAATCTCGGACGCGAAGGAGTTTACCCAGCCTGAGATCGTAACGCAGACTGAGCACCCTCTCAAGGCTGTGGCCGGAAATGTCGTCCGAAAGCTCGATGCCCCTTTCTTCTTTCCGATCAGCCATCCAGCCCCTAGATCGGTATCGGAGCCGCTGGCGAAGGGCTCATTTATAGGACAGTCGATGGGCCCTCAACTGCCCAAGGACGAATCGAGGAACGAGTCTGTCAGCGAGCAGCTTGTGAAGGATGCCTTGGACGGGCTTTTCATCGTCTTGGGCCATGCCGAACGGGACGAAATGAATGAGCCGTCTAAGCCAGACACACCGGATGAGGAGGTATGCTCGACCGAGCAGAAGTCGCGCCGTTCCAGCATCAACGAATCCTATTCGATTGCGGAGGAGTACCAGCCCGGCACGGCCGACGTCAATGAAGTCTTAGACCAGGAACGGGGCGATAGCAAAGTCGATGAAAAGACGGAGGAAGCTGTGAAACCAGTGGCCGGAATTACAGCTCAGAGCGAGGAGTCTCTTACCGAAGCTCCGACAGGAGATGGACATGCTTTACAGAATCAAGAAAGCCCGGAAACCAGCAGGGTTAGTACGTCAGACGAGATCAACGTGCCGGCGATCTTCGACCATCGGAGCGATGCCGAGGAGGATGTGCCAGCCGAGAAGCAACTCGTACCAGACTCGGGGAATGACAAGGCCGACAAGGTTGAGACTGCTAGGAATCCGAATGCAGAGAGCGTCTCAGCCATTGCAGCTGACGAGGATGGCATTCATGCAGCAGCCACGACTGGAGAGCATGGTACCCAATCGTTGGAGGATCAAGAGGCGGCCAAAGCCCCAACAACGGAAGAGCAAGCAACACAGGTTCTGGAACAAGAAGAGGAGGTCACAGCTTTTACTACAGCCTCACCCCCTCCTCTTTCAGAGAACGGGGTAGGCGACTTCAGCAATGGCCGAGGAATCCTTGTGCATATTCCAGTCTTCGACAGCAATTCGCTACGCCAACCAAGAGAGGCATCTGGCTCAGGCAGTGCAACAGACTATCTCATGGCCAAGAACATCCTAGCTCTTATGGGCTCGGGGGAGAGTACTTCTGCGAACGTCTCTGTAGAGAAAAAACCACCTGGTCTAGCCGAAAGCGGCTCCTCCAACACCAGCTTCACCGAACACAACAATGAACCGACCGAGAACGGAAGGAACGAAGGACTCTTAACGACGACGCAGGATGTGGTTGAACCTGAACCCATCCCCCGCGCCATGACCGCCAAAGAAAGGCGTCGAGAGCGTTGCCGCCAACGCTCCCGCGAATACTGGACCAAGAAGAAATCTCAACCCAAGAGCGATTCTACATCGCCAGAGTCGTCCAATGGCAGCAATAACGACCAGCATAAGAATACCGAGCCAGCAAATGCCCATCAGCCATCGCAAACCCTAGCAGCTCCCATCGCCGAAGGGAATTTCGCCGACAACAACAGTAACGCCACGAGCACCCACGAGCAGCAGCTCCCTCCGAAAGCAAAAAGCAATCGAGTCCGTAATCGCACCCGTCGCAAACTAAGGAGTGATCCCGCCGGTCACGCCCAAAGTCAAGGAACCAACATCAACAACGGTCTGGTCGACACAAATCCATCAACCCAGTCGTTGTCCGAACCAGTCGCATCCAGCTTCACTTTCCAAGAGGGGGAGTTTGCAACATCAAATGGTGTCTCCTCTGGCGCAGTCGTCGACCCCCCCACCACCACTGACCCTGGGAATGCCGCCGCTGGTATGGGCGTCAATCGCGACGTTGCTCTCCGTATTGCTGCCGCCCGTGCTGCCGCTGCCGCCGCCAATGGTACCGCGTTTGTTCCAACGGGTAATCATAGGATTGATAGACGTACGGAACGCAGTTCGAGGTGGAAACAGAAGCAGATGGAATTGCAAAAGAATAGCAGTGGCGGCAGCCTAGAAAGAGGAGGGAATGGAGGGAATGGATCAGGGGTTGGAGAAGGACCGTCGTCATCGGCGATTTGAACTTCGGGTTACTGAGGTATCGTGAAGTGCAGTGTAGTGATCGTGGAGGGTTAGATGGATGGATGTTTGTTCGTAATGCAGTGAGTGAGAGGTAGGGTAGTGTGGAGAGATTGATTGATGGATTAGTTGTAGAGTAGACTAGCTGAACTTAATTAAGCATAGAACTTCCTTCGGTATCATTATCATCGCCCTTGCGATGAAGGTCTTCATCGT
>QQTW01000811.1_pt1 | contig 20554 bp, 20 predicted proteins | sample 1904831 | NCBI WGS metagenome assembly QQTW01 (sample SAMN09435610, study PRJNA476489) | Subsurface metagenome, whole genome shotgun sequencing project. | reverse complement strand
TCCCCCCGCTCCCCCCGCTCCCCCCACTCCCCCTCCCCTCCGGGTGGCAGTTGCCCGCGATCGCGCTTTCAGTTTCTACTACCCAGACAATTTGGAGCTTTTGACAGAGCTTGGGGCAGAGGTGGTTTTTTGGAGTCCCCTCTCCAACCCTGGCTTACCAGAAAACGTCCAAGGACTATATTTCGGAGGTGGCTTTCCGGAAGTTTTTGCCCAACATCTGGCAGAAAACCGCCTAGCTCGTGAGGCTGTTCGCGGGGCGCTCTTGGCAGGAATGCCGACTTATGCGGAGTGTGGAGGGTTGATGTATCTGTGTCAGCAGATTGTAGATTTTGATGGTCAGTCCTGGCCAATGGTGGGAGCCATACCTACAACAGCTGTAATGGGTTCACGTCTGACATTAGGTTATCGGCAGGCAACAGCCCTGCAAGACAGCCCACTGTTAAGCGCTGGGGCTGTCGTGTGGGGGCATGAGTTTCATCGCTCGCGTTTGTCCCAAATGCCGACCTCGCCTCTATTTCAGACACGAGGATATGACCCGCAGTCTCCAGCAACATCAGAAGGATGGCGGTTGGATCATGTTCATGCTTCTTATATTCATCTTCATTTTGGAGGACACTTAGAGATTCCTTGTCGGTTCTTGCAGCATTGCGCTCTTTTTCGCCAATCTTCCAGAGAATCAACCATGTGAGTGCGGTTGCTGGCAGGGGAGCGTTGCCTAACCCAGCTTGAAAACCAGCTTCTATCGCCAACCCGGAGCTTGTACTTGTTCATTGTTCTCTCGCAGGAGCGGCATCAGCAATAGGGCGATCGCTGCTAGTAGTATCAGCAACACCTGCTGCGTTGTCGCTAGAAACCACTTTAAGCGCTGGAGTGATGGTATCCCTGTCAAAGGGGTTGTGGAAAAATGATCCAGTCTGGGGTGGCAGCGTCGGCTCGAGAACAATTTCTGCCAAACTTTTCCCGACACCAGTAAGCGGAATCGCCAGAATTACCCCCAACAGTCCCCCAAATTGGGCTCCGAGTATCAGGGATACAAAGATAATCACTGGCGACAAACCTGTTAGGTTGCCCATGATTCGGGGAGCCACCAAGTTGTCTTTTACCTGCTGAAGTGCGATCGCCACTGCCAACACTTGCAGTGCCAGCCACCAGTCAATAAACGCTACCACAATCGCTACTGTCGCTATTCCTAACGTCGCCCCTACATAAGGAATCACCTCCATCAAACCGATAAAGACAGCAAATAGCAGAAAAAAAGGAACCCGTAATGCCCAGAATGCCAGCGTCAGGGTTATGGCCATAAACAGCCCCAACAACAGCTGACCAGAGACAAACCGCTGTAGATTGCGTCGTAGTGCTTCTGTCAAGTCGTTTCTGATTTTGTCAGAAAAAATACTGGTCAGAGCCCGCCAAACCCGAGCGCCATCAACGAGCATGTAAAACGAGATTACCAGAATTAAAATCAAGTCTAAAACCCAGTTAAAAGTACCCACTACCAAGCCTAAACCTGTGGTCGCGATCGCCTCAGCCTGAGTTTGTACTCGCGCCAACAACTGCTCTGCCAAAATTCGGACGTCAAACGGCAAATTGTACTGGGCACTCCAGGCTTGGAAGGTAGTCAATTGCTCTTGGGCTCCCTCCAGCAGGTAGGGTAAATTAGTCACTAATTGCCGCGCTTGGTTAAACACTGGCGGCACGAGCGTCAGGGCAATGAGTACAACGGCTATGCCTGCCATTAAGTAGACAAGTACCGCTGCCACACTCCGGGGCAAGAAGGGGCGCAGAGCGGTGACGGCATAGTTGAGTAAAAATGCGATCAGCCCCGCCGTGATTAAAATGCTGAGCAGCTCACCCACATACCTTAGAGCATTCAGCGTAACCCAACCTGTTACTAGGATCAGCAGCCAGGTAATCAGAAGATTTTGGAGAGGTGAAAAGACACGATTCATCTTTGTCGGGGTGTAGTCTCTTTGCCACATCCTGCAAGTGGATTATGGCAGTTGACATCCTCGGTAGTATCTTAAAAACTATCAGAATTGCAAGTACAACTGATATAGCACGAATGGTCTAGTTGCAGCGTGTTAAACACCACAAATATATTTGTATATGGGACGCTGAAACCTGGAGAATCAAATTATCAACGCTACTGCGCAGCAAAGGCGCTGTCCGCAAAAAGAGCGATCGCACTCGGTCAACTCTTTGCCCTGCCATTTGGCTACCCAGCCATGACTCCAGGAGAAAGCCTAGTACAAGGGTTTTTGCTCTCGTTTCCCGACTCAGCTATTTTACGCCATCTCGATTGGCTAGAAGATTATCACCCGCACAGACCAGCCGAAGAAAATGAATATAATCGGCAACTAATTGAGATTTACAATTTAGCTTCCGCGTCCCTGGGAAAAGCTTGGGCTTATTTGATGACTCCGGAACAGGTTCACTTGTGTGATGGCATTCTCATTTCTGACGGTTGGTGGAGCGGCTGTGGGTTATCTGTAGCTCACTATATTAATCTAGAGGAAGCGAACTAATTCACGTTGTCTTTGGGATGAGCGGGAAACCCATTGTACTTAACTGGCTTTTGTGGAGCCGCTACCGCTGCAATGGGAATTTTTACAACCGGTTTGTTCAAGGCAACCATGAGTGGTTCGACTGGCGCAACAGCAGGTGCTGGTGATTGAGCGAGTTGAGGGGAAATAAATTGACGACCGGTTGATAAAGTTGATAAAGCGCCAATAAACAGAGCAGCGATCGCGGCACCACCCCAAACCACAGCCCGACGCGGTCGGCGGTTCAAGCGTCCAAACACCTGATCAATGGTCACATCCACCGGTTGTTCTGCCGGTGGCACTGGGAGCGAACGCAAGCCTTGGCGTAGCTTTAATAGCCGCGCATATAAACTTTGGACTTCTGGATCATTTCCCAGCCAGTCTTCTACTTGCTGCCTTTGTGCAGCGGTAACTTCACCATCAAGATAAGCACTCAGTAACTCGAAGCGATCGCGCTTCAGCATATCCATAGCACCGGTTGATTGAATTGATTGGCTCGAAAAACCTGACGGTTCTGGTAAATCCCCTTTGAGTAAGGGAACGGGTATGGTTTTATTACTCCAACTCAGACATCATTTTAACATTACTACCACCTTACGCACGCGCAAATACACCAAACAACTAACCCAACGTGCGTTATTATATAATCCAAAACTTTTTTGCTCATATACCTCAAGTTCCTAGCTTACCGACCATCTAGATAACTTTGCAGCTGCATTTGCAGTCTTTGACGCGCTCTGGCAATTCTTGACTTTACAGTTCCTAGGGAAACACCGGTAATTTCGGCAATTTCCTCGTAAGGCATACCTTCGATTTCTCTGAGCACAATTGTAGTGCGGAACACCTCTGGTAAATCGGCGATTGCCTCCTGCAGTTGCTCATAAAACTCTCGCGTTGTTAGCTCTTCGTCTGGACTAGGATTATCTCCGGCAATTTCCCAATCCATTTCGCCATCGTCCACCGAACGGGGGGCATCCAGCGACAACGGACTAGAAACCCGCTTACGTTTACGCAACTCATCGTAAAACAGGTTTGTAGCAATGCGGCTCAACCAGCCCCGGAACTTGCTCGGCTCATTCAAGCGCTTAATATTCCGGTAAACCCGAATCCAGACTTCTTGAGCCAGATCTGCCCGGTCTTGCCAGTCAGGAGCTAGGTGGTACAAAACCCTATCAACGTGGGACTGATACCGGCGAAGCAGCTCCGCAAAAGCAGTTCGCTCTGGGCGCAGCCCAGCTTGACAGCGCAAAATTAAATCGTAATTAGAAAGTCTGTCTACTTGCACCGGCGTTTGAGGAACATTTGCCTCAACCGTAGACCAGTATACAGTACTTGATTCACTCATAAACGCCACTGGCTCTAAAAAGTCCTTCTTTATTAGACACTGAGATTTAAGAGGAAGTTCCTGCCTTAGTGCCAAATTTGTTACTGGCTCACTCCCCCCGCTCCCCCCGCTCCCCCTGCTCCCCCCGCTCCCCCCGCTCCCCCCGCTCAAAATTGGGAGCATAGGCTTGGAGTAAGGTACTGACCTGGCTAAGCAATTCGTTGCCAGTGTTTTTGCCGAGGACTTGCCGTTCTGGGAAGAAATCGGGTCGATCCAGATTGCGGGCGAGCGCTTCGCTAATTTGTTGACCAATCAACTCCTGAAGTTCTTCCGTTGCCCGCAGGCGCTGGTAGCTGGCTCCTTCTTCTGTGGTGGCATACAGCGGTGGGAGGCGATTCAGGGCATAAGCGGCGATATCTCCCACGTCCAAGGTGTGACCACTAGTGATTTCAATTTCTGCTACCCGGGCGATCGCTTCCGTCAGCACCAACTCTTCCATCACGTTGATGAACTTTTTGCGCTGTACCGCCACCACTTCACCAGTCAACAGCGCCCCCATGAGTTTATCCAGCGCCATATACTCTTCAATTGAAAGTTCAGAGGCATTGTCACAGATACGACCCACCTCTGCTTCCATGGCTGATGTGAGATAACCATCCTGGAGGGCTTGTTCAACGATTTTTTGAATACTCATATCGCCTCTAGTTGCTACGGCACTCGCTGCGGTGGGTACATTGCTCCTGCACTAATTATTGCCGAGCCCCTACAGGAAAGCCCGAAAATACCTTTCACGCTCACTAGGGGCTATTCGCTCCATTCACTTGAATTGATTATTTCGCCAGGGTACTGGGTCAACAGATTGTCCCAGGACATATAGTCCCCAGTGCAGGTGAGGACCGGTCACAGCACCTGTTGCCCCCACAGCGCCAATCACCATCCCGGCACGCACCAAGTCTCCCTCTTTGACATTAATCCGACTCAGGTGCAAAAAGACGCTAGTCACTCCTTGACCGTGGTCAATACCAATTGTATTACCGTGAACTTGGAAACCTTGCGATACTCTCCCCACCAAGGCAACCCGCCCAGATGCTGGGGCAATTACTGGCGAACCGACTGCGCTAGCGTAGTCAACGCCGCGATGGTAATAATCCTTGGCAAATTCACCATTGTAGTACCGACGCACTCCATAAATCGTGGTGATGGCACCATTATTAGGTTTGAGGAAAGGACCATTCCAAAATTTTTTCGGTGTAACCAGCTGCTTGAGATCTGCCACGCGGTTGAGTTCATATTTCGTTGCCTCCAGTCCTGCCGAACGCCCGCGCAGAGTGATGCGTTGGACGGGAAAGGAGCGAGCGTGCACCAGCAGCAACAAGTTCTTCACTTCACCTTCGCTACTGACGCGGATTTTCCTTTTCCCAGACTGCTCCAACGGGGTCGTAGGCACAAAAGCACGAAATTGATTTGGTGCGACTTTAAACGCCGGGTAGGTCTTTTGGTTGAAGGCAACCGTTGGGCTAGTACTAACGGACTTATTACCCGTCTGAATCACTACCGATAGCGTATCTCCCAACTGAGGATTGGCTGGAGTCACCTGCACTTGCAATGCACGGGCGGGAGTTGCCACGACGGCCAAAATGGCGCTCGTCACGCAAAGCTTGCAGCAGTATCCTCGCGCCAGATTATTTGTCAGGTAATTTGCTTTAAAACATTTCATAAAATAACTGCACAACAACAAAATCGTATTTTCAAGCCTGAAAACAGCAGATGTCTGGGAACGTCTACTCTGAGCAAGAGAAAAATCGTATGCTGAAGTTTACAGGCATTAATAGTTTTTTTACAAATTTGTGCAAGAAGATTTTAGGCTAATTGTTGACTTGGTGTTAGTTCTGGCTGCCGCAGCGGGTGGCGGACTGTTGGCAGCGCTATGCCGTCAACCCGTTTTACTAGGCTACCTGCTCAGTGGAATGGTCGTGGGGCCAGCTGGACTGGGACTGATAAAAGAGTTAATTCAGGTAGAGACTCTAGCACAGTTTGGGGTGGCATTTTTATTATTTGCCCTAGGAGTTGAGTTCTCCTTTGCCGAGATTAAAAAAGTTCAGTGGATCAGTTTGGGCGGCGGCGGGCTGCAAATTGCCCTGACTATCCTGGTAACAACGCTGGTATCGGTGTTCATGGGCTGGGTAAGTTCACCTGCCCAGGGCGTGTTCTTGGGAGCGATTCTATCTTTGTCTTCCACAGCGGTTGTTCTCAAGTGCTTGATGGAGCGCAACGAAACGGCAACGCCTCACGGGCAAATAATGCTAGGAATTTTGGTGGTTCAGGATCTGGCGCTAGGATTAATGCTGGCGGTGTTACCGGCTCTTAACCAGCCACCTGAAATGATTAGCATAGCCGTGCTTACAGCACTCCTGCGGATCGGGTTATTCGCTGTAGGGGCTATTGGAGCTGGAATTTGGATTATTCCATCCTTTTTGCGGCTTTTGGCTCGAACAGAGAGCCGGGAGCTGTTTTTATTAGGGGTGGTGGCTCTGTGTCTGGGCATTGCGCTGCTCACAGAACATTTAGGGCTTTCGATTGAGATGGGGGCATTTGTTGCTGGACTGATGATTTCGGAGGTGGAGTATGCCGACCAAACCCTGACGTATGTGGAGCCATTGCGAGATATCTTTGCCACCCTGTTTTTTGCTGCGATTGGAATGCTGATTGACCCAGTTTTTTTGTGGAACAACCTGGAGTTGATTTTAGGGTTGGTGGCGCTGGTATTAGTGGGCAAGTTTTTGGTTGTGACACCTCTTGTTAAAGCATTCCGCTATCCCTTGAAAACAGCATTAACAGTGGGGTTGGGGCTAGCCCAAATTGGAGAATTCTCTTTTGTCCTAGCCAGTGAGGGAAAGTCGCTGGGGCTGGTTTCCCGCCGGGTGTATATGTTGATTTTAGGAACAACAGCAGTGACGTTGGTGCTTACCCCCTTTGTGCTGAGTCTAGTGCCGCATTTATTTAAATGGGCGGAAAAATTGCCCTGGCTAAAGCAATATTTAGACTCGAACGACGTGCCAGTGGAAGTGGGGACGGATATCCCTTTCCAAGATCATGTGGTGGTTTGTGGCTATGGGCAGGTAGGGCGCAATCTGGTGCAACTGGTGCAGGAGCACGGGCTACCTGTTGTGGTGATCGATCAGTCTGAAAGTAGGATTCAGCAGCTTCGGGAGGCGGGGGTGCCTTATGTGTATGGTAATGCTGCGAGTTTGCACGTGCTGGAAACCGCTGGAGTAGACTTGGCGCGATCGCTGGCGATTACACTGCCTGACCCCATGAGTACCCGCCTGTGTCTCCTCCGCGCCTTGGAGTTGTCCCCAAAGCTAGATTTGGTTGTCCGCGCCAACCATGACAAAGATATTGAACTGCTCTACCAACTGGGAGCAACAGAGGTGGTGCAACCGGAGTTTGAGGCTAGTTTAGAACTGGCAACTCATCTGTTAACCGGCATGGGCTTATCGCCTCAGGAGATTCAACAGCAAGTGCAGCAAATCCGTAATCACCATTATTTGGAGTTGCGACCGGTACGTCTAGCATCCCAGGTTTCCCGTGACCTTGAGCTGGCAGCCCAAGATATGAATGGTCGCTGGTATCGCCTACCACCTGGGACTCCTCTGACTGGGATGACGTTAGAAGAAGCGAATCTGCGCTACTTGACTGGAGTGAGTTTGATAGCGATTCGGCGGGCTGGGGGTGAAGAAGTCGATTATCCGAATGCTCAAACAATCTTGCTTGAGGGCGATCGCCTTTTAGTAGTGGGAGAATCTGAGGAAGTTGCTGCCTTCGATGAACTAGCTAAGGGGAAAGCCGCTGTACCAGAAGAAAACATGCCTTGCCACTGGGTCGTAGTGCCAGCTGATAGCCCAGTGGTCGGTCAAGCCGTCTCAAAATTGGATATCCATCGCCGGTGCGGAGTGCAGGTGAAAGCAATTCGGCGAGATGGGAAGTTCTTGCGGTTTCCAGAGCGCAAAATGGACTTACAAGCCCGTGACCACTTGCTGTTATGCGGTGGCTCCCTTCAACTGAATCAACTACAACAGTGGCTTGCTCCCACAACCCAAACGAAGGCAGTTCCAATCCCGGTAGTCTCCCTGGAGGCTGAAGAACTACGTTAAGTTAACTGTTTGGTTTTAGATAGGCGATCGCGTGCCGCCAGACCGTTGTAGGCTGATTGTTTTCATTGATAATACAGAGGCAGTTTTGATCCTGCCAGCCAATTCTCCCAATCAGCAGGTCGCCCGTCAGGAGTTTCAACTCGACAATGATTGCTTGTTTGATCAGCGTTTGAACTTGCACAATGCTAGGTAGGGCAGTATCAAATTCGCTCTGCATTATTCTAGGTTCTCCTTCCTATAATGTAGTCCAAAAACTTTTCTAGATTCAGCTTAACGGTTGTCATCACTTTTTTTGTGGAGAAATAAACGTGCCTATTGAGTTTGCAAAGTATCACGGCCTTGGGAATGACTTTATTCTGATTGATAATCGCTCATCATCAGAACCCGTAATAACTCCAGAACAGGCTGTTAAGTTATGCGATCGCCACTTTGGTATCGGTGCTGACGGCGTTATCTTTGCCTTGGCTGGACTTGATGGCACAGACATAAGCATGCGGATTTTTAACTCCGATGGCTCTGAGCCAGAAATGTGTGGCAATGGAATTCGCTGTTTAGCTAGATTTGTGGCTGAATTGTCGGGCAATAAAAGCCAAACGGTTGAATACCGCATTCATACGCTTGCTGGCGTCATTACAACCCAGATAACTTCTAATGGTCAAGTTAGAGTTGATATGGGTATGCCAAGGCTACTAGCAAATGAAATTCCCACGACACTCTCACTTGAAGGCGAGAAAGTTGTTAACCAACCCCTAGAAGTAGCCGGACAATCCTGGTCCGTCACCTGTGTCAGCATGGGCAATCCTCACTGTATTACCTTTGTAGACGATGTGGCAACTGTTCCCCTGGAAATCATTGGCCCTCAGTTCGAGCATCACCCAGCTTTTCCTCAGCGGATAAATACGGAATTTATTCAAGTCGTGCGACCTGATTACCTGAAGATGCGCGTGTGGGAACGAGGCGCTGGGGCAACGTTAGCCTGTGGTACTGGCGCTTGTGCCTCGTTAGTTGCTGGCGTATTAACTGCAAGGTGCGACGCCCGCGCAGGGGTAGAACTCCCTGGTGGCAAACTGGAAATTGAATGGTCTGATAATCAGCGGCTTTATATGACCGGTCCAGCGCAGAGAGTTTTTATTGGCACAATATAAAATTTCTCAGTAATCTTTCGCTTGTCACAGAGCAGAGGCAACGGTAAATTTGTTTGTTATTTACGTTGCCTAGTTTGAGATGAGTATAAATAAGTTACTAGATAATTCTAATGTGTTACTCTTTTTCACTCATCTTGTCAAAGTTGGAGAGGGGAAAAGAATGACACGTCTACGCCACTTCTTATCCTCATCCCTAGTTATGCTATCAGTGATGATACTGCAATGTGATAGTAGTCAACCAAGCAATATAGGAGAAAAAACGGTTGACAAATCACTTCCTGCTGATTCAGGAGTTATTAATGTTAAAAATTACGGTGCTAAGGGAGATGGTACAACCGATGATACTCAGGCAATTGAGTCTGCCATTAAATCCAATACTCGTGGGTATGGGCAACAAAAAACAATCTATTTTCCCAACGGCACCTATTTAGTTACTAAACCGCTAGAATGGCGTGATAATCAAGGCAAGTGGTTGCCGTATCTGAATTTCCAAGGTCAGAGTAGAACAAATACAACCATTAAACTAAAAGACGACTCGGTTGGATATAGCAACATCAATGCTCCTAAAGCTGTAATTATCACTGCTTCCCAGAACCCTTATGGCCCCGACGGCGGTGGCAACCAGGCTTTTTTCAATTCTATATACGACCTGAGCGTGGATACGGGCAGCAACCCTGGAGCGATCGGCATCGATTACATAGCGAACAACACGGGTGTTATTCGCGACGTGACAATCCGTGGTCAGGGTAGCGTTGGTCTTTCCTTGTCAAGAGCGTGGCCAGGACCGTGCTTGATCAAAAACGTCCGCATTGAAGGCTTCGATGTCGGGATCGCCTCCCGCTCTCATTTTCAGTACGGAGTTACATTTGAATATATCACTTTGGTCTCCCAGAAGCGGTTTGGTATTGTTAATGACAATAATGTCCTCTCTATCCGCGGCTTAACCAGCAGCAATTCTGTGCCAGTGATTAGCAGTAGAGGTGGCTATGGTTTGATTACACTGATCGGTGGCGACTTCAGTGGTGGTTCATCTGCGCTCAGCGCCATAGACAACATAGGTGCGTTGTATACACGCAATATTAAGACTACTGGTTATAGCTCGGCAATCAAAAACGACAACGCAAGTGTACCGGGTACAATTGTTTCCGAGTTTGCGTCTAAACCAGTCCAGCATTTGTTTCCATCGCAGCGAAAGTCGTTGAACCTGCCGATAATGGATGCACCAGACTTCAATGAACCTGTGAGTAAGTGGAAAAGTGTCACAGCCTTCGGTGCCAAACCAAATGACGATATCGATGATGCTGCGGCAATTCAGGCGGCGATTGATTCCGGTGCGTCAACAATCTACTTTCCCACAGGTGCCTATGTTATTAAGAAGACTATTCGCGTGGGTAGTAATCTTAGAAAGATTGTGGGCATGGACTCGTTTATTTATCCGTTTTCTAGTCTACCCCTTGCCTTGCGGTACGAGCTAGGAATAGCTGGACCTTTGATCGTAGAACGCCTGAATGTGAAGGGTTGGATGGAGCACGCATCTCCCCGGACGTTAGTGCTTCGAGACTGCGGCGGTGACGGGAACTATCGAGCTACTAAGGGCGCTGGTTCCCTGTTCGGTGAGAATGTCACGATTGGACAGTGGCGGTTCGAGCCCGGTCAAAATGTTTGGCTCAGGCAAGTGAATACAGAATTTACTAAGGCGACCCGATTCGTAAATAACGGAGCTAGGTTGTGGATATTAGGTCTAAAAACAGAAGATCCATATACTGTGATAGAGACGAAGGCAGGTGGAAAAACGGAATTATTAGGCGGCTTAATTTATCCTGGTCAAGGTGGTACACCGGTTCCGGCTACTGATATAGCATTTGTTAACAATGAATCGCTTCTGAGCCTGATCTATGTAACGGCAGTCGATAGAGGCGGGATGGATTACACAAAGCATGTCCAGGAAACAAGAGATGGAGTAACACTGATATTAAACAAAAGTGCTATTCCTGACCGTGGACCCAGCTCTTTTATGATGTTTTCCGACTGAGCGCTCCTAAAAGCCCTGATAAATCATGAAATTTAAACACTTGAATCGGCTAAAATAGCTAGGCACAAGTGAACCGTAACAGAATAGGGAAACACCGGTGTAAGTCCGGGGCTGTGCCGCAACTGTAAACGAGACTGTAAAGGCAATTAGTCGCCGTTAGCCAGAAAACCTACCTGTTACTCGCTCACGCTATTTCCTGCGTTGCACAGGGAAGGAGCTTTAACTTAAATGCCTACTGTCAATAAAACGAATCTGACTGGGGTGGAATACCCAACTGGCGAGTCCCTTGAATTGCCACCCCTACCGTTACACCGCCCTTTGTTGATGATTGGTCATGGCACCAGAGATGAAGCGGGGCGGCAGAGCTTACTTGATTTTGCCGCTGCCTATCAAGCAATGGATAGATCGCGGCCTGTTCTGCCTTGTTTTTTGGAACTCACTGGCCCCACGATTCAGCAAGGAGTCGATCAATGTGTGGAACAGGGCTACACCGAACTCTCGGTGTTGCCAATTCTTTTATTTGCAGCGCGGCACAATAAGTTTGACGTTACGAATGAGCTAGACCGGGCGCGTCAACGTCATCCCCAGGTTAAGTTTCACTACGGACGTCATTTTGGGATTACACCTGGGATTTTAGAGTTGTGGCGATCGCGGCTTGCAGAACTAGTGAAGCCTCAGTGGAATCGCTCCGACACTGTCCTGCTGTTTGTCGGTCGTGGCTCCAGCGATCCAGATGCCAATGGTGATGTTTGTAAGCTCGCCCGTATTTTGTGGGAAGGTAGCGGTTACTCAACTGTTGAAACCTGTTTCATTGGCATTGCCCACCCTCGTTTGGAAGAAGGCTTCCGCCGCGCTCGACTCTACCAACCAAAACAAATTATTGTTTTGCCCTACTTTCTGTTTACTGGTGTTTTGGTCAAAAAAATCTTCGACATCACCGCCCAACAGCAGGAGCAATACCCGGATATTTCCATGAACTGTCTGCCAGAAATGGGTCTTCATCCCCAGTTGTTCTCTGTTTTACGAGAACGGGAAATTGAAACTCATCTGGGTCAAGTGCAGATGAATTGTGAAATGTGCAAATTCCGGCTAGCTGCTGTAGCAAATGGAAACGGTCACGCCCATGATGCTCATCACCATCACCATAGTCACGCTCACTCCCATGCTGATGTAGATCCCTACGCCGATGTAGAGCAGTACCATCAAAAAATTTGGCAAGCTCCTTGACCCGAAACCCTATGTCCAAAGAATTTACCATTGGTGAGAGAGTCCGAGTAGTTGCGCTACCACCCTACGTCAAAACAGCTGAACCCATGCCGATGCTGCGTCCTCCCGATGTAATTCACATTGGCGAAGAGGGCATCGTACTAGACCGGCGTCCAGGGGGGTATTGGGGTGTTCGCTTTGCTAAGGGAGCCTTTCTGATGGATAGCCAGTACATTGAGACAGTAGCGATGCCTATGGCGGGCTTCCCCTACGCCCCGGAAACTGACCAGCCTTCTTCTGAGCATTTACAGTAGACACGACACCCCCACTCCCTTCCCACCCAAAGAATATGTATCGGGGGAGGTGGGGGAGGTGGGGGAGGTGGGGGAGCAGGGGGAGCAGGGGGAGCAGGGGGAGCTGATTCGGGAATACTGACATCAATACGTTTGGTTTGCCACCTGGGTGGAGAAGCGATGCGGACAATTAGCGGTATTTACGGATAAGCTCTATAATCTCCGGCTGCAAACGGAGGAATTAAGTAATCTGAACGGGGGAGCCCCCGCTCAGTTCTTATTACACGTGTATTTACGGATAAAATCTATTATTCTCTGGGCTAACTCTATAAAAGCCCGTGGAATTACGGTATTTCTTTACTGCCTCACCAAGTTATTACTTAACTACTTAAAATTTGTTGCAAAAACAGATAGTCCCTATTTGGGATTTAGATGTTTTTAAAGAGAGATTACTATGGAAAACTGGCAAATCAGTTTAATAAGTGCTTACCTGATTGGCAGCTGCTATTTTCTTACCAACTGGTTTAAATTTTTCAAAAAAAATCTTAATTCCTCTGTTGAGGATAGCTTTCTAGCTATTGTAATTTTAGTCATAGCAACTGTCTTATGGCCTTTCGCTGTTCCTATTTCTTTGCTGGAAATCTTAACATTGCCAAGACATAAGTTAAGCAGTAGGCTGGCTATTTTCTTAGGGATAGTTGTGGTTAGTCTGATTATTCTGTCTGGGTTAGCTGCTTTTGGCGAAGCTGTGCCGCAGGCATTCTTTTCCATGTTCTCTAGCAATGATCTTCAAAATTAAGCAAAACGGCTAACAATTCAGCTACGGCGATTACCTACAGGCGCGGTACTCACTATAAATACTGCGCTAATTAGTTGTATGTGCATATTTTCACGTACTAGCACCGTGAAAATGTTTAAACCCCCATGCGCTTAACGCATTGAAAACCGTGGTTACAATAGGAATTATTCCAGGGCTTGACAACTAAGATGTCAAATGAATCACAAACTCCTAAGGTAGTCGTCGTTGGTGCTGGCTGGGCTGGATTGGGAGCTACTTACCACCTAGCTCTTCAGGGCTACGATGTGACACTCTTAGAAGCTGGCCCCGTACCCGGTGGCTTAGTAGCTGGTTGGAAGACGGAGGCTGGGCGCTCTGTAGAAGCGGGCGTTCATGGTTTCTGGTATCCTTACAGAAACATCTTTGCCCTGGTACGGGAATTAGGAATTAGTCCCTTCACTCCTTTCACCCGCTCTTCTCAATACTCTCCATCTGGGTTGGAAGTCGAATCACCAATTTTTCAAGACCTTCCCCGACTCCCCACCCCACTTGGAACTTTTCTGTACACCCAGTTCAAGCGTTTGCCCCTAATTGACCGCCTCTCTGCTCTCCCTCTGCTCTATGCCTTGATAGATTTTGATAATTCCGACGAGGCTTGGCGACGCTATGACGCGGTGACTGCCCGCGAACTCTTCAAAGATTTTGGGGTTTCTGCACGGCTCTACCGTGATTCCTTCGAGCCAATGCTCTTGGTAGGTCTGTTTGCACCGGGTGAGCAATGTTCAGCGGCAGCAACCCTGGGTATGCTTTATTTCTTTATTTTGGCTCACCAACCGGACTTTGATGTGGTCTGGTGCCGGGGAACCGTCGGGGAAATGATATTTCGCCCGTGGGTGGAACGCATTGAGCAGGCTGGAGGACGGGTACTCACCCACCGACGGGTCAGCGACTTAACCCTTGACAGCACTGGGCGGGCGACAGGGGTTGTTTGTGGTGATGAAGTGTTTGATGCCGACGCAGTTATTTTTGCTGTTGGCGTAAGCGGTATGCAGAAGATTGTTAGTAGTAGCCCCAGTCTGCACAGCCGTAAGCAATTCCGGGACATCAGCAATCTGGGGGCAGTGGATGTACTTGCGACTCGGCTGTGGTTTGACCGCAAAATTGCCATTCCTCGTCCCTCCAATGCTTGCTTCGGGTTCGATGCGACGACGGGCTGGACGTTTTTTGACCTTCAGGCGCTGCATGATGAGTACCGCAATGAGCCAGGCACAGTCATCGAAGCAGACTTTTACCACGCTAACCAGTTTCTACCCCTGAGCGATGAGGAAATTGTGCCGATTGTTCAGCACAACTTAGCAACTTGTATTCCAGCTTTTCGGGAAGCGAAGGTAATTGACAGTAGTGTGATTCGTCTGCCACGAGCTGTTACTCACTTTGCACCTGGTAGTTACCAGTACATGCTACCTGTGGCGACGAGTATAGAAAATGTCTTTATGAGTGGTGATTGGATTGTTACCCGCCACGGTTCCTGGTCTCAGGAAAAGGCATATGTCACAGGCTTAGAGGCGGCGAACCAGGTGATATCGCGCTTCCTTAGCGGCAGGGCAGCACAGATTCTACCTGTCGAGCCGGATGAAGCTCATATCCAGATTGCCCGGACGCTCAACCAAACAGTGCGCACCTGGAGCAAACCTTTCTTACCAGATTTTTGGTTGCCTTAGAGCGGTAAGCTACAATCAAAATCCATGAATACTCAAAACCCGCCTAATCTCAGTGTTCCAGAGGCGCAGAAAATCCTTAAGGCTTTTAGCTGCATCGATACTAAGTCTGTGGACTCGGAATCGCAAAAAACCCTGATTCGTCAAGCTCTACTGCTTCTTATCAGCAAGTCGGACTACCAAAATTTAGGGATTTGCGCTGATTCAGTCGCCCAAGGGTTTTTAGCCCTAGAAACCTATTTAAAGGCTTTAGGCTATGAAGCAACCCTCGACCGAGCCGATATTACCTCATTCATTGGCCCAGTTTATATTAAGTTCAACACTCAGAAGCAGTCGTATTATCTTGATTCCTACATAGGAAAGTATCGCGGAGTACTGGTGTCCTGCCAATCCTCACAAGATGAATCAATCAACGGAACCTACGGTCATTTACCGCTCGACTTATTTGTGTCGGTAAACTAAATAACACTCGTGATCTGATACTAACAAAGTACGAGCGCAAAGAACACATCCCCTAGAGCGCGAATTATGCAGCCTAAATATTCAACCCAAGTTTCACCCAATACTGAGGATATGACATTACCTCACACACAGTTTTACACTTGGAGGAATTACCGCTGTGCCTACGAAGTCCATACCCCAAGTGCTCCGAACGTCGATGACTGTATCCCCCTCCTGTTGATTCATCCCATCGGTGTAGGGTTATCCCGGCATTTTTGGCAGCGATTTTGCCGCGAATGGTTGAAGATAGGTCGCTGTAATCCGATTTACAATCCCGACTTACTCGGCTGTGGAGAGAGTGATATGCCTCATGTGGCATACACACCAACCGACTGGGCTGAGCAGTTGCAACACTTTTTGGAGACGGTGGTGCAAAAACCTGTGATTGTGGTGGTGCAGGGTGCCTTGCTGCCTGTAGCGATCGCACTGGTTCATCTCCAAGCTGATGCTCCAAAAAATGCAACAAGTTGGATTCGAGGGCTGGTGCTGGCAGGTCCTCCGGCTTGGGCTGTGATAACTGACAAGCAGACTTGGCAGCAACGACTGATTTGGAACTGTCTAAATTCTCCTTTGGGTAATGCCTTTTATCGCTATGCCCGACGGGAGCAATTTTTGAGGTCTTTCTCGACTCGGCAACTATTTGCTGAGGATAATTCTGTTGATGCTGAATGGTTGGATACTCTAGAGACTGGTGCCAAAAATCCCGCCAGTCGTTATGCTGTTTTTTCCTTTCTAGCTGGGTTTTGGCGAGAAAACTACAAGGAAGCGATCGCTGCTATTTCCCAACCGACGCTGGTAGTTGTAGGAGACACAGCATCGAGTATTAGTCGGGAAGGAAAAGGGGAAACCCCAGATCAGCGCTTGGCTGACTACCTGGAGTATTTGCCCGCAGGTCGTGGTCTGAAAATTCCAGGTCGTAATGTTTTACCTTATGAATCAACAGCTGAATTCGTTGCTGCGATCGCACCATTTGTAGATGAGTCCTAGGAGCGGCAAGTACCGATATATTCTGTTTTACAAACCCTACGGCGTCTTGAGCCAGTTTACAGACAACACTGGTGGAACCCAACGGCGCACCCTTAAGGACTACATACCGGTGAGTGCAGTTTATCCAGTTGGGCGTCTGGACTGGGATAGTGAAGGTCTAATGCTGTTAACGAACCACGGTTCGGTTCAACACCGACTCTGTGATCCTCGGTTTGAGCATCCCCGCACGTATTGGGTGCAAGTAGAGCGGATTCCAGATGCAGCTGCCCTTTACCAACTGCAGCAAGGTGTGATAATTGAAAAGTACTGCACTCGACCAGCATTGGTGCAGATGTTGAACGCTGACCCGCTGCTGCCTCCGCGTGATCCACCGATTCGGTTTCGCTTAAATGTGCCAACAGCATGGCTAGAGATGACACTCACCGAGGGTAGAAACCGCCAAGTGCGGCGGATGACAGCTAAGGTGGGCTTTCCGACTTTGCGGTTGGTAAGAGTAGCGATCGCGGGACTTAGCTTGGAGAATCTACAACCTGGTCAGTGGCGCGACCTTACCCAAGATGAAATCAATCCCTTACTGACCTACTCCCCACGCCAATTCCTAAAAGCATAGAGGAAGTTCTACCATGCTGATTTGCCCCCAGTGTCAGTTTGAAAATCCAAATTCCAACCAATTCTGTCAACACTGTGGCACTTCCCTGAGCCACCTCGTCTGCCCAAAATGTGGTAACGATGTGGCTTTTAGTGAAAAAGAGTGTCAGAACTGCGGTACTGTGACTGGAAAGGTGTGGTGGGCGATTATTGGGGCTCCCCCCGCTCCCCTGGAGCCGCAGTCTGAGAAATATTTAGACAAAGAGCGGCGCTATCAGTTGCTAGAACCCTTACCGCTGAAGGAAAATACCGCCGCAACTACCGAAGTGCAGGTAAAAGTATTGGACTGCGAGCCGTTCCAGCCCTCACCCTTGGCAGTGGGTGTCAAGGAGGGAATGGCGATAGAAATTCCGGAGATCGCTAAAGCTTATCTGGATCTTCAGTCCCATTTTTACTATCAGTTGCCCGCCATCCATGATGCTTGGCAGCAGGACAAACAAGTCGTGATTATCGCAGACCGCTGCGATTGGCCAAAGCTCATGGACGTGTGGCAGTATGACAAAACTACGTCGTTGCAGATTTTGCACTGGTTACACGAGATGACCATACTTTGGGCGGTGCTAGAACCGTGGCATTGTCGCCAAAGCCTGCTGGAGTTGTCGAATCTGCTAGTGGATGAAGACGGAATGCTGGGGCTGCAACGTTTGTATGCTGAAATTGAAGCCGACGTTTCACCAATGACAGTACAAGATTTGGGGTTAGTGTGGCAGAGGTTTTTTCAGGAGTCTCAACGAACCCAAATTGGCTCTTTGTTTGAACTGATGAGCGATCTAAAGGCTGGTAATATTCAGACAATAGATGAATTGCGATCGCGCTTAGAAGAGATCTTTAATAAAATAGAAGCGAATAATCCTTCTACCTCTCCCCAACTCTCTGCTCCAATACCAGAGTCAGCCGCTGCGCTAGAATTTTTACAACTGGATGAACCACAATCGAGTCTGAGCAAAAGCGATGATATGCCAACGCTCTTGCTACCGATGCAGTTATATAGCTTGGAAGACGCAGGTCGGACTGATGTGGGTCGCCAACGCGATCGCAATGAGGACTTCTTTGGCATCGAAACAGTGATTAACAAGCTTGAATTCCCCAACGGTCAAGCTCTTCACGCACATGGTCTTTATATTCTCTGCGATGGGATGGGCGGACACGCTGGGGGCGAGGTGGCTAGTACCCTGGCAGTGAAAACGCTCCAGCAATATTTTAAAAACTACTGGCAGTCTCACACTTCTCTGCCAACTGAGGACAGCATCCGCGAGGCGGTGCTTTTAGCTAACCAGGCAATCTACGAGGTGAATCAACGCGATGCCCGTTCTGGTATCGGGCGTATGGGTACTACCTTGGTAATGGTTTTGGTTCATAATACTCAGGTAGCGGTGGCTCATGTGGGAGATAGCCGCCTCTACCGGATCAGTCACAAAAGGGGGCTGGAGCAAGTGAGTGTAGATCATGAGGTGGGGCAACGAGAAATATTGCGGGGGGTAGAACCGGCGACCGCCTATGCCCGTCCCGATGCCTACCAACTCACCCAAGCCCTCGGACCACGAGACGAAAACTTTGTTAATGCTGATGTGCAGTTTCTAGAATTGAATCAAGATACCCTGCTCATTTTGGCATCTGATGGTCTTACAGATAATGACTTGCTAGAGAAGCATTGGCAAACTCACTTGTCACCCCTTCTCAGTTCACAAGCCAGCCTGGAGCGCGGAGTTAGTGACTTAATTGATTTGGCGAATCAGTACAATGGTCATGACAACATTACCGCTGTAGTAGTTCGGGCAAAGGTGCACGCCAGCTTGGAGCAGCTATAACAGAAAGGTGGTCACACTGTCCCTGTTAAATCCCCAAGGAAGCACCCCGCTGCAACAGTGGCGCTTTGATAACGAGCCCGTGATTCGGATCGGTCGCTCCCCGGATAATCATGTCGTTTTGACTGATACCCTGGTTTCCCGGCATCATCTGGAACTTCGGCAAATCATTTCTGGAAATAACACCAGCTCGTGGCAATTAATTAATCAGGGTACGAATGGCACTTTCCTCGACGGCATCCTGGTATCTCAAAGCTTGGTGGCAGATAATTCCCTGATTCAGCTGGCACGGTTCGGTCCTATTTTGAAATTCCTTGTGCACTCCCCACTTGCTACTCCCTATTACCCTTCTGTCCCAGAGGAGATCACGAGATCCCCACTTACACAGGGTTGCACTCACATCGGCAACCCGCCGAACAGTTTGTTTTGCATCCACTGCGGTCAACCGCTCTCGGTTCAGCGGATGATTCGGCAGTATCAAGTGTTACGCACACTCGGACAAGGGGGAATGGGTACCACCTATCTGGCTAGGTATCAAGCAGGAGCGAGCGTCACACCGCAACTCCTCGTATTGAAGGAAATGAATGCGGATATGGCAAAACTTGCCAAAGCCCAAGAATTATTTGAACGGGAGGCTCGCACCCTTAAGATGCTGCACCATCCGGGGATTCCTAAGTATTACGATTTTTTCCTGGAAGCAGGCAAAAAATACCTGGCTATGGAGTTAGTCCACGGTCAGGATTTAGAAAAGCGTGTTGTTAACACAGGACCAGTCACACCCAGCCAAGCGATCGCGTGGATGCTCCAGACGTGTGATGTCTTGGACTATATTCACAGCCAAGATCCACCGCTGATCCACCGCGATATTAAACCAGCTAATTTAATAGTGCGAACATCAGACAATCGGGTAGTATTGCTTGATTTTGGGGCTGTCAAGGAAATTGGCACTCCTCCCGGCACTCGCATTGGTGCTGAAGGTTACTGTGCTCCGGAACAGGAGCGGGGTAAGCCGCTCACGCAGTCTGATCTTTATGCGATTGGACCAACACTAATTTTCTTGCTAACCGGCGAAACTCCTTTTAAGTTTTACCGCAAGCGGGGCCAGTCTTACCGATTTGAGGTTGAAAGTGTGTCGGCAATTACCCCCCAGTTGCGGAGGGTAATTGAGCGCGTTACAGAACCAATTCCTAGCGATCGCTACGCAACCGCAGGGGAACTTGCTTCTGCCTTAGCTGCTTGCTGAAGTGTGGGTTATTCCTCATCCCAAGCTTCAACCGCTATTAAGTCACTGACTGGATCTTGGGTTGTAAAGCCATATGCCAGCAGTTCCTGTTTCCAGTGAGGCCATTCAGTTCCATATAGCAAGGCGATTTTCCAGATGCTATCTGTTGGCTTGATGATTTTCGATTCTACAAGTGAA
>QQTW01000809.1_pt1 | contig 20559 bp, 16 predicted proteins | sample 1904831 | NCBI WGS metagenome assembly QQTW01 (sample SAMN09435610, study PRJNA476489) | Subsurface metagenome, whole genome shotgun sequencing project. | reverse complement strand
GGTATTATTGCGGTGAGTTAAAACTATTAAATAAAGGGCAATAGACTTATGACCCAAGCACCTGTCGCTCCCGTGGTGCTAGTCATTTTAGACGGGTGGGGCTACCGAGAAGAAAAAGACGGAAATGCGATCGCCAGTGCGAAAATTCCCGTAATGGATAGTCTCTGGGCTGCCTACCCTCGCACCCTAATTAAAACCTCTGGTAAGGCTGTAGGTTTGCCAGAGGGGCAAATGGGTAACTCAGAAGTGGGACATCTCAATATTGGCGCGGGGCGAGTAGTACCGCAAGAATTAGTGCGGATCTCTGACGCAGTAGAAGATGGTTCGCTGTTGCAAAATCCGGCGCTAGTGAAAATATGCACCGAAGTACGCGATCGCCAGGGCAAACTGCACTTAATTGGACTAACTTCTGAAGGTGGGGTACATTCTCATCTCAGCCATTTGTTAGGATTGCTTGACTTAGCGAAGGCTCAAGGAATTAATAATGTTTGCATTCATGCCATTACTGACGGGCGCGATACCAGCCCAAATGAAGGTATAGAAGCAATCGAGAAAGTCCAAAAACACATTGATAGTGTTGGGATAGGGCAGATTGTAACTATTAGCGGTCGTTATTATGCAATGGATCGCGATCGCCGTTGGGATAGAGTTCAAAAAGCCTACGACGCGATAACACTAAACGGAAAAAGCGGCGGTTCGGCGCTAGAAGTCATGCAAGCATCTTATGCTCAAAATATAACAGACGAGTTTATTTTGCCGACGCGGATAGCACCTGGAGCTATTGAGTCAGGAGATGGAGTAATATTTTTTAACTTCCGTCCCGACAGATCAAGGCAGCTAACTCAAGCATTAGTAAACAAAGAATTTAATGGTTTTGAGCGTCAACAAATTGTCCCGCTATCGTTTGTTACGTTTACTCAATACGAGCCAGATTTACCCGTAAAAGTTGCCTTTGAGCCACAAAACTTGAGTAATATCCTGGGAGAAGTAATTGCCCAGCATGGTTTAAAGCAATTTCGCACCGCCGAAACTGAAAAATATGCTCACGTTACTTATTTCTTTAATGGTGGCTTAGAGGAGCCATTGGCAGGGGAAGATCGAGAATTGGTAATGAGTCCTATGGTAGCCACTTACGATCGCGCTCCGGCAATGTCGGCAGAAGCTGTAACGAATATTGCCACCGCAGCCATCAAAAAACGCATCTATTCCTTAGTTGTAATCAACTACGCTAATCCAGATATGGTAGGGCATACAGGACAAATCCCTGCCACAATTCAGGCATTAGAAACAGTGGATCGATGCTTGGGGCGATTGCTTGAATGTATCAGCCAAGTGGGCGGAACTGTCCTTGTTACCGCCGATCACGGCAACGCTGAAAGTATGAAAGATGATGAGGGCAATCCTTGGACGGCTCATACTACCAATCCTGTGCCTTTCATCTTGATTGAAGGCGAAATAGCAAAAATCCCCGGCTACGGCGCAGAAGTAAAATTAAGAACAGATGGTGCTTTAGGGGATATTGCTCCTACTATTCTCCAGATTTTGCAATTGCCGCAACCTGTAGAAATGACTGGGCGCTCTTTACTAGAACCAAGTCAATATCAATTGCAAGCAACTCGTACTCCCGTAGAAGTATCTTATAGTTGAGTGTGCCTCGCGCTAGTTGAGTTAAAATTTGAAATGTTGGCAGCTAGTAGTATGCCAGAAAAACTATGTGTTCTAGGAACTTGTTAAATGACGTTATATAAAATAGTAGAAGCAATCTGGTCAATCTCTGCGGTAGGTTTAACGATTTTGGTGTTGCTTCATAGTCCTAAAGGAGATGGAATTGGCGCTATTGGCGGACAAGCTCAGTTGTTTAGCAGTACCAAGAGCGCCGAAAGTACATTAAATAGAATTACTTGGACCCTAACAGTGATTTTTTTAGGATTATCCTTAGTATTGAGTGCAAACTGGCTCCCTAGATAGCTGATGCCGTTGATTAGTGCGATCGCTCTTAGACAATGGCAAAAGTTAAAGCGATCACGACGGCAAATAATTATTTGGGGAATAGCTATTATTACGGGGTTATTGGTAGTTCTAAGTAATATTGAGTTTAGTTCGGCAAAACCTGATAATTTTCTAGCCACACGTCAGCGCCATCCGTTACCAGTTACTCTGAAGCAATGGCAAGACTCAACCAATAGCGGCGACTACTTCCAGCACGTAAAGGCAACAGAAGTTGGCTATCTAGTTTGGTCGCAGTTTCCAGTCAAAATTTATATAGATAGTACCCGACTTCGAGAGTTGTTGCAGGTAAATGCTGCTGTTCAAGAGTGGAGTACCTATTTACCCTTACAGATAGTTGAGCAAAAAGAAGTAGCTGACATTAATATTTCTTTTCAGTCTCCGCCGCTCAGAAATACAAATCTATTAAGGGCGCGCTCGGCTTTAACTAGCTATGAATTATATATTGATCGCCTTTCCACATCTACCCCAGTTTTAGCTCATCGTTGCACGATTATCTTAAGTCCCAACCAACCAAGCAAATATATTAAGGCTGCCGCCTTGCACGAATTGGGTCATGCTTTAGGAATATGGGGACATAGTCCAATTGCCACTGATGCTTTGTACTTCTCCCAAGTCGCAAACCCGCCTAGTATTTCCGCTAGAGATGTAAATACACTTAAGTTAGTTTATCAACAGCCAACTCGTTTGGGCTGGAAAATTTCCAGCAAATAAAAGACAATACCTTTATATTCCAACTCCAACTCGCTGCTGTTCCAAAACTTGACCGTACAATTGCTCTAAGCAAGTGATGTTGTAATTTAGGGTATAGCGCTCTAATACTCGCTGTCGAGCTTTTTTACCCAGCATCGGTGCTAACTCAGGATGATCTTGAAATAATGGTAGCAATGTCCGCAACTGCGAACCGACGCGGCGCGTATTTAATAGTACCCCTACGTCTTCCAATACTTCCCCATCAGCCCCTACATCGGTTGCCAAGCAAGCAAGTCCACAGGCCATTGCTTCCAATAAAGACAATGACAGCCCTTCTACCAAAGACGGCAAAATAAATACATCTGCGCCTCTAAGAATTTCAATGCGTCGATGTTCATCGGCGACAAACCCCAGCCAGATGATGCCGTGTTCAGAACCATAAAAAGGCTTTAAAGAAGGCGTTAAAGGACCATCCCCCACAATCAATAACTTACTATATGCATTCATTTCTGCCTGCTTCCAGGCTCTTAAAAGTGCCTCTACGTTCTTTTCTGCGGCTAATCGTCCTTGGTAAACAAATAAGTGTTGAGCGTTAAATTCAGCTTTGAGCGCCGAAGTACCCGGAGAATATCTCTGCACGTCCACGCCATTCGGGATCACAGCTACATTATTTGCAGGTACGCCCAAACGCGCTAAAACTTCTCGCTGCACTTGAGAAAAAACAATGGTGCGATCGTAGTTGACTAAAAACGGCGCATAAAGTTGGTAGGCTAAAAGCTGCGTTCCCGATTTGAATTTTGCTCCTTTCCCTGCAAACGGTGTATGAAAAGTAGCAACTAAAGGTAAGTTCAATTCAGCGCAGATTTCTGGCAAGAGAAAGTCTAGCGGCGACAAAGTTAGAGAAGCATGAACTAAATCGGGCTTTAGTTGGCGCAGAGATTCTGTTAAAACTTTAGTCGCTTTAAAAGAGGGGATTGTATAAACTTGAGATTTATAGAGGAAAGGTAGGGAAACTTCCGCACAGTCAGACTCGGTATCTCGACTCGCTTCTTCTTGGGCAAAATGAAGAAAGCTTACTTGGTGTCCTCGGTCTAACAGAGCATTCGTAATTTCTCTACCATATGTGACGTTGCCACAAAAAGGTGTTTTTTTTCCAAGCCAAGCAATATGCATTCTTTAAGCACTTTGAGTTTAGAGACATTGACGATCGCACGTACATCGCCAAATTACAGTTAATTACAGGTATTCAATAGCAATTATCTGTTTAAACCCTGTAAATTTTCTGTTTCTGTACGGCAAATATACCAGGTTAAGAGGCTCCCTGCGATCGCAATTGCTGCCAAAATTGAAAAAACTGCCTGCAATCCAATCATAGTCTCGGCTAATCCAGCTAGAGCTAGAGGCAAACTTAGGGCAATATTTATAACGTTATTTTGCAACCCAAAGACTTTACCCCGCATTTGGGACGGAGTTTCTTGTTGAATTGTTGTTTGCATCGGAATCGCGACTAATGCCGAAAACATCCCTAATAAAGCAAGAGCAATTACTACAATCCACAATTCTTTAGTAAATATAGATAAAGCAATTAAACAAGCTGCCATGCCAATGGAACCATAAAAACTTAATCGAACATGAGAAAAACGCTGACCGTATTGTCCTAAAAGAGTCGATCCAGAAGCCAGTCCTATACCACCCGCCGCCAGCAAAAAGCCAAATTGAGACGATTTTAAGCCAGGAATTACTTCTGCCATTCTCACAGCCAAAACTGCTAAAGCCGCAAAAATTGAAAATAAAATTACCAGTTGAATTAGAGCGTTGCGAATGCGCTTATTTTCTCCTAAATAGCGTAAACCGTCGCGTAGATCTTGAAAAACGTGGTTTTGTTCGCGTTCGGGTTTTGGTTCTTGTTCGCCAGTTTTTAACAGTAATAATAGAACCCCAGCCATCGCATAACTGCCACCTACTACCAATTCCTTACCAATTCCTACGCCTACACCTAGTTGATTTGTAGTGTTGTCAGCAAATGCCAGTAACGGTTCTCCCACCGCAAACCCGACAATTACTAAAGCCATCATTGTTGTTGTATACAACGAGTTAGCCGATAATAAGTGTCTTTCTTCTACTACTAAAGGAATTGCCGCTTGTTCGGCAGGGGCAAAAAACTGTGTCAAGGTAGAAATTAAAAACGATAACAATAGTAAAATACCAAAACCTACAGGCAAACCCGCGATCGCTTGCCAATCTTGAGTTAGCCACAGTAATACAGGAATTGATAATACTAAAATGCCGCGTAGGATATTAGTTGATACTAGAACAGTTTTTTTCGACCAGCGATCGACAAACACTCCAGCCAAGGAACCAAACAGCACGGCGGGAATAGTGAAAGCCATCATAATCGCTGATACCCAGCCACTAATACTTTGATCGCTAGATTGAAAGCGAGTAGAAATAATCGCAATCATTAGCACCAAATAAATTTTATCGGCTAACTGCGAAAAAACCTGCCCGCTCCACATGGTTAAAAAATTACGATTTCTTAAAACTGGCAAAAATCCAGGTTCTTGTTCTCCAGTAGATTCTGGCGGCAGGTATGATGAACTATCATCCATCGGTTGGTTAGCAGTGGCTTCCGTATTGTTAGTTAACTCGTTTAATTGCTCTACGGTAGACATATTAGCTTCTGAAACGCGATCATTTTTTTGTTCAAAAGTGGAATTAGATAAAGGCATTTTTTGATATTTTTTATTAGATGGCTCTAAAGGCAACTTCTTTGATTTATTAGTAGATAAGGGATGATTAAGATGGGAGTCAGGAATAGTCTGATTAGACGGGCTTGCTTTTGGGTTAGAGTCAGAGGGTTGCATCATACATTTGGCGCGGAAGTTTGTAGAGCAAAATAACTGTCAATCAAAGCAGCAGAGCGAATTGGACGATCAAAGTGGTGCTGAACGTATTGACGTAAAATCTTTTCAATAGATAGCCAGCTAGGATTAGATTGCTCTACTTGACTTAGCTCAGCATCTGCTAGTTGCTGCATCAAAGCTAGTTCGTGACTGCTAAAACGAGCGTTTAGTTGTGGTAATGCTTGGCTTGTTCGGTAATTTATACCAATTTCTTTAACCAAATTAGTTGTAACTTGCTCGGCGCTGCGGTAAACAATAGCTTTGTTTTCAGCTTGCAAACTCTCCCACGCATCTATACTAATCACCCCTCCGGCGGCGATACTAAAGCCTACTTGCTCCGTAGTGGGACTTCTTATTTCGGGAATAATAGGTTGGTGTGTCAATTGGCATTCTTGAACTTGCGGGGTGATTCCAGCGAGAGTTAGCAAGTGAAAAACGGCATGACATAGATGAGCTAAAATCAGAAATTCGCAGTTGCTAGGCAATTGTTCCAATCGCTTAAGATGCTCGTTAAGTAGGCAAAATAATTCTACTTGGGGTTGTTCGCTCAAAGCTTGACACATGACTATTTCTGCCATATATTGACAAGCGGCTAACTTGCCTAAATTGCGACTCAAACCAGGGTAAGTACCAATAGTTTCAGCTTGAGTAATTTTATCAAGCGATCGCCCTTTAGCAATCAACAACTCGTTCACCACAAACAAACTGCTTCTACCACCTAAGCTAGAATTTTGCTTGCGCGCTCCTGGTGCTACGGCTCGAATCAAACCATATTCTTGCGTCAAAACTGTAACTAGGCGATCAGCTTCACCTAGAGGCATACTTTTAAGATTAATTCCAGTGGCTTTGTAAGTTCGACTCATAGTTAGCTGTTAGCTTTTAGCTATTAGCATTGGGTGGAGGCTAATTTTTTTGTTAAGTAAACGATTTTAAACTTAGTCTTTCTCCACAGTATCGCGTTGACGGAGTAAATCTACACCGCGAGATGTACCTAAGCGAGTTGCTCCAGCTACCACCAAATCCAAAGCTTGCTCAATTTTGAGAATTCCCCCTGATGCTTTGATGCCTACACGCTCTTTTGCAAGTTCATAAAGCGACTTTACATCTGCTACCGTTGCTCCCCCATTCCAGCCTGTACTTGTCTTCAAAAATGTTACGCCTGCATCCATACATAGTTCCGCAGCTAGGCGCTTTTCTGCATCCGTCAGCAGGGTAGTTTCTAATATTGCCTTAACTGTCACTCCCGTTTCTTCACAGATTTGAGCAATTTCTCGGTGGACTTCTTCAGTTTTGCCGATTTTTAGCCAACCTAAGTTAATCACTACATCAAGTTCCGTTGCACCGTTTTCTACAGCTTCTCGCGCTTCGTAGAGCTTGGTAGCAGAAGTATTTGCACCACTAGGAAAGCCGATAACAGTACATATTTTAGGATTCTTCCTTTGCAATAATTCGGCAGCTAGACGCACGTGACAGGGGTATATGCAAACCGCCGCAAACTGATATCTGTCTGCTTCCTGGCACAGTTTTTCTATTTGCTCTGGCGTTGCTAAGGGATTGAGCAGAGTGTGATCGATTAAAGGAGCAATATCAATATCTGCATAATCTGCCGCCATTTGGTCGCCTCACACGTAAATATTATTAAGTTTTATCAGAAAAGCTTACATAAATTATATTTTAACTTATCTGAGTAAAAATTTGGATACATTAAAGTTGATTTTCAGCATTAAGATCGAGATTTTTAACTTAACTGTCAAGACCTAAAGGAATGAAAATTCTATAAATAACTTAGGAATACTATATTGTGCTATCAAAAATTAAAATTGCTGACTTACCATCGGTTAATTTATTAGAAAAAAATAGATTACCTAACTGTGCAGCTATATATTTTATAGCTGACAGCAATGGGCAAGTTATTTATATTGGCAGAACAGTAAACTTAGTAGCAAGATGGAAAGATCATCATCGATTTAATCAACTAAAAAGATTTAATCGCAAAAATTCCCTTAGCATTAGTTGGTTGAATTGTAATAACGATCTTAATACGCTCTCTAATTTGGAAAATGAGTTTGTAAGCTTATATAAGCCGCCGCTAAATTGGTCAAAAGTAGTTACGCCTATAAGAAAAATTACTCCTGTTGAGGCAGCATTACAACAAAGTCTCCAGCAATTAGCAAAGTTGAATATTGTGGTTTTTGGATTTGACCCTATCGCTGGAGAAAAACCGCCTACTATATACTTGAATTATCCAGTTTATGGTAAACGTGGGCTATCAGGTAGCATACGGGTTGCACTACGCAATATCAATAAAAAAGCTAGTTCGTTGAAGTGGAAAGAGTATCATAGAGAACCTAAATCTTTTGGCAAGTTCGGATACTGGGAAACTGAGTACAACGGTATAAAAATAGATTTGAGTCCCGTTGAGGGCTTAATTAATATAATGCAAGACGCAACTTGTAAAACTATTGCGGGAGTAGAGTTGATGGCTGTTAGTATCTCGCAGCTAGAAACAATTATAGAAAGTGCGCCGGATTATTAAAAAAGATTATCCAGGCTTAGAAGCTGTAGAGAAAGATTCGATTCCTATGAAACTTATTGGTAAACTTCCGGCTAGTAATGGGAATAATAAAAGTGTTGTTGAAGTTGAACCCTGGGAAGAATTAGAACCAATGCCTGAAGGTGGAGTTAGAGAGATGAATCGTCAGTTTTTGGATGTAGACGGCGTAGAAGTAGAGATATGTACTAACGGAAATGAGAAGCATCTTGTTAGGCATAATGTTTACTGGTGGATATGGCAAGGGGGGAAAAATCCCGATCTAGAGCGTAGTTGTGTAATAGAAAACTTACAAATAACAATTGATAAATTGCCCTCCATTAGATGGACTGGCTATAGATTTAGACTCGAAACTATTGTATTTAATGAGGACGATGTTGAAGTTGAAAGTATACTGCTACCATTAGGAATGTTTGAAGACCTGATGAAAGATGCTAAGTCATTTTGCGGCGGTAAAGTCTTACAAGAAATTCAAAGCAGTGAATATAAGTCAAAACCGGAAGATTCAAGAGCTATAAAAATATGTGCATGGTTGCAACATAATTCATTGTCATCACTACTTAAAACCAACAATGTCTAAAAAACTATGCAGTTTTGTAACTTTTATACAAAATACAAGGCTGCATAATATTTTCTAAAATATATAGCTAGTAGCGCGATCGCATCGCAATAAAATTTACTTCCTAACTGGCTGAAATAGTTTGTATTGAACTCTTTTAGCTTGTGAGGTTGGTATAAAACAAATCAGAGGTCTTACAGCGATCGCACTCTGCAAAGAATTGATTTCCACTTTTGCGAATTTTCTCTTTAGTATTGCAAGTTTGACAAGCAATATTAATTGGCGTATTGCCCTCACATTCCAAGCATTTAAAATAGTAGCCATACTTACCAGATGCTACAGATAAATTATTTTTACTACATTGACGACAGGAGTATTTGCTTATAGTTTGAGCGATTACTTTGTTGGGTTTAGAAACAACAGGCTTAGAGATAGATAAGCTTTCAGTTTTAACTTGAATGGCTACTTTTTTTTCTGGTATAGGAGTTTGTGAAGCAGGATTAGATATAGCTTCTGCTTCAGTCTTGTATCGTAAAGGCTTATGTTCCTTGAGTAAAAACCTTACAATTTTATCTACTTCATCCTTGTTAAAAGAGTAGACTACACTGTTTAAATTTAAATTAAAGATACTATTATCTTTTTGTCGTTTGCTATAAAGCGATCGCACTCGATCACAAATTTGATCTGCCTTACATACTTCCTCTAAAGACATTGTTTTAGGGCGATCGATAATCCCAGAGTCAGATATTGCTACTAGGGTATCAATTGGCATCCCTCTAAAGCGACTTTGCCTACCTAAAATTTTGCCTAATAAAACCTCAGCGTGTCGATTCAAATAATTTTTGAGGAAATCCCCTTGTCTACCTGCTTGAAGACTAGGGGATTGCATACCTTGAGGAGTATTGTTAAACCATCTAATCCACTCTTGTTGTTCGTTGATTTCAACTCGGCTAGTGACGCTTTTACTTTCAATAATGATTGTGCCGTATTGGTGAACAATTAAATGATCGATTTGGGCGGCATCATCTTCATATTCCAAGCGTAAATTGTTAAATACATAAATATTTTTATCATCTGCAAAAGCTCGGCGCAGGTAAAAACTCATCTGTTCTTCTGCTTCTTTACCAGCTTTCGCAAACTTGTCTTGGGGAATAAGCGAATCGAGTTCCTTAACGATCATAACTATGGAGTAAAAAATCACTAGCCTAGTATTCCCCAATTAATACGTCAAAGCTACACTAACCCCAAAAAGCATACGAGTTTTTAGCTTATGGCATACTAAATTTACTTACTACTTGGCACAAAAGGGGTGGATTTTCCCCCCAAAGCTTCAACAATAGTGCGGGTATTTGCCACAATCATTTTTATATAAGAATCGCCATCGCTACCCGGCGCACCAATAGAATCAGAATATAGACTTCTTGGTGCTAATTTTGCCCCGGATTCTTGCGCTACAGTTTGAATTAATGCGGGATTGATAGTAGTTTCGGCAAAAATTGCTGGAACTCCGGTATTTCTAATAGAATCGGCTAATTTTCTCACCGTTTGGGCGCTGGGTTGCTCCTCGGTACTAATGCCGATTAAAGTGCCAAAAACTTCTAAGCCGTAAGCTTTAGAATAGTATTGAAAAGCATCATGAGTCGTTACAAGTCGGCGCTTATTTTCGGGAATAGTTTGAACTTGCGATCGCGTCCAAGTATGCAACTGCTCTAATTGCTCTATAAATTCCGCCGCATTTTGAGTAAATTCTGCTTTGTCTTCCGGCGATAATTCTATCAACGTATCCCTGATACTATTTACCATTGCGATCGCATTTTCGACATCTCCCCATACGTGAGGATCGGGTACAGTTTGCCCAGCTTTATCTAACTGCAAGGGTTTTATGACTTCTCCTACAGGCAGTTTACGCGCCTTTACACCCGCCGCGTTCATCATTTTAATCAACCCCGGCTCTAAGTTGTAACCGTTATAGATAATTAAATCGGCTTTCTCAAACGCAATACTATCTTTGGGTACGGGTTCGTAAACGTGGGGATCGGCTCCTGGTTGCAAAATTCCCGTTAGTTCAATTTCGTCGCCGCCGACTTTTTGCGTCCAATCGTTTATTATCGTGCTAGTTGTAACTACATTTGGTTCGTTGTCATTACTGCTAGAATCAATACCTTCTTGCTGGGTCCCGCAAGCACTCAAATACATTCCCAGTAGTATGCCGACAACTTTTGCTAAGTTAAATTTTATGTCCTGGGACTGAGAACTCGCTTTCATAGACTTGATACATTAGTTTTCATATTCTTTTCATTTTTTAAATTATAATACTTTCATATTTCTTTCATTTTTATTCAAATTATTTACAGTAAACAAAATGCAAGTGCTTAACGAGCATGAATCAGGACAACTACCTCCTCTTATGAATAGCGAATCAATTACGGTTAGTCACTTGAGCGTACAATACCGTAGCGTTCAGGCATTGCAAGATGTAAACCTAATAGTGTATCCAGGAAGATTGACAGGCATTATTGGACCTAATGGCGCAGGTAAAAGCACTTTATTGAAGGCAATGCTGGGCTTGACGGCGGTAAATAGTGGCATTGTGCGGTACAAAGGTAATCCGTTAATAAATCAGTTGCAACAAGTAGCTTATGTTCCCCAGAGATCGCAAATAGACTGGAGTTATCCCGCAACAGTATTTGATGTGGTGATGATGGGGCGTGTGAGAAAGGCTGGTTGGTTTCGACGTTTTACAAGTGTTAGCCGTCAAGTAGCCACCGCCGCCCTCGATCGCGTAGGTATGAGCGAATATCGCGACCGATCTATCGGGCAATTGTCTGGAGGACAACAACAGCGTGTATTTATTGCTCGTGCGCTGGCAGAAGAAGCAGAAATATTTTGCTTTGACGAACCTCTAGCTGGAATTGATAAGAAAACTGAAGCAGTAATTTTTGATGTCTTCCACGAATTAGCGGATGCAGGCAAAATCGTTTTGGTCGTCAACCACGACTTGGGCGAAGCAATTACCCATTTTGACGACCTAATTTTGTTAAATACTCAATTAGTTGCTAGTGGTAATCGAGCGGCAGTATTGCAACCGGAAAATATGAGTCGTGCCTACCGGGGACAAGTCATGTTTTTTACCGGGGAAGCGGCTTAATGATAGAGGCGTTGATTGAACCGTTGCAATATAGTTTTATGCAGCGATCGCTTTTTATTGCGGTCTTAGTAGGAATTATCTGCGCTGTAGTAGGTAGTTACTTGATGGTGCAGCGATTGGCGTTACTTGGAGACGCGATTAGTCACTCCGTATTACCAGGACTTGCGATCGCGTTTATTATTGGCGCAGATATCTTTCTAGGGGCATTTATTGCTGGGGTTTTGAGTACCGTAGTAATTACTTTAATTAGAACGCGATCGCCAATCAAGGAAGATGCAGCTATGGGCATTGTATTTTCAGCATTTTTTGCCCTAGGCATTACTTTAATTACAATTATTCAAAAAGATAACAAAATTGACCTTAATCATTTCTTATTTGGGAATATTTTAGGAGTCACGGGGCAAGAAGTCAGGAATACAGCAATTATTTCGGCAGTAGTAATTGCAGTAGTCGTGCTGTTATACAAAGAATTATTGTTCTACACTTTCGACCCTTTGGGCGCTCAGGCGGCGGGTTTGCCAGTAAATTTGCTCAACTTTGGGTTGATGGTGCTAATTGCTCTAACCATTGTCGCTAGTCTCAAAGCTGTAGGTGTTATTTTAGTTTTAGCTTTGCTAATTACCCCTGGCGCAGCGGCTTATTTGCTAGTAAAACAACTCAATCAAATGATGATTTTAGGGGCAGGAATTGGAGTTGTAGCTAGTATTAGCGGTATGTATATTAGCTACTTTTTCAACTTACCTTCGGGTCCAGCGATTGTTTTAGTAGCATCGGGCTTTTTTACTTTGGCACTGTTATTTAGTCCCAGTCAAGGCATTCTTACCTATCCGCAAGCTAGTACGGCAATGCCTTTGTGGAGAGAAGTAAAAAGTATTTTGGGTTTGAAATAGAGCGTTAACGCGATCGCACTTGTTGGATAATTTCTTCTACCTGTTGCACTCCCTCCTGTTGATTTTGCGATGCGTACAGTTTTTTGGCTCTTTGCAATGATGCGATCGCTTCTGGCAATTTACCTTGGCTCCAAAACGCTACCCCCAAGTTCTGATGGGAGGTTGGTTCGCTAGGATTAATTTGAACTGCGATGTTAAAGACCGTAACTGCTTCGATAAAATTGCCTTGACTACCTAAAGCAATGCCTAAATTATTGTAAGTTTCTAAGTTTTGGGGATTGATAGCTAAGGCTTGTTTAAAAGCAGCGACAGCTTCGGCAAATTGATTTTGGCTGCTCAAAGCCAACCCCAAGTTATTGTGAGCGTTCTCAAAAGTGGGATAAATTTTGATAGCTTGATTAAAAGCAGCGATCGCTTGCTCAATTTTACCCTGCTCCGCCAAAGTTACACCGCGATCATTGTATGCTTGGGCTTCTTGAATTTTTTTAGCTCCAAGCGGAGAAGTTTGCTTAGTTACTACAGGTATTGGCTCAGAAGCAAATATTGGTTGAGCTAGGGTAGTCATGCTAACTATGCTCAACACTACTGCCAGCTTCGTAGGTAAAGTATTTTTTTTCATAAGAATTTAGATAATAAATTAAAACAGTTACAAATATTGTATGCAATTTCCAAGCTTGTCGGAACGCACTAGGTACGGCCAAGCTTAAATAAAAAAGCCTAGCGTTTGTAAACGCTAGGCTCTTTCAAACTAGATTAAGACTTAGAATTTACTCATCATCGTCTTCAAAGTCGTCATCATCCACATCGTCATCATCCTCTAGATCGTCTATTTCATCATCAACCAGTTCTTCCTCGTCGGGAGTAACCGCACCGCGATCGAAGTTAAATCCTTCTCCCAAGCCGCTTTCAAAGCTATAGGCACGAGCCGTGCGATCGTCTAGAACTACATCTAACGGATCGTCGCTCTCCTCAAAAACACTACTAGCATCCAAAGTTGGATCTTCAGAAACCGCAAGTGGCTCCTCATAGGCATTGAACCCCGTACCCGCAGGAATTAAGCGTCCAATAATTACGTTTTCCTTCAAACCCCGCAGCCAATCTGACTTACCTTCAATAGCAGCTTCTGTTAGCACTCTGGTAGTTTCTTGGAAAGATGCCGCAGAAATAAAGCTATCAGTATTGAGCGAAGCTTTAGTAATCCCCAATAACATCGGCGTGTATTGAGCTAAAGCACCACCTGTAATACTCATGGCTACATTCACCTGCTCGATTTGGCGTAGCTCAATCAACTCTCCAGGCAAAATAGTTGTGTCTCCACCATCATCTACCCGCACTTTAGAAGTCATCTGCCGAACAATAGTCTCGATATGCTTGTCAGCAATATCAATTCCTTGAGATTGATAAACCAACTGCACTTCATTAACCAAGAAGTTTTGCACTTTTTGCAATGCTTCGGTAGAAGCGGCAGAACCTTTTTGCGCGGAATAGTAGTTGAAGAACACCTCCAAAATTTCGTGAGGATTAGCCGGACCATCGGTTAGCTGCATTCCTACATCTACTACCGATCCATCAGAGACTACAGGATTTTGCCCAGGTCCCAAAGGATAATCAGTAATTGTCCCATTATCTTCAATTACCTTAACGGCAATAGTTTCATCTTCTACTCTAGTTAGTTCTACAGTTCCCGGTCTAATAGCTAGAATACAAGCTTCTTTAGGTTTGCGTGCTTCTAAAAGTTCCTCAATTCTGGGCAATCCTTGAATGATATCTCCAGTTTTAGTCCGCTCAAATACTAGCAAGACTAAGTTGTCTCCTCTTTGCACTAATCCCGCATCATCTACTTGCAACATTGCGCCAGGGCTAACCCGGTAAGGGCGGGCAATGCGTAGAGTAACTTTGTAAGAGCTTGTAGAAAGTTGATTATTTGCTTGGGCGGCTTCTTGTTTGCTTTGGTTGGCAATTTCGATTACTTGAGCGGATTCTTCTATAAACACTCCAGGAGCAATTTCGCTTCCGGCAATTAACAAGCTACCCACTTTGACGCGAGGCTTTTCATTTGTGACTACACTAAAACAATCCTTTTCTCTTAGAATCAAAATTCGGCGAATTGCCTCTGCACCTTCTCTGACCCCGCGCACAATCCCCGTTTCTTTACACAAAACTTCAGTTCGAGCAACTACAGCTTTCGGGGGAATCTCTTGCCCTTCAACTACATTGAGCCGAGTATTGGTACTGCCTTGGGTAACATCGGCGGGGATATCTTTACGAATAATTAGTGATTCTAAAATCACTAATTGCAAGCGCTTGATTTCTGAATTCTCCGCATCTGATACAAGCTCAATATCTGCCACAATTGGCGAACCGCCAGTATATTCAGCCGAGTGCGTTTGATCCATTTCTAGCACTAGCTGAGTCCGCAGTAGTTCAACTCCCTCTACAGATTTCACGCGCTCGGAATCTTTGTAGGGCAATCGACTAACTGCTCGTAGTTCAATCGAGCGACCCTCACCAGTGCTTGATTTTGTACTAGGTACAGAAGGAGAATCGGGTACGGCAAACTCAGTTACAGGGCGCAGCAAGAGCGCTGGACCGTTGGAAGATGACTCTATATATTCGATGTAGCGCAACTCCGACGCAACATACCCCGGAATTAATTCCTCTCCAGGTTGCGTAAACGTGCCATCACGGTTTAATACGGATTCTGGATCGTCCAGCATCAGTAATTCACCAGGTTTGATCACTAATTCGCGCAAAATATCATTTTTCTGAGTTACTTCGACGACACCGTTAGTTTCACAGAAAATGTCTCTGACAACTTCTGTACCCGCTTCAACGTATTGACCATCTTCTACATACAACAAGGAAAGATCTTTATTGACTTCGTGAGTTTCTTCAGGTATCCACAGTATTGTGCCGCCCTTAACTACTTCGTAGCCTTGTTTGCCTTTACCTTTTTTGGCAACTTCTACTCCCGCGTATTTAATCAAGCCGCCAGTATTGGTACGGTATTCGTCAGAAATAAGTTCGGCGACTACTTGACCCGTTTGAACTTTTGTACCTGGGGTTGCTAGGAGCGAGAACATTGCCCCATGATTGGTTTCAATGATGTAGTGGTCGCCTTGGCGAGAAGACTGCTCTACGCGCACGGTGGCGGTATCTAAAACAACAGAAGCTGTGATAATTTCAATTTCACGAGCACTGTGACCGGACTCAGGGGTGTCAGCAGCCGATCGCACAATCCCGCCATGCAGGGTATGGATTTTTGTTTCAGCAAGGACGGTATTGGCATCCACGCGATCGCCATTAACTACACTTGGCTCCGCTCCAGGGGGTAAGTTGTACACTTCTCCCGACAAAATCCAAATCAAGCCACCTCTAGTCGCTGTCGTTGTAGTATTGCCTTGTCTATCGGTTTTTTCTTCTGGTACTAGATCGGCAAATTTGACTTCTCCAGCTAAATCCGAAGAAACGTCTTTGGTTGCTTTTTCGGTGTGAGCGCGGTTAGTCCGGCTACCGATGGCGACTTCTGCTAGTAATTGGTCAGCTTGAACTTTTTGACCATCCACAATGTAGATAGTCGATCCTTGAGTCACAGGAATAGTCACGGATTTTCCGCTATTTACTTCCAACATCAAGTCGCCATTTGCTTCTACAAATAAAGCCTCTTCACCGTGACGGGTTCTAAAGGATCTAGTCCGCAGCTTTTTGGGAATGCGGATAGTTCCTTCTTCTTCGCTACGGACTTGACGCGCGACTTCTCCTGTAAATACGCCGCCCGTGTGAAACGTCCGCATAGTTAGCTGAGTTCCAGGTTCGCCGATACTTTGAGCGGCAATAATTCCCACCGCTTCACCCAAGTCTACGAGCTTAGCATGAGCTAAACTCCAGCCGTAGCAGTGCTGACACACCGATCGCGCAGCTTCGCAAGTTAAGGGACTGCGCACCATCACTTCCTCTACCCCAGCTTTTTGAATTGCGATCGCAGTATCGTCACACATTGGCTGATTTTTGGGAGAAATTACGGCTTTTGTTTTGGGGTGAACTACGTCTTCTAAGGGTACGCGCCCTAGCAAGCGCGAACTTAGAGGAATCATGATGCGATCATTTTCCACCATTGGACGCACCATAATTCCCCGCGTCGTGCCACAATCTACTTCGCGCACGATCACGTCTTGGGATACGTCTACCAAGCGGCGAGTCAAATAACCAGAATCTGCCGTTCTTAAAGCGGTATCTACAAGTCCTTTTCTAGCTCCGTAGGAAGAAATAATGTACTCTGTTACCGTCAAACCTTCTCTAAAGTTTGTTTTAATTGGTTGGTCGATGATTTCCCCTTGGGGATCGGCCATCAACCCGCGCATTCCAACTAGCTGGCGGACTTGAGAGATATTTCCTCTCGCACCAGAGAACGCCATCATGTATACAGAGTTGAGAGGATCTGTTGCTTTGAAATGCTCAACCACCTCGTCTTTAAGGGATTCGGAGGTACTATTCCAAGTATCAATTACCTTTTGAAAACGCTCTACTTCAGTAATCTCTCCGCGCGTGTAGCGCTCTTCAGTCGCCAAAATTTCGGTTTCTGCCGCTTCAAGGAGCAGTTTTTTGGTGGGGGGAACCTTTAAGTCATCAACGCTAATAGAGATTCCCGCTACTGTAGCGTAGCGAAAACCCAAATCTTTTAATCGGTCAGCGATCGCGGCGGTTTTGGCAGTGCCATAGTGAGTAAACGCCCAGGCAATCAACTTTTTGAGTTGACCTTTATCCACCACGCGATTGCGGAAAATCATTTCTTTGCCGTCTGCCATTTTTGCTATCCCTTGTGTTGAATCGATTACTTGCAAGCCGCTTTACTGCAATACTTCTTGAATGGTTTTGTTGTAGATAATCCTGCCAGGGGTAGTGCGGACAAATTGGGAAATTATTGTACCGTCCGCATCTTCACGACGGCGGATATTATTGTTTGTAATTACCCTCGTCCCATCGCTTTGCTTTTCAACTTTCTCTACGCCATCATCTTCCGAATCTACCAAGCCATCAAAACGCACCCAAACTTTGGCATGAATATGTACCTGCTTTTGTTCGTACGCCATGATTGCGTCATCTAGAGAAGCAAAATAGCGATCGCCGCCGTCATTACTGTTCGGATTTTCTGCCGTTAAGTAATAGCAACCCAACACCATATCTTGACTTGGAGTCACAATTGGTCTTCCGGTAGCCGGAGACAAGATATTATTAGAAGCCAGCATCAACAACCTCGCCTCCGCTTGACTTTCCAAAGACAAGGGAATATGTACCGCCATTTGGTCGCCGTCGAAGTCAGCGTTAAAAGCTGGACATACTAGAGGATGCAACTGAATTGCCCGACCTTCTACCAAAATTGGCTCAAAGGCTTGAATCCCCAATCTGTGCAAAGTAGGAGCGCGGTTTAATAGTACGGGATGCCCTTCAATTACTTCTTCTAAAACGCCCCAGACGCTAGGATCGCCTCGTGAAATCAACTTTTTGGCAGCTTTAATGTTATTGACTACATTGCTGCGAATCAGCCGATGAATGACAAAGGGTTGAAATAGCTCAATTGCCATTTCTCTTGGCAAACCGCATTGATGAATTTTTAGCTTTGGTCCGACGACAATTACCGATCGCCCAGAATAATCCACCCGTTTTCCGAGCAAGTTTTGCCGGAAACGACCTTGTTTGCCTTCAATAATGTCTGATAAAGACTTTAAGGGGCGGTTGTTTGCGCCTACTACCGTCCGTCCGCGCCGTCCGTTGTCAATTAAAGCGTCTACCGCTTCTTGCAACATTCGTTTTTCATTACGAACGATAATTTCTGGGGCTAAAATTTCTTGCAATCTCGCCAAACGATTATTTCGGTTGATCACTCGGCGATAAAGATCGTTTAAGTCGCTAGTAGCAAAACGTCCACCATCCAACTGCACCATTGGGCGCAGGTCGGGGGGGATAACGGGAATTACCTTCATTACCATCGATTCAGGCAAAGACCCAGTAGCCACAAAGTTGTCAATTACCCGCAGACGTTTAATTAATTTGGCGCGTTTTTGTCCTTTGGCATTAGCAATTTCTTCGCGTAAGCCTTCTGCCTCGGTTTCCAGTTGAATATCTGCAAGTAGCCGTGCCAATGCTTCTGCGCCGATCCCGACTTCCACACCACTTAGCTCAGATTCTTCACTGTAAAGTTGGTCTTCAATTTCCAGCCACTGATCTTCTGTTAGTAGTTGTTTATAAGTAAGAGTATCGGCGTTACCAGGCGATAGAACTACGTAAGCATTGAAGTAAACAATTTGCTCTACATCCCGCAAAGGCATATCCAGCAAAATAGCAATATAGCTAGGTATGCCTTTGAGATACCAAACGTGAGCCACGGGGGCGGCAAGCTTGATAAAACCCATGCGATGGCGGCGGACGCGAGCTTCCGTTACTTCTACACCACAACGTTCGCAAACAATACCGCGATGTCTAACTCTCTTGTACTTACCGCAATGACATTCCCAATCTTTAGCAGGTCCAAAAATCCGTTCGCAAAATAAGCCATCCATTTCTGGCTTAAGGGTACGGTAATTAATAGTTTCTGGCTTAGTAACTTCCCCTACCACTTGACCATTTGGTAGAGTTCGTTCTCCCCACTGCCGAATTCTCTCTGGGGAGGCGATGCCAATTTTTACATAATCAAATTGCGTGACTTGTGGCGTTCTCATAAGTTAAGTAAGAATGGGGAGAGGAATAGGTTGCACATTTTCGCCAGGATGAAAAGCTAGAAGTAAATTTTCTTACTTCTAGCTTTTGGCTATACTTCTTCTTCGAGTGCTTCGCGACTAAGAGATTCGTAGGTAGGACGATTGGGTGTCCGACGACCCCCAGTATCTGCCATCAAATCAATTTCCACATCTAAAGAACTGCCATCAGACTGAAGTTCTACTTTGTGGACGGCGATATCTAAGCCCAGGGATTGCAATTCTCGCATCAACACCTTAAACGACTCTGGCGTACCGGGGCGGGGAATTGCTTTTCCTTTGACGATCGCATTTAGGGCTTCATTGCGTCCCTGCATATCGTCAGACTTGACGGTCAGCAATTCTTGCAAGGTGTAAGCTGCACCAAATGCTTCTAGCGCCCACACTTCCATTTCCCCAAATCTTTGACCGCCTTGTTGCGCTTTGCCACCCAAAGGTTGCTGCGTAACCAAGGAATAAGGACCTGTAGAACGGGCGTGAATTTTGTCATCGACTAAATGCACCAATTTCAGCATATAAGCGATGCCCACCGTTACTGGGCGATCAAAGGGTTCTCCTGTCCGACCGTCATACAATTGAATTTTCCCTGGTTGTTCAGGGTCAAACAACCAATCTTTCCCAGTTTCTTCTCGCGCTTCTGTCAATTTGCCATGCACGATTGTTCTTGATGATTCTTCCCCATACATTTCATCAAAGGGAGTAATCTTAAACCGCAGTCCGAGATTTTCTCCTGCCCAACCGAGCAAGCATTCAAATACCTGACCGACATTCATCCGCGATGGTACGCCTAAAGGATTGAGAACGATGTCAACGGGGGAACCATCAGGCAAATAAGGCATATCTTCTACAGGCAAAATTCGAGAAATAATCCCTTTATTGCCGTGTCGTCCTGCCATTTTGTCGCCGACTTGAATCTTACGCTTTTGCGCTACATACACCCGGACTACCATGTTAGCGCCCGGTGGCAATTCGTCGCCTTGTTCGCGGGTAAACACGCGCACATCTACTACTCGCCCTTTTTCACCGTTAGGTATTTGAATGCTTGCTCGGTTGGGC
>QQTW01000808.1_pt1 | contig 20566 bp, 14 predicted proteins | sample 1904831 | NCBI WGS metagenome assembly QQTW01 (sample SAMN09435610, study PRJNA476489) | Subsurface metagenome, whole genome shotgun sequencing project. | reverse complement strand
TTAGCCTTTTCTTCCACCCTGTTGATGTGTTTCTCGCCTCCGTTCTGGAGTCTTTCCGCCAAGTCTTTGCTGATCGCCAGACGGCGCCGATATTCAACGAGGGACATGGCCGCGAGCCATTTAGATCCGACCAAGACCTCTCTCGTACGACCGGATGGTTCACCACGCTCTGCCCGATCCATCTTCCCGTGCCGCCGGAAGAACCGACGGATATCATCAGCACCATTCGCTGGGTCCGTGACCTGCGGCAAAGGACTCCGGACAAAGGCAGGCCCTATTTCGCGTATCGCATGCTGACGAGCGAGGGCCAAGAGCGCTTCGCGGGTCACTCGCCTGCCGAAATCACCTTCAACTACCTTGGTAGAATGCACAACCTCGAGCGCAAGGGCGCGTTGCTGCAAAATATGGAAAACACAAGCGCGGATGTAGGTAGCAATGTGCCGCGATTCTCACTATTCGAGATCACGGCGGTCGTCGCGCAGGGCAGCATCAAGCTGGTCTTCAGCTTCAACCGCCACATGCAGCGCCAGGCGGAGATCAGACGCTGGGTGGACATATGTCGAGAGACTCTCGTTCATGCCGTGGACCAGCTCCTTCAACTACGGCCTGAGCCGACGCTGAGCGACTTCAAGCTGCTGCCTCTCACTTATAATGGGATGACGAAGCTGACAACCATACTACCGCCTGGGACGACTCTTGACGGCATTGAAGACATCTACCCGGCGTCTCCCATGCAACAAGGCATCCTGCTTTCCCAGATGAAGACCCCCGGCCACTATGCCTACCACTGCATAATGGAGATTTGCAGCAGCGACAGCCGCGTGGTGAATGCGGTGCAGCTTGCCGAAGCGTGGAAAGTATTCGTGTACCGACATGCTGCGTTTCGCACTGTCTTCGTCGAGAGCCTATCGAAGACTGGCTTGGTCGACCAAATCGTGCTCAAAGACGCCTCGCCACGGATTGTGTTCCTTGATTGCGGTGACGACAACGTCCAAGAAGTTTTGAGGCAGCAGACCCCTGTCGACTATCGCGACTTCAGTCCTCCCCACAGACTCACCATATGCACCACGGTCACAGGCAGGGTATGGGTGAAGTTGGAGATCAGCCACGCCATTTCCGACGGCGGCACGATCGCCGTCCTTCTTAACGAGCTTGCCCGTACATATGAAGGGAAGCTGACGAGAGCTGAGCCTGCGCCTCTCTACAGCGATTTCATCTCCTTTATCCTGTCGAGGTCTCGCGATGCCGACCTGAAGTATTGGAAGACGTACCTGTCCGGCATCGAGCCGTGCTACTTCCCCGCGCTGAACGATGGAGAGCCTGGGCCAAAGGAGCTTGTGTCGCACGAACTGCACTTCAAAGACACGGCGAAGCTCAAAGCGTTCTGCCAGAAGCACGGCGTGACCGCGTCGAATGTGCTGCAGCTCAGCTGGGCGCTGATGCTGCACATCTACGTCGGCGTCAGCGATGTCTCCTTCGGACTTGTCGCCTCGGGCCGCGACATACCCGTCCCTAGGATCGACGAAGCCGTCGGCTGCTTCGTCAACATGCTCATCAGCCGCGTGACTCTGGAGCAAGAGACGCGGATCGTCGACGCGCTGCACCGGCTCCAGGGTGACTCGGTCAACGCCATGGCGCACCAGACGTGTCCTCTTGCTGACGTCCAGCATGAACTCCAGCTGCCGGCTCTTTTCAACTCCGTTTTCACCTTCCAGCGGCGCCAAATCTCACGTGATCCTGAGAAGACGGCGCTCACATACCATAATGTCGAATCAGCAGATCCCGGCGAGTATCACGTGACGGTTAATGCTGACGTCTCTGACGACGCCGTCTCGGTCGATTTCGGGTTCTGGAAGGACAAGATATGCCCCGCCCAAGGCCTGAAAATGGTCGACACGTTTGAGTGGATCCTGACACGGATCATCACCAACGCAGACGCCGATCTTACCGTAGGACAGTTTGACTTCTTCACGCCCAGCAGCCGGGAAGTTGTCTTAGAATGGAACAAGGACTTGCCGCCGCCCGTCCGACAATGCATTCACGATGTAATCAGCGAGCAAGCGCGCACTCTGCCACGTTCCACAGCGGCGATCCGGAGCTGGGATGGCGACTTTACATACGCCGAGTTTGACGAAGCCACCACCCGCTTGGCCTTCCACCTGAAGAGTCTCGGCATCACCACCGAAACTTTCGTGCCTATTCTCTTCGAGAAGTCAACCTGGGCTGTGGTGAGCATAGTTGCTATCATGAAGAGCGGCGGCGCGTACGTGCCGCTCGACCCTAAACACCCGCCAAGCCGTCTCGAACAGCTGATCAAGGACGTCGGCGCGAGCATCGTACTGTGCTCGAGGCAGTATCATTCGCGAGCGGCCGAGGTTGCGCAAACTGCGGTCGTTGTGACCTCCCAAACGATCAAGAAGCTGCCGCGGACAGAGGACGACAAAGCCAATCCCAATGTCACGCCCGACAACGCCGCATACTGCCTGTTCACTAGCGGCACGACCGGCAAGCCGAAAGGTACGGTCATTGAACACAAGGCCTTTAGCACGAGCTGCGCGGCCTTCAGCCGGCTGATGAATCTTGACTCGACGAGTCGGACCTTGCAGTTCGCCAACTACAACTTTGACGCGAGCTGCGCGGAGACTTTCGGAGTTCTCATGCGTGGCGGTTGCATATGCATACCCAGCGAGGCCGAACGCATGGACGACGTCGTGGGCGCTGTACGCAGACTGAAGGCCACTTGGGCATTCTTGACCCCTTCGGTCATGGCTACGATGAAGCCGGACGGCATGCCGACTCTCAAGACGGTTTCGACAGGTGGAGAGATCGTACCGGGTGCCCTCATCAGCCGCTGGTACCCGCATGTCGAGTTAATCGAAGCGTACGGCCCCACGGAGACGACAGTTTTTGCCATGGCTGGCCTCAAGTCTCGGAACGGAAGACTAGTCAACTCAGACCCATTGGGTCTTGGGGTCCCTTCGGGAGTCCGGTTGTGGCTCACGCATCCCAAAGACCACCACCGTCTGATGCCGATCGGTGCTGTCGGCGAGCTTGTAATCGAAGGCTTCACTGTCGGCCGGGAGTACCTCGGCGAGCCCGAGAAAACGGCCGCAGCGTTTGTAAATGATTTTGCATGGGCCAAGTCCCTCAACGGCAGCTCGGCCTTCCAAACCACGCGTATGTACAAAACTGGCGACCTTGTGCGCTGCAACTCGGACGGCACGCTTCGGTACATTGGCCGCAAGGATACACAGATCAAGCTCAACGGCCAGCGGATCGAGCTCGGAGAGATCGAGGCTCATGTCAAAGATAAACTGCCCGATGGCGTGGAAAGCGCTGTCGAGCTCGTGGCACCTGCGAGCCGCAATGCAGCCAAGGCTCTCGCCGTCTTCTTCGCCATTCCAAAAGACGGCCGAGGTGGCTTCGCGGATGCCGTCCAGCCGGCTTCCTCCGACCAAACTGTAGCCGACGAGCTGCTCTTGCCAATGGATGAAGATCTATTCGACATGTGCAAAGCGCTCGAGAATGGCCTAAGCGGATCCCTGCCAGCATACATGGTCCCGACTATATTCATGCCGGTGTCAAAGCTGCCGTGGGCGAGCTCAGGGAAGCTGGACCGCCACAAACTGCGAAACGCCGTTCATAATCTTTCCAAGGAGGACCTCGCCCCTTATCGTTTGTCTAGCTCTCGCAACAAGCGAAAGCCAGCGACCAAGACAGAGAAGAAACTGCACGCGCTGGTCTGCTCGGTTCTGAACTTGCCATCCGCGGCGGTGGGCATAGACGACAGCTTCATCGTAAGTAGCATCCCTTCGCTCGCTTGATTGCATCTCTAACGATCTACAGCGACTTGGAGGGGACTCTGTAGCCGCAATGCGCCTCGTTGGGGCTGCGCAGGCCGAGAACATCCATCTGTCCGTTATCGATATTTTCAAGCAGCCCAAACTGTCTGAGCTAGCAGCGAAATGCACCCCTAAGAGCCTGGAGGCAGAACAGCCGATCGAGCCATTCTCCTTGCTGCCCCAGGCCGACCTCCTGATTGAGGAACTCGCGGAGCATTGCCAAGTGCCGAGAGAAGTGATCCAGGACGCATATCCCACCAGCGCGCTGCAGGAGGCCTTCGTCACTCTATCACTCAAGCAGCCAGGTGCCTACGTTGCGCAGCACATTTTGGCCCTTTCGTCCACCATTGATATGCGCAAGCTGAAGTCGGCATGGGAGAGCGCAGTGCGAGAGATGGAGCTGCTGCGAACGCGGATCGTGCATACAGCCTCCGGCTCCTTCGTCCAGGTGGTATTGTCCGAGGACCCCATAGAATGGCACGAGTTCTCGACTCTTGAGCAGGCTGAAGAGCAGGCGTTGAGCATTCCCCCTCACAATGGCGGTCGCCTTTCGGCGTACACGCTGGTCCGTACGAGAGGCGGTGAGCGGTTCTTCGTCTGGACGCTTCACCACGCTCTCTATGACGGCGGCAGCATTCCACTGATGCTGCGTCGAGTCGAAGACATTTACGCGAGGGGCTCCTCCGAACTGCCTCGTGTGTCTTACACCAAGTTCATCAAATACCTCAAGCAAACGGACACCGACTCTTCTCTATCGTTCTGGAAATCAGCACTGGCTGGGTCGTCACCATACCACTTCCCACAAAGACCGCACGCGGCTACCGACGACGCGCCGCCGCAGGGTTCTGTCCTGAACTACACCGCGCGCCTCGCTCTACCCAAGAATACCGACACCACTGCTTCGACCACTATACGCGCGGCATGGGCGCTGCTCGTTGCCGCATATACGGGCACCGACGACGTTGTGTATGGAGAGACGCTTACTGGCAGAGATATAGACCTCCCGGGCATGCCGGAAATTTGCGGCCCTACACTCGCAACAGTGCCGACTCGAATCCAGATCCCGCGCGACGGGACGGTCCAGGCGCTACTGCAGCAGATCGCAAGCACCGCAACGGACCGCATCCCGCATCAGCACGCTGGAATCGCAGAAATTAAGCGCATCAATGCAGACACGGCGGCGGCCTGCGGCTTCCAGAATCTCCTGGCCATTCAAACCGGGGGCCATGAGCCCAGTGAAACCCTCTGGAATTTCCACAACAACGGCATCCAGGCCAACTATTTCACGTATCCGCTTGTCATCGAGTGCAAAGCCGGCCAGTCCGTCGTCGATATCTCAGCGTACTATGATACGAACGTGATCTCAAGCTGGGCTGTGCAGCGAGTCCTATACCAAATGGAGGCGGTCCTGGACCAAATGCACGTTGTCAAAAACGTGCGCGACGTCCAAGTTTTCAGCGAGCAGGATCGCAAGCTGCTCAAAGATTGGAACGCAGGCGAGCCGGTCGAAGTTGATGAGACAATACCTTCGCTCTTCCTGCAGCAAGCAACAGTCCGCCCTCAGGCCATTGCTGTCTCAGCTTTCGACGGCGAATTTAGCTACGCCGAATTGCGAGACTTGTCTGCGCGTCTCGCCAGTGAATTGACTAAACGCGGAGTGGGGCCCGAAAAGCTTGTCCCGCTATGCGTTTCTAAGTCCAAGTGGGCGGTCGTCGGTATCTTAGCTGTGCTGATGGCCGGCGGAGGCTACGTCCCTCTCGCGCCGGAGCATCCAAGCTCGCGCCACCGCCAGATTATCCAAGACTGCAAGGCTACCGTCGTGCTTTGCTCACCTACCTATGAAAGCCGGTTCTCAGCCATCAGCGAAGTCATAACTGTTAGCGATTCCATCTCAAAGCTTCCGCCTCAGCAGGCTGTTGTTTCGCCGATGTTGAGGAGCACCAACACGTGCTACGTGCTTTACACCTCCGGCTCTACCGGTACACCCAAAGGCGTCGTCATAGAGCACCGGGCCATTGCGTCAAGTTCGGCCGCCATCTGCAAGGCGCTGCACTTGAAGCAAACGTCGAGGGTGTTCCAATTCGGCTCTTTCGTCTTCGACGCCTCAGTCATGGAGATCCTGACGACGCTCACCTGTGGCGCGACGGTTTGCATTCCGTCCGAGGACGAGCGGACGCGAGACATTGCGTCGGCGATCAACAAGCTGAAGGCAACGTGGACCTGCTTGACGCCGTCCGTTGCCAACATCATAGAGTCGCCGGCCGCTGTGCCGTCTCTCAAAACCTTTGCCGCAGGCGCCGAGGCCATGACCCCTGGAACAATCAAGAGATGGAGCGCCGGTTTGCAGCTCCTAAATGCTTATGGGCCGACCGAGGGGTCCGTTGTCAGCGTCGCGAACGACCATGTCTCAGAACAGGATCCTGCGAATATAGGCCGCCCGCTTCAAAGTGCCAGAGCCTGGATCGTTGATCCGAGCGATCCCAATCGACTGTCGCCCATAGGCGCCGTCGGAGAACTCTGCATCGAAGGGCCTCTATTAGCACGAGGCTATCTTAACAATCCCATGAAAACCGCCGACTCATTCTTCCAAGACCCGGCATTCATGAAATCCTTCAAGACAGTCACAAGCGTTCGAACGATATATCGGACTGGCGATCTGGTACAGTATGCGCCTGATGGATCCTTGCGTTATATCGGCCGTAAAGACAACCAAGTCAAGTTGGCGGGCCAGAGACTGGAACTCGGAGAGATTGAGCATCACTTACAAGCAGACAAACGCATTCAGAACGCTGTCGTTTTGATGCCCAAGGCGGGACCGTGCAACAAGCGATTGACTGCGGTGTTGGAGTTCACCGAGACGGTTGCGCCTGCTGAGATCAATCAGCCATGGCACGCACTCATAAGCAACCCACAGAGACTCCGCCAAATGAACGAGGCGAAGGAAAAGCTGTCCGCTGCTCTGCCTTCATACATGATCCCTGCGGTGTGGGTAGCTGTCTCACGCATTCCCGCGCTGGCTTCGTCGAAGCTCGACAGAAAACAAGTGAACAACTGGCTCGAGCAGATTGACGAGGCCACCTACAGTCAGATCATGAACTTGGACGACCTGGCAGAGCCAGCATCCTTGGAAACCGAGACTAGCAAATTGCTTCGGGAGATATGCACCAAAATATTGAATGTCCCGGCGGAGAAGATCAACATGACAAAATCTTGGCAAGGTGAGATCTCTGACATTCTTCTTAGAAGTAAGCTAACTTGGCAGGTCTCGGTGGTGACTCCATCACGGCCATGCAGCTCCTTGCGCAATGCCGCAAGGAGGGAATCAATCTCTCGTTGAACCAAGTGCTTCGCAGCAGATCTCTCGCTCAGCTTACGGCAAGCATCGGCTCCAGCAGCGGAACCTTCGACCACGGCGTCGAGAAGGCAGACAAGCCCTTTGAACTTTCGCCGATTCAACGTTTCTACTTTCAAAGCATTGGAAACGACAAAAACAAGCATTTCAACCAGTCTTTCACGTTGCGGCTCCGCCGTCAGCTAGAGAACCCTGTTCTCAAGAGTGCTCTGGACGCAGTCGTCAAGTGCCATTCCATGCTGCGGGCGCGCTTCTCTGTGAGCGAAGCCGGCGCCTGGGTCCAGACTATCCCGTCCAGCCATGAAGATGCTTATCGGTTTCAAACGCACAACGTCGCCTCCCTCGCCGAGATTCCGAGCATCATCTCGAAAAGTCAAAGCAGCCTCGACATCATCCGCGGGCCTGTATTCTCCGTAGACCTGTTCTATGCCCCCTCTTCTGACCATGTCCTCTTCCTTACCGCACACCATCTTGTAGTCGATACTGTTAGCTGGAGAATTATCCTTGGAGACCTCGAAGAAGTGCTCAAGACTGGGTTGCTCCATTCGACTCAGACGCCGCTTTCATTCCAAGTTTGGACGGAGAGACAGGCGCAACACGCACAGCAAGAAGAATCTCCCAGAAAAGCCCTGTTGCCTTTCGATGTAGCATCAGCGGATGTGTCCTTCTGGGGCATGGATCGTATTGCCAACGTCTACGGGGATGTCGATCGAGACAGTTTTTCGATGGGCGAAAAGAGTTCGGTAATGCTTCTGGATGTCGAAAAGCACCGCCTGCTGAAAACGGAGCTCGTCGATGTCCTGGTTGCTGGAATTCTTCACTCTTTTTCCCGGGTCTTCATTCACCGCTCCACGCCTACTCTCTTCAATGAAACACACGGCCGCGAACCATGGGATGGCAGCAAGTTAGACCTTTCGCGGACGGTAGGCTGGTTCACTGCCATGTACCCGATTGCCATATCCATTGAAGAAGGCGAGGACGATGTGTTGCAGACGTTGCGCAAAGTCAAAGACACGCGGAGACGCATCGCATCCAACGGCCGCCCGTACTTCGCCCACCGCTTTCTTACAGACAGTGGTAAGCAGAATTACGCAGGCCATGCGCCGATGGAAATCCTCTTCAACTACCTCGGCAAGATGCAACAGCTCGAAAGCAACGATTCGCTTTTCCAGTCGATGCAGTTCGACGAAGAGCAAGAAGCGCAGATGTCGGACCTCGGCGCCCACACGGGTAGACCAGCTCTGTTCGAGATCTCCGCATCCGTCGTTCAAGGACGGTTCGAGTTTGCGTTCATGTACAACCAACACATGAAAAACCAGAAGGGCATCCGGCGGTGGGTCGCCGAATGCGAGCGCACATTCGAGGAGCTAGCTGGTGTGCTATCCAGCACGACGCGAGCGCAGCCTGCCCTCTCAGACTTTCCACTACTACCGCTGGAGTCGTATGACAGGCTTGAGAAGATGCTCAAGACGCTGCCTGGCCTCGGTCTCTCGTCCGTCGGTGACGTGGAGGACATCTATCCCTGCGCCGCGATGCAAGAGGGCATGATTCTGAGCCAGATCAAGGACCCGAACTCGTATTTTTCGCACTCCATCTTTGAAGTCAAAGCCAAGCGCGGCAGGCCTGATCTCCAGAAGCTCGCGGCTGCTTGGCAAAGGGTTGTGGACCGCCACGCAGCGCTGCGGACTGTCTTTGTCGACAGTGTGTGTCGCGGGGGCGTGTTCGATCAGGTCGTCGTCAGGCATGTGGACAGCGAAGCGCGGATCCAGTCTTGCTCCGACACAGCGCTCGTGGAAACGCTGCAATCGGTCAAACATAGCAAACTCAACGGCAAAAAGAAGCCCCGTCTCCCTCACCAGTTCACCATCGTGCAGACGACGGCGGGGAGAGTGGTGGTCAAGCTGGAAATAAACCACGCAGTCATCGACGGTGGATCTCACTCCATTCTTCTCCGCGATCTCGAAGAGGCGTACGAGGGCCGTCTCACCGGCGACGGTCCGCTGTATAGCGAGTATATCAAATTCATCCGCAGCACGCCTGCAGACGCTGCCATCAATTACTGGAAGACACAGCTTTCCGGCCTGTCGCCCTGCTATTTCCCGGTGTCTCAATCTGCGATACCAAAACCGCGCGAGCTACACTCTGTAGACCTGAAGTTCAACCACTGGCCACTGCTCGTCCAGGTCGGAGAGCAGAACAACATCACCCTCTCGAACATCATGCTCGCAGCCTGGGCTCTTCTCCTGCGCGCGTACACCGGCTCGTCTGACATCTGCTACGGCTATTTGACCTCGGGCCGCAATGTCCCTGTCGAGGGCATTCAGGACGCTGTTGGGGCTTTCATCAATATGCTAGTGTCTCGTGTCCGACTCGCCGGCTCGTCCCCTTTGCTGGACATTTTCCAGACCGTCCAAAATAACTTCATCGAAGGCGTGCCGCACCAACACTGCTCCCTCGCTCAGTATCAACACGACCTTGGGCTCTCCGGCAAGGCGCTCTTCAACACGGCCGTCTCGATCCAGAACAACTCGTCGCGAAACCTGGGCGGAGCCGCATCGAGCATTACGTTCGAACACATCGAGTCAAAAGACCCCAGCGAGTTCGTTGTTACCGTGAATATCGACACTGCTCGCGGTGACGAAGCCATGCTCTTTACGTACTGGACCGACGCAATGGCGGACGAAGAGGCGCGCGAACTCGCCGCTTTGATGTCCAAAATTCTCACGCATATCGCGCACTCGCCCGACCAGACCGTCTCTGAGCTCGACCAGGCGGTTTCGGCTCCTACACTCCTTAAAGTGCAACCTCCTTCGTCAACGCCCACGTTGGCGCCCAGCATCAATACCTCCGAACCTGGAGTTTCATCCCTGCCGGCGCCATCCCTCGACAGCCCTGATTTAGGCTCGCTGATCCGGTCCATCGTGAGCGAAGTCGTCCCTGAGATTCTAGGAAAAATGATGTCCAAGGATCGTCTGCAGCCCGGCGTGGGTGCCGGAGCAAATTCATCTTCGTCCACCGCACAAGGGGACATTGCGCAGCAGGTGGCCGGCTCAATCAGCCGCAGAGCATCACAACTGATCCGCAGTCCATCATATTTACGCGAATTTCGCAATGCGGTCGAGACAGGCTCCACACGGTCACGCCGCCCCAGTGTGGGCAGCGATGCTGAGAGTCGGATTTACAGAGCCGCGGACCTGGTTGTAGCCGCCGGAATGGCCACAGAAGGGAACAAGTCAGTTCCGCCAAACTTTGTCGAACAAAAGCTCCTTGTTCTGTGGGGTGAGCTACTGGATATGGTGGAGGATTCTATCAACACGGAAGACAGCTTCTTTGTAAGTGCAACGTCTCCTAATGAACGCCAATAACTGACGTCCGTAGCAATTGGGCGGTGACAGCATAATTGCGATGAGGCTCGTGGGTGCAGCCCGCGAGGAGGGCCTTGCGATGACGGTCGCAGATGTCTTCAAGAACCCCACATTCGCGGACATGGCAAGAGTGGTCCGCGTGGCCGGAGACGTGATTGACCAGGTCATATCGGACGCTGCCTCGATAAGAGCGGGATCGATCAGAGACGCGAGTCAATTGGGGTCCCCGATATCCACACGAAGACCTTCATTCCGAAGAGATCGCTCTTCCATATCAAACACCATGGAGGATCGAGAAAGCGGGAAATTTGTACCCATCCGGCCGTCGGTTACCCGGCAAACGTCCGAAGTGCGGACGGTGCCCGTTATTCATGAGAACCAGTCAACGACACAGTCCGTATCGCTGCTCGGTGACCCAAACGTCGAGAGCGTCGTGGCCAAGGTTCAAGTATTCAAAGGCGGCATCATGGACGTTTACTACGTTACAGACTTCCAAGCGCTCGCGATAACCGGCTCGCTCTTGGAGTCCAGGTGGATGCTGAACTATTTCTACCTCGATGGCGTCGGACCACTCGACTTGCGCAAACTGAAGCGGACGGCGGTCCGACTCGTTCAGGCGTACGACGTCTTCCGCACCGTCTTTGTGCCGTATTCCGACAAGTTTCTCCAGGTGGTGCTGCGAAAACTAAATCCGGACTTCGTGTTTCAAGAGACCGATCTGGATCTGGACGAGTACACGGAAGAGCTTCGGCGTAAAGATCGCGAGCAGGGCGTGCGGCTCGGCGAAGCTGCTGTGCAGTTCATCGTGGCGCGGCAGAAGAAGACAGAGCACCACCGGATCCTTATTCGTCTCTCACACGCCCAGTACGACGGTTACTGTATGCCGAAGATACTAGGGGCGCTGCAAGATGGCTACAACGGGAAGCCCATTTCTTCGGCGCCTTCGTTCTGCCATTACGTGCGCGAGGCGGCCAAGACTGTGTCTGGCGCCCACGAGCACTGGCGTAGGATCTTGCAGGGGTCAAAGATGACTGAGATTGTCCACCGTTACGGGCCGGACTACAAACGCTCCGCTGGTAAGACGGTGACACTCAAGCAGACTCTCGAGGTAGCGTCGTTGGCGCGTGTCAATGTCACCACGGCCACCCTCGCCAAAGCCGCCTGGGCTGTTGTCCTCGCACGCATCACCGGCAATGCCGATGTCGTCTTCGGCCACGTCATCTCCGGCCGCAACGGGTCCATTCCAGAAGTGGAGCATATCGTCGGACCGTGCCTGAACATGGTACCCGTGCGCGTACGGTTCCGGCAGTCATGGAAGATTCTCAACCTGCTGGGACACATCCAAGATCAGCAGGTTGCCAACATACCGTTCGAGTCGCTCGGTTTCCGCGAGATCATCAAGCATTGCACAAACTGGCCTGACTGGACCACCTTCTCAAGCGTTCTGCAGCACAACCAGAACATACACTCCGACGACGCGACGCTCAACCTGGGCGGAGTCGAGTACCGTGTCGGCGCAGCGGGCTCACAAGAGGATTTTGCCGACTTCTCGGTTGTGTCGACGGCGCGCGGCGCCAATCGCGTCGAGCTTACGCTCACGTACGCACCGAACAACACCATCACGCCCAAGTACGCTGAGAACGTGTTCCAAATGTTCTGCACCACGATGACCTCGTTCGCCGACGACCCGTACACAGCGCTGCCGCCGCCGTCAGAACTGGCAGCGAGCCCGAGGCAGCTGCTATCGGCGCCGCAGTCAAAGCTGCAGGACAAGACCCCGGCGGCGCTGCCCACCGAGGCAGGGTTGACACGCTCTGAGGTGATGACGCTGTCTGAGAAGCTGCGGTCGGCTTGGGAGCAGATCCTGGGCGACAAGAACGGCGTGCCGTTGACCCCCGAGCTCCACGCCAACTTCTTCGAGCTCGGTGGCGACATCATGGGGCTGGCACAGGTGGCCAGCATCCTCGACCAGGAGGGCTTGCGCATCCGCGTGGAGGACATGATCGAGAAGTCCATGTTTTTCGAGCAGGTAGAGCTGCTCGCGGCAGAGTGCCGCAAAGCGAAGGAGAAGGAGGCCGAGAGCCCCTGGGGCCCAAAGAAGGGCAAGGTCGAGGAGGAGACGCGGAGACGCGAGCTCGAGAGGAAGGACAATGGCTTGGGCGTGCTGATGAAGTTGGTGAAACTGGGTATGAAAAAGACCAAAAGTCTATAAGGTACGCGCATAATGTTCGTCGTTTTGACCTTTTTGGATTATGATTAAGCGGTGGAATTGTTGAATAGATATAATCAGTTTTCAGTACATAATATATATCTCACGACGAAGCTTCCTCCATTACTCTAGTAGCCTGGAACTAGGTGCTGTCAATGCTCTCAACACACCAAGCTTTTCATACTGCTGGTATCGGTCACACTGTCCTTGCTTTTCGTAGTGTTTTGCATGGTAATAGAGTATTACCGTGGAAAGTGCGTCAACCAGTTCATTCTCATAATTCAACCACAATAGGCTGATTATATTGCTGACTCTCCATGTCTCGTACGATCGAAGCATTCACAAATGTTGTAACTCTCTCCCGATCGATCCCCTTCTGCGTGGTAGTAAATAATCCGGCAAGTTTAGCACGTAGTACGCCTATTGCCATCCAGATCAGTGCTCCATAGCCAGCCCAATCATTCGTGATTTCCTCATAAGCCCGTCTCACTCCATCCAGGACGACATCTTCCCTTCCATGTGCGGCATGAATGTGCCCAAACACGACGAGCCGCGGACGTACACGGGCTATCTCCGCAGCGAGGAATGGACATCCGGCACGATGAAATCCACGCGTGTCAAGGTGTAACCTCGGTGGGCCGTGTGTGACGACGATGTCGACACCTGGGTCCAGAGTGTTGGTCCAGATGTCTTGTTCGCGCGGATATTGGAACGCTGAGATGCCATACTGCGGAGTCCACGGACTGCCGAACATGTTCAAATTCCGTGTCAGAGGTTCAGCTTCTGTACTGTCGAAAAGGAATTTCAGATTGGTAGAAGAGTCACGTAGATAAAGAACGTTTCCCCATTCTAGATCATGCATCGTCTTGGCCAGTCCGTATCTGCGCTCTGGGTACTTATTCAGGAATGCCTCGTCGAGTAAGACGTCATGGTTTCCAGCGACAAAGATCTTGTAGCGATGCGGTTGTGATGACAGCCATGTTAGACCCGCTTGAACTTCCTCGAATGATCCATGTTCGGTAAGATCGCCGGAATGTACCAAGACATCGCCGGGTGGTAAATCAGGTCGGCTGTTATGTGTGTCGGAGACACAGACAACTCTGATGACTGGCGTTGGACTCGCCGAAGGTCGGGGTGGGGAGTGATGCCGTGGATGCAGTTTCAGTATCTTTGATGCCAGATCGCGAAGGCGCTGGCCCGGAATCTTGACAACTCTTGGTGAGCTCCCTGGACTCGGAATATCTTTGCTAACATGCATAGCGACCGATGAACCACGCCCTTCGTAGTATTGGTAGCTTATCGGCTTGTTATTTCAAATGAAGAGGAATGCAGTCTATTATAAAAGCGGCGAGGCAAGCATTTCTATGACAGTCTTATGGTTGTCTCTGCGCAAATCAATAAGCGCTCCCTACCTTCATCAAAGCGCGCGCGAACCAAATCTGAAACAACGGAATCATCAAAACTCGAAATCTAGTAGCAATTTGATCTTTCGTTGGTTCAGATCGTTATGAAAATGCCTAGCAAGAAACCACTACAATTCCACTTGTATAAAAATAGATCAGCCCGCTATGGGGAGCAGCACTAATCTCCGAGGGGAGAATGAGTGGACAGAAAGACAATAATATATCTATCCTATCGACCATGTTTTACTGTTGCCCACATCAATCGGGACATATCCTTTTTCATTTGGTATATATTCGATTATACTCTGCCCACTACCGCGGACCGTTTGCGCCAGGACCATTCCGCATACCTCGCCCCAAGTCGCTCAGGTCTGCTAAGAACCGCGAAGTGAACCGTCACAAGCCCAGGCAAACGTCATACGAAGGCTAAGCGGCCGTGCAAGTGCCCAGGGAGATAGCCAATGTGCTTCGGAAGATCAGAGGGCCATGGTGGAGCGGAACAGCCTATTCCTCTCCGGGCTCGACGACAGGAGCAACGAGCCCCAATCACCATTGGGCCACCCCAAGATGTCTCAATCCATATCCCCCGGAACCGAGCCGACGAACATGGAGTTCCCATTCCACCGACCACGCATGAGATGGACAGAGCGACGCTCCAGACTGCGCTTGAATCAATGGCTCACTTCTTGCGACATCGAAACGCACATTTGACCATAATCGCGGTGGGCGGCGCGGTGAACACGATCCTCCTCCAAACCCGAGATTCCACACACGACGTTGACATATTCGGTTCAAATCTCGACAATGCCGAGCGCATGTTGTTGGACGAGGCGATGCAGTATGCAATTCAGCGAAGTTCCTCGCCCCTCGGGACAGACTGGCTCAACACTGAGAACCAGATGTGGTTGTCACCTGGTCTGCACAGGGAGCTCACGCACGAGGCCATCCAACAGAACACCGTTGTTTTCGAACGCCAAGGACTGAGAGTCCTAGCGGCACCCTGGGAGTACGCCTTTTCTGGAAAGATCTCAAGGCTCATGACCGGCGGGAACCAAGTCAGACCTTACGATCTGGACGATGCTGTTCAGTACCTCCACGTGCTTGTCAGGCAGAACGGCGGACGGCCAGTTCCGATAAGCACTGTTGAACAATGGGCCGCCCGATTTCATCATACGACAAGCAAGTCATTCTTGAGGAGTAGAGTCAACGGAGAATATCGGAGGCATTACGGCAGTGACGGTGTTGCGTGATTTGCTCGTCATCAAGTTGATAAAGAGCGTTGTATCCTCCAGTATGTGATATCGGCCGAAGAGAACAGTTGTTGTATTTGGACTTCAGAATCCTGGCGATCTGTCGTTCAGAAGTATGGCGGTTTTTTCCTCAAAGAAACGAGTAACTGTCGTGTCAAGTAAAGTGGATATGAGGCGTCCAGATAAGAATGTTTTTCTTTAAGAAGTCTTGATCGGCCCTTTCGTCGCTGATACCATTCAACGTTACACCATCGTGAGTTGGTATCGACAAAGTCTCAGCCAGCGGAGGCGCAGCTTCAGCCCAGGCAGGAACTCTTTCAAACGTGCGTTCATGATGCGGGCGCGATCTAGCTTCTTCGACTTCTTCCGTTAACATGATTGCACGACCACCCCGGGTAAGACCTAATGAAACTCTGGCGTTGAAAGACCTGACCATTAGATACGTCACGCAAGCCAGAAATGCATAGCGGGCAGGATCACTGTCTTGAGGGTCGGGAATTTCGTGTACGGGCCATTCTTTCTTTCTCCAGAACCATTCCAGCAAGTTTCTGTACCCAAACACATAGTCTAACACGATAAATTCGTAAAGCCTGTATAATGCGAACAAAGAAGAATCTTCATACACTCCCCGCGGAGCAGCGTACTTGCGTCGATCCACAATGGCCCGATAATGATCACGGTCGGCAAGGATCGCTGGTGGAGGCGGTGGTGGGAAACTGGGGTAGTCTTCTGAGACCGGTTCGAACTGTTCGTGAACGTGGGCTGGGTGATCATCTTGAGTTTTGTTCGTTGAGGCCGAAACTGCCGGACCACAGACACACTCGCGCAGTGAGGCGATAATGGACCGCATATCTCGGCCCTATTCAGCAAGTTGGATAGATGCGATAGTGAGGTTGGGACGAGCGAGGAGCGCTGTTGGCGCGGGATGTAGCCGCCACCATGTACCTAAGTACTCACCTCCGAAGTTGAGCCGGGCATAAGCGGCATGTACCTAGGTATTAGACTATTAGTGGTATTCTCTTGACGGAATACTGTTGGATGCAAAAGGTGTTGGATGCCAGCGAGGAACAGAAACTGGCTCAATTACAACATAACAGCGAGATGCTGCCACTTATGTATGAGCGAGACTTCCCTTGATATGACTGAGGATCACTAGGCTATGCCCAATCCAGCAGAGGCGGCCAAATAGCATCGACTTTGAGGCTTGCAATCTGACAACTACTATCACATATGTAGAAATTAGACTGGTCATCAAGGAAGGTAGCTCTGGCGCATCAAAGGCCCCTAAGCAGGCACACAGGAAAGTGTTGCATGGCAGTTGAGTTTTAAAGGCATCCGAAAGCTAAGCTTCACCGTAGCCGCGCGCCGAACTTTCAGTCCCTTCTTCCACATACTGAGATCAAGCATTGTCGTACCTTTTGAACACAGGGTCACAATTCCTCCAGGAAACAAGAGAACAGCACTTTCTGACTTTCATACTTCGCTGGGGTCCCACATCTCTATCTGAATTCGACCAAGTCCAATCAACATTCATTCTATGGCTTCGCCATCCTCTTTCTATGAGCTACGTTACTAAAGGTGTGTGCCCTCTCTTGGAATCATAGCATGTGGGACTTACCTATCACTCAAGCTACACCTGCACTGGAGTCGAGAACACTATGATGGCTTCACACACACAACCGTCATCTCCGATCTTGCGTTTGCCAACAGAACTTCGACTTGAGATCTACCGATATCTACTAGTTTCCGGCCGTACTCTACGCATGGTGCGGCGTAAAGAGGTTGGGTCATCTTCCCCCAAGAATCGCCTGTTCCCGGCGATCCTCCGTACCTGTCGTCTCGTCCACAGCGAGGCCGCCGATGTTCTATATCGGGACAACTTTTTTCTTGCTCATCGCGTCGACGAATCCAACAGCAACGCTGCTTCGATCAGGCGTGCAAAGTTCGCGATCGACTTGCGAACTGGGGATAATGGAGAAGGTGATGTGTCGAAGCTACCGAGCTTTCTTCGATATCATCAAAAACTGGAGCATCTCGTGCTCGAAATCACGTCTGTCCTGTTAGAAAATAGCACGCTGAGACGCCTAATTTTGGACACATTCTGGGAGCATCGCTCCTCCTCCCGATTGACGGTCACTTTGGATATTCAATCCTCATGGCCTTCCTTCAACGCAGAGCAGTCGAACGAAGAGGCAGAGGCCACGGCCTTGTTGCTGCGTTATTTGGAGGAAAGGTAGTCATCGTTGGAGCGGAAGAGGGTTTGGTCGCAGAACAGTCATGTACTGAAGGGTAAAGGCTGCAGAAACGCAGCTTACAGAGAAAGGATACAGCGGCAGCTCTTTGGCCACGATATTGCAGGATCCCAGAGTCGCGTCGTCGTCACGGGTAACTAATCCATCCTGTTCGTGGGCCACAGAAATCGTATCAGAGCTGATTCAAGGCTAACGGTTGGGTTTTAGGGTTCGAATCAGCGAGTTCGGCATGGTCAACCGTCTTTTGCTACTGGGGAGAAGATCTGAATGGCGGGCAAGTTAAGAGATACACGGCGTGATCAATGTAAAAGAAAATGATGTTCTCTGCCACGAACACACCGCTTTCACCAGGGTTTGCATGTCATGTACTTTTCCTTGGGTTTTGCCCGGACATGACGATGGGACCCAAGCATAGTTCACGCAAGGTCTGACTTTGCCAATGCCTTGAACCTGTTGAGCCGCATGTGCCTGTGAAGCACATTCCTTTTGCGGCTATGAAGCATCATTTCCCAGAACGTACACGTAATTGGCAGCACGTGAATTTGTTGAGCAAGCCTTTCTGTAATGACGAGTCAATCTTTCGACGGACTGCAGCGCGAAATACTGAGCAAAGCACTGAGGCAATGGCGGTGGTAACCGTCTCACCTGATGCTGCATCATATTCAAACAAATTTGTGCTGGATCGAGGGATTGGGGCACTTATATTCGACAGTATCTGTGACAACCACTACGGAGGACATCTCATTGACGTCGAGTGTGGGCAACTTCGGGTCTTCCACAAAGTCCATTCTTGTTTCTCGCACGAGGTCCTGTTTGGTGGGATCTCAGGTTCGGCAGATATGACCATATTCCGCCTTCGGATCCAGCTAGTCGACCTTCCAGGCGCGTGGCTCGGGCTTCACCCTCCCGAAGCTGATCTCCCGGGATAACTTGGACGTATGCGTCACATCTGTATATGTGATGATGTCCCAGATAAGGCACATTGGGCTTGTGGAAAGACAGATACCATTTCCCGAAAGACAAGGAACTTGAGTGCGTCCGCGCCAGTGTTTGTATCCTGGATGGGAGAACATAATTAGCGAGAATTCACGGTCTCCATGAACGATGTGCCAATCTCACCATCAGTTCCGGGTGACTGCCCTGCAACATTCCACTGAGGCCAGAAAGAAGTTTTCGCAATCAGTCTTTGAATAAACTTCCGGCCTACCAGTGTCGCTCTGCTGGTATCCGCCAGGCCCATGACAGTCCTTCGTGCGCATGTTCGAAGTGACACGAAACTCCTAAAGGTAATACTTGGCGGTGCGTGCCTTGCCATCGGCCTTCCACTCCGCGTGCCCGACAGCCGCTCCGAAAGACCCCTCCGGGACAAGACGGGAGTTGAACATGTTGTCGTTAACGGAATCAAATTGCGGCTTCCCATTGAAAGTCCGCAACCGGAACGGGCGTGCAAGACAACTCAGCGAGGTCTCTTCGGACCTGAGAAGTCCCGAACCCTTGCCGTCATCCGTACCTACCTGAAACTTCCCCTCCATGTGACTGACCGGAACGAACTTGCTGAACCACAGCAGGGTAGCACACCGCACCAACATGAACGGTGTCGGAGTACTTCGTACCCGAACGAAGGCTCACGCCCGTTAGACGGACTTTTGCGGAGTTATATAGCGCGTGTTGAGACTTGGGAAAGCGAAGCCAGCCTCGCGTGCCTCAATCAGTTCATGTCGCCCGTTTTGACCATAGCTTGAAGTTCGTTGCCAAGAAGCATTTGTTGAAGAGTGCATCGAAGGGTTCGAGGGAACATGTGAACAACCGCCCTGCTGCGGTGCGATAAATTTCCTGTCCAGGCAGAAGGCACAGGGTTGGTCTCGCTGCGGCGCGAGCAAAGATGTAATGATGACTTTCATGTCCTGAGGCCCCCGGTTTTTGTGTGGTGCTTCGAAGCTATCTGTTGCATCTGGTCATATATAGTTGCATTTAGACGAGTAGCTACGGCGACTTGGGTCTCTGCCGAGCTGTTACGTGGGATTCAGGACACTAATTTCAGGAAGCAGAGTACTGACATAATTACACAAGTCTCGGCCAGGCTAAGACGATGTGCGCACGAGTCCGGTAAAGAATATAAAGCAAGTCTGCAACACATATATATATCGTGTGAAGAGAGCTGTTCGCTTGCTGCAGAAATTTCTGGGTTGATATGTAGCGAGTTGCACCGGATGCCTCCAATGAGCAAGGAGAACAACATCCGCAGCAGAAGGACAACTGGTAGACAAGCAAACGGTGGCGGGTGCAAGCAGCTGCGGAACCCTGTTTGTAATGTTATAACAGTCAGGGCAGACCGCTACCATATTCGCATGCCGGCTACCTTGCGGCTTAACAGCAATCATCCCTCATGCTTTGTGCCGGGTCTGCCTGATGGACTCAGAGGGAACGCGGTACACTCGTTGGATTCACTGACATCTTCGTTGGTCGGGATGTTGAGAGGTTCAGTCTGCGGATATCCAATCCAACATATTTAGATTGAGCTTTCTGCGAGGCAGCTTACCGCTTCTCTTCCACACTCGATTGCTGATCTGATCCGGTGTGCCCCTGCGAGCAGATCAGCAATTGACCATAGAGTATCAAGAGATGCAACATAGCTTAGTTTTAGTTGCCCGTTCGATATTTTCGGCAAACCCTTGAATAATCAACAAGGGATCATCCTGATAGGTTGCATGGCTTATTTTGGCTCCACAAGGCAAGTCCAGACAAGTAGATCCTGCCACTACCTTCTTCTCGGGCCCAAAGTATCGGTATCGACTAAGAAATACCATTATCCGTATGTTCAACATTGGAACTGCCGTCGAATGATAACCTGTCGTCCAAAGTTGAGCGAAAGAGCTAAGCGGCCCGGCCCGGC
>QQTW01000807.1_pt1 | contig 20606 bp, 18 predicted proteins | sample 1904831 | NCBI WGS metagenome assembly QQTW01 (sample SAMN09435610, study PRJNA476489) | Subsurface metagenome, whole genome shotgun sequencing project. | reverse complement strand
GCTCAAAAGTTTGGAGTTGGTTGGTATCAAGATCGCCAGTTAGCACAGTAAATTCTTCACCAAATTCGCTTGTCAATGAACCAATAAGGCTATCAATGTCTGACTTCAAATCTGGAAACATCGCTTCTAAAGTTTCAACACTTTGACTTGCCTCACTAAGGCTAGGATCGTCACTTAGAAACCAATTACCATTACCAATTACGACAGTGTTATCGGTAAATACCCAATTACCATTACCTATAACTACGTTGTTGCTGCCAAAGTCCCAATTGCCATTACCAATCGTAGAATTATCGCTGCCAAAACTCCAATTACCATTACCAAGCGTAGAGTTTTCGCTGCTAGAATCCCAGTACCAATTACCGTTACCAATAGTTGTGTTGTAACTTGCTTCTTCGCGCAGCCAGTTACCATTCCCGATAGTGGCGTTGTAGGTTGCTTCGTCGATATTCCAATTACCATTACCAATCGTAGCGTTGTTGCTACTCAAGTTCCAATTACCAGTACCAATAGTGGCATTGTTGCTTCCTTGGTCTTGGTTAGCAGTAAAAGAAAGTTCGCCACTAGCAAAAGGGTTTTCGCCCTCAGTAAAGGAAATTTCGCCATTAGTAAAAGGGTTTTCACTTGCAGGCAAGGGAATAGTAATATCGTCAATAGTAAAAGGACTTACCCCATTAGCAAAGGGATTGCTACTACCACCAGTGCTATAAGGATTACCGATACCATTACCTACGTAAAAATTAGTGCTAGATTCGTTATCTGCCATAAGTAATAGTTCTCCTATGAAAAAATTTTTCAAAAGTTGGAATTAAGCAGACAAGTGGACGTACACGCATCTAATACCACTTGTCGCTTAATCTGCACATTTATTTGTTAAAGACTTTTACTGCCTGCCGCTTGTATTGTTTAAATTTAGTAGCCGCAATGCCCAGACCTATTACAGCTACACCAATGACCGAAGAAGGCTCTGGTACAGGAGTACCCGATCCATTACCAGGCAGTCCTTGAGGGCTGTTACCACCCGCAAAAGCCGGGATATTGCTTCCCGAAAATTCTGCCGGATTTACGCCACCACCAAAGATAGTCCAAAAGCTTTCGTCGGTACCAAAAGGATTTGCTGGCGTACCGCTACTGGTACTACTACTTGTAAATCCACCGCCGCCTGCCGCCGTATTACCTGACGCACTAGCAGGATTTACGCCCCCGGCAAAAAGATTCCAGAAATTGTCACCAGCAAAGGGATTACCACCGTAGGGCGAACTTGCCGGATCGAAGTTAGCGCCACCACTAAAGGCTTCCCCACCGCCCGGCACGCCAATATTGCCGAAAATATCTTCTACTGTTAGCTTCTGACCACCAACGCCTTCGATATCCAACAACGGGCCAAAGGGTGACTGGCGTAATAGTCCATTTAAGTCTTGAGTGCTACTAGGTTGATCGGCCATTTAACTTGCTCCTATTGGGTTTGATCTGAAAATTTGTGTAGCTATTGCAAGCGGGACGCGCAAAAGATATAGCATCCTGCTTGCAAGCAAAAGCAGAGATAAATCAGGGTTTAAGCTTTTACTGCTTTGCGTTTTTGGCGCTGCTTTAATTTGCCCGCTAACGCACCACCACCAAGAACCGCTAAACCTAACATTGAGGAAGGTTCAGGTATGGGTTCGGATCTATTTACATCTAATACTTGAACGCGACCTTGGAAGAAATCGCCTACATAAAGCTTGTCATCTTTTAGGTCTGAACCTCCCGTCCAATTAAACTTACCTGGTTCGAGGTCTAGGGGATCGCCATAGGGAGAGGGTGCGCCCAACGCTAAAGGTGGTACGACATTTCCTTCTGCATCAAGCGCAGGTTCGCCAAATGCACTCAGAAAGCTACCATTTTCATCGAATACCTGGACGCGGCTATTGATAGAATCCGTCACGTAGATGTTACCTTCCCCGTCTACTTCAGCATCAATCGGCTGATTGAACTCTCCCTCTCCAGTGCCTTGTTGACCAAAAGTTTGAAGCGCATTGCCTTCTTGATCGATCACTTGAATGCGGTTGTTGAACTGGTCAGTCACAACTAAATTTCCCTCTGGCGTGATTCCTATGCCTGATGGCCCTTGAAATTGTCCAGGTGCAGTGCCGCTGCTGCCAATAGAATCAACTATTTCGCCATCTGAATTAAACTTCAAGATGCGATCGCCGCTATAATCACCCACGTATCCATAGCCATTATTATCAAATACAATACTCGTTGGCCCAGAGAAAACTCTGCCTTCAATTGGTGAGCTAAATTGACCTTCAGCGATGGAATTAATGTAATTACCTTCAGGATCGAATATGTTAATCCGGTTGTTGTTGACATCACCCGCATAGAAATTTCCAGTAGTTGGTTCAAATGCGATCGCTGATTGCCCGTCAAATTGCCCAGGACCGCTACCCGTACCGCCAAAGGCTTGAAGAAAATCACCCCCAGAACTAAACACCTGGATTTGATCGGTTACGTCATTAGCCACGAAGACGTTCCCTGTTTCTTCCTGTACCGCAATCCCTTGGGGAATGGCAATTGTACCTGGAGTAAACGGAGTTTCTCCGGCGGCGAAGTCTGCGGGTCTACCGATGCTGCTGTCGTAAGATAAAGTCACCGAAGCCGCATCTGCCTGGGTGGCGGCTATAAACATTAAGCCAGAACTTGCAAGCGTAGCAAAGGAGATTTTTAGCAATCCCATGATGTTCGACTCCCAATAGAATAGTGTATGATTTACGCGGACTAAACAAAGCGATCGCCCTAACGCCAGTAAGGTGCGATCGCGCTTTTTAATTAAGCTTTAAATTTTTGTAGTTGCTGCTTCAACTTGCCCTTAAACTTAGAGCCAAAACCCGCCGCGCCTAAAGCCATCACTCCTAATACAGAAGTAGGTTCGGGTACGGGTTCCGAGCCTCTATCTACCCGGACGACGCTGCCGTTGTCTGGGCCAACACCGCGCGTTGTCACGTAGATTTGGTTATCGGGACCAATAGTAAGACCATCAGCCGACTCTAAACCTTCACCCGCAGCGACAAGAGTTGTACGCGTACCATCAGGAGCAAGTTGAATTAAAGACCCCGGCAACTGTGTCAAGTCGCCTGTAAGCTGGGACTGATCGCTAAACTGTAGAACTAATAAGTTGCCATCTTTGTCAAAAGTTAGTTCGCTAATATTGTTAAATCCTTCAGCAAAAATTTCCGTTTCGCCATTGTCGCCAATACGGAAGATCCGAGATTTATCTTCAGGGTAAGGAAAACCTGTGTATTCGCCTACATACAATGCGCCATCAGGACCAATTGCACCACCTGTAGGTACAGATTGCACCCCTAATTTGCCATCTCTCTCTTCTAGTAGACCTGGTGGAAGGGAAACACCTGGTGGCAGCGCAGCTTCAACAACAGCTTGATCAAGAAAGTTTGCAGGAATTGGTGTTGCTTCGGCGTTGCCGCTACCGATATCAATAGTATAAACAGCGTTTCCACCACCATCGGTCACATAAGCCTTATGACCGCTAATAGCTAAATCGTAAGGATTGGTAACAATATCGCCGCCGTCAGGATTGTTAACAATTTCATATTCTGCAAAGTCGAAAATACTTGTTAGTTCACCAGTTTCCAAGTTGGCTTTGTATAATTGCGCTAACTGAGGCGTATTTAATACTTGATCTGGTGTCGATGGTGGGAAAGTAGCAAGTTGCGATTCTGGAATGGGGTATTGAGAACCAAGTTCTAGAGTTCCTGCATCGCGGTTGCCTGGATAACCAGCAAAGCCAGTCAGTAGATAAGCATTGCCGTAGGAATCAAACTCCAAAGCTGCAGGTCCAGCACCCTGGTTACCCGAAGGTTGTTCTGCCAAAGATTCAAAGTTTTGGAAGATGCGACTTTGTTGCCCGTCGGGTGCAACTTTGACAACCGAGCCTGTATTACCAGCACAAATTGGCTGAAAGAAGGTACTTGGCGATGGTTGGCAATTGCCATTCCCGCCAATACCTGGCTCGGCTACGTAGAGCGAACCATCGGGACCAAAACTTACCCCCCTGGCGTTGCTAACTCCAGAAACAATTGTGGTCAAAGATGCTGCTTGGGCGGCGGGTACTCCAGCAACGGTGGCAAGACAAACAGAAAAAATGGTGTAAGCAGATAACTTGAACTTCATATTTTTCAACGATTTACTGGTAGTAGATTGAAAATTTAATTGGCTAGGGAGTGGCTTGAGCATTTCTATACAGCTATATTTGCTAGTGGCGATTGAGCGATCGCTTTTTGTGCCATTTTTTAAATCCCAAAGCGCCAAAAGCTAGTACGCCGAGGATGGAAGTAGGTTCGGGTACGGGCTGGGCGTTGTCAAGCTTGAGGACTTGACTTGCGCCTGGGCGATCACTCTGATTGGTGATATAAACTTCACCATCGGGGCTAACTGCCAAACTAGAGGGCGACACTAACCCATCTCCACTTAGGAGCGTTGTCTGCGTCCCGTCGGGGGCAATTTGAATAACTGAGCCATCAAAATTCCCCTTCCAGGCTGACTCGTTGGCGTATTGCAAGGCATACAAGTTGCCTTGGGCATCAAATTCCAAATCCGTCAGTTGGGTAAATCCGTCAGCGTAGACGCTGGTTTTCCCGTCAGGATCGACTCGATAGATCCTGGCTCCACCTTCTGGAAAAGGAAAACCAGTAAACTGACTGACGTAGTAAGCACCATCAGAGCCTTTAGCTACCCCCGTGGGTGTAGCTTGGATGGCAAATTCCGTTGGTGCTTCGTCTGTAGATGGGACTTGAGTAGGGTCAAAAGGTACGGAATCAGAAGGTGGAAAGACTGGATTAGTTAAAACTTCTTGAGGGAAAGTAGCAATTGTTTGTAAGTTGCTCCCGTTTGTTCCTACACTCAATAAGGCATTTGCGCCCGCATCAACAGCGATCGCTTTGTCGCCGTCGAGAATAAAGGCTGTGGGATTGCTACCTATATCTGCCTGATCGGGATTGTTGGCTAGTTCGTAGTTAGCGAAATCGGCGACTTCCTGCCACGAATTAGTAGTAAAGTCGGCGACAACTAGCTTGCCTAAATCGGGACTATTTAAAGCTGTATCTCTCAAGGCTGGATCGGCAGCGTAGCCAATCAACACGTAGGGATTGCCCGCCGGATCGAACTTAATATCTTGAGCGCCAAAAGAGCTAGTCCCGTCAGCCAAAGCGATGGAGGGTAGGTTTGTTAAAACGCGCTCCGTCGTACCATTGGCAATTTTTGTGACTGCGCCGCTAGACCCGTAGCATAAATTACCACCCGTCGGGGAGGGGACGCACCCCCCCGTACCCCCCGATCCAGCTTCAGTCACGTAGAGCGTGCCATCCGACGCAAAGCTCAATCCTCTAGCATTATCTAAACCATCGGCAACGAGGGAAAATGATGCGGCTATTGCCGTTTGCGGTACTAAAGGGATGCACCCGGCAAAGAGGGCTAAAATAAATAGCTTCAGTCTCATAACGCTACTTCGCGCCCACCAAAGAGCGGGGAATATAACTCATTCCACGAGCAAAAGTTTCGGTATTACCAGCTTTTGCTTCTAGAGTGCGTTTAATATTCATACTCTCAGCGCCGTAATCTTCAATCTGGAGCTTGCCATGGGGCAGGGTTTCGTCTACTTTCCAAAAACTAATCCGGTGCTGAATAAATCCCGATGCGGCTGGATCGTTAAAAGCATAAGCACAAGGAATTAAAACTGCTGGGGTACGCTGGTAATAGTTGTATTCGGGGTAAAAATATTCCTGTTCGAGCAGGTAATATTTGCTCAAACTATTTAGGCGGAAGGTGACTTGTACTTTTTGTCCGTACTCGTCAGTAAACTCACCACCAGTAGGAGTAATATTGCCTTGGGGATGCAGTAAGTGCGCCCACTCATCTAGATTGCGGACATCTTTTAAATACTCCACACCCATTTCAATCGGCGCATCGATGTACATAGTATCTACATCAATGTAGTAACGCCCTTTAGCTGCTTGTTTAAGTCCGGCTTTGCGCTCCAAATTGCCCTTCAAAGAACGGCACTCGGAACTGTGGACGGTATGAATACCCTCCATAATCATCGGCGGGCGGCGAATGGGATCGACAAAGCTCAACCAATGAAAGTAAACGCCTTGCTCGTCCGTTCCTGGCTCGATGTAGTCGGGAGGAAATAGCAGGACGGGGTAAACTTGAAAATATTGGTTGTATTCAACTCCGCAATGCCACTCGATACCGTAAAAAAGCGGGTGTTGCAGCTTTTTGATGTGATAGTACAAATTATTTTGATACCCAGAAGCTGTACCCAGCCAAGTATCTGCGTCAATTTGTTCGATCATCCGGCTAAACAACGTCCACTCGTCTAAGTTTTGTAATTTGCAGAGATAGTCAAAAGCTGTCTCTGGAGAAGTAGCAATAAAAGCCGAAGTTGCAAATGTATTTTTTTCCACTGATTACTCCTCTAAACCTTTGTTTTTTAGATTTTTAGCTTTACTAATTCGCTCCTCTGCTAATAGCCGAGAAGCCTCGTAGGTAGTAATTTCTGCGCTTTGAGCGATCGCAAAAATCTCTAATAAAGTGTCGTAAATGTTGTTTAGTTGTTGAAAAGCTTTGGTTTCGTCATAACCAATCATTTCGTTGTAAACGTTAATTAGCCCGCCGCCATTGATGACATAATCCGGGCAGTACAAAATTCCCTTTGCTGTCAAGGCTTTACTGTGCAGTTGCTCGTTTTCTAGCTGGTTATTTGCTGCCCCGGCGACAATGGGCGCTTTAATTTGCGGAATGGTTTCGCTGTTTAAAATCCCGCCTAAAGCACAAGGCGCAAAAACATCAACATCCAAAGCGTAAATTTCATCGGGGGCGACAACTTTAGCTTTGTACTGACTGGCTACAAGTTCGGCTTTTTCGCTACTGACATCGGTAACATACAGTTCAACCCCATGCTCGTAAAGGTACGCGCAGAGATTTCCCCCTACATTTCCTAGTCCCTGGACGGCAACTTTTAATCCTTCTAGCCCTTGATTTTGAGCGCGAAAATTAACGGCGGCTTTGATGCCTAAAAGCACTCCTCTAGCTGTAATTGGAGCGGGACCTCCAGATTTTTCGGAAGTACCAACTACGTAGCTCGTTTGACGGCGAATTGTGCAGACATCTTGGGGCGTGATATTAACATCTTGTCCCGTAATAAAGCGCCCTTTAAGGCTTTCAATAAACCGTCCGTAGGCCTCAAATAATGCTTCCGACTTTTCTTCGGGGTTAGCAATAATTACCGCTTTACCGCCACCCACAGGAATATTGGCGCAAGCAGCTTTGTAGGTCATGCCGCGACTTAGACGCAAAACATCTTTGAGGGCGGCTTCCTCATCAACGTAAGGCAGCATTCGGGTTGCGCCCATCGCCGGGCCTAAGCCTGTATCGTGGATCGCAATGATTGCTTTAATATTGGGGTTTTGTCCGTGGCAAAAGAGAACTTGCTCGTGACCCATTTCTTCTACAGTTTCAAAAAGCTTCACGGTAGCTCTCCTTTTAAAAGCGGTGAGAATTATTAGACCAAGGGAAAGGAAATATGTTTAGGCGCATTGGTAGCTTTAACGCCTTGGGCTGCTAGTCCTTGATTGCGTCCTTTAGAAGGCGCGGGGCGGCTTGGATCGATCAGCACATCAATGACAAAAGGGCCGCGATGGGCGATCGCTTTTTCTAAAGCGGCAGTTAAATCGGATTCGGTGGTAACGCGCGCGCCATCAGCGCCCATCCCGCGAGCTATAGTGACAAAATCTGTTTCGGGAATTAACGCATCTGCTCCCGTCAGTCCCAACAGTTTCATGCCTTGGAAGCACATATTGTATCGAGCATCGTTTAGCACAATCCAAATTGCCGGAGCTTGGTATTTTACGGCGGTGCTAATTTCGTTATTCATCAGCATTGCGCCATCGCCGACAATTGCTACGGCTAAACGATTGCGGGCGATCGCTGCCCCCACAACTCCCGTTACCGCATGACCCATCGCGCCTACTCCCGTACTCACCCGGTAACGCCCTGCTTGATTGAATCGCAATAGGTTAGTTGACCAAGTAAAAGAGTTGCCCGATTCTGCCATAACGACCGCATCCGTGCCTTCAACGATGGTTTTTTGAATCGCTGCCATCAGCACTTCTGGGCGCACTAAGTTATCTGTACCCGGCGCGATGGTTTCAATTTCGGGATTTGGGAAGGATTTATTTGTTGACTCCTGGGGCATTTGTGCTAACAACTCTTGCACGAATACTTGAATGTCTGCCTGTACGGGCAAGGTCTCCGCGTGAGGATAAGCAACCCCTGGAACTTGAGGATCGATGTCTACGTGGATAAATCCACCTCTTGGAACCATGGCTTGACTCCAAAACGAAGTTGGTTCTCCTAAGCGCGTCCCTAGTACCAATATCCGCAAGGGTGCTTGTTCCTGCATATAGGTCATTACTGACGAATGCCCGCCTAAGCCTGTTACCCCGATAAATTGCGGGTGAGCTTCAGGAAAAATACCTTTAGCACGCGGCGAACACATCACGGCGGCTCCTGTTTTTTCGGCGAGAGTAAGAATCTCTCCGGCGGCATTTCTTGCGCCAAATCCTATCCAAATTGCAAAGTGTCCCTCGGTTAGCTTGCTGACGCATTTGGAAATTGTTTCTTTACTTGGGATAAAGCGATCGCATTTCAAATCTAGTCTCGGCAAATCTTGGTCAACTAAGCTTGTTTGGACGGCGGTAGGAATGCTTAAATGCGCTACAAAGCCCCCAGGTTGCGCCAATCCTAAAGCAAGTCTGCGGAAAATCTGCGGCAATTGTGCCGCGCACTCTACGATAGTTGCATAGTTAAATAACGCGCCAGAAGTAAATATGCCTTCGCTAGGTAAGGTATAAGCTGTAGTTTCTTGGATTGCCCACTTTCCGCGTTGGGGCGCGGAGGTGCAAGCAGATAAGAAAATTACCTTAGCTCCTTCCCCACGAGCGGCAAATAGCCCGGTAAGGGCATTAGTAATTCCTGGCCCTGCGGTAGTAAAAACTATAGTTGGGCGATTGGTAGCAAAGTAAGCTTCAACGGCTGCAAAAGCTGCACCTCCTTCATGCCGAAAGTTTGATACTTGCATGAGGCTGTTCGACAAAGAACCCCAAAGCGTTGCCATTGCTCCCCCGGCAACTCCAAAGGCGCAGCTTACTCCCAATTCTTCAAGCATGGCAACTACTGCCGCAGCAACGGTAAGAGAACTTGAAGGTGGTTCTTGAATGCTTACTTCTTCAGGTTGAATATACGCATAACTAGGATCGGATTGCAGTGATTCTCCAGAGCTATGTTGTTTAAATTCTTTGTAAGTTACAGTGTCGATTGGCGTTGCGCGAGTATAATTTTCAGTCATTGCTTTTAATTACTCATAAAATTTGCAGCCGAATTTAGGGCAAAAGCTAGTACCACGTACTAGAATCGAGAATAAGTAATGGGTCAAATACTCGGCTTGAACTTGAATCTGCTAAGTAGTTTTTTAGGGCAAAATAACTAACAAATATGCCAGTGATTTTGACCGAGAATTTTTACCGTAGATGCAGACCTAACGTGGTGCTTCAGGTAACAAATGTACGGGATGTCTACTGCTCGGTGCAATGAATATTTTATCGATCGCTATGTCAATTCTTTAGATTCTATTAACGCTGAAAACCTTGCGTTTGCTCAATTTTAAGATTTATTCCTTTTGATAGATACTTGGCAAAAACAATCAACTTTTGGAAATGAATTGTTTGTATTTTTTACTACCCAAATTTAAAATTAATTGCAGATATCAAATTTTGCGAGACCGTAAACGCCACCTCTCTATCTCACAGGCGAACGTATATTTAAACACTAAAAAAATCAATATAATTTGTATCTTTCGAGAGAAGTTATATCTGCATAAGAGAGTATAGATTACTGAGGAAATTGTTAAAAAATGTAAATTAGCTAGGTAATAGACTTATAAAAATAAAATACTGATTTGAAAAAAGCGCTCTAGTATAGGTGGGCTATCACTTTTGCATAGGGCTTTTTTGGCACGATTGGCGTGCCAAATTAAGGTATTTAAGAGATGCTAAAACTTCCTAAAGGCTACTACTCCCGCACTCTAGTAAATTGCACTTTTACTTTTCGAGTTTATCTGTAATTGCTTGACAAATTATTACGTTTTTGTTACTGAAAAGATAAAGCAAGCCAGATAAAAAATTAAGTTTTACATATGTTAGACACATCTTTTGCTAATTAAACGCATTTATTAAGTGAAGCTTTGTTAAGCTGCTTTAAGAGTCGGATAAATATTTAAATCAATCCGTGCTTGTAAACAATGAATTACAACGACACACATTGCCCGTTGCAGTAGTATAAAGGAGTGAACCGAACTGTGAGCAGCAACTATATTTCAGTTCAATCTAACTCAAGTAAATTTTTAACAATACCGGAACAAACTCAACTGCAACTTACAAAATCTCTTGTAAATTACGCGCCAGTTGCTAGTTTTTGTGTAGGTGCGGACACACAATTTCTTTATGTCAACGATGCAATTTGCAAGTTAACAGAGTATTCTCGTCAAGAATTGCTGTCAAAGACATTGGTAGACATAGAACCAGATTTGGCGATCGCAAATTGGTTTATGTATTGGCGCATCCTTCAGCAGCAAGGTAGTATAAATTTACGCTCTCAATATGAAACAAAAAGCGGGCGAATAATTCCTGTGGAAGTTGCTATTAACTATATAGAGGAAGGTCGGTTTTGTTGTGTATTTGCCAAAGAGGAGTTAGAGGCAGATTTAACCTCAAAGGTACAAGAATGCACGACAAAATTAATCAAAACAAATCAGTACTTGCGTCAAGAAGTTTCTCAACTAAACAAGCGCGAAACTCAACTAGCATCATCCCTCGCTTTACTGCAATCTACTTTAGAATCAACAGCGAACGGTATTGTTGCCCTGAGTTATACAGGGGAAATTCTTAGCTACAATCAAAAATTTATTGATATGTGGCAAATTCCTCCAGGGGTGATTATTTCAAAAAAATGCTCCCGCAGCCAAAAGTTTTTTGAAAACCAAGTTAAAGATCCCGCCGCATTCCGTCAAGCTGTCTGGGAAGCACCAATTCAATCTGAAGCGGAGACTTACGACATTCTAGAATTGATTGATGGGAGAACTTTTGCCCACCACTCTAAGGTGCAGATATTAGAAGGAAAAATTATCGGTAGAGTATGGAGTATATGGGATATTAGCGAATTTAAGCTGACAAAAGAGGCATTAAACCACAATGAAAATGGTTTCAAGAACTTAGCTGAAAAGACCGAAGCAATTATTTTTATAATTAGAGACTCGCGCCTGTGCTATGTCAATTCGGCAATGGAAGCGATCGCAGGTTATCCAAAAGAGGAACTACTAAGCGAGAAATTCAACCTATCCCAGTTAATTGGGCAACAAATACTCACCCAGCAAAGCGCTGATTCGCCGCAATACCAAGAAATACAACTGGTAAATAAAAATGGCGACTTGCGCTGGTTAGCTTGCTCCCTTAGCATACTTGAATTTGGCGGCGAACTAGCCAAATTTATCACCGCCATTGATATTACCCGACATAAAAATGCCGAAGCAGAAGTAAGGCAAGCACTAAAGCAAGCAAAACAACTAAGCGAACTAAAGGAGCGTTTTGTCTCTATGCTGTGCCATCAGTTTCGCACACCCCTCAATATTGTTTCCTTCTCCACAGACTTACTCAAACGTCACATCCACCAGTCAAATAAGGATAAGCAACTACCGTATTTGGCACACATTCAGGTAGCTGTAGAACAAATAGCGCAGCTACTAGACGAAATAATGATTTTTGGTAAGCTAGAAGCAGCCAAGTTAGTTTTTGAACCTAAACCAATAGATTTAGACCAATTTTGCCGCGATTTGGTTTTACAAATGCAGCTATCTTCTGGCAATCAAGCCCAAATTGTCTTTGTCAACAATTGCGATCGCCAAGTTTACTTGGACGAGAAATTGTTAGAGCCAATTTTAAATAACTTGCTCTCAAACGCGATCAAATATTCGCCAACTAACAGCACCGTCAAAGTTGAGGTGACGTGTATTGATGCAGAGATAAGTTTTCAAATTACCGATTGCGGTCTTGGCATACCAAACAGCGATCGCCAAAAACTGTTTGAGCCATTTTATCGCTGTAGCAATGTAGGAGACTTGCCAGGGACAGGACTTGGGCTAGCAATGGTAAAGATGCTTGTAGAAGTGCATGGCGGGCGTATCTCTGTAGTTAGCGAAGTAGGCAAAGGTAGTACATTTACCGTCGTCCTACCCTCAGGAAAAAAATACACTAAATAACCTAAGTAATTAAACATGACTCAACAATCGCCAGCAAAAATATTAATAATTGAAGATGATGCGCGTACCCGCAACCTCTTTATGGACTGCTTAGACTCGGAAGGTTTTTGCGCTATAGGTGCAGAAAACGGTTTAGAAGGGGTGACTAAAGTACAAAAGCACTTACCCGATCTAGTAATTTGCGACGTGACCATGCCTAAATTAGACGGTTATGGAGTGCTGGCAAACCTCCGTCAAAACCCCCTTACAGCCATTACTTCATTTATTTTCTTGACAGCAAGTACAAGCAAAGCCGAACTGCGTAAAGGGATGGAATTAGGCGCAGATGATTATTTGACCAAACCAACTACCGTCGAAGAATTATTAAAAGCGATCGCTACTCGATTGGAAAAGCGGGCAAGTCTGCGTTCTTGGTACAACAATAAAGCCGTGCAACCCGTAGCCGAACAGCAAAAGGAGGAAAACGCTAATCAGTCAATTTTTCCACCTGCACCCGAACTGCAAGAAGTATTCAAATTTATCGAAGCAAACTACCATCAACCGATTACTCTATGCGATGTTGCTCAAGCCGTTGGGTATTCACCCGCCTACTTAACTAACCGCGTAGGTAGCCAGACGGGACATACCGTAAATCGGTGGATTGTTGAACGGCGCATGGTAGCCGCGCGTTCTTTACTGCAAAATACTGATCAATCGGTAGAACAAGTTGCTAACGCTTTAGGTTATCAAAATACCTGTCATTTTTCCCGTCAATTTCGCCAGCATCACGGCGCACCGCCTCAAGCATGGCGCAAAGTGCAGCAAAATCGTTCTGTACCAGCAATGAGCTTTGCCTAAGTATGAATTGTTTTGGTAGCGGTTAATAAACCGCTACCTATGCTCTAGCCGATTTCTACGGAATCTGTATTTACTTCTGTTGCGCCATTCACTCTTTGAGCCACAGAAACCATTTTATTGAGAACTTGTTGATTGGGTGCTTTACCCTTCAAAACAACAACGCTACCAGTTTGAGCAACGTAGATCGTCTCAATATCATCTAAATCTGGCTCCTCATCAAACTCCAAAGCTACACGCTTGGCAAGTCCGCTTTGGTCGTATTCACCGCTAAGTCCCATCCGTTCGGCAGGAACAGACTCCGTAGGTGCTTGCGCTTGGGGAGCAGCTTGTGGTTGTGGGGAGTAGGATGGAGCATTTTGAGGTTTTTCCATCCCAAACAGACGTTTTAACCAACCCATAGTTATTTCTCGTTTATATAGACTAACCTTAAGTAAGCATAAGTTATCCACTCTCTACATCCATCTAAAAAAAGAAAAGCTTTGTTTTTCCCTGACCTTTGTAGCGCAATCGAGCTAGAATAAAGTGCTAAAACGGTGCTGCTTGAACTGAAGTTAATCGCTTTGCTGGCGGTACGCGATCGCATAAAAATCAAGCCTTAATAGCCGTGAAACATACATTATCAGTTCTAGTAGAAGATGAAGCTGGGGTTCTATCCCGAATTGCTGGTTTATTTGCCCGTCGCGGCTTCAACATTGAAAGCCTAGCTGTAGGAACTGCCGAACAAGGGGGCATTTCTCGAATTACTATGGTTGTACCTGGAGACGAGCAAATCATCGAGCAGTTGACCAAGCAGTTGTATAAGCTCGTAAACGTGCTGAAAGTCCAAGATATTACCGAGATTCCCTGCGTAGAGCGAGAATTGATGCTGTTAAAGGTAAACGCAAGTAGCGCCAACCGCTCGGAAATTGTGGGATTAGCGCAAATATTTCGAGCGCGAGTAGTGGATGTAGCAGAAGACTCGCTAACTTTGGAAGTAGTAGGCGATCCCGGAAAGATGGTAGCGATCGTGCAGGTATTAGAAAAGTTTGGGCTAAGAGAAATTGCCCGTACGGGCAAAATTGCCCTTACCCGCGAATCGGGAGTAAATACAGAGTTACTCAAATCTTTGCAAGCCAAAGTTTAAAGGTTGTACTGGGGGATATTTACGATTCTCTCCAACCCCCCAGCAATAAAACCCAAGGCGATCCCCATAGAGCAAGCAGCCTCCGCAGACTTAAGTTGGCGTGCCAAATCTAAGATTGCTAGATAACCCTAACGGAACCTTTATTGTCCCACGTACAGCAAGACCGATCCGCCTAAACCGAGCAATATCATAACGGCTAACAGAATTAACTTTTGCCAATAAACAATAGCTTTGAGCTTTGCTTCTACTTGGGCGCGATCACATTGTTGACTTTTTAACAAAAATTGATAATCGCGATCGCTTAAGCTTTTATCCTCTGCCCAAGCTTGAGCTTGATTCAAAGCTTGTCCGCGTAATAGTTTCGCCGGATCGCGGCTTGCCAACAACCATTCTTGTAAAGCTCGATCGTAAGGACGCAATGCCGTTAATTGTTTCTCTACCCAAGCTAAGGAAAAAACTTCTTCATAAATGCGATTTTTTACTTGTAATCGTCCATCCACCTCGATCGCCAAACCTGACAACAACAGTTCTATTTGTTCTCTAGAACCATCTGCTACCACTTCCGAGCCTTGTAATATTTGCTGATATTTTAGCAACGCGCCCGTCTGAGCGTCGTTTCGCAGCAAGCGATCGCGCACGGTTTGTAAATGCTCTGGTTCATCTTTGGCTTCCCAGTTTTCAATAATATGCGATCGTACTAATTTTTCCAAAAGGAAAGGAGAAAATTGATAATAGAACCCAATCAAATGATAGTTAATAATTGGTAAATGGGTATCTAACTTATAACGCTCCTCCCCTTCTTTCCCGTTGCTTGCTTGGGGATCTTTGCCGCTAGATCGTTGTTGGATGACAAGCTGACAGAGCTTTTGAGTCAAAAACGGCTGCCCGTTTGTCCAAGCTAAAATCTCCTTAAGCACCGCGAGAGGATTATCTACTTTTCCTACTAATCCGGCACTCAAAGGAGCAATCTCTGCAAGTTTAAAACCCGATAAATTGATAGATTTACCAATGTTGAAGGGAGTACGCTGAAAGTCGCCAATTAAATCTGTAGGCATTGCCACCCCAAATAGCGCCCAAGTCAGACGATTATAAGCTGGATTTTCTGCCCGCTCGTTATAGCAATACCGAATCAAGGCAAAAAAGTCTTCCGTGGGAAAATTAAGCCCCAAAATACTATCTATTTCATCAACAAAAATAAAAATTTGTTCTGGAACTTGAACCAATAAAATATCTTCGATAAAGTAACTCAAGCGTTGGAGCGGCGATAAATCTTCTTTTTCTTGCCACCAAGCTTTTAAATTCACTTTGCCATACAAATTAAAACCCCGTAACAAGTCCACTACAATGCCTTTATACCATTGAGCCGGAGTAATATTGTCGCTACCAATACGCGTCATATCAATCGAAGCACAGTTACAGCCTACTTGTTCCAGTCGATACCGAGTCCGAGTCCGCAAACTAGATTTACCCATTTGCCGAGAACTAAATACATAACAAAACTCGCCCTTGAGTAAAGCATGATAAAGCTCGTAGTCCGCTTGACGCTCTACGTAAGTAGGAGCATCCATTTTTAAACTACCGCCGACTTGATACTCGTACTTATTCATTGCTTCAAGTCAACTGTTCGCGGAAGTACAATCTATACAACTGACAGCTTGGCGAGGCTTGATTTTCTTGTAATTTGACTAAACCCATACTTTCTAATTTATAAGCTGCGATCGCTTCTAAGGGCAATGGTTCGACGGCTCTAACTACCTGTTTGTAAGCGTTAGCAAGTTCGGGATACTCTTGGAGACTAGCCAAATGATGGCGCAGGTGGTCGCTATAAATACCTGCTACGGTGGCAGCCGTTTGTAATAGTTGGCTTAGAGATACTTCTTTTCGTGCCAAATGATAAAGGGCAATTCTAACTAAGTGTGGATGTCCGCCAATGGTTGCTAAAAGAGTAGCTAATTGCTCGTCAGCGAGCCAATCTAAGCGGTGGCGGGCGGCTAAATCAATCACCTGTTCTAGACTAAATTCCGGCAATTTGATCGGCAAACCAACATTAAAGGGAGACTGATTAATCGCCAAGGGAATATAAGCTTCCGTCGCATGAGCGATCACCAGCCGGAGTTTTTGCCACTTTTCTATTTCCGCCGCATCTTCATACCAGGAGCGTAGTAAGGGGAGAAAGTCGTTAGAAATTTCGGGATATTCAAAAATTCGATTTACTTCATCCAAAGCTAAGACAATCGGGGAGTCAATTTCTGTGAGCAAATACTCCTGAAAATACAAAGTACAGCTAACTTTGCTCCCAATATCCTCATCCCAATAGTTATCTAGTTTTGGTTCGAGGGCTAGCTGCCGACTGACATTAGCGGCCAACCACCGCAGAAATTTGTCTAAGGATGCAAAAATACCGCTATCAGCTTGCTGCAAACTCAATAGTACCGTGCGCGAACCTGTTTGTTTGGCATGAGCCAAAATTCTGTGCATGAGGGAAGTTTTACCCATTTGCCTTGGAGCTTTGATCCGAATTAAACTGCCAGGTTTGCTAACTTGGGCGTAGGCGCGTTCTTCGATGGGAGGACGTTCGATATAAAACGGGGAATTAATTGGCACTATCCCGCTTGGAACTTCTAAAAAATCTTCCCTAGCTAGGCGGGTATGGGATCTATTATGCGATCGCCAATGCCGTTCTAAAGCGGCTTGAAAGTTAGTTTTGCTAACAGTTTCCCCTAATACTTGACTGAGGAGTTTCCAAACTTTCGGGCCAACATCGCGGGTAATATAGCTTGTGGAATAGCCGGAACTAAAAGCAATCTGCTCGTAGGTTTGACTTTGAAACGAGCCAATTAAAATTGCCGTCTCCACATCTGTTAGATATCTGCCACAAGAGACGAACACCGATTGATTGACTGCTTCCAGCGCTTGCTCAAACTTCATTTTGTGCCATGTTTCTTGCCCTCGATCGGATTTTACCTGAGATTTTCAGAAGTTAGGGAATAGCACCAATTTACTTTACAAGTTAGACCTCAAAAAGAATTTTGGTAGAGACGTTGCAACGCAACGTCTCTACATTAACTTTGAAATCACGCACAGATCGTTTGCACCCCTAAATTCAGTAACACCAAAATTAGGTACTAAGTCCAGAGTTTTTCTGTAACGACAATTACAAAATACGCTCTTACCTTAGAAATTGTTGGGGCTTATATCTAAGAGGATGTCTAAAAAGGTATTGTCTGTAATCTTATGTCTAGTGATATCCCCCTTAAAAAGGGGAACTAAGAGATATTTTCCCCCTTTTTAAGGGGGGTTAGGGGGGATCTAAATAAGAGCGCTGCTCATCAAGAAACTTCTCAAGCATCCTCTAAGCAACCATCAACCAAACAAAGCAAGTATCCATTTTTAAATCTTATGAACAAGCAAATTTTTGATCGCTCGGCGATCGCTCCAAATTGTGAACCGCTATCTACATTAATGCTACTTCCTAAAAATTCTTTAAGTCAAGTCAAGCTAGTGGCTGTATGGCAATTAGACGAACATTCACAGCTTTATTGCCAATGGGTACAAGCAACCGATAAATAATTAATGCAAAAAAGCACCATCAAAATCTATGCACTTCCAAAAAAGTTTCGGCGCTCTATTTTTAACTAGCCTGCTACTAACAGGCTCAATTGCTTCTTTAAAAGAAGTTAGCGCTCAACTTCCCCAAGCACCAAAAATCAACGAAGTTACCACAAATACTTTTGTCCAAGACGAATTATATTTTGGCAGGAATAAACCTACTGGACAAGTTTCTGAGCGTGATTTTCAGCTATTTTTGCAAAACGAAGTAACGCCCCGCTTTCCTGATGGACTTACCGTACTAGATGCTGATGGGCAGTTTCTTGGTAGTAGCGGAATCATCAAAGAAAAAACAAAGTTGCTAATTTTGATTCACTCCAATAGCCAAGCAGATCGACAAGAAATCCAAGAAATCATTGAGGAGTATAAAAATAAGTTTCAACAAGAATCTGTGCTGCGCGTTACCAGTACACCCGAACAAGTCCGTTTTTAAACAATGTTTAGGCAGGAACTCAAAAGATCCAGCTTTACTAAAAATGGTAGAGAAAAATGCAAAACCAAACTAACACTATTCAAAATCAACAAGCAGATCGGTATACTTTTTTAGATACTCAATTTAGCGGTATCAAAATAGTTTTTTTGCCGCAAACACTCAGGGGTAATCGAAAAATTCCCCAGCTAGAATATCAAGGCTTGGAAGGTCAGTTTACTTTTCGAGGTGATGAAATCAAGCAACAACAAAGCAGTCTTGGTTTGTTAGTTTCCATAACTTTAAAAAAACATCGAACTAGCGCAGGATTAGACTTTGCCCTAGTGCTACCATCAGTCAACTTAGCAAGCCAAAAACGCCAAGATTTTGAAACCGTAGCGATCGCCACAACTAAAAGCCAAAAAATAGTTGAAAACCGCACGGAAACTGAATTTACTTACAAGATTTTGACGCTAAAAGGCTGTGCAGAAAAGCTCTCCGTAGTTGCCTCTAGCTCCAGACCCTCATCAAATTGGCTCAAAGTTCCTACCCCATGGCAAGAAAACGGTTTCGACTTGATGGATTTTCCTAGGTTCTAAGGCTGCTGTGTATTTATTCCCCATTCACCTAAAATTGAGGTTTTTTTCAATGATTCACCACATTTCAATTTCGGCTCACAACCCCCAACACGTCGCTCAAGTTTTAGCTCAACTGTGCCAAGGACAATCAGCACCATTTCCCTATCATGAAGGCTGCTACCTTGTTCTTGCTCTCGATTCTCACGGAACCATGATTGAGGTAATGCCTCAAGGTATTGAACTAACGCCAAATTCCAACGACTTCGTTTCTGGTGTTCAATGGGTGCGAAATGCGGAACACTCCCAGCAAAAAAACTACAATGCCTTCCATGCAGCAATCTCCGTGCCGACTCCTGAAGCCACAATTTACGAGATTGCCGCCCGCGAAGGCTGGCACTACGCGCTGTGCAATCGCTTGGGGTATTTCAGCATTATTGAGGTTTGGGTAGAAAATCAACAGTTGATTGAGTTCCTACCGCCAAATTTATTAGAGCAAAATCTAGCTTTTATGCAGCCTCAAAATCTTCAACAGTTTTTGACTCTCTCTCAATCGTGAGTTTGGAGAGGAACTTTTAAAACTACAGCGTCAGTCTTAGAATGCAGGCGCAAAAACTCAAATAAGGGAGTAAACTCGTGGAAAATATACAATATCAAGACATTCTGCGGTTCTGGTTTCCCGATTTACCAAAGAGCGATCGCGCAGCAATGGTACGTCAGTGGCAATGGTGGTTTCGTGGAGGTGGAAACGCAGACATCAACAAGCAATTTGCCCCGATATTAGAACTAGCTACTAGCGGCGGACTTGATGCCTGGTCTTTGCTGCCACCGTCACGACTGGCGCTGATTATTATCCTCGACCAGTTTTCGCGATCGCTTTATCAAGGAACTCCTCAAGCCTTTACTCAAGATGCGAAAGCTTGTGCGTTAACCCTTGAAGGCATTGATATCGGTCATTACGAGATGCTCAAATCCCCTTGGGAAAAAACCTTTTTCCTTCTACCCTTGGGGCATTCCGAGCGAATCGAAAACTTAGACTTGGCGGTCAAACTTACAGGCGATCTCGCGCTGGAGTCTTCACTGGAGGAGCGCGAGTTACTAGAGTTTTCCGCCGCGCAAGCACGCAGACATCGAGAAGTCATCCGCAGGTTCGGTCGTCATCCTCATCGCAATGAGATTCTAGGACGCAAATCTACCCTTAAAGAACTTGAATATCTAAGCGGTCAGCCTGTACATACGCATCCCATACCGCCCCATCTAGCGCGCCTGTTGTCCGATTCTTGATTTATGCCACTGGGAATTTTGTTGCAGAACTTTAATAAACGCTGACATTCCCTAAGTTCCTAGATTAAGGTATGATTGCGATCGCATTTAATAATACAAATGTACTAATAAGATGCGACTTCTACCTTTATTGATATTTATATGTCCGAGCAACCCCGTACCCGTCAAGAACTGTACGATCGCATCCGCCAAACTTCCAAGCAAGAGTTTATCCTTGAAGAAATGATCCGTTTGGGATTTTGGGCAACTACAGAGCAGATAGCGGCAGATCCAACTAATGAACTTAAACGGCTAGGGGAAATTACCCAAGAACTGCAACAGTTACGCCAAGAAAATGCTCGCCTTAGCAATGAAAAGAAGTTGCGTCAAGAGTTACTAAAACAACGCCTAGCCGAGTCGCGG
>QQTW01000806.1_pt1 | contig 20614 bp, 20 predicted proteins | sample 1904831 | NCBI WGS metagenome assembly QQTW01 (sample SAMN09435610, study PRJNA476489) | Subsurface metagenome, whole genome shotgun sequencing project. | reverse complement strand
TATTGAATCCCTATGTCCATTAACTCACACACTCATGCTGAACAAAGCTTAGCTTTCACGGCGTCGCAACTCACTTCGTCCACTCCACATCACTCAAAAATCTTGAGGAGCGACTGGCGGAGTTGACGTTCAAAGACTACATGACTCTCAACGAACGCTACAAGATCATCAACTCGACCATCGAAGAATTCGTGACCGGCCTGCCTGATGGCCAACCCATGCAGTACACCGGAGCTGTCCGCGAGGCCGTTGACAGATGCTTCCATCCGCGCCACGTACACATTACCGACATCATCGCCGCCCTGCAGAGGGAAGAGGGCGGCGCCGAAGAGCGCACTTGGGCGCAGGGCGTCCTGAAGAGCCTGAAGCAGCGGTCGCCAACCTCCCTGTGGGTGACATTGCGGCTGATGCGCAACGCGCGCGCGTGGAACATTGCCGAGGCCTTCTGGCACGAGTACAACATCGCGTCGCACTTCATGGAGCACCCGGATTTCACAGAGGGCGTCACGGCAAGGCTCCTGGAAAAGCGTACGCCGAGATGGCGGCCGGACGCGTTAGCGAAGCTGAGCGATCCCGACATCCATAAGTTCTTCGCCACGCCTCACGTACTCCAATTGCTGGACACCGGCAAGGACAGTGGTTACACGGAATACCCGCACGCGTGGATCGCATTGCCTCGGGAGGAGGACGTAGAGGCTCTGGTGCGTCAGGGCATCACATATGAGGACGTGATGCAGCGCTTTGAGAAAGAGCGCGAGGGCAAAATCGGTGTTCCCGAAAAGGTTGCGGACATACTGGCTCGTAAGACGAGGCTGAAAGATGACGGCTTTCTTGCCTGGATCGATGATGAAGCGTAAAGGACCCCGAGGCATCACTATGTCAGAGTAAGATTGTATGGTGTCACCAATGTAGTGTAAAATAAGTCAAGAGATTAATGCAATGGTTTGCCAGATTTATGGACTTCATTCTACATTTCGCGCTTCACCTTGCGCTGGAGGTCCGATAGACGTAGGGATTTACTTTCTGAGTTCAGATGCTATCCATAGGTATGCCCTTAGAGCAAGGGTTGAGCATATTCCTGTACTGGTGAGAAAAGAAGAGTTAGAACAACGAAAGTAACTATCGTGCTTTCGCTTGTATCGTACAATTACAAGCTTGTTAGACGGGTGAAGCTAAAAGGCTCCAATCCATTAATTCTTCTATCCAAATGTTATCCTTGATATGTACAAGTAGGGTGCCTTTCAAGGTCAACATCTCAGAGATGCATAGCTCGTCACTACGAATAGAGGGTAACAAGAAAACGATGCTGCATTAAATCCTCGCTCTTGATAACATGAGTAAATCATCCAAGACATCTCCAATGCACATAAAATCCCAAAAAGCACTTCGCTGCACCGTAGAGCAGGAGCCTCGCATGCATCACCCGCGCTTCCGGTAAAAGACAAAATCATAGCCACCAAAGCCCGACAGCCACGGCCATCCCTCCAACAGCTAGTCCCTCCATCGCTCCAGTCCGCCGTGGGGGCGCCGCAGCCGCTGTTGCGGTCTCTCCCACTCCCTCGGCGATGAGATCGCCAATGGCAGCAGTACTTGTCTCCGCGTCGCCGCTCGTGCTGGTTCGACCGCGAGTCGTCGTCGCGGAGACGGAGGCGGGCCCCAAAGTGCGGGTGCTGGACCCGACAATGGCCACCGTCCCGTCCTCGGCGAGGGACACGCGCGTGCCGTCGATTGTCACGACACCACCGGGGGTAAGCGTGGTGCCGGGAGCGACGACGAACAAAGTCGAGCCATCTGCGTCGACGGAGGCCGTGAACGTTTCGGATCCGACCGTCAGGGCAGGCGCAGGCGTGATGCTAGCCCCGTTTACGACGGCGTCAGGAATGGCGACAGTGGTACCATCGACAACGAGAGACGAGCCACCTGGCGGCAGAGAGACGGGGACGCCGTCGATCGTGACAACTTGGCCAGGTAGAACCGTGGAGCCGTCAACGACGAAAGCCCCACCAGATGGGGCTGCAGAGATGGCGACGGGATTAGCACCGATTGTAACGGTTCCGGTGACGCCTTGCTCCTGATCGTTCTCGCCCGGAGCGTCATTCGTGGAGGGGTTATCGGACGGATTGCCCGAAGAAGGGGTACCGTCTGACGACGGGTTGTCAACGGAAGGCGCGTTGTTGCCAGAATCGGGGTTGCTACCCGGATTGTTGCTTCCTGGGTTGTTGCTACCTGGGTTATTGCTGCCGGGTTGATTGCTGCCAGGATTGTTGCTGCCAGGGTTATTGCTGCCCGGATTATTGCTGCCTGGATTATTACTACCGGGGTTATTGCTTCCTGGGTTGTTGCTGCCAGGATTGTTGCTGCCAGGATTGTTGCTGCCAGGGTTATTGCTGCCAGGGTTATTGCTGCCAGGGTTATTGCTGCCAGGGTTATTGCTGCCGGGATTGTTGCTACCCGGATTGTTGTTGCCGGGGTTGTTGCCGCCAGGGTTATTGCTACCAGGGTTATTGTTGCCAGGAGGGTTGTTGCTTCCCGGGGGATTGTTGTTGCCAGGAGGGTTGTTGTTGCCAGGAGGGTTGTTGTTGCCAGGAGGGTTGTTGTTGCCAGGAGGGCTGTTGTTGCCAGGAGGGTTGTTGTTGCCAGGAGGGTTGTTGTTGCCGGGAGGGTTGTTGTTGCCGGGAGGGTTGTTATTGCCGGGAGGGTTGTTATTGCCGGGAGGGTTGTTATTGCCGGGAGGGTTATTGCTTCCGGGAGGGTTGTTCGAAGGCGGGTTGTTCTGGCCACCTCCAACAGGGTTCCTTCCAGGCGGTTGGCCACCACCCGAGGGAGGATTGTTAGGAGATGGATTGTTGGGAGGGTTATTTGGTTGCTGAACTCCACCCCCGGTGCCGGGTCGGGGGGGTTGGTTCACGGGAACACGGGGCACCCTGGTAATGACCGGCCTGTCGACAGCGTTGGTAAGAAAGGCGACGGTAGTTTTCTGCTCGGCCGTGGAGCTGAAGGTGGACGACAGGAAGAAAGGGACGATAGTCTTGGTACAACTGGCCAGGTCGGTCCCAGAAAAGACTTCGGATACGGTGGAGAGTCCACCGAGGTATGAGACAAGCTCCGGAGGAACAGTCACGGCAGACGTGACCGAGGGAGGGAGCGGGTATATCAAACTCAGGACTTCGGTAGGCTCCGGCAACTCAATGTCAGTAGTTTCGGCAAGACACTGCCCGGTCGAATCCGCTTCGTCGTCCTCATCTTCTCCTGCCTCGAGATCGGTGGGAACAGGCGCGGGCCCCATGTCCATCGTGTCGATCCGATCGAAGGCGCCTCGGAATCTGGTAAAGAAGGCGTAAACTGTCGGATAGGTGAGAGTCGTGCCAAGGGTCTCCCATGTTGGCTGCTCGGTCGAGATGACGGAGAGGTTGCCAATGGAGGCCGTCTCGTTGGCGGGCGTGAGACGGGTTGAGGTGCTCGTGATGGCAGAACCATCGTCGAAGCTGGTGATGTAGGGGATCAAAGTGGCGGTGACAATGACCCTGATCTCCAATGGCTCCGGATAGGTGAGGATGCTGGCCGGTCCGACCTGCAGCGTACATCCCGTACAGGCGGCCTCACTTGTTGTCGGAGGCACTGTAGTGCTGGAATTTGTGAATCGAGCTATGACGCGTTAGGCATTTGCATGAAATGTTCACGTGAGAGGTGATGAAACGGGTGTAGAAAAAGATAGAGAATGGGTATAGAAGACGAAACGAACCTGTTGGCATAGTCATTGTCTGAGCCGAGGCCAATGGGAACCACGCCAAACCCGCGAGCGCGAGCGCGAAAGGAGAAGCCATGGTGAGGAATGCGATGAGATTGGAAATTCAAAGGACGTAGGTCGCAGCCGACAGGCGACCGACTTTATTATGGGTGAAAGCCAAACCAGACGGCCGAGTCGAGGTCTGCAAAATTGCGGGAAGCTATGGAAATGAGCTGATAGAAAGACTTTGATGGCAATCTCAGTGGCTTTTTGCTCGTGGAAGTCTTTCCTTGCGCTTGTTTTCCTCACTGCTCAAGCGAGTGTGATCACTGCGTACGGATGGCAGATTGGGACAGGAGACAGGCAACAAAGAATGGACAGCGGAGGAAGACGAGAAAGAGAGGAATAGCAAAAGCCTACAGCGCGCCAGAGGAGATGACGGCGACTCGGGCAGATGATGTGGCAGCGAAAACGAAAGGCCTGAGGAGACTTGATATTGTTGCGTTACGGCAGTCCGCCGCCGTCACCGTCTCGGGCGATAGTCGGTGACTCGCCATGACTGGTTGCCCAGCGGGACTGGGAAGTGGGAAAGCGGAGGCTGAGAGTCCAGGCACCGGACAGAACAACGACAAGCTTCGTTGGCGGCCTGGGCAGTTCAGCCCCAGAGAGAGAAAATCCCGCCCCTCCTCCTTTTTGTCGGTAAATGTCATCGACTCTGCGTGTGCCACCGAGGCGGATCGGACGACACATGCTTGCCCAGGTGGGCAGACTATCGACCCGCTAACGGCTTGAGGTCTAGATGCCGCAACGCTTACCCTCCAAGCCGGGCAAGGCTGATTTCTCTTGACGGACAGTCGAATGCCATGTCGGTTGCCCGGCTGCTGGGCCGAGTGAGGGCGTTCCTGTAGCGGCGGCTGAGAGCCAGAGCCACAGTGGAAAAGACGGTCGGAAAGCTTGTGGAGCAATCGAGGGGTGAGGTGCGAATAAGATTTCGGGACTTCAAGGATGTACAGCCGCTAGCTCCCAGAGAGGTCTGGCGCAGAAACATCCATCGGCCAATTGGCGCCGGCCAGATGCTGCGATGCGGGGATCTGAGAATCTCGGCCTATTTGTGGACACGCGCCAGACCCGATGCGGGCTAGCCCTGCATCTCAGCCCTACTGGCGGGAAACCGACTGCTCGGCTTCTCTCAGCTCCGCATCTGCACCACCTCTGCCTTTGCAGCGATATTCTGCCGCACCACCAGCACTACTGCATCTCCTCGTTCTCTCACTCCAATCGTGCAGCCACTGATACGGTATCCTCCGTACACCGTACTCCGTACATACTCGACATGTACCTGGGCGCAGAACAGAAAAGAGCTAGGACGAGAGGAAGCTACTCAACAGAGCCGAAAACAAAACATGGGCCAGGCAAGCCAATGGGCGCCAGACTCTGCCCTGGCCTCGTTGGTATTGGAAAGCACTCCGGCATGTGGTGATTCGTGCATGACATGGAGCCACACCACTTTGTGCCGTGGCCGATGGCACCTCCACCCTCATCTTCGAGACTCCGACTTTCTCGCCCTCCTCTTATGGATCTTTGAGCATTTGCGCCATCTCAGATTGCTGGTATCGTCGAAGTACAGCTCTGTTGGCATCTTGTATGTATTGAGCATGTAATTCACGATCGCAGATCGCCCTGGCAACCTGCAACCTGTTAACCGGTTGAACAGGAGCTTGTTGCGCTGTCAATCTTTCCAAGTCTGATGATAACGATCTAATTACATCTCGCCTTCACTGGTTGGGCTGAGTCTTTAGTCGGCGTTCTCCCCTTGTTTCATTCTACGCGACAATCTGCCTATTACCTTCATTCATTCGCTTTCTCCAGACACATCGACTGCCCTGGCAGCGCAGTCAGCACCGCCGCAATGCCGCTCACACGACGCCAAACCGTTACTCCCGCTCCATATGTCGTCCCTCCCACCCAGCAGTTTGACGGCAACGACGGGTCCTGGTCCACCTTCTCCATCCACGTCGGCACTCCCGGCCAGGACTTTCGCGTCCTCGTCTCGACAGCCTCCTCCGAGACCTGGCTCCCCGTCCCCGAAGGCTGTCTGGCCGAGGAGCCATCCGACTGCCCGAGCCTGAGGGGCGCCGAGCCCTTCAACAGCGCCCAGAGTCCGGGCTTCCAGTACGACGAGTCGTCCAGCTGGGAGTATGTCGGCCTCTACGGCATCGACGTCGAGGCCGAGCTCAATTACACGGCCAACGGCCTGTACGGCTACGACAGAGTTGGCCTCGGCTCGGTCCAGAACGACGACTCGCTGTCCATCGACCGTCAAGTCGTTGCTGGTATAGCCGACAAGGATTACTTCATGGGCGTGCTTGGGCTGGGGATCAGGCCGACATCCTTCTCCAGCACCAGTGAGCCCGTTCCTGGGCTGTTGGAGAATCTCTACAATCAGAGCCTCATCCCGAGCGCTTCGTACAGCTACACGGCAGGCGCAAAATATCGTGAGTGTCCACCCTTCGTTCTGACGATTGCTCCCTTGCTCAACGGATACGGCAGGATTCAGAGGTCAACTGGGAACCTTGATACTGGGCGGTTATGACGAGACAAAGTTCAAATCCGACGCTTTTTCGTTCGCTTTCGCGCAGCAAGAGACGCGCAGTCTCACCGTCGGCGTCCGGTCCATCGTCGGCGCCGACACCATCCTCGGCGTCGCCTCGCTGACCGACTCGGGCCACCTCTCCGTCATCGACTCGACGGTGCCGCACCTCTGGCTGCCGGAGACGGTGTGCGACGCCTTCGAGGGCGCTTTCGGCCTCACCTACGACCCATCCACGGGCCTCTACCTCGTCAACGACACCATCCACGCCGAGCTGCTCGCGCTCAACCCGACCATCACCATCAAGCTGGGCGTCACCCAGTATGACGACGGCGACTCCGTCAACATCGAGCTGCCCTACGCCGCCTTCGACCAGCAGGCCGGCTGGCCCATCTACTCGGAGCCGACAAACTACTTCCCCATCCGCCGCGCCGCCAACGACTCCCAGCTCGTCCTCGGCCGCACCCTGCTGCAGGAGGCCCACCTCATCGTCGACCACGAGCGGCAGAACTTCTCTATCGCCCAGGTCGAGTTCGCCGACCCGCCGCCCGAACCCAACATCATCGCCATCCGCTCCCTCAACTCCACAGAGTCGTCAGACTCCGACTCGAGTTCGGGCCTTGGCACGGGAGCCATTGCCGGCATATCCGTCGGCGCCGCAGCCGTCGTGCTCGCCATCGCAGGCCTGATCATCTTCCTGCTGCTCCGACGGCGCCGACGGTCCCGTGGCGCCGAGCTGGCCGATACCCAGAAGAAAGAAGAGGTGGAGGGACAGCCCAAGGGCGCCGGAGCCGGAGCCGGAGCCTCGGACGTCAAAGAGGCGGATTCAGGCTACCCCGCCGACAAGCCCCAGGAGCTGTATTCTCCGGGCCTACCGGCCGACCGAGCTCACGAGCTGCCCTCGTCGGAGATCCAGGAGCTGGCGTCGCCCACCCCGTACCAGTCAACATTCCACAAGTCGGGAGGCCCCGCACCGCAGGAGCTGCCCAGTCCGACCATGGTGCACGAGCTCCCGGCCGAGACGGATCGTCTGATGCCGAAAGTGGATCCTACGCCTGTCGAGAGATAGGCATAGGGTGGTGACTTGTCTTCGGGGAGTTGCAAGCGGACTACGTACAACCGGACGGTGTACATTTGGATGTACATATTTGAAGTAGCTTGGCTGAAGTTATACACCTTTTTAATTGTTAGAAGGCCATGATAGGCTGATTTCCGTTGGGCAAAATATGTGAGAGAAGGGATCAAGGTGTTATACACATTAATCACTGACCAAAGGGCCGTCTTCTATCACCTTCTCGACCTAATCCTGAGTATCTTCATTCCCTCCGCATTCACCACGTTTTTCGATATCTGCCGCCGAGAGAGCAGTGTCGGACAGTGTTTCACGTGCCGCTGCGGATATTTCTGACGAGTATACCGCACCCGTATCGTGGCTCTGCTACCTCACGGTAGCTAGCAATTCCTCATCTGCGCCCCTGTTCATGGAGCTGTCCGTTCAGACCAGGGATCATCCCAGCTCAGATCCACCGTACCAGGTTGACTTGCCACAACTCGAAGCCAGCTGATGCGGGGTCTCTTTCATGGACAACCTGACGCAGAGCACCAGTCACCCAGATTTACAGCCACCTCACTGGATATGCTGCGCACTTCCGGTCACAGCGTTATCGTTATTCATTATCATGGAGATCGCCTTCTTTGACCTTTCGCTCCCAACTGATTAGGGTCCGTTCATTCCACAATGACACAACGATGAAAGAGCAGGGGAAAGCAGGGGAAGGAGACTCCACTCACACACTCCTTGAGCGAGTCCTCCACACCTGATATAAAACAGTGGAGAGGGTCCACCTGGTCCAAACTCGCGGTCATCACTTTGATCTTGCACGTCTCCTCGCTGAAGGCACCCCGCTGAAAGGACGGATTGTCAGGTCTTGCGACGTGGCTGAGATATGTCGACAGCGCCGACCAGAACTGGTCGCAGAGATCCGCCTTCATGGGGACATAGAGCGTCACGTCCAACGAATTGGAGTCCGTCTCGCGGTAGAAGCATGTCGGCTTCCTCCCCGGCCATGACCAGTCTTGTTTGTCAGAGTACACGGTTTGGACGAGGATGGCACTGATAATGACAGCCACGATGGCGAACATCCGCAGCGCCGGGCGGAGCCTAGAGCTCATAACGAGCTCCTCATGCCGGACGAACGTAAGAAGCAATGAAAATGAAAATAGGCAAGCATGATCAAGCTCCAGCAAGATTGGGGACCCCGGAGCAAGCTCTTGTTATATACTGCTTTTGCTATCCAAACAACCATCGCAACTTTAGGTGGCGAACCTCTATGCCGAGATTGGGGAAGTTCATGTTTCATGACAGGCAATTCGCAGGTCTCGGCCCGATACGGTGGAAGCGTTTTGTTTCAAGCGTGCGATCGAGTTGCTTAAAAAAGATAGACCTCACACTGATGGCGACAGCCTACTTTATTCTGCCCGGTTCCCCGACTTGCCCTCGTTGTGTTTTTTCCAGCTCGAACATGCGCTTTGAAGCTTTCTCTAGTCAACGATGCTGGCCATATCTCTACTCTTCCAACCTCAACAACAGGCTTGTAGAAACCTTAACGCTGAGTATAGAACGAGTTATGAACCGCTCCTCTGCCTGTCTTCCCCCGGGAGAATGATAGAGTCCAATTGCATGCGTAATAGTGATAGTCTTCAGTGCAAACAAAAGTACAGCAGGAGGATGAATTGACTTTAACATTCGTAGCCAAATACTTACATACTCTGTCATACCTCACTTTGTCAGATTTCTAGTCTTCGTCGTGCGAGATTATCTGAGACACAGTCGAAGCGTTTCTCGAAGCGTTGTTTTTTCGTGCGCACGCACATTCAAGTATGGTGTTTCATGAGAAATGACGCTTGTTAGCTGTCCATACGACTGCTGCCGTGATGCGGCAGAAAGACGTGGGCACGTCGGGTATGTCGAAAGCAGATTTCTGCCGGTGTCTCCGTATGTAGTCGGCGATCAAACTTCGTGGTAGGAAGCCGAAGAGCATCCGGAAGAGGCGTCACTTCGACTATGACAACCTGGTAGCGTGGGGCGGAGCCTGCCTTCGGGCCCATGCGTGAGCGATGCTCTGCCTGAGGGGGAAGGTCAGACTTGTCGCCAAAAGTGCCGGTTCATGAGTTGCCACATTCATCGGTGTCTTATAGGCCCAAGTGTCTAGTTCGGCGCAGCAAAGTTAGAACAGGGTCTTCTAGCAGAGATGTCCGTTGAACCTGAACGCGATGCCTGTTCGCCAAAACGGCCATGCCTGAGATTTGGCTTTCTCCACATCCTCTTCTGCTTCGCCAGAGTTCAATGGCCGAAGGGAGCCTCATCCCAAATTTGTCAAAACACTAGGCATGCAACCGTCATCATCAACCAGACATCGATCAACCTGTGCTGACATGATTCGAAGAGACAGTCGAGGATGGAGCCCCAATCCGTACCGGCATTCCTTGATTCAATCTCATCACGAATGGATCAGTAATATCGTTGAAGCACGCGTCCAGCTACCTACCTAGGTGTGTAGGCATCCACAGTGATAAGGCGTAGAGTTTGTTTCATTCCCCGGTTTTGCCTTTTAGAGTCCTTTACCAACATCATCGCTCATTGGCCGGCATTATCCTTTGCTTTTCGTTGGCGTCGGCAGCTGAACGTCACCCGCCACAGCCCCGTTTAATCTCCGATCCTTGACCTGATCTGCAGCAGCGCTATTTTTAGTTTCTTGACAGCTCCTCGCGTGATTGGAAGTATCAACCTGCACATTGCTGCAACAGTTGCTGGCTCAAGAAGCTCGCTCGCGAACAATGTCTAGTGCTCATTGGCACGGAGAGGTCCTGACTGAAATGTCCACCGATTGGGCATCCCTAGTCAGATAGGTTGAAGCTCTGAAGGCTTTCAACACTGCCATGTATCCACAAGGCTGAAGGCCAGCTAGTCCCACCGGTGAGCCTTCCCCGCTCACCCGCTCTTCCCGCCCCGAAGGCATCCATGGATGGCCTGACAGAAGAGATCAACGAGACGGATACAGTATGTCCCCGACTGGCTGATCAAGGATACTCCTGGCTTGTCTCCCTGGTCAGCTCTCAGCCGCATGCGCGATTCCGTCGACTGTTGTTCTCATTTCCGCGTGCATTGTGGCTTGCATCTCATGCTATCGCTTCTCCGCGCTCTTGCGTACCATTTGCGTGCTCCTGCAAGCAGTAAACATAGAGCCATATTGGGAGGTACTGAGGCGGATATAAGATGCTGCATTCTCTCGTCTGGTCTGTTTGTTTTGGACACGTCTTCCGCAATACTTTTTGCTCTGCCTGATAACTAAAAGTTCCTGTTCCTGCACACACTTCGATATCGCTATCAAAATGCAGCATCTTACTGTGATCAGCCTCGCTTTCGCGCTCCTCCAGGGTGTCGTCTCAGCCAAAGCATACAATCCTCTGCGCCAGCTCGTGAAGCGCCAGGATGACGAGAGCTTCATCCCACCAACCGGTGACTTGGTCGTATGTCCGGTAGAGCAGATCTGCGGGGACGATTGCCTCACCCCTTCACGCGGCGACGTCTGCTGTCCTGAGAACTGTACGTTAGCCATTGCTCTCCAGCTCTTGCGGAATTCGAACTGACGCGTATATCAGATGGCTGTCCCGGCGGGAGCTTCTGCCTCACGCAAGGTTACTGCTGCCCCGACGTAAGTGCAACGCGTCCTTCCCCGAGTCAACTCCTGAGGAGCTGTGCCTTGACACACTTCTCCGCCTATAGGGCTTGGATGCGGCCACTTGTGCTGCCGACCTCGGTATTGTTCTCACGAGCTCTGTTACCTCTCTGACCACCACTTCGGCCGTACCGACATCATCCGTGGTGCAAACTTCGGAGTCGACAGTTACATCAACGACTTATAGCTCCACGCCTTCATCGTCTTCTCTCTATGGTACCGCTACCAGCTCTTCAAACGCCACTCAACCCACTCCTACTATCGAGCCATTCACAGGTGCAGCATCCGGAATGAGGGGTGAGAGCTGGCAGTGGGTTTCCGGCGGTGTATTACTGGTATTGGGCCTGTTCATCTAGAAAGTTCTTGACGTCCGGCAAGATGTACGGACTTGAATCAATCTGTTGAACCTCGATATCTGGCTTTGTCAAGCAAGTACCAATAATACCACCTTGTGCACAAATTTCTGTTTCCCTGTTGAAGATATATCTCGAAGCAGCGCCTTGATGATGCTCTCATGTACAAGCCCTCCATTGATAAATTAAATCCTCCTGGATGATGTCGTGTCAAAAACGTTAGAACCTCCTACGTTCAGATATCAAGCCTATTGTCAAATCTTTCATGCCATACTCTATTGTTGTGTGAGACGGTAAGCCAGAGAGTGCATTTAATTCGAGCTCATTTTATGATAGTTGTCTCTACGGGTGAGAGGCCGATCAGTGAAAGGGTAATTGGAACATAGTCTTGCCTTGTCGCATTAAATTAGAATAGCGCAACGTAAAACCAGCTTTTCATTAGAATCTACGCAGAGAGAATCAAAGAAGACGCTAACGACACTTGAATGAAGCCAGCAATATCCGTAGATCCGTTACTCGCAAGTACCCGCACATCCTCTTGTTCCCGCATGATTCGATCAATTGTCTCCCCTGCCCCTGTGATGTGGAGAATTCTGGCTATCGAAAAGTGCGCCTGGAGGAGGTGTCGGCTCGGAGCAGGATGTTGTCCGTCGTGTGACTTCAGTGTCACCTGGCCGCTTTCTGGGAGGTCGCGGAGATGTCTGTTGGGGAACAAAGGGAACGTCGTGATTCGATATTGCTCTTCCTCAGACTGATGTAATTAGCAAGCAAGCGGTGGCATAATGGTGGAACGCTCACCATCGGCTTGAAAGCCAGCAGGAAGTTGCCAAAGGCCTCGTGTAATTCCGGGGCCAAGGAAAGAGCGTTGGAAACACTATTGATCTTTCCCACTTCAAAATTGTCTCGAGCTCGGATAGATGGGAAACAGCGGTACAAGGCATCCCAGATGATTGGAGTGTCATGTTGCTATTTGCGAACATGTAAGTCAAGCTCCTTTTCTTCTTTCTCAAAGACAGGATAGTGGTAGTACCTTATCTCCTGTAAAAGTTCCGAGGGAGAAGGGGAAGATGTGTGCAGCTTGAAGTTTATCAACTATCAGATGCGGGGGCGGTAGATTAGGTTTGTGACGTTCGAGTATTGCCTTCTGGTCATAAACCCCTGTCACGACACATCGGTTGTCGTCTCGCTCAAGGCATTCTTGACGGAACTGCTTCACCCGTACGGCAGGCTCTATTATACCGCTGGAAATTTCGGCAATGCTATCTTGGGCTCCGAAGCGTGGGGAGGCAACCGGACTCGGGCTCTTCCCTCTTGCTTTCACTGGTGTTGAATATGCATTAGTCAGGGAGCGAAGTTGAGCATAAAGAGTGACTCACTAGGCACCAGCACGGCAGAAAAGAGATTATCAGCGAGCATCTTGAGGGTTTCGTCGGAGTCGGATTGTAGAATGTCGTCGCTGATATTTTTTTGGCCGTCGCTGGGAAGCTCCTCCAGGAATGCGCGTAACATTCTGACCGTGGTGTCATGGTTGTCGACTGGGTGATATGATTGAAGCCTTGCACCAACCCTCTGCAGCATTTCATGATGCGCTGACACATTTGAGGGCGCCGAAGACAGAGACGAAGAAGCCGCGGAAAGTGCCGGGGGTGGCGGGCCCGTCGAAGGCTGCATATTCGGACCCTGCCAACAATCGATCTACGTGGCGAGGGAACAACGATGGTAGACAGACACGAGCGCGAGGACTGTTGATGGTCGGAGGATGAAGAGAAAAGAAAAGGAGAAGAGGAGAGTTCAGGTTGAAGGTGCTTGAATACCCTTCCCTGGGGCTCACCGGATCACCGAAGGAGATTCGAGCTTCACCTGATGCGGAACGTTTATTCACTGATTCACTCAGTGAAGACGGAGCAGACGCAAAAAGTGAAAGAGAAAGATCAGGAGCTGTATGCGTTCAATGATCTGAATCTATCTACACTGCCCCGATCTGCTTCCGCGGTGAAGCGTTGAGCGGACATCGTGGGATGCCACCACCACGACCTCGGGATACTGTGCACGTCAACCCGCTCTCCTGTTGCCCCGGATGGCGGACCGACGCGTGCGCACGTGTGCGCGGAGCCGCAGTATGCATGTATTACATATGTCCGGAGTACGGAGATTCTCTATGCTCTTACCCAGTCATGTAGGCATATAGGTACATAGAAAAATCCGGATGTCTGCCCAGAATGAACTGTTGAAGGGTGGAGGATCAGTCAGAACGGCGTGATATGGTTGCGGGTGATGCAATCCATCGATACGTAGTAGCTATGTCGGTCTCTCTCATCTTGCGCCTTTACAAGCATCTTCTGCAGATCACTGGCCGACATAATGGGACGTCCGCAGGCATCGTACGCTACTGCCCAGGCGATTCCATCTTGGATACGTTTTTAGTAGATCCGACACAGATTACAGATGACTTGCTCCGCGGGAATCGTCTGCACGGTCATCTCATATGGACGGAGACAAAAGGAATGCACAGAATAGCCCCTAGTACTCCGTAGCTCCGTGTGATATCGTGGAAGGCGGCAGCCAGGGAAGAAGAAAAAAGGGTTGATCTCGCCCACCGGGCTGTAGCGAGAACGCCATTAGAGTCCAGACGTCTCCAGCCGTCCCTGGTAGCAGTCCGGGCGGGAGCAGGAAACATGACAGTTCAGAATCGAAGCGACAGGCGGACCAGATGCGTCAAAGAGCAACTGAAGAACGGACACCGGCCGTTCGATGAAGCATAGCTGCAAGCGGTTACCTACCTACTATGTAGGCAGTGGAGTGATCGTTGATCCAACCCAAATTATCATCAACCTCTCCATCCTGCTGACAGAGTATCTTACACACACAACTAGGCGTTCACGGCGATATGGCCGACGCCAGCAAGCCTTGCCTTTGCCCCCGATTCGCTCCCACAACCTTGGAAGCGATCACCTTATTTACTTCTTCCGTCAAGCTTCGAAATCGACTCTCGCTGAGCCGTTCGGCGTAACGGGGCTTGACGCTCGCTTCCCGAGTCATATGTAAGCTATTGTCGACGATGCATCCTCCGTACAGAGTATTCCGTACTGACCCACCGGGCTCGCCCAGTTCGGTGCTCCGAGACGCCTTTGTGGAATGGCTTCTAGTCGAGGCCGGCCGCCTATAAATTCAGCATGTCCACCCTCGGCTCGTGGATTGGGAACCTTGGAAAGGAACGGACTTCACAAGACAAAGAGGAGGAGTAGATACCAGTCCTTACAGTCGTCACACTCACAATGGTCCGTCTCTCGCTGGCAGGATGCCAGTCTCTTCTTGTGCTTCTAGCCATCTCTCTGTTGCCAACCGTGTCTGCCCATCCGGAGCCAAACACAAGACTTGAGCGCCGACAAGATACTGCTTCGGTCCCTACCTATGCTCCGATTCCACCAACGGCAACAGGCCCTCCAGTTCCTCCGAAAGGCTACATCTTGACACCCTATGGACAGGGAGCGTACATGGTCAGCGAAGGTGCCTACCAGGCCCTCTTCTTCGTGACGACCCACTCCGTCATTGTCGTCGACGCTCCACCGTCGTTGGTCCGTCTCATCCAGCGCGCCGTTGCAGAGGTCACGAAGAACCCAATCAGCCATCTGGTCTACAGTCACAGTCACGCCGACCACATCGGCGGGGCTTCCGTGTTCGCCGCGGCAAATCCGAGGCTCAAGGTCATCGCTCATGAGGAGACGCGACGAATTCTCAAGCGGGATATTGGCGACGACCCCCTTGACCGGCCGCTCCCGACGACTGTCTTCTCGAAGCAGTACACCTTGCGGGTCGACAACCAGACGCTCGAACTGAGCTTCCGCGGCGACAACCACAGCCCAGACAACATCTTCATCTGGGCGCCGGCACAGCGCATTCTCATGCTTGTGGACGTCATCACTCCGGGCTGGGCTCCATTCCGATCGCTCGCCCTCGCGACTTCCATCCCAGGCTTCATCCGCGCCCACGACATGGCTCTCGAATATCCCTTCGAGACGTTCGTCGGCGGACATCTGAACAGGGCCGGAACGCGCGACGACATCATCACGCAACGCGAGTACGTCCGGGATCTGTACAACAACTGCGCCGCCGCCGTCGAGGCCTCGGCCGACCCGAACAACACCGCCCTGTTTGCCGGCAGCATCCTTCCTCCCGTCGCCGCAGCCAATCCGGGCAACTCCTGGGGCATCTTCCGCGCGTACTACGATACCCTAGCCAGCTACTGTGGTGCGCAGACGTCCGAGAAGTGGATCGGTAGACTTGGCGCTGTCGATGTGTTTGAGTTCGAGAGCGCTTCTTCCATGGTCCTGTCTGTGCGCATTGATTTCGGCATCTTGGGCCCTTTTGGTGTTCCGCCCGCATGAGGTCCGGCCGCATCCGTTGATGGAACTGGGGGTCAAAGGCGTCATGTTGGACACTTTGGTATTGGGTTGTACTAGGAGAGCGGTCTATGTTTTCAGCGGCGTCAGAGCGCCAAAGCCAGCGTGTTCCAGCAATAAGCTCCACTGGATCATGTTTTGCTATCTATGTACATACCTTTATCCTACTCCGCTAATTATAAAACATGATAAGATCTCGCCCTTTCAAGGCCAATTCCTCATTACACGACAGAAGTCGGGGATGGTGATGGCAATATTTGGTGGCATGATCGCGAATACCATCAAGGGTGTCCCGGAGCGGTTTGGACAAGGTTCTGTGACGGTTGCCATGAATACTGTAGCCACTACTCTGGACGTGAAGACGGATAGGTCGTAAAGTAGGTTGCTGAGAGAGGGGGTAGAGTTGTATCCTCGATAGACACATGCCAAGCGATCGAAGAACCATACAAAGTACGCCAGCCTGAGATGTAAGTGATAACCTATTAGGATTGAGGAACTGCCCCAGGGCTGTGATTCGTGAGCGCAAAAATGGAGTCAGCAGGGATGTCTATAAGACCCCACCAACAATGCATCTCGCAAAAGCGACCAAAAAGACATCCCCACGAAGCCCCATTTATCGAATAGATTGCGATTCAGGACGCGGGAGTCCCGCAGCGCGTACAGACAAGGCTGTGAGCGTCGCTTTTTGACATCTTTGCCTTCAAACTCGTGCTCCCACACCTCTTACATCTGATGGTATCATTCGCACCTTCGGCGTCACCATCTCCGTCAGCATCTGTCAGAACGCTCTCCTCGCTGGAGACGATGCTGGCAACGCTGGCTCTCTTGCTTCGCGATGTTGGGGCTTCAAGTTGATTCTGCTGCTGCGGTTGTTGCTGGCTTCGATCCTTCCACGACTGCTTGTTCCAGAAGAGGTAGGATTGGTCTCCCTGGATCCAGAGCGGGTTGCTGGTCCCAGCCTCTGCGCTTGCAGCGGGACGGTTCTTTCTACCTGAGATCGGATCGTCGACTGATGACCGATTGAGGCTCACAGCTGGAGATGTCGTTCCAGCGGAGCCAAACACGTCGCTTGGCACATGAGCAGGAAGTGACGAGTCGAAGCGTGCTCGAGAGGAAGCGACCGAGAGCTGGGTGAGTGACTTTCGTGGAGAGATGCTTCGGCCCTTGTGGCTGTTGCGGGACGAACCCTGGTCGAGGCTGGCGCTACTCTGGATGGATTGTCGCCACGACAATATGCGATCAGATGGCGGCTGGGTCGAAATAGAATCGTGACGCAAGCGGCCGCTCTTGTACGTGCTGACGGACGTGTTCCGCCCTCCAAAGGTCGAGTTGACCCGCTTGGAGATGAGCGAAGACGTCTCCACAGAGTCGGTGCGCCGCTTGCCAAAGGCGCAGTCTTGACGGAACACCTTGATGGTACCAGTGTAATCTGCAGTCACAATTATCTGGCCTCCCATATGAGCCGACCGAGCGATGAAGGCCGGAGATTCCGCTTTCTTCAACGCCGCATCAGCTGCGGCGCCTGGAACCTGGACGCTCCCATTCTCGGTGGGAGGTTTCGACGAGTACACAGACTCTTCCCTACTGAGAAGAGTAACAGGCGGTGGGTTGCATATGTCGTAGATGGGGTCCTCGGAGTTGCCGAGAAACTGCCGCGTTTTCGTCGGCGCCAGAATGGCACAGGTCGTGATCGTCGTGTGAGCCTCGAACATCTCGACTGGGCGCTTGTCTTTCTTGTCGTTTTCCAGCGGCGAACTGCTCCATATGTACACTTTTCGATCTTCGCTGCCGCATATGACGTAAGAAGTATCTTCTGAACACGTCGCACGGATCTGGCTGTAGTTGTTCTCATGGCCCTTGAACTTCATCTCCAAGCTCTTGTCACGAAAGTTGTACAGTCGGATCCGCGAGTCATTGCTCGAAACGAGCAACTTGACTTCCCCATTAGGGTCACCCTTGGGTAGAATACATGTTTGGATACCGGTGATCTTGCTACCCTTTGCGTTTTTCCCGTGGTTGGACTTGACCATGATCTGTGTTTGGTACTTCAGGCCTTCCGTGTCGTAGAAGACGCATAGACCGGTCAGGCAGCCGGCGATGCAGGTCTTACCGTCGGGTGTGAATGCAACTGCTGTGATCATCTCAGGTAGCTGGTTCCAGAAAGCGACACTCTTGTCTGGAATGGACCATAATCGAAGCTTGGAGTCCAGTGAGCCGGCGAGAAAAAACCTATCGTCACGTGGGTGGAATTGGATGCAGGGAACGATATCGCTGTGCTTGAAGGTGCAGAGACACTCCCCCCGCGAGACGTGCCACAAACGGACTGTCCTGTCCATTGATGAAGAAAGCAGAAAATCATTCTTGGATTGTCAGCGAACATCGAAATGGGTGACTCGACAAGATGAGCATACCTTGCTCCAACTCAAACCCAGAACGGTAGCAGTATGGCCAGAGTATTCCCTCACAGCCTGCTGTTGGAAGACGGGCGCGTTCAGATGCGTGGCCTGATCCCCAGCGGGCGCGAACCCAGCCTCTTCCTCGGTCTCATGCGTGCGTCTCTCTTCCGGAGTGGATATGACGGCCCACACTCGCACCATCCTATCCTGGCCTCCAGCAGCCAGATAGCGCCCATCTTTGCTGAACTCCATTGTCCAGATGGGTTGCTTGTCGGTACTCTTGGTGTCTGCGGTCGCAGCTGGTCCATCGGCTGGCAGCTTGGTTTTGTCCTTGGAGTAGGGATTCAGCAGCTCCTGGGCGAGAAACACTCTATCGAACTCGGGCTTGCCTCTCCTATTACGCGCCCTGACCTTGATGTATCCTGGAGGCTGTGGATGTCGAGGGTTGTATTCCAGATTGTCAAGGGGCCGCGAAAATGGCTGTGCATCCATCCCCTCCAATCGGCCGTCTCCCAACTCGGACTCGGCATCACCAAGACTTCTACTCTCAACCGGCTCTTTCTTCTTAGCACCAATGATACGGCTCAAGAATGATACACCTTTCCTGCTTCAAAGCTAATCAGCTGAGCGACTCTGCTAGTCAATCACGCAGCCGGGTTACGGCCAACGGTCATATCAAATGCTACGCCTCTCCGCGAAAGAAGGACGCCTTACTTCCTCTCCTTGTTGGTGTTCCCACCGTTGGTTCCCAAGGGAACAGCCTCTCCGGAAAGCCTGGCTTCGGTCATGCTCTCTCCGGTTGGCGCTCGCGCAAGCCCTGAAGTGCTGGTGCGCTTGAGGATTTGCTACAACAACAGGCCTTGTCAACTCTTGGGTGATCGACTATCAACATGATAGGCAAGGCGCACTTGCGTTATGGGATCAATCGCAGGTCTCGCATCGCCCCTGTCTCGATTGGCACCGTCCTGGGCGAATGGGCTTGACGGCTCGGTAAAATTTTCCGAGGGCCTGTGGTAGGACTTTGTTGGGGAAGACATTGCGGTAGAGGCTGATTTTGCTTGATGGCATCAGTTTATGCATTGCGAGTAGGAAGTGTTGCTCTTCAGAAAGCAAGTCCCATCCGGTAGACATTACTTGGAGCCACAGTACTATCGACCGAGTACAGCCCAGACGTCCTCCCATCTTCGCTGCCCTTGCGAGCAGGCGCCTCTGCGGGCGAATTCGTATGCCATGTCGAGCCTCGACTGAACGGATCGATGACCTGAATCTTTGGGAGCTTATCGCCCATCACCGCTTCATCCGCGGCGAGTTCCTTAACGTCTGAAGATGTTATTGTCACTCAGATTGAAACCAAAAAGCTTCGGAAACAGTCGGCATTGGAGCAATCCAGCTGAAGAGGCGTATTGGGACACTATACCTGCGCTGCCAGTGAACAAGTGAATGGGCACTCCGTACAGTTGTGGTTCAAATGGGCAGTCAAGGTATCCTGGAATTCCGAGCTCGTCCGTGACGTACCTTGGTAGCCTTGGCATTTTCTCCGCATCCCTTATCCATCGTGGAAATTATTCATATGGTCGCAGCTTGCTAGCATCATTGATATTGACATCAGGAGGATCTTAAATTGATTTTTCAATTGCTCAGTTACTCCTAAGCACAGTAATGCACGGCTCCTTGTGGAACGCAACCATATCCAGAACACGAGGAAACCTCGACGCCTTCCATCCGTTACCGCCCCTCCAAAAGGAAACACGGCTAATCGACGCATTGGCGACTCTTACATACAAAATGCATTATGCTGGTGCCGCGCCGCAGTTAGAACAATATCAAGAACAGCCGAGCACACCGACGCGCCAAAATCAAATGCTTGCGGAGCTCAGAATTCCTCATCGAAGTTGAAGTCACCGTTCAGCTGCTGCACCGGTGCAGCCGACGAGTTTGACGTCTCAGACTTCTCATGCTTCTTCGTGCTGGCCATGACACCCGACTTCTGGTAGTCGCCGACGCGTTTCTCGAAGAAGTTTGTTTTGCCGGCAAGCGAGATGTTCTCCATAAAGTCGAAGGGATTTGTCGCGTTGTAATGCTTGGAATTGCCGAGCGAGACCAGCAACCGATCAGCGACGAACTCAATGTACTGGCACATGAGCGTCGAGTTCATGCCGAGCAGTGCGCATGGCAAGGCCTCGGTCAGGAACTCCTGCTCGATGATGACGGCCTCGGTGATTATGTCTTGGACCTGTTTGGGACTGGGACGCGTGTTCAGATGCGAAAAGAGGAGACAGGCGAAGTCGGTATGCATTCCCTCGTCACGAGAGATGAGTTCGTTGGAGAAAGTCAAGCCAGGCATGAGGCCACGCTTCTTGAGCCAGAAGATGGACGCGAAGGAACCGCTGAAGAATATTCCTTCCACAG
>QQTW01000805.1_pt1 | contig 20615 bp, 23 predicted proteins | sample 1904831 | NCBI WGS metagenome assembly QQTW01 (sample SAMN09435610, study PRJNA476489) | Subsurface metagenome, whole genome shotgun sequencing project. | reverse complement strand
GTCTTGAACGAATCCGATGACACTGTACAGCCCGGTATCTCGTCGAAGGACAGCTGAGTCGAGGAACACCAATTCTGAGCCATCCCCACCAAGTTTCAGGTTGTCGACGAGTCGTTGCTCCAGCTTGCCCACCATTTGCACCGTTCTTGTCAGCACCTCGCGCTTGATGATGTTCTTGCTGGCTCCTCTCTGCGGACGCTCGGAAACACCATTCGGAGTTGCATGGAAATGACCGAGGTGCAGCTGCTCAATGCGCCTCTGCCCATCGCCGTTCGGCTGGAGACTAGATGTCTGCCGGTGTGGAGAATTCTTCGAATGCCATCGCACCACCTCGGCCCACCAGTTGTCAATCACGACAAAACTGGCATCGTTCGAACAGATCGACTCGGGATGATATTGCAAGGCCCAGAAGGGCTTGTTGACGTGCTGCACCGCCATCAACACTGCTCCGTTTGTTCGTCCATCGACCGCCCATGCGAGTGGTTCCAGTTCCGGACATCTCGTTGTCGGATGCCATATGGGTTCGGTCGACTTTGCTCCTTGATCCGAATCGGACGTGGCATATAAGTTCGCGCAGAGCGAATGATATCGTGTTACTCGCAGCCCCTTGACACCTTTAAAGATCGACCTCTCCTGATGTACGATCGGTGATACAATGCCATGTGTGGGTTCTTTCAAACGCTCGATGCCGGCACCAAACGAGTATGCCAAGCTCTGAAGACCTAGGCAGACTCCCAGGGTGGGTCGTAGATCCTTTTCTGGCAGGCGCCAGATCCAGTCCATCAGACCGACATCTTGGAGATTGATCGGATTGCCTGGTCCTGGTCCGGCGACAATGGCATCAAATTGTCGAATGAATGCGACAAAGTCTTCAAAATGGAGATCGTCATCGATTTTGAGCACTTCGACCTCCACCGGCAGTCGCTCCAGGAGCAACGATACGATCGAGTAGGAATAGGAGTCGTAGGCTTCGATGAACAGGACTCGAGCGCGGTGTCCGGAGCTCCATCGGGGCGCGTGCTGCGCATGGGAGCTCGCCATGAGCGTGACAGCTGGAAGGTCCTGTAGCAAGAATGGATGACAACATGATGGCGGCTTGGTTTATGTTGCCCTCCGGGAAGACGCGACGCGGGAACTTTAGGATCGACGGGCCGACGATAAGCGGCGCATATCAACGACGAACTTCGGGACCCGCCACTCGGGGTTGAGATCGAGATCGAGATCGACCTCATGCAAGCTATAGTTACTGTTGGGATGGAACATCATCTGGTAAGAAAGGACCGACGGGGGATGGCAGTGGATGTTGAAGCTTGTGACACCTGTCAGGAGATGACTTGCCCCGGAAGCAGATTCACCAACGCCAAAGGAATATATTGTTACACGAGATCTTTCATCATCAGTTCGATGATGCAAGATCATTTCTTTGTGAATGCGTTTCAAACATCTCGACCGTCTATGCAATTGTGTTGCATACTGTTTCACTTTAATCTGTCTCAAGGACAATCTCGATCGAACACTTGACTGGTGTGAATGGTACAGATGTGCCAACTAGGAACAATTCTATCGAAGAGTATTGCCACTTGCGTTGGTGATGCTACTGCCTGGCACTCAAGATCAAGGAATCCATTCGGGACTGGGACTGTTGAGGAAACCACTATCGACATCATGTCCACTCCGTCTTGCACGCCTTCCAAGACGACGATGAATCGTTCCCTCATGAGGGAGATCTTTCGTCCAAGATCATCCTAGTAAACAGTTCATTTGCTCCTTGCCCCTCTTCTCAACCCCATAGCCAGCTCGCTTTGACCCACGTTCGAGATCTCGAATGAGTCTTTCCCCGCCCGAATAGATGCTTGTGTGATAGCCATTCTAGAGGTCGTCCAGTTTGTACTCCAGGTTGATCGTCTCGGAACACTCCAGGCACAACCAATTCTCAACTCCCTCGCAGATCGCTTCGATTCGGGGACAGTCGAGGTCCGGCACTGCGGAGTGAGGTCCGTGTGGATTGAGAGGACGATTGGTGCAGTATTCGACGTCCCAGACCATGATTTCGTGGAGGCAAATGCAATTAATGTATGTGTAGCGGCACATGCTTGGGTTTTTGTTGACGTGTAAAGAGGTAGAGGATGAAGGCAAAGGAAATGGCGAGGATGAGAAGGAGAAGAAAGGCGGAAATAAGCAGGATGGGGAGGATAGAGAAGGCGGGGATAGGGAGGATGGGGAAGAAGAGAAAGAGGAGGGTGAAGAAGATAGGGAGAACAGTGAAGATTAGACCGACGGGGAAAGGAAGAACGTCGATATGAGGAGGGTAAAGGTGACGAGGAAAGTGAAGACGACGATGACGAGGACATTGAAGACGAAGATGACGGTGATGGCGCCAACCATTTCGAAAAACTCGGAAATTGTTCCTTCCCTCGGCTCGCAGCCCGTTTGATGGCAATCTATCAAAACCTTCCGACAAAGCAGATGTCGGCGACGTGATTTCAGCGTCTAGCTGAAAATCCAATCACGATGGATTTCATCAAAGAAGTTATCCATTTCATGCCTCATCATGTAGCTAAGCTACTTGATAAGGAAACATCTCCCTCATGAAGGAACGATTTACTGTCTTGGAAGACATGCCAAACAGAATGGACATGATGTGAAGAGTCGTTCCATAAATGGGAAAGCTCAACGGGAACGGCTAATGAGGAATGGATTGTAACAGCCAATAGAAGACTCGTCCCCTACCATCACCATCATCATCAGGCTGATGAAGGTTGGATAAGCTTCGTCGTGGGTTCGAAGAAAGAAAGAAAGAAAGAAAGAAAGAGAGGCGATATTACTATCATCAGTGTGATGAAAGTCAGAGCACTTTCGTAAGGCGGATGCTGGGGTCTGCGCCATGAATGTGATGTGAAGTTAGCTTCATCGTACTTTACAATGAGAGGCAGGTTCATCACGCTGATGAAGATGAAGATTGAGTCCTCGAAAACGATGCTAGAAAACACAAGCCCAGATCCCAACTCCCATACATGACTACAACCTCCAAGCACCGATTCTCAAGAATATACAAATCCGCAACTAACATATACCACACGACAAACATAGACAAGACTCAACTGCCGAAACTATAGCTCAAAACTCTTGCTCCTCCTGGAAGAACATCGTAAAGCTGATGATGGTGCCATAAATGAGCAGGCCACCAAAGATGGACATGACCATAGCTGGGTAGATGATAATCCCGCAATGAGCCAGCAGGGCGGGTAATGCTAATCATACACGTCATTAGCAAACATATTCCAAGGGATCGGATGAGGGTGCCAAGAAAATGGCAAAGGGCAATGCCATACCGACACCCATGACGACCAAAAAGCCCGTCAAGAAACGACCAAAGTCGACCAGGGCGCTGCCCGCATTATCGATGAAGTCGTCGGGATTCGAGCATCGGCCGCAAATCCAGTTGGGTAAGGGGGCGATGACGTAGGTTGCGACGACGAGCAAAGGGAAATAGTTCTTCCATAATGCTGAGGAAAGAATGACGAGTAGAAACCCAATGGCGAGGACCTATATGTAGACATTGGTGAGCAGATAGTAACGTGATCTCGAAAGAAAATGAGAGCATACAAAGGACAAGGCAATGATCGTCTTTAAGCCGGCCGCCATAGTGAGCTATGATGACCCTGTTCGGGCTACGCTAGGATCACTTTGTGAGGCACCACTTTGGCGCGGAACTGAACTCTTCAGTCGGCAAGGCGTTTGCCAGTCTGTTCACGGGGACAAGGCGACGTCGTATGTCGCTCGAGGCGAGCGAGGTTGACCAGGAGGGCGATGGCGCGTCTCGACGGCCGGAAATTCGGAGAAATAATTCATCCATCGGAAAATATTTATCCCGGAGTTTGGCCGACGTCCGCGCCATCATCTGCGCCTGAAGCTCCAAAAGAGAGCGAAGGAAGCAGCTTAACAGCACGGTCACTCTCAACGGACATCAGAGCAGCTGTATGTACTCGACTTCTCACTGCTCTGATCTGCCGCCATGTTTCGCAACAACTATGACAACGACTCGGTGACCTTGTATGTATATACGTTGTCTATATGAAGAGTTCGTTGACTGACTCGTGATTCAATAGCTCCCCCCAGGGCCGCATCTTCCAGGTCGAATATGCCTCCGAAGCGGTCAAGCAAGGGTCAGTGGTGGTTGGGGTCGTGAGCAAGACCCATGCAGTCCTTGTTGCGTTAAAAGTATGATCTTCTTATTATTTCCGTCCACTTTACATTTTTCACATGTACTGATTTGATCATCCATGACTAGCGAAATGCCGAGGAGCTCTCGTCGTACCAGAAAAAGGTCATTGGCATCGACGACCACCTGGGGATCGCGTTGGCTGGACTCGCCTCAGATGCTCGCGTGCTATCGAACTTCATGAAGCAGCAGTCCCTTGCCTCGAAAATGACCTACGGCCGACCGATCCCACTACAGCGGATTGTGTCGCAGATTGGCGAGCGGGCACAGACCAACACGCAGCATTACGGCAAGCGACCTTACGGTGTCGGCTTGCTCATCGCGGGAGTCGACGATGAAGGTCCGCATCTGTTTGAGTTTCAGCCCAGCGGGATGACGCAGGAGATGGTGGCCTGTGCGATTGGTGCACGCAGTCAGATGGCGCGGACATACTTGGAGCGACACCTCGACGAGTTTGCGAATGCCGGACGGGAAGAGTTGATGCGACATGGACTCAAAGCGCTGAAGGAAAGTCTGGCCCAAGATAAGGAACTGACGGTGGATAACACGAGCGTGGCGGTCATTGGGGCCAAGTCGGCCGAGAACAAGAAGGGCGAGCGATTTCGGTTGTTTGAAGGTCAGGAAACGGCGGCGTTGCTCGAAGGATTATCAGAACCGCGCGAGAGCGAAACGACCGAGACGGCCCAAGGGGATGACGGAGGAGCGATGGATGTTGATACATAAGAGCATTCTTCACCGAAATGCCAGATCCTTTAGTCATTCCCAAATGCTTATCAACAATGGGAATTATCCCGTTCATTGATTCACGATCTGGTCTAATCTGGTCTAATCTGGTCTAATCTAGCTTGAACATGCATCTGCAGAATGGAGAGCAAGCCGCTTTGATTTCTATTCGATAGGGGATATTGCTTGGCTCTTTTGCTAATGCCTCCACGGTCCTGTATCCCATATAGTCAGCAAGACGAGAACCGTCCTCGATGATTTGGGCCTACGGAAATTAACTTCGTTATAGGCCGAGTGCATTGTAGTAGGATGACGATGGTGATGATAGCAAAAATAAAAGAACGATGTTAACTGGAGGTGATATGGAGGAGGGGGATGAGGAGGATGGTGAGAACAGAGATACTGAGAATAGAGGATGGAGAAGACGAGGATTTGGAGGATGATTAGGACGAGGATCATGAGAATGGGAATGACGAGGATATAGAGGATGGGGAAAATGAGCAGAATGGGGAACGATAGAACCTGTTGTAGAATGTCGGGTTCTATGCAGATACCATCTATTCTGGAAATCTATCGCAATACAAAGATATTTCGTTCGTTTAGCAACTGCACGCATCATGATAAAGAGTATCTTGAGGATAATCTCGAGACTGGTTTTTATCTACCCCTCTCTAGTCTATAGCGGCTTTTCGTGCCCTCTACATCTAGGTCAGCCGCTGGTTCTATTGACTCCCCCACTGCAGCTGCAGTCGTCCTTGAGCGTTCTGATAGTCGGCCAAAGCACTGATTACGCCCTCGGCCGTCTTGGCTTCGACGAGAATGTCTCGGCTGCCCTCATCAATGAACCCGGCCTTGACGGCATCCCGAATCCACTGCAACAGCACATCGTAGTAGCCCTCAATGTTGTACACGACAACACCTCGATCATGTATACCGAGTTGAGACCAGGTGGTAATTTCGAGCAGCTCTTCCAGCGTGCCGTAGCCGCCGCTTAACGCGATAAAGCCACTTCCCGGGCCGCCCTCGATCACAGCACGCGCCATGAGCTGCTTGCGCGTATGCATATCCTTGACCACCGTGGTCTTGCCGTAGATCGCCTCGTCCGGGGTGTTGATAGTATCGTCGTTTGTCTGCGCAGCATCTTTCTGTTCGTATCGAACTAATGGCGCCGGGATTATGCCATGAACTGCGTCCTTCCCCGCGAAAGAAACGAGGGTCCGCGCCAGCTCGCCCATTAACCCCACGGTGCCGCCTCCGTAGACTAGTTGAATTGAATGCTCATGCATGACTTGTGCGAGGGATCGAGCAGCTGCCATATGCGCCGGCGATTTGCCCGGAGATGAGCCGCAACTAAGTATTCAGATTAGCCTATTGAACTGATGAAGTATAGAGCTTGATACTAAAAGATTCGTTACATACAAAACGCATATTGTGGTAGGCTTGACCTTGGCCGGCTCGGGTGTAGACACCGACGACTGAAACTCATTGACCATGTTGATAGAAGGAGAGAATGATAGAGTTTGGTAGACTCATCCTGGGTTGATCAATTCATGATATATAAGGGACGTTGTTGGATCTCGCCGTCGATCCTGACGTTGATCCCGGATCTAGCCGAGCTCATCGTGCAAGGATTCGAATCACAGCGGGGGTAGCCCTTTTCTCATCAACCACCCATCATGCCTCGACAAAGAGGTGTTCAGGACGAGGAGGCACCGGCCGAAAAGGTCAGTCTTCAAGAATACTTATCCATATACAATCATATACAGTATCGCTAACCTTACTAGTCCACCCTCCGCTCCGTTCTCCAAGGCATCTTTGTCTTTGTCATAGCGCAATTGCTCGTCCGAGCATTCAAAGGGTTCAGCCCAGACACCAGCAGCAGTCAACCGACCTTTGAGACCCGGCCCGAGTCTGTCGTGAAGCCCGAAACCTACAGTGCGACGCCCCAGATTATATCACCCATCTGGGCCTCGGATACGTCTCTCGATATCGAGATTTATGTCTCGCCCACCGTCTTCCGGCCTGATATCAAATCGAAGTCCAAGGCGACATTGATCGCTAGCGAAAAGAACTTCCGCATCGGCGATTGGCAAGATCGCCGCAAGATCGATACCACCATAAAGATCCCCGAGGATGTTCGCAACAACGGAACATTATGGGCGCATTTCTTCGTGGCCGTGTCAGGCCACCCGTTGGACCCATCAGACCCGAACTACAATTCCTCGAAAGCGTATCATTTCCCAAGACCATTAACTCAGTATCTACTCAAGAAGAAGGTGGCCAAGACGAGAAACCTACTGGGAGGAACCAACGTGACAGCGGAAAAGCAAGAAGATGACGACCAAGCTCCTCGCAAGAACGTTCTCGTGTCATTTTACCACCCTAACATCACCGTCTCCATCATCCCGGATTCAGGAAAGTTGAGTTACCAAACCATGCACCCAGCCATGCGCCAATTCGTGCAGCTCGAAAGCAGCGGCGCCAGAGACACCTCTGGGAAAAATGGATGGTACTATCCGATCCTATTTACCAATAACTTTTGGCAATTAAGGAACCATATGACCGAGCTCAACTCCTCGACGTCCTCGACCTTGCCTCTTCATCTGGAACTCAACAACATGAAGAACTGGAAGTTTGGAGTCTACAGCTCCATGGACGCCTCGGTCAAGCAAAATCAGCAGCAGGTGGCTCGTGGCGGACCGATGCCCGCGGGCGGCGACGGCAGCGAACTCGACGAAGTGAAACGGATCCTGCTCGATACGAATATCTACCTCCTTGCTACGACTGGGATTGTAACGCTACTGCATACCCTCTTCGAGATGCTCGCGTTCAAGAACGACATTGCCCATTGGCGCAACAAGAAGGATAATGTCGGCGTGTCGGTGCGGACGATCCTGGTCAACGTCATTTCCCAAACGCTCATCTTCTTATATCTGCTTGATAATTCCGAAGGGACATCCTGGGTGATTCTGTTCGGACAAGGCTTCGGCATCGCGCTCGAGGCCTGGAAGATTACTCGAGCGGTGGACGTGAGGGTACGTCCTGCTCCCGAGGGAGCGATGATTCCGTATCGAGTCACCTTCGAAGATAAGCATCAGTTGTCCGAGAAAGAGCAGGAGACGCAGGAATATGATGCCGTGGCGTTCAAGTATTTGTATTTGGTTGCCGTGCCGCTGCTGGGTGCCTACGCCGCGTACAGTCTCGTGTATGAGACGCACAAAAGCTGGTACAGCTTCATCATCACGACCCTCGTGGGAAGTGTCTATGCGTATGGGTTCTTGATGATGGTGCCGAGTTTGTACATCAATTATCGGCTGAAGGTAAGTTCAGTTCACTTGGTTTTAACTCCCCCTCTTTTCGCCTTTCGGTTCGTGGTGTAATGTAATAAGAATGCATAGCTGATTATGACCGAATGAAACAGAGCGTCGCACACATCTCCCAACGCGCAATGATCTATAAAACGCTCGGCACTTTCATCGTAATACCCTCCTACTTTCATTCCCCTTCTTTCACTTATGCTGGTCCCCGCCCCAGAGGGGAAGAAAGGGTTGTGGCCAAGTGGACTTGATGTCCAACAATGGTTCGACGACACTAATGATAATTGAGTAGGATGATTTATTTGCTTGGACAATAAAAATGCCCACTCTCCATCGCTTAGCGACGTTGCGTGATGACGTGTATGTGATTTTTATACCCATTCTCTCTTTCCTCCCCTTCATCCTTGCCTTCTTTCCGTTCTCCCTCCATTTCATTCCCTCATAGCTTCGATCTCATCTCACTCAATGACGGATGAGGAATTTAGGATCTTCTTCATATACATCTACCAATCAAGGATCTACCGCGTCGATTACAGCCGTGTCAATGAATTCGGTCAGGGCGGTGAAGAAGAGGTGGAGGAGAAGAAGGAGGCGTTGAAGAAGATTGAAAGTAAGAAGAATACTGTTGAGGGGCCTGGTGCAGAGGGTGACGGGAAGATTGATGGAAAAGAAGGAAAAGCAAAAGGGAAAGGAAGTGGGACCACCGCGACTAGTGGAAGGAATCAAGAAAGCTCTGGAGATGTACGCAAGAGATGAAGCCTTGGTCTACTCCATCAGCTGCTAGTAATGGCACGACTAGAGTTTAGAAGAGAAATGAAGTGAGGGTCTGTTTGGTTGTTTTTCGTTTCAAGTAACAAATTTTGATAAGGAGTAGAGTAGAGTAGAGTCATTGATTCTCCTATGTAGAACATGTTGAGAGACGTTTGCTTGTTGATAGTCACGCGGGAGATATACAAAGGGAATAGCTGAGCAGCATTCGCTTCAGATTTTCCTGGTGTCTTCATCATGGTCCTTATGGCGGAGACATCTTCATCATCATCCTTATGGCGGAGACGTCTTCATCATCATCCTTATGGCGGAGACGTCTTCCACCGACCTTACGACAGAGACACCTTCATCATCATTCTTACGATGAAAGGTAACTACATCCGTCGTTAGGATGATGAAAGTCAGTTCGTCATAAGCATGACGAAGCTGCCCCTCCGTCGTAAGGTTGACGAGAAGTCAAACGTCAGAGAGCACAATTTGGTTCACTTCGTCGTTGTCTCACTTCGCTTTTCACGAATTTCTCCATCCCTAACGTGCTACTCGTCGCCTTTCTATAGCATCTCTACTCACCCGATTCTGCTCTTCTCGTCTTTCTGTAGCATCTCCATAACCCTGACAATCTTCTCCTCGTCCTTCTGTAGAACCTCTACGCCCCCTATACTCTTCTCCTCCTCCTTCTGTAGAACCTCTAGATGCCCTACACTCTTCCTCCTCGTCCTTCTCTAGAACCTCTACAACCCCGACAGTCTTCTCCTCGTCCTTCTGTAGGACCTCTACATATCTGACGCAATACTCTTTCTCCTTGTTCAAAACCTCTACTTCCCCGACACGCTTCTCCTCGTCTTTCTATAGAATCTCCAGATCTCCAACACTCTCCTTTTACTTTTTCTCTAGAATCTCCACATCCCCGATACTTTTCTCTTTCTCCTTATCCCTGATCTGCTTCCTTTCGACTTTCTTCCTGCACAACTTTCGTCTCGGAAAATAGCCTCAATCATTTTCACTCTTGAATCGACAATCGCAGAATGAATCCCTAGCGCTGTTTTTTTCAATGACCCCATTGTGCTGATTGGAATTGCATGAAACAATTTATAAACATGAAACGAGACTTGCTGCCCACCTCTCCCTCTCCCCTCCTCTCCCTACTTCCGAAAGGGTAAGCACGGCCGACTACACATCATCCTATTGGGAAGAAATACCAATGGTTTCATTCTCATCGCGTTGAGGGCACCTGCCATCCAGACGGTTTGTGCCTGCTGAATCTGGCTGCTAGAACAGACCATGTTAGCTACCCGGGGAAGAAAGTGGCTTCAGTCCCACCGCACTTATGAAGAATCCCGTGGCTTTCGTCAAGATGGCGATGGTATGCAATATCCCAGATTCTATCTAGAAAAACCGCCACCAAATGAAAACTATCATAATGAAAACCAAAGCGCCAATCGGGCCGTACTATTGAGTTATGATCATCAGCTTGCGTCGGTGTTCATTCGCTCAAGACGAGGAGCTTACCTGCTTCAATAACAAATCCCAATTGATCCGAACGGCTGCCTTCCGATATTTGCGCGAGTCCTCTCGCAATCGACCACTCATTTCGCCCATCCGCTCTAGACTATCCCCACGGTACAGCAGATCTTCAATGTTCTTCGTCATGACCTTTGTCACGTCCCTCAACTCATCATTCAGCTTATCCAAATTCTGACTCGCCCGGCTATCCTGATACGTCTTCTTAGTGCGCTGGATGAATGTGTCGAACTCCATGAATGCGTATGGCCGCAACGAAGGGGATAGATACTGCGAGGGTTGGTACGTAGTCATGAACTCCCGCGCGAGATCGGAGAGGTAGGTGAAGGCGAGCTTTCGAGGATAGGATCGATCGCAGATGCAGAGAAAACAGAGGTCTTCGTTGATGAGGTAGCTGTCCGGACAATGTTTCTCAGCTCTTCGTGTACGAGACTTTGGAGGTAGATGCCATCGGAAATGCATACTGTAACATATATTGTCCGCTCTCGATACTGGCTTGCGGTTCTGAGCTTCGGCTTAATCGCCGGAAGATCTGTTTGACTTGCTGCTTGACTTCCGCAAGCTCGGTTTCGGACTGTCCGCACATTATGAGCCGAGAGATAGCCGGGCGAAGACGGGTGTGTGTTACCTGCTCATCGTCCACAGATGCCACCAGCATTAGACCTTGAGACGTGTTAGCAGCTTTCTTATGCCTTCAGCATCCAAAGCAACGCACCATCCAGCCGCTCAACCTGCGTTGATCGGACCATGTTGGCCCTGCCTTGAATAGATAGTGATGTCTCCAGTCGAAGATCCTAGCAGTAATCTCAATTGTTTTCAATCCGTGCGACATTCAGTTGTGCCTGAACAATGCGTGAACGTGATATTAGCACAACGGCGCCAACCATGGCGAGGAAGGGCAAAGCTGTCAAGAGCAGCCGAGCGGACTTTAATTGTTCCGTTCCCATCGGCCCGGGGTCGGTCCGATTGGGGGCCGTGCGCCGGCGGTGAATCGGTCGGAATTCGTGATTCTTCCGGCAGAATAACGGGGGGCGGCCACACACAAGTGAATCATTTTCAGGACGGAAGGTAGCTACCATACATCAGCTTTACAACGAAGATGCTTTGATCTTCATCAGACCGATAACGGTGATACATCCTCTCTTCTATCGGACTCATGACGAACATATGACCCTTAGGATGAGCGCGGACGAGGCTCATCATCGTCGTCGACGGCACGACTTGCTATTGATCTCTCGTTTATTTGACTTGCGTCAGCAAGCGTCGCCCTTTACTCTGATTCTGGATACATTGGAGCAGTCCGGTCGAGGCTTGGTGGATGTGTTTGTCGAACGAGCTAATGTGAGTTGTGTATCTTATCATGCGACTGCCATAGACGTATCAGAACAAAGACTGTAGCTTATTAGGGACTTCCTAGGATCTCCATCGTGGACATGTGATTTTCCTTGCCTTGGACACCCTGTGCAAACCCGGAGGAGTTGATGTATTTCTCCGGGTCCGACATGTTCGCGACCTGGATCGGGCTAAGAGCATTGTTGCTCAACGCCCAACTGACCAAGGCACGAGAAATGTCACCTGAAATTTCCTGACGGTATTACTTACCACTTCTAGACACCCTGATCCTCATTGACTCCCTCAATACTCTTGCTGAGTTGGTCGGCGACTCTCTTGCTCTATATCTGTCATACCTGATCTCTCCCCGGAGGACCCTCGTCGGCATATATCATGCGGATCTACCTCTGTCGATGTCCGGTGCTGGTGGATTGCCATCTGCATCGACCTGTTACTCCCCTTCACCCTTGACGCTATTGCGGTATCTTGCCACCACCATCCTCACGACACTCCCACTATCCCACGAGATTGTGAGAAAGACTGCACGAGATCGATCGCTGGCCGAGCCGACCTTCGGACTGGCCGAGGGCATCGAAGGCGTCATTGCAGGTGTGGGCGCGAACGACAACGGCAATGGCATGGTCGTGGCCATGGAGTCACGTCGAAAGAGTGGCCGTAGCGTGCGAGAGATGTTTGCGCTGTTGAGTCCATCATCACGAAGATCTCGTGCCAGTCGGTCGACTGCTGAGGGCTTCATTTGCTTGCGGGATTACTCGCCTTATCGTGCGTCGGAGCGAAGCGTGGTGGAGCATGATCAATCTCAACAACAAGGTGACGATCTAGAGTCCACCTTCAATCTTGGCCTCAGTCAGAAGCAGCTGCGAGATCGTGAGAAGGTGGTGCTTCCGTACTTTGACGCCCAGCAGACTGAGGGGGGCGTGGGCGAGGGAGGCAGGATCTTGTATCAGATGGGCGCCGAGGACGATTTCGATGATGAAGAGGATGAGATATGATATTTTCAAATCGTAGAAATATACATAGATTATGTGAACGTATCAACTGTGTGCCAATTTTTGAGGACAATATCGTTCGTAATCAAGTCAATCGCATTCAAGGGACCTCACTTTCACTTTCACTTCATCTCATGAGACACCCCCACTTCCATCCACTCCACTTCACTCGACATCAGTCCCGATAACCTATACAACCATGGCGGAGTCAGCCAGCAGACGATCGCGACGACCGGATAGCAAAGAGATGTGGGATCCAGCGCCACACGCTCGCGATCAAGACCGCCCACCGCGCACCGACGATCGTCGACGGCCAGAGCGGGACCCACGAGACCGCTACGACGACAGACGACGCGACCGGAGCTACTCGCGAGATCGGGATCGGCCCAGTCGGCGCGATCGTGATCGCGATCGAGACAGAAATAGAGACCGAGACCGACGAGACGAGCGTCGAGAGGAGAGAGATGGGAGAGATGGTGCGAGGCGCCGAGACAGGAGCCGGTCACGTCAAAGGCATCATCCTCGAGGTTCGTCCACCACCCAGCCCTCGATGTTTTCCTTACTCACCACGACAATTCTCCCAGACCGAAGTCCGCTATCGCCTCGACATCGGACCCGCTCCCGCTCTCCACGCCCTTCAAGACGCTCACGATCGCCGGCGCGAGAGCCAAAGAGAGAGCGTAGCGATGTCCCTCTTCGGAGCGTGGAAACCAAGAACGCAAGGTCTAATGGCCCGCCGGAAAAGAGCAAAGGGGTGCCAGAAGCGGATGCAGATATGATTGAGCCGGATGAGGAGGACATGGAGCAGCAGATGCAGGCCATGCTCGGCTTTGGTGGCTTCGGCACCACCAAGCAGAAGAAGGTTCCGGGCAATGATGTCTACGCTGTACGGAAAGAGAAGGCCATTGAGTATCGCCAGTATATGTGGGTGATCTTCTACCTTGATCGAGTTTACGCTGTTCACTAACTTGAGATGCAGGAACCGAGTTGGAGGCTTCAATCGACCTCTCAGTCCTTCTTAAGCTTGCCACGGAGCTAGGTGTCTGTTCAATTAAGGATAAAGTTATTAGAAATCAAATCGGTTAAGCCGTCGCCCGACAAAGTTGGACTCATCGACTCATGTTCAAATCTAGCATACTCTATCCAGTAGGTAAGGGCGGGTATCATGCTAAGCTCCAACACGCATCCACAACACCTCGAGTAAGTCGCTTGGATTTGTAGCAGCGGGATTCTAGCTTTGCTTGTTTCTGCTGAGATGGAGATGGAGAAAGAAACCCGTGGAGGGATGGAGAAAAATCGTGGAGTGGCAGAGAAAACCATGGAGATTGGGAAAAAGGTGGAGGAAATAATATTGCAACCATCAGTAGGCACCTCGCAATCAACAAAATGGATCGAACGGCTCAGCAGTAACCGCTTCATCATCATCCTCACGACCAGGGTATCATCATCGCCATTTACGTCAAGAGACAACAGTGTCCTCGCAAGTAGCTGAATGTTAGAATTATTGAAATTCGAATCATAATTGATACCTGTGAACCATCTTGACGTTCTGAATCAAGATCCTGTGGCCTATGCAGGTATGATCTGTCCTGAAATAATCTAATTCCCGAGTTATTGTTGTCTACTTGCATTTTCTAAACATGACCACTATCTTTTGCCCATAAAGTGCTGGGATATATCAAAGTTGTGCAGAAATCATAAATATCTGGATATGAATGGGGCAGCCCCGCAGTAAGTTATCAGTTTACTCTCTCCCTCCAATAGTTAAGGGACCCGCAGCAGTCAAACTTGGATATAACAAATTTTATACTGCAGTGCTGTTTGTTTGTTGTACCCAAGTGTTTGTTATAGGAAGATATAACTGCCCAAAAGTGGTGGCTGGAATGACCATTTATGTAAGGAATCATGCCAAAGTAGCCTCTCATTGAGCATTCGTTGATGATTAATAGTCTTTGGAGGCCCTTTTTGCTAATAAATGCTAGGAAACTTGCTCTGATTCGCCAACGAATTTTGAAATAGCGAGGTTTTTGTTAGCTCCCATACATACATCGCTTGAGATTGGCTGTCCGTTCGTTATATCCAGATATTCGTATGCGAAGATTCGTTGGCTCTATAGCCAAGTTCGACTGTATTTACACGGCCGCTTTTGCCGCGGACATACGTTGAGGTCAATTGACCGCCCCGTCTTTCGAGACGTACCCCATTGACGACTGCCACCATGTGGCCTGACACTCCTTCAATGGCATCCTTCCTGGCGTTCTGGGTATGGGCACTGTGCATTGGATTGACAGTCGCATCAGAAGACCCGATCATTTTAGTCAATGAAGTTTCGCGGGCCAACAACCAGTCATTATTATGGGGCCCATATCGACCAAATCTGTACTTCGGCGTCCGGCCACGAATTCCACAATCGCTGGCGACCGGCCTCTTCTGGGTACAGGTGGATGATCCACAGAAAGTGCAACATAGTATGTTCCATGTATTATCGAGTATTGAGTATACCAGGCTTACACGTTTGTAGACTTCAGATATACGTGCGAGCAGCATGAGGGAATGGCCGGCTATGGCTGGGACGAGTACGATGTTAGGAAAGGAGGGGTGCAGAGAATCCACGATGCGGGCAACCACCTCGACGTGCAGACCGAGTTTGTCAAGGTGCCTGGAGGCCGCCATGGAGGGAACTGGGGCGTGCGAATTAGAGGCACGCCCAGAAAGGACGCGCCAAAAGATCTCAAGTCGACGGTTGTCTTTTCGGTGTCCCTGGAGGGAAAGGGCGGCTTGGAAGTTACCAATGAGAAAGACCCGCTTGGTTATGATGGTGCCGTGACTTTGGAAGGAAACTCTCCCGAACTAGGCAGCTTCACGCTGGAGATCACCAAGGGTCCGGACAGCAACGCGCATCCAGTGCATCGACATCCGTCGTACGCGTCGAAACCGTTGCAGCGTACATTTGCTCAATCTTATCAGGTGCCAGAGCAGGGGTTGTGGCAAACCAAACGTGGGTGAACGTTTTGTGGTGTTGAAAGAGCGACTTCTTTTGCTGACTCCATACCAGCTATTCTGTTCACTAGCATCAAGCAAGTTGTTGATGGCTATGCGGAGGAGTACGGTGACAATAGCCCACCACCATGGCAACTGTTCACGATTGGTCACAAACCAGGCCAGGGGAATGTGCATCTGGTGCAGAAAGTGTTTCAAGGCTCGTTCGAGGTGAATATTCATGGATTGTTCGTTCGCGAGGCCCATGCTCACATTCCAAATAGTTTGATGTGCTCTTCTCGTCGGGCTCATCACCCGCACAGATGACGTGTGAGTGTGTTTGACATGTCCGCCGCGTGACCGTGGAGCTGACATCAGTACAGCAATGAAGCTGACCGAAGGAATTGATGCGACAACTGCGTCCTTCCGTCAGCGATTCAAACAAACATTGGCTCCTGAGGCTCCCTTCGCTAATGCCAAGTACGAGCAATTCTCGAAGTCACTGTTTTCTAACCTTTTAGGAGGCATCGGCTACTTCTATGGGGATTCCGTCGTTGATCGATCTTACGCCCCCGAGTACGAAGAACTGAATGAAGGCTTCTGGGAGGAAACCGCCGACGCTCGGGCGCGAGGTTTGCAAAAGCCTGAGGGACCATCGCGGCTATTCACCAGTATACCATCGCGACCGTTCTTCCCTCGCGGCTTCCTTTGGGATGAAGGCTTCCATCTACTGCCTATGCTCGACTGGGATCCTGACCTGGCGTGGGTATCATTCCACATCATATGTCTGCTTTCACTGACAATCCTAGCCTCGAAATCACTAAGAGCTGGTTCGATCTGATTGACGATGATGGCTGGATCGCGCGAGAGCAAATCCTTGGTCCCGAAGCACGGAGCAAGGTTCCTGAAGAGTTCCAGGTGCAATATCCGCACTACGCCAACCCGCCAACTCTCTTCTTTATCCTCCAAGGCTTCATCGACCGTCTCCAGGCACGCAATGGTACCGAGCCCGCCCCGCGGGAGACATTGGGCCAGCAGGACATCTCGGGCCTGTATACCGCCCATCTGGATAATCCTGAAGTGGCTCTGCAATACCTACAGCGGATCTACCCGTTGCTCAAACGGCACTACTTCTGGTTCCGCAAGACGCAGTGGGGCGATATTAAATCGTACGACCGCGAAGCCTTTTCCACCAAAGAAGCGTACCGCTGGCGGGGCCGCACACCACGCCACATTCTCACCTCCGGACTTGACGACTACCCCCGTCCCCAGCCTCCACATCCTGGTGAATTGCACGTCGATCTGATCTCGTGGATGGGGATGATGACACGCAGCATGAAACATATTGCCGAGGCGTTGAGAGAGACCGACGACGTTGGGGAATTTGCTCGCTATGAAGGAGCCATCATTCGGAATATCGACGATCTGCACTGGAATAAAGAGCACCAGACGTACTGCGACGCCACGATCGACGACTACGAGGAGAGCGTGCACGTGTGTTACAAGGGGTACGTATCCATCTTTCCGTTTTTGGTCGGGTTGTTACCGGGGGATAGTCCCCGGCTCGGTCCCATCTTGAATCTCATTGAAGATCCCGAGGAACTCTGGACGGAGTATGGGATTCGGAGTTTGAGCAAGAAAGATCCGAATTATGGAACGGACGAGAATTACTGGCGGAGTCCGATATGGGTCAACATAAACTATTTGATAATAGATAGACTTCGGGTAAGTCCACTAGGCCTCCTCCATATTTCTTTCCTCCTTCCTGTCGCCAGTGGAAATGGATGAGAATACTAAATCAAATAGGAATTGGCAACCTCCTCCTCTCCTCACGCCGCGCAAGCCAGAAGGATGTATACCGCCCTCCGCCGTAACATCGTCGAGAACGTCTACACGCAATGGCAAGAAACAGGATTCGCATGGGAGCAATATAATCCTGGAACAGGCGCGGGACAACGCACGCAGCATTTCACCGGGTGGACTTCTTTGGTGGTGAAAATTATGCGGATGCCCGATTTGTCGAACGCAAGAAACGGTGGTGGGGGAGGAAAAGGAGCAGTGAAGGATGAATTGTGAATCAATGTTTTTTGGGATTATATTTACTTGTTTGTGCAATTGGGAATAAAATAAATATACGGGGCGTAAATAGGTGTAGAATATCTGAGTTGATGAATTTACCTTTAGATCCATTGAGCTCAATTAAAAAAGTAAAATGAATGGAACGCGACTCGAGTGCAGTTCGCTAAATTATTTGTCTCAATGAAATTGGCTAAATCGAAGAGCGACTTACCGGTGCATCAATTAACATATTAATTTTCGAATTAGCGTTCAAGTATATTTTTGGAGCTATCATCTCTATCTAGTCATATTCTCGTCATATTTGATTTCACGAATCTCGATATTTTTTATCTTTATTCATTTTTATATTCATTTTATTCCAACTAAATTAGTCAACTACGGTAAGGACATCTATCACCGCCTATCTCCTCGATAATCATCATCACGAGTCCGATGGTGACCATGGCGATGACCATCACGATGATCGTGGTAGTCGACTTCTCTTTGCAACCTGCCCTGCTCCTCGCCCTCTCTGGGTCGTCTTCGTTCTCGTTCCCGTCGTTCTGGGCTTAATGGCGAGCGCGATCGCGAGGATGTCTCCCTCCTTCTCATTCTTCTTCGATCATCTCCATCTCTCGATCGGTGACGGCGCCCTGCGCTTCGTGATCTTGATCTCGAGCGTGGCCTCGTCCTCCTGCCTGCTTGTCGATCATCATTGTGATCTTCTTCCCACTCCCTGTGTCGTCCATCTCTAGGCGCATAGCCGTGTCGTCGGTCATCCTGCTCTCGATCGCGGCTCCGACTTCGATTCCTTCTTCCTTGTCCCTCCTCGTCCCTTCTTCTGCTGCTGCCATGTCTCTCATGACTCCAGTCCCGACTGCGATTGCGTCGTTTGCTGCCATGTTTTCCGTCTCTTCTATCCTCATGCTCATGATCTCGACGGTGATGATGGTGCTTCTTCTCCCTTCGTTGATCTCTGTCTACTCTCTTCTCCTCTCCGCCACGTGCTGTTCGCGGCTTGGTATCAGTCAAGCCGGCTCTTTGATCATCCATTTCCCCCTTCTCCATCATAGACGGTTGTTGTCCACCAGCAACCAACCTCCTCCCAGCACCCGCGCTCCTTCCACCAAATCCGACTCCCCTCCCCACCACTCCATCCGCTTCTCCTAACTCATCCTCTCCACCTGCACCACCTACCACACCAGATGTCTCTTCGACAACCTTCTGCACCTCCTTGACGCTGATCCCATTGGCACCAGTACCCACCGTGCGTCTTTCGACGGGGAATCCTAAAGCGGCGCTCAATGCGTCCTGTTCCGCTTCTTTGATCCGTCTTATCTCTTCGGCTCGTTCGCGTTGCGCGGCGGTTTGGTCGGCCTCATCGTCGCCTTTTGCGTACCATGATAAATCCCTGTGCTTTTGCCATCTTCCTACGGCTGTTTATTTGTATATAACTCAATCCACGTCAGCCTATGTCTATAATGAATAAAACCGCTCGTTCCCCTGGTAATATGACATCTAGGGTATGGAGGGGAGTAGCGCAGGAAGGTACGAGGGGTGGTCGCCGAAGACCCATTCCAGATGGGAGTAACAACAAATGAATTAAATGGAAAGGGAAAGAAGGGGGAACTGAGAGAGAGTGACGGATAGTGGATGACATACGCGCCATAAGACTATGTCCCAAATAGTTCTCCCGATGTTGATCATCTTTGACATCTTCCCATTTGAAATTCGCTCGACCTCCCCTGTTTTTAATATATATCAGCTGGCGAGATCGGGCAACGTAGCAGGTAGCTAAGGGACTGTGTCGATGTCGAAGATGCAAATCAAGAGATGGGAAAGACGTACCGACTACCTTCCTTCCGAATTGTGGATAAAAGATCCATTGTTCTATTATTGGAAGAGAGCTGAAGACGTGCTGATGTGCTGGTTGAAGTGGGTCGACGTCAAATATGCTTGGAGGGAGGCAGAGGGCTGTAGTGACGGTCGAAGTAGCCGATCAACGTGACCGGCCGACTGACTAGCTCAAACCCCTTGGTTGAAAACGCCGTTTATTTACTCAGTCAGGAACCTGCGCAACCTGACCGAGTCTTCATATTGTCGGACGTCTCCAGATAGCTTTCGTCGCGGCTGTGGCGCAGATATGGTTGAGTGGTGGTACCAACGATCATCGTCGTAAGTGTGACGAATGATGGGGTATGTTACGACATTTGATCGATAAATGACAATAGCTACCAGTTTTGTAGAGCATAGAGCAGCTATCGCAAGTACGCTGGGGTATGGGGGTATCGATGGTAGACAAAAGATTGGCCAATCCCAGATAGCTCTAGAGCTAAACGGAAACTGTTCATGAAATCTGGATTTTGGCGGCAACAATACATACGCGGGAGCCTGTATTGGCGATGAGCGCAATGATCATCACCCAATCATAGGGCTCTTGGCGTACATATGACAAGTTCTCATAGAATCTGGTTTCAATGATATGTCCATCTCAGCAAAGATTTGAAATAGAATCTCCCAACCGTTGCCAATGTATTTTCCATCTCTAACCGCATCCTGTCAAGACAAATGATTATTGCCAGAGGGTAGAATTATCGTTCCCGGGATAAGAACATCCTCTCTATAGCCTTGCCAGCTCTGAACTGCATAAGATTCACACAACCCAGCGAGATCAGACACTAGATA
>QQTW01000804.1_pt1 | contig 20625 bp, 22 predicted proteins | sample 1904831 | NCBI WGS metagenome assembly QQTW01 (sample SAMN09435610, study PRJNA476489) | Subsurface metagenome, whole genome shotgun sequencing project. | reverse complement strand
ATCTCACACAGAAGGAGGGATGTTCTTTAGGTAAAGTAGACGCTTTCCTTAGGCTGCTTACGCGCTTCTGTTCGAGGGTTGATGTTGATGCCCAGCATAGTGCCCGGAATTCGAAGCTTCTCTGCAGTTACAGGATCGAGTGCTCGTCCTAGACGCTTCTTGGGTACTGGACTGAATGGTTGTCTTGGCGGTTGGGCTTGAAGAGGGAAACGAGCTTTCTCCACACGGTGTTGACCCGCCGCTGCGAATACATTCGTATTCTTCTGCAAAAGTTTCGGTTTTGGTTGTGCAGTTCGAGTCGTCGGGACTGGAGGAGCTGGGGTTGGGGCTCTGGCGGCGGAGATTGCGGGACTTGTGATGAGACCTGGGACCCGATGTCGCGGACTGCTAAGCCCTACTCCATTGTAGCACTTGATGAGCATCTGCACCGCAGAAGCACGCTTCTCCGGGTCGAAGATCGCCATTTCTCGAATCTTCGAAATTGTGTCATCATTTGAGGCTGTGAACAAGACTGCCTTGTGAGCCTCACTGGGGAACTTGAACAGTTTCCAACTCTGACGAAACCTTCGTACATCAAGCGTCCACAACATCGTGACGAAGAGCGACCAAACATCTACTTTGTGGGTCTGGCCCCCTTTCTTAAACATCTCTGGAGCCATATAAAGTGGGCTGCCAACACTAGTGTTGGCGCTGAGAGCACGGTTGCAGAGGCCAAAATCTCCGAGCTGGAACTGATATTGGTCACCTAGCCGCAATGTGTAGAGAATGTTCTCTGGCTTCACATCTCGATGAATGATACCGTTGAATGCAAGACAATCAAGCGCTTGGAGCATCTGCTGAAAGACGGTATTGGCAATGTTGGGGCACCTTCCGCTCTCGATCAGTGATTCCAAGGTCCCTTCCTTTAGACCCATAAATATCTCGACGTTGGGTCCGTCCCAACCTTGTGAGGTGATATAATCAATAATGTGTGGCTGGATTCATTAATTCATCTGTATGAGAGCTTCGAAGTCTTACTCACATGGTTGATAGTGGAAAGAATTTCTACTTCGCGCTTCAATGCATAATACACTGACACCTTCCAATCTTGTTGTTTCGATGCTTCAGAAGGCTTCTTTAACATCTTGACGGCCATGAGCTCGCCTGAGTCCACATTGACGGCTTTATGAACCTCTCCAAACTGCCCAGATCCAAGCCTGATTACTGTTGCGTATCTCATCTTCCCTTGCCTAGGTCCCGGCATGTGCGGTCTGGTCTCTCGTCGAGACGGCAGGACGCTTTCCGCTTCATTTATAGTTTGAGTGAGGCGGGGATTCTCTTCATAGCCTTGGGGGATGCTCTGTCGCTTCTTGACCTTCTCTATCGTTTCACTAGAATCTTGATGCCATTCCAGCCTGAACTGAATGAGATTTCGTCCCACACCACCCATTCCAATCATGGTGTTGAGCTTGGCCTGCACGACAATTTTGCGAAGGCGTCCATACTCGAAGGGCATAGCATTTTCACCGGACACTTGAGTCGTCTGACCATGCGACCTGTCGTAGAGCATAACCACGTTGGTATTCAAGTCGATCTCAAAAGAGCATTGGATCTTTGCGATGCTGGGCCCTTCCATATAGATATCGGTGTCACCACGGCCAAGTGTTGCAAGAGTATTGCTGCCCGACTTCGAGCGGATGTGGCCGATGTCAAGAGCATGTATATCATCGTCTAACGTTGAGACGAAGGGATCATTGATTGGATGAGCGACGATTTCCTTAGCCCGCTCATTCAGCGGTATAAGGGAAAGCAAGGCGAGAGGGGTGAAAATGAGGATGAGGCATATTAGAGCGATGAACATAGGCAGAATGCTGGAGTAAGGAAAGACGAATGAAAACCAGGAGAGCATGGAGTCCCAGTGAAGAAGGAAAAATACACAAAGGTCTTGAACTGAATCATTGCCGTAGCACGAATCGAAGCCATATTTTCGTTGACTGTGAGTAACTGGAGCGACAGCGACGCGCTGTCTCAGTGCAACTTTGTTGGCCGAGTGTCATCAGTTTCAGCGTACCTCAACTGGCTCAGAAGTTGAAGGCTGGCCGGGTAGACGTGAATCAGGGAGTATTCATAAGGATCTCATAATAAACATGAGACTATCTGATATTCAGCCACAGCGCATATGAGCATTCCTGATCATTTCTAAGTAAAGATTGTCGCTTTCAGGTTCTACCTCACATAGCTAGGGCTCGATTAGTACCTTAGGAATGAGACATTAACGTAACCACAGGAAGGAATTTCATTGTTGTGGTTTACGTTTCCGGCGACAAAGCCCCAAAGCAAACACGGCTGCTTTCATCAAGGCTTCCATCACGCACTTCGCGTCGTTCCCACACAATATCCTATCTAGTCTACCTCTACTTCTACATCACGATCTTGCTTCTACTGCTAGTCGACAATTGCTCCATGGCTGACACGGTTCGAGGGGATGGGCTGGTTAGGGCCGAAAGAGCTCTAGCAGCACTAATAGAAGATCCGCAGCGACTTGATCGTGCGATAAGGCGGTTTAGCAGTTCTCCACCCTCATACACGTCTCATCAATCACACAACTCAACTCTACCTCAGAGTCCCGATCCTCCTAGCGAGGAGCACCAAAGCCGCGAAGAGCGACAGGTCCAATTGTACCTGGAGCGCATGGCATCGCTTCCTTACGAACAATTCGCAGCTCAAGGGCTTGAAGAGCAAGAACGGATCTTCGAAGCAGATCAAAATCGAACATGCCGTGTGCCCGTCGGAACAAATTATTCCACTCTCGCGCAGGAAAACGTCAAGAAGCGCTGGGTCGAGCAAGGCATCTGGAACAAGAAGTGGAATAGTATGGCTGAGGGGCGGTGGAAGCATCAAGAACCGCTCGAGGTCGAGTGTGAATCGGAAACCGACTCGGACACAGAGCCCCAGGCTACTCTCTTCTCCTTTTTCCCGAAGAAAGCAGAGGCGAAGTCGAGACGGTCAAAAAACGACGAAGAGAAGCGACAAATCGCAGAGCGACAAGCTGCCCAAAAGCGCGAGCGTGAGGCGTCACGTCCAGTTTATCAGTTTTTTTATCAGGTGTCGAAAGAGCGCGAACGAATCCAAGACGAGTCGGGAGTTGAGGAAGCCACTGTCCCGGCCCCCGCTGACATCAATACAAGGGCCTATGAGAATGTCAAGAGAACGTGGATCAAACGAGGGATTTGGAACAGAAAATGGGGTATACTGCCTGGAATGACCTGGAAGCATGAAGAACCTCTTGGGAAGGAACTTGCTGATGACAATGCTCCTGTTCATGCGAGCCTGCTTGGAAACGGCAGTCATGAAGCGGGAGAAGCACCTATCACAAGCATTCTTGGGTCCTCACCTCCCATCGAATTAGATCATCGCCAGGCGTCCGGCATAATGAACGTGTTTGAACAAGGACGACCTGCGAACATGGATCCAGCTGAACTAGAGAATGACGAGGCTCAGCATTCTCCGTTGAAGTCGAATTCACCTCGGCCCAGACGGAGTAGGCGGGCTCTTTGTCCCACCGCGGGGGAGGCGCCACGACCGAGCAAGAGAAAGCTACCCCATGAAGGTTGGCTATTTCAGTCACTATTAAGCACATCTCTCGGCCCAGTCAATTCGTTAAAGGCTCCAAGGGAGAAAAGACGCCGACGGAACGCCTCTGACGAGATTCTCTCCAATGATCTACCATTGTCACCTGGATCGGATATTGCTGAACCACAACTCCAACCTGCTAGCATAACTCCGCGCAGAAGCAAACGGTTACAGCCGCCAGAACCTAGCATGGCTACAGACCCAACAAGGGTCGCTTCTACGGGTTCACACTATGGGGTATCCCTATCAAAGTCGAAGCGGATCGTTGGGGGCAATCTGAAGTCCATACGGTCAGCGAAAGCTCGGGGAATATCCAACAGACAGACTCCACGTACAACACGAAAGAGGCATCAGAAGGATGAGAACTAGATCGTGGACCAAGGATGCCGTATCTTGGCCTGAGAAACTTCGCTCCACTCCACAAGTGTTCCTACCCACAGGTTCGAGTTGTCCTTTGGCCAGTGAAGAGGGATATAGGTAGCCCTCACCAACGACTGCACCTTCCTATACTGGTGATATCATCATGTTTGCTGCGGGCCCTGAGACATCATCCCAACAGGAACCATCCCAGTCTGCCTCGCAACGGTTGCACACATGGCACTTGGCTCGGTTATCATTGGCCTACGCAGATTTTTGTTCAAAAGGAAAGTTTCTGGACTAGTTGAGCCGGCATGCGAACGTGACAGCTGCAATCAGATGCTCTAGCATGTCCTCTTCGCTTGCTCGGACTTGAATGATCTCAGGGCCACGATCTGTGAAGGGGATGCGAAGGGACAGAGAATAATCACAGGTTTGAGATGGCAGGCCATAATTTGGTTGTGCTCTGATCTCGATGAAATGATGATGCTGGATGAGAGGATCGGCGGTCAAATAGTAGACCAACTGATGATTCATCTGGCTGAAGACAACCCAATCTGTTTTCCCGGCGCACCCTGCTACAATCTGTGGAAAGGTTATATAATGTGATACTGGATGTGCCGCATGGCCTCTCTGTTTGGGCTGATTTGCAGAGCCTGGTCACAGTAAGGGCCAGGATTCAGTATACTGCATAACAGCTTGCACAAGGGATATTTCAACATTTGTTAAGCCCTACGGCGCCGCAGCCACTTTTAGCATGAGCCCCCCACAAGCTATACAGAGAAGCCATGCATCTGATATTCTTTCACTAATGCCTTACCACTCCGCACCTATGTTGAGGCTGAAATGTAGAGCCACTATGTAGTCTTACTTACGTTCATTGTGTATCCATAAGATAGCAAATACGCACCAACTGTTGCAATGACAATCACTCAAAGTCAAGTGAAGTATTGCTCTCCTGACAGTTGACTAACTTGAGTTACTGAGCGAAGCTGCAAGATATAAAGCCTATCACCATGCACTCTGCTTTCCAAGCTCCCTAAATATATGATTTCTGTGGCAAAAATAGCAAACCCCCTCACCTGCACATGTGAGAAAGGTATAGCAATGATAGAAGATATTCCTGACACTGAGCAGACAACACAGTTTGTAAGGTGTTGTGGTAATGAGGCTGTTTTTATCGACGGATTTCCATCTTCACCTATGCGAACCAAAGCTCCTCGGTTCCAGTTCTGTTCTGCTCTAAAGGATCGATGCTGCCGATGCGATGAGGCCGAAGTAAAGCCAAGTCGGCAGGAAAGCGGCCAGGTTTTCCAGAACTTTGCCCTCAGGAACGCCAACGGACGAGGTTGAGAGCTGATCCTCATTGGTATGAGTACCGAATACTGTACGTCCCTTTCAGCTAGGACGACCGATGAGTTAGTTCATCGGTGCCCAGCACTAGACCTCACCCATGTCAACCACCACCACTGAGCTATCGGGATACTTCAGAAGGCTGGAGCACATCAATCACATAAGGCTAGATCTATGGTCTCGACGCCGATTCGGATATCCTCAGAGCTCAATCCTGTCCGAATGATGTGCTACTCCTCCAAACGCATACAACCAAACCGCCTCGGCCGGCGACACCACTTCCACAGCTGGCAGGATACCTGAGCGGTGCGAATCGTGAAGGGTCTTACAAGCTTAACCCTATAACGTGCCGTCTACGTCAAAATGAGCACACCTCCTCAACGATCCCCAGAATGCATTGCCACAAATGGAACAACCCACACCGACCCACCAACACCACCCGACCCCTCCGCAGACGCCGGAATCAAGCCCTCCGCCACCTCGCCACCGCCCTCCGACGAACCCGCCCCCACCTCCCCCGCCGAAATCAACATCTTCACCATGACGCCCATCAGCGCCCTCAAACTCCTCTGCACCTCCGTCGAGACGCTCGTCCACCTAACCGGCGACATCCCCCCGACCCCACCCAGCAACCGATCGCGCAGCCCCTCCCTCCTAACCATCCAAGCCGAGAAAGCCGACCTCGGACGCAAACACCCAGACCGACGCCCACAAACACCTCCACCTCCACCTCCACCTCGCCGCGACGCGTCCTCCGACCTCGACGGCATCCCCTTCAAAAAGACGCCCATCGGCAGCCCCGAGGAAAACTCCTCCAGCTATGCCTCCGACCCATTCCCGCATATCATCGGCGCGAACGCCGAGCCCATCACCATCCAGCACGGCGCCATCGCGCGGAAGTTCTACTCCAAGCGCCCGCCGCCGATTCCCTTGGAAGAATATCTCTTGCGCTTACATCGGTATTGTCCCATGTCCACGGCCGTCTACCTGGCCACGAGCCTGTACATTCACAAATTGGCCGTGGTCGAACATACGGTTCCGGTGACGGGGCGGAATGTGCATCGGCTGTTGCTGGCCGGGTTGCGGGTGGCGATGAAGGCGTTGGAGGATCTGAGTTATCCGCATCGTCGGTTCGCGAAGGTGGGTGGGGTTAGTGAGATGGAGTTGGGGAGGTTGGAGGTGGCGTTTTGCTTTTTGACCAATTTTGAGTTGAAGGTTGATGAGGGCATGTTGGGGCGCAGGGCCAGGGCGATGAGGGATGGGGAGGTTTTGGAGGGTGGGAGTGGGAGGGAGGTGAGGGTCGCCAGGAGGTTTACGGTTCCTGTGAGGGGGGTGGCGGTGTCTATGGCTGTGCCTACGACTTCGTGAGTGGGAGTTTGGAGTTGGTGTGGACTTGGGCGCTGGTGCTTGGAAGGTAGGTTGGGAAATGGTCGAGGTTGATCGTGTCGGATATCAGCTATCTGACCTGGATCTGCAGCTATCTGACCTGGATCTGCAGCTATATATGACCCTTGGGAGACGGGGTTTGAGATCCCAAATTCCCGGAGTCTACCCCTTGGTCACGATCTTGGTTCTCCAACTATCCTACTGTTTCTCGTCAAAATATCTTTTGAGCGGAGATTTGCAAGCATCTAGCGTTTGTTTTATTTTTGCGCAGCCTTAGATAGAGCAAGCGTACATTGTTCTGATCATATATCTTAAGGATGTACCATTTCTTTCCTTCCACCATGACCTTGTGTCTAGCGTGAACGTTCGACTTCAGTTTTGATTCGCCGGATATTGATGCCGCTGGCTCCTTATTCACCGCCCGTCGCTCCAGCTTCGCACCTCCCTGCTCTCCGTTCCTGCTCCCTGCTCCCAACTCTCCGCACCCCTCGACCTCCATCCACAGAACACCACCCTGGCCTTACCTCACCTCAGATACATCCTCCAATCTGGACCCCTGCAAATGCCCAGGTCCACACAGCAACATCATCATAATCCCCACAGGCACTTCCACTACACAACCACGACATGCACACCAAAATCCCATCACAACACGAACCATCCTAACGCAGCCCCTGCCTGCCTGCCTGCCTGCCCCCCTCCAACCACCGGGAGAGGCACACCCACCGTGAGAGGCAATTGCCAAAACCAAGCCAGACCGACAAAAACCGACGACATCACCTCCCACGTCGACATCGACTCCATCGGAGTAGAAAACATACACGCAAGATGCGATGGGTGGTACCTTAGTGAACACAGCTCCAAGCGCAACGGGTCCGACACGGAAGATAGATACTACTCCTCCCCACCCATAAAATGACAGTAGTGGTAGAAAGCGATGCTATTTCCCAGCAAGCCGGCCGGAGCGAACAGCAGTAAGATCACAGGCGACAGTTTTTTCGAATGGGACGTGTTGGGTTGCATAATGGCTAGCGTTTTGATTCCTGGTCGATACTGTATGTAAATCCGGGCATAGGGCCGAGAGGAGGCTAGGCTAAGGTGGGTGGGTGGGGGGTGAGTAGATATCAGGGCATATACATGTACGTGCCCAGTACGAATACGAGTGAGAGTCCATTCCACGTCCGTCCGTCGACGAAGGCCCCAATCTCACTCATGAATGAGCTAGAGAGGGGAAATGGCACATTTGCAGCGTTCTCGAATAGGATTTCATCGTGGCCCTTGTTCTTGCTCGTCGTGAATGACGTGAGGAACTCGGAGTTTGTTCGGGTAGAGACCTCGGCGAGCTGTCAGATCTTGAGATGTTGCCATCGCCGTTCACGGCTGTTGTCTTGCTTTCGGGCGGCGGGGTGGCAGATATTAGGGGGGGAGATGCGAGGGGAGGGGGGGAGAAGGGAAGAGAAGATAAGTGCCGTACATATACCACGGTTTGTTTTCGGGTTCGGAGGGCGCGAGAGTGAAAGAGGTCAAGGGGAGAGAGAGAATGATGGGGAAGAGCAGAACTGCGGACGAATTCAGTCGGGCTGGTGGAGGAGGAAAGCCCAGTGCCGCGTTGGAGGGATTGGGATTCCAGTGTACGTTCGTCTCCTTCGTGAGGCGCATATGCCAGACTTCCCGTTCCGCATGTATATCGGCGCTCTTCGCTTTTCAGTCCCTGGAACAAACATCCCGGTCCTCATATAAAGCCAGAGTCCGTAGCCAGGCCAGGAAGCAGTGAGCGAAAGATAGTAATCTCCAACTGTCTGGCAAGGGGGGTATTTTGATCACTGATGACAATCAATCGACATTAGAGTTTTCACCATATAAACGCGCGATGATCTGCGAAGAATGGGAAAAGAGGGAAAGAAGAATTTCTAGATGCTGGATATCTGTCACACGTATCGAACCGATTCGGAGAAAGGAAAAAAACAACGAATCCGCTACCCTCAGAGCGCCGGAGATGAAAGAGAAAAAAAACGAAGATACATCGCAGAGCATGGGACATATCCCTTGGAGAAAGAATCAAAACACCCTCCCTGCTCCGGGCTACTGGCATGCTGTGGTGGAAAGTGGGGGTGGAAACGTTGACTGGGTCGGAAAGGCGTGGATGCAACGCCTCCGGTCGATGGACACCTCTGTGCAATGTGCAGGGCGGCGCGCGTGACATGCCACCCGTCGTGTAAGACCCAGCTTGAAAGGTAGAGCGCCGCAGCCCGTGGTGTGATCAGCAAAGCGTGCATCTTGACGGCCGCCGCAGAATCCACTTAGCGACTCGAGCACTTGCAGTTGCGCCTTCAGAGTATACAACAGATTTTCTTCTTGCCTCCCGGGCCGCCTTTGCCCGGTTTCGGCGGAGGTTCCAGCGCCGCGACGATAGCCTACGAAAATTGGCCGAGTCAGCAAGCTCCAAATGGACCCTCACCGAATCCAGAAGAAAGTCATACCTCATCAAAGACATCCTTGAGCTTATACTGCGTCAGCGCCGAACACTCGACATACTTGACCGCATTCAACTCCCTAGCCATCCTCTCGCCATCCTCCTTCCGCACCGGCTGCATCTTCTGCTTGCCCAACTTATCTCGCACGCTCGGGTCGTCGCGCAGATCGGTCTGCGTGCCGACGATCAGACACGGCACGCCGGGGCAGTGGTGGTGCACTTCCGGGAACCATTTCTCCCGCACGTTCTCGAAGGAGGCCGGGGAGGTGACGGAGAAGCAGACGAGGAAGACGTCGGTTTGCGGGTAGGAGAGGGGTCGGAGCCGGTCGTAGTCTTCTTGGCCGGCTGTGTCGAAGAGGCCCAGCGTGTAAGGCTCGTCGCCGATCCTGGAGAGTATGTCAGTTAGGGTCGATAACGGACATGCTTCGCGGATTGGAAGGCTAGGTCAGATGCGGTTGGGGTATACGGTTAGGCAGTGCTTGCGGTGTTGGAGATCGGCGCTGACGGCCCGCTCTATGTCTCAAACTCTCGAGCATTTGGTACTTACATTACCGTGACGGCGTAGTTGTCGAATACCGTAGGGACGTATTCGGAGGGAAACTTATTCGTAGTGTAGGAGATGAGCAGGCAGGTCTTTCCAACGGCACCGTCACCGACAACCACGCATCTATAGCGCATCAAGTGGACGTTAGCATAAGATACGCCAACACAAGCTCCCACCATAGCTGAGAGACTCTTGACGCGTGAATCTAAAGGGAATCTCTCTTGACTGACTTGATAGTAGCGACGACCATCTTGACCGTGCTGGCCGACTATCTTCTGAAATAAAGGTTCGGCGCTCTTTGAAGAGCTGAATAGTTCGGAATGTGAACGCAGTAGATGTTCGAATTTGCTGGAGTTGTTACAGTAACGTTGAACGAATTGGATTGAAGACCGGACTGCTCGCGGAATCGCCAAGCGTGACAACTATGCCACCGCAGAGCACCGTGACTCCCGACTTCTGCACTCATGGTTAGTGACCACCATTACGAGATATCAGGGAAACCTGCTGGGCAGCCTTACGCAAGAGCTGAAACGAAACAACAGGCGGTGCAAGTGGCACAGCCTCCAACGGCTAGCAGTGGTGATGGCGCTGCTGCTTCAGAAGTAACTTAAAAGCTCGATCTCGTCCGGAATGATCGATGCAGGAATATGGAGATCCTTTGAAGAAACAATGGATTGCAACGTAGAATTCCGCGGACCGATTCTCTGATACTGTAGCAGGAGGGAGTGAGGTGAGTAAGGTAGGTGAGCACACACAGGAGGCAAGCTACGAGATACAAAGGTCACTCCCAATGGGGACTAGTCGAAGGGACTTTCGGTTCCAGAAAACGTTTAGACTACGGGAGGCACTTCTCAAAGCGGCGTTTAGACGACGAATGGGAGGTTGAATGGGAAGTTAGATTTTTGATTGGAAGGCAGAGATCAATAAGGCGTCAATCTGAATAATAATAACGAAAGGCGAGAGGCGTGAGAACTTCATGCGCAAAAGTGTCGTGATAAGTAATGTTAGTGACATCTCTGCGGCGAGGTGATCGGTATTGTAGTGAATTACAGTGAGAACGATGTGTCTACAAAGGCACTTGACTAAATAACACTGAATCCACAGGCATCTCTCCATGTCTTACTACATACTCACTAAATACAAGTAGGATGCCCAGCTACCGACCGAACATTTCACGACACAGCATCTCTGCCAGGCGCCTCAACCTATCAATAGCCATCATCGACGGAAAGTAAGCCATGGCTTCTTCGACGGGGGAATCGGTGTGGTGTTGTCCATGACTGCAGCACTGGGGGACAACGCATTATCATGCCGACTTCGACCGATGACATTGCCCTTAACGTGCTGGTCAACCTAGTTGAGAAGCGTCAGCCACATCCATCGCTGCAATTGGCTTGAAATATACGAACCTGGTCTAGCTTGTAGTTCCTCATGAGCAGACTCAGCGGGATCAAAGGGACCGCGACGCAGACGGAGATGATCAAGAGGATGTTCATCGTCTCTTGGTAGGCGCGGTTGATGGCGATTCGCTCCGGAGAACCCATGGCATACCCCGTGGCCACCGTGAGCATGCCGAAGATGTTCACGGCCTGGTCCTGCGCGTTGGCAGGGAGGTACAAGGCGAGTTTGGCCGGGATGTTGGCCGTCCACACGGCGCCCGAGATGGCCGCACCGACGGCTCCGCCGATGCTGATGACGGTGAGGAAGATGGCGGTGACGGCGGCCACATCCTGGTGGCTGGAGGCGGCTTGCACTCCCAGTTGCGCAGGCACGTTGAGCATGCCTCCGCCGATGCCGACTGCGATTTGAGTCCCGACGATCTGGCCGGTCGAGCTGCCTTCGGTTCGGTAACGGATCATGAGTCCGATCCCCAGGAGGTAGATACAAGCTCCGGCGGTGATGTAGTATTTGTAGTGTTTGGTGTACTTGATGATCAGCGAAATCACAATGGACGTCACGGTCGAGGTGAATGAGAAGGTTTGCGTGACGTGACCGGCGGCGGTTATGGACTGGCCGTGAACTACTTGAAGGTAGGAGAAGAAGTATGGCTGTATGGAGGTGTAGAAGACCACTGCGAGATGTCAGTTTGGCTCGTGCCTGTTCGTATAACGATGTGCTCACGGAAATAGAAGAAGCCAATGGTGCACCCAGCCAATACGGTCCTGTCACTCAGCAGATGCAGTGAGAGGAAGGGCTTAGGCGCGAGCTTGGGGCTCATCTCCCATAGTGGAGTCGCCACAAGGCAGACACATCCAATCACGAGCATCGCGATGATGCTCGGATTACTCCATCCACCCTTGGCCGTGGCCGCAAGCGTCAACGGGATCAGAATCAATGCGATCGCGGCGGAGAGCAGTAGCAATCCCATGACATCAAGCTCGTACCATAGCGACTTCAGGGTTGAGAATGATTTTTGTCCTTTCAGGGGTGACGGTGGGAGATGGCCGAGCTTGGCGGCCTTGCGCCGATTCAAGAACAACGACAACGCCAACGGCAGGAAAGCGACGGGCAGGACTATCGTCCAGATGCCATAACCCCATCTCCAGGTGGTCCGGGCCAGCAGGCTCTCTGCAATCGGAGGGCCCACCCAGACCGTGATCAAGAATGGGACATCAGGTAAGCTGGAGAACAAGGCACGATTGAGGAGATCGGTCGTGTCAGCAATGAAGATCTGCTGAAGGATCTGCATTCCGGTGTTTCCAGCGGCGTAGAAGATCTGGGCGGAAGCAAAGGTCCTGACGTTATTGGAGCCCGCCATCTGGATGTACCCAATGACGTAGAGGAAGACGCTGAATGAGAAAGCCTCGAGACGACCGAAGACGTTGGCAATCTTGGCCATTGGTGGTTTGACGACGGCTAGGAGGGATTAGCAAAGACCAGCACAGGCTTGACATGGCCCCAATTTCTCCATACCATAGACGACTCCTTGCACCACATACACCGTTGAGATGAGAGAGTGCGTGCTGAATGCGCTGGTAGCATATACCGACAACGAGATCACGGTTTGGCCCTCCAGGGAGGTGACGAAGGCCATCAAGAAGATCCTATGTTACACCATTAGCAACCAGTGAGTGGTCGATAGACCTGCAAGGTCTACAGCCCTGTTCTGAACAACCAGAGTCTTTTCTTACCCAAGATATGCAAAGACCAATGCCCATTTGGTCCATGTCTGACTGATGGCCTCGATACCCTTGACGCCAGCTTGGGCTTCATAAGAGTTGACCGACGAGTTATCGTCATCGTGTGTTGTATATGCACGTTGCTTATCAGCATCCAGCCCGGACCCATTGAGAGAATGATCTGCGTGTGGCATCCTTGGCGGCGGGTTGGAGAAGTTGCAGGCAGGCACAGTAGCTGGTAGCTGAGCTGGAAGAAGAAGGAAGAGGGATGGAAGGGTATTATTATAGGAGGAAAGGTAAGGAAAGTATTGAGAGGTCAACTAGGTTTTTCCATCCATCCCACGTACCTCAAGGAGGATGGTAGGTAAGGTATCCCTCCGTCCCACGCGACATCATACATAACTTAAATCAATGATGAATTGCCAATGCGCCTGACCTCCTTCCCAGCTAACTTACCTTACCGTAATACCTACGCAGCCTTTTTTCCCCCCAATAGCTCCGAAGTTAACTGACCCACCGAGCTTCGAGCACACAGTGTGATGCACGGCGACAACCGGTAGCTGGTCCTGCGCCCGGCGAATAGAAATCGCAGATGTCGTAGATGTACCAGAATTGGCTTTGTCGACATCACTCTTGGCATTCGGTCTAAGCGATATCTGATCCGCTTTCATCTGCTTTAGCGGCTGGGCGCAGCGGCCCCGAGGTCGGAGTGTATTGTTCTTATGTAAGGAAGCCCGGTTTTACCCACTCAGATGAAAAATTCAGATCTGATAAGAAAAAAACCCCCCGCTATTCCGACGGTGTGGATGCATCTGCACATCTCATCTCAGTGCAGTGAGTGAACACCCTTTTCACAATCCACAATCCACACCCGTATGGTGCATTACCCGAGTGAAACACAATTCATATAACTTACTGTATGCTCGGGGATGCTCAGAGATATGAGGTTAAAGGTGTGAACATAATCGAGGGTACTTGCGGAAAGATATTTGAATATTCACCGTGAGGGTGGATGGAAACTCTCGCAGTGACTACCGTAGTTTGTGCAATTCGGCAAACGTAGGCTAAGGTAGTTACCTAACATGCAAGTCCGCTCTACCGTAGTAAGGAATGTAAGAGGCCTCGTTGACAGCTTCCGATATTGTTTACAACATGTACTAACTATGATCTCAGAGAGATACCTGAGGAACAACAGAAGCTATAGGTAAGGATGAATTGCGGATGTTTTTGATCATGTCAAGGTAGGCAGGACTGCCTTGGACGTCGTGGGAACATGACCACAGCGTGTGCATACCGAAGCTGACGGTATTGTGTATCGGATAGCTTCGTGCGGTACTACTCTCCTTTTGTCTCAATGACCAAATGTCCAAAGCTAACCTCCAACGCCTGTCCTTGATCTGACGGTTTCGCCGCATACGCGCCCACCCAACACTCCCTCTCCCCTTGTGCACCATCCTCTCCATCTGCGAACACCCAGGTGACCTCCCTTATCGGCCGACGTTCCACCCCTTCGATGACGTATACCCATAAGCTCCCATCATCCTCCTTCACCATCTCGACCGTCACGGAACTTCCCCCCTCGTTGGAGAGCGCAAGCAAGCTCCAGTCCGCCCATCGGTCGGCCGCAACGGTGCTGACGTTTGCTTTGCCGTAGGCGAACTCGATGCCCGTCTTGATCCACTTGTGCTTGCCGTCGGCTTGTGGCAGGACGAGGATGAGCCCGCCTTGGTCGTAGAGTGTGTCCCATTTTGCGGAGACGGCGAGGCGCGCTTTGGAGAAGCTGGAGAGGGGTAGAGTACGGTGGAGGATTGGCGCGCTGAAACGATTGGTGGATGGTGGTTTGCGCCAGATGTCAGTTGCAGGAGGGGCGGTGATGGTGAATTCGGTGGGCAGTGTGGTTGGCGCTTCGCGATCGGAATTGGTAAATTTGAAGCCGGCCATCATTGGTAGGCAAAGTGGCTGTCAGGACTATTGCACAGAGGATAGTCGAGGTATGTATGAAAAAGAGAAAAAATATAAAATCAGTCTCTTGGTAGTCCATGTGATTGTAATTGCGGGAAGGAGCCTCTTAAGTCAAGGCGGGGTACTGCGGACACGTGTCGCAATCAAATAGACTGCTGGGGCCTGGTGCCATCGCGATCGTAACAGTCCATTGCAAATGATGTACTGACCAACAGTACAATTTAGGCTCAACTGAACTCATCAAGGACTCGTGTTGGACAAACTTGCGAGAAAATTCGTGATGGCTGTGCCTGATGCATGTGAACGTAATTTTAACGAGCTTCACCAAGCCACTCGGACGTTGCTGAGTAGGAATGTGTTGGGACCAAGAAACACACCCCCAAGAACCAGTGGAGAGATTCCAACGAGCAAACCAAAACACCACCATATCTGAGGTCCCTTTCCAATGACCTGGATGATCCTGCCTACCCTGTACACCTCTCCCATGGTTCCCGATACTCCAAACCCATCCCTGCAAACACCTTTTTCTCCGCTTCCTGCCAAGTCTTAGACGTCCCTCCCACAGCCTCCAAGTCCAGCACCTCCCCCGTTGCTCGATCGCGGATTCCACTACTGTCGAACTTCCACCCTTTCACTTTCCTCGCATAGCGTCTTAGGTCCCTTTGAAACGTCGTGCCACCGGACCACCCAACAATGGCACAGCCCACGGTTCGCCAGGGAGCAATGATGATGTCGACGCGACGATGGATGTTCGGGTTCTTGGCCTTTGGATTCGCCTCTAGATCGGCAGCCCGAGTTGGCCAATTGATGTCTTGCCAGACAACGAGCGCTTTGTCCAGTGTGTCGAAACCATGTCCACCCCCTCCAGATATGAAAGGCAGAGTCTGTTGGTTTCTTTTCGAAGCAGTCAGGTTCAGCGTCAGCGTATGCGTGATCCAACCTTCGGTCTCTAAGCTGGCGACGATATCCCTGACAAGGCCAAGAGTAGCGTCCTCATCGCGATGCGATACGATCATGTCCACGTCACCACATTCTTTCTTACCCCGCCGGTAACCGCCCACGATGCAACACTCAATGCCATCATCGCGGATGCGTTTGGCGTGTTCGACCACCTTAGCGGCGATGAATTCAACCTCGGGACGAGGGATCTTGACGAGAAACTCGTCGTAGTATTTGAGGCCAATCTGTTGCACGCGATTCAGAGTATTCCAACCAAATTCAACAATGTCGTCAAGGTCTTGCCATCCCTTGTCGTAATAGAACTCGCGTGCCGTCTTAGCACCAACTCCCCAAATTTCCCAGAACTGTCCAAGGATCTTGAGCACTTCATCATTCTCGATGTCAATCACGGCCTGTATGTGCCCATCATTGGTTGTCCATTCATGGAACAGATGTGCGATTTTAGTGTCACAGCCGGGCAAGGCTAGAATTTCCCTGGTACTCGAAAGAGTGTGAGGGTATGCCGCGATGGAAGCGATGCTGGTACTGTATGCTCTCACCCCGATCTCATCACCGGTGAGAATGCGCGCCATTTTGATCTTCTCAAGCTGGTCCATAAACGCCTTATTCGGAGGGTTGGGCGGAGAGACTCGCTCGCAAGCATAAAGCTTCTGTTCCTTGACCCATGCAGGCATTTCTGGAAGCTCGTTGCTGACACCTTCGTCGTACTCAGAAGTAGTCATGTGCAGCAGGTGGGTGGGCCGAGTTGCTCGGTGGCTTCCAGTTTGGCTTACCTGTTGCGTTGACGAACTATAACTTTTCCCACGAAATTCTCTCTGCGTGGTCGCCGTTGCGGTGTGGTAGGTCCCGCCGCGCCTCCAATTCGAATGTCGAGCTTCGTTTCCCGCACGTTCAGAAATACCTTGAAAAGCCCCTTCTTTCATATACGGAGACTTGTCGAATTTCTTCAATCCTATCTCGGTGGCTTTGATGATCTTGGTGACCTTCTCTGGCGTCGTTGCATTTTCCGGCCGTGGAACAGGTCGAGCCACATATATGACATATGGCTCTAACGGTAGCACTTGTCCTTGATTGTACGATTCCTCGAGCCACTCCAACTTCGCCACCTTGACGTTTGGCCCGAAGTCGGCAACAGGCGCAACGGGAACCCGTTCAGATTGGAGGACTCCAATTTCAATACTCGTCCCTACCGTGGAGATATGTGATATAGACAAGTTATTGGCTCGCGCTGGCGAGGATTGCGGCTCATCGCCTGCCTCGGTTTCTGTACTAGAGTCATCCACGACAACGACCGTCTGTGTGCTTTGCTTCTCAATGCGCCGCCTCTTCGTGGCAGGCTCCCCCTTCTCTTGTGTTTCGGGTAAATGAACAATGGGTAGAGGTTCCGAATCTTGCACCGCTTCGGTCCAGAGTCCCCTACACCGCAGCTCGAATTCGGCGCGCCGCTTTGTCCCAACCTTGCCAAGTATCAGCTTTGCTTCGGTAACATCATATGTCAGCGATGCTCCACATCGGATCAGCAGGTCCTCCGCTTCATGTAGCTCCGCAAGTGTCAGATGGGTGGGCAAAACGAAGACAGGTGGCAGCACACTCAAATTTATTGTCCTAGTCGCATCGTGAGCCGATGACGAGGCTGATGGTTGGCTATCCTCCATCATGAAGCATGATGCTTTCGACAAGCAAATTCGTGCAGTGTGCCAGCAGCATAGCAAAGGTAAGTGAAAATGACCGATGGGAGGCTCTTTCTAGAACAACGAGTTTCATGGAGCGTTACTGAGCGCAAAATGGTGAAGCAATCGGAGAGAAGGCCAGCGAGCAGCAACTGCAATCATTGCGATGAGCTGCTGTAAGTCTATATCTTGTCTATCTGCAAAAGCAAGAGCAATTTTGCTTGTCGCTTCGTGAGGTCAATGTTTCAGTCAGATGAGGTCATGGATTCTTCACTCCACAATCTTTCACCCTGGTTAGCACTCCCCCGCTTTCTCGTAATTTTTGAGATCAGATAAGCTACCTAATCTGAATGGATGATTCCTTACAAGGTTCAGGTACAAATATAGATGATTTCTTCTTCGTTATAGGTACCTTGAGGGTACTGTATAGGGACCTCAGCGATTCATTGTTGGAATACCACATTGCCAAAATGGAAGAGGCCGAGGTGGATGGACCCGGGAAGAACACCCCACCATTCACGACTAAGGTACTTAGGTATGAAATACAGGCTCCGGAAGCGATTCCGCTTGACGCTAATACTATTCTAGAATGGCATAAGCTGTCAAAAGCCTTTCAACGTTTGTTGGGGAAGAGCTACCTTAACATTTTACATGTCGCGTCCTTTTCCCGAGCATATCTTGCAGCACCGAATACGGCAATGCGGCGATGCCATACTGACGTTGTAGGTACTGTACTTTCACTTTCATACGTGCCAAGGCAAGGCAAGGCAAGGCAAGGCAAGGCAAGGCAAGGCAAGGCAAAGGCTTGCTTGACACTAACCAATGGAATCCAACAATGACTTACTGGGGAAGGCGTCGCCGGCGACGGCTCCGCATCGTTCCTGCTCTTTTCTTTTAAGAACTCTGCCTTGCCCAAACAATAAGTTAACAACAATCTATGATATGCGCACATGACAACCTTCTCATCTCTCACCTGAGAGGAACATTCACCCCGCCCTTCGAAATACCTTCTTCACCCCTACGTTATTTATCACCAATCACTGTCGTGTTCTCTTATCCTTCTCCATCAAGTCTTAATCCTATCTACTCGAGTAGGGTCCCAGCTCAACAGATTTGTGACTTGACTTCATTCCAATCGCTGCCACTACCAGACAGTAATCTACCTTCGCAAAATGCCCAGCGTACGTGAGCATCCGATCAGAATCCTCTATTCAGCCCCCGGCACGCGTCCACCTGTCTACGTCGCCGCATCCTTCACTTCTCCACCATGGCAGCCCATCGAACTCGATCATGAGTCTGTCTCAGCTGCGAGCGACAAAACAGATGACGAGACGGAACTCACCTTCTTCAAAGACTTCTACGTTCCCGAAGGGCATTGGAATTACAAGTTTCGACTTGGACCCGGAGACTGGTGGGTTTGCAACGAGAACGTCAAGACCGGTATGTCCAATAGCGGACTCAGTAACAGGTGTGCTTGCAACTTCTGAGAGCTAACTGATATCAGAGACGGACGACGCTGGGAATTGCAACAACGTCTTGATCGTTCCGCCGTGGCTCACGCCGGGCCCTTATGAGCAGAAGCGAGCACACATTCGACCGCGGCTTGCCACGGGCCTCGGAAATGCTTCGGATGTTGCCTGGCAAGCCACCGCAGTGGCTCCTGAACAAGACCAACCAACAGCGGAGGCGAGAGCCAAAGCCGACGACGAGTCATCCGAGCCAGTGGCCGATGATACGAAGTCAGATACCGCGTCCCTCAGAAACGAGCCCTCGCCCCTCTTCGCCCACGAATGTCTGACGCCGGAGCAGGACGAGGCTAATGTTTACTTCCGTGACCAGGAGCAGATGGAAGAGACGGTCGAGGACGGGCCCGAGGTTGTGGAAGACGCTGTGTCGGAGATGTTTCCGACTGACCGTGAGCATATCCTGCAGCGGATTCAGACGACCAAGATGCTGTACGATGAGGACGAAATCTTATCGGAAGGAATCTCATCCCCAAGCGAGGATTTATCCGGGGCTGTCACGAGGTGTCCTCTATCGCCGAAGGTGATCTCACCACAGCTTGAGTCAATTGGCGAAGAAGATTCATCCGATGAAGCTACGCCGGCTTTTCTGGAGCTCACCGGAGCTGCACCTAGCCTCGATGGAGGTCAAGCTTTGAGTTCCAACGAAAAGGCAGAGCCAGCGAGTCGTAGAAGTTCCATCTCGTCCCATCACTCAATTGTGAGCGCCCCATCGCTGCTAGAACACTCTGATCACACCGTTGCTCGCCACTTCGGTCCCACCGAGTTGGACGGCTCTTTCGATTTGATCGTGACCGGCTTTACGACACCGAAGCTGATGGAAAAGCAGTCTTCGCTTCCTCTGCCTCCTGTCCTGAACCGTAGGCAGAGTCTGCCAGGCTCCTTCGACGATCTGGAAGAAGACTCTGCTGTTGCCGGTGACGGAGAACGCGGGCAGAATGCTCTTCGTGAGCATTCCACGGCAGCAACCCAAATTGCAACTGCTACGGCCCGCAAGTACACGGACTTGTTCCGAGCTTTCTGGAACATTGTCTTCGTCAGCTGGTTTGGGGCCATCCTGGCTCGACTTCCAGGTAAGGGCGGCCAGAGAAAGTGATCATATTTTGAGCCTGCTTCATCCAATGTAATCTTCTTTGTGTTGTCTTGGAGTTCTCGGTAGATGGAACTCTAAGCTTGGCATTGCTCTTGTCTACTATACCCTTGAGCTGCTCTCCGCTTTAGTTTGTACGATGTGTACGTCTTGTATCTTTGTCAGTCTCCTTGTCCGAAAGCCTAGACTGCTCTACTCCTATGAACAATTTCATGAATATCCCGGAACGGTGCGTATACCATGACTGTCTGGAAATACAATCAGCTAATGGATTACTGACCACTGTGATACTCCTTGTTGACATGTAACGCTATGATATCAATCAACCGACCACGGCTCGTTGACTGGTACAATCGCGAAGAGCATAACAGGGAGAAATCCTCGGATGTATCACCTCCACGTATGGTTGCTTCCTCTTCTCAGGTTCATGGGATGATGAAGTGTATATTGCTCGTAACGTATAGCAGACGCCTACAAGGTGTCGGACACGCTCAATGCTCGCTCGACCAAGCGGCGTCCTGAGCTCAGGGTGACTCGTATGAGTCAGTGAATGAGTGAATTGGGAGGGATTCTCTG
>QQTW01000803.1_pt1 | contig 20658 bp, 16 predicted proteins | sample 1904831 | NCBI WGS metagenome assembly QQTW01 (sample SAMN09435610, study PRJNA476489) | Subsurface metagenome, whole genome shotgun sequencing project. | reverse complement strand
GTAAGGGATTTCTCACTACCACTCCTATCACCACCACCATTAAACACCATCAATACGCGTGTATGAGTCTTTTTAAAAGCTCTATAATGTGCTAGATCACCAGGAGAAGAGATGTCGAATTAATGATGTGAGTTGTATTTGGAAAAACTGTTGTTTTCATAGCCTTACTTATTTGTGTCTGCCGCAGTGCCACTTAATTTCCTCACCACGTGCCGCATTGATTCAGAAAATTCGGTTTTAGGTAGCGACGCCGTGGCGCCGCCATCCCGCCCACTAAGCCTATTTTAGTGGTCGCTCAGCCTCCAGGGCTACCTATGTACGTAGGTAGCGGTGTAATACTGCCGATATAATTTCACGCTTTGAGGCCGCTGCGAGAATTGTTTCCCAGGTGTTTTCGTATCACGTGCGTGTAGGTTAAAACCGAATCTCACCCAGAACATTGTGAGTACGTTGAAAAGCACCCCTGTTGATGTTAGCCGAGAACGCCATGGCGTCGCTAGTTAAAACCGAATTTTCTGAATTAATGCGGTAGATCAGATGAAACGCACACATCCAAAACAGCCGTCACAACCTTAAGCGGCCAGCCGGCAGACCAAGGTTCGATCGAACGCCGTGTGTCAAATCCTTCCTTAAGGCATCGATCCCGATCTAACCAGCCGTGCAAGTGCGCAATCGCTCTGCCACGCGCCCTCCAGCCTATGGGATTTGCCGGTCACAGTCTTCCAGCCCTGGGCAGGACCGTGGCCAGAAACGGCGCACTATGCTCCGTACAAGCCTTGGAAAGCCAGCGCCATCAGCTGTGTGCTTCGCTTTCCGTTGCTCCACGCCTACGGGGGCTCACCTTTCAACAACTGGGCACTGGCGATATGGGGACGCCTAGGCTGGGACATGAGATAATTCAAGCACAAACGTCGGTCAAATAATAAGGTTTGACGGAGCAATGACGCGGGGGAGACCGAAGCGCGATAACCTGCCCTCGGACCATCACATCTTCTGTGACAACCCGTGCACAGTGATACTCCGTACATATATCGTCGACCTTCCCAGAACTATCTCCGGACGCCAAGCCTGCTAACCGGTTACCAAGCTCCCGGCCTTCCAAATGCGCCCCCTCAACCTTGGTGGGAGATGCATAATAATATAAGCAGATGCCTTCTACGGCACCGAATTGAGGCTATCATTCAAGTGGTGGCAGCGAGGTGTAGCCAGGTTTCAAGCGAGAAATAATATAAATCCAGCAACAAGCATTACAATATAAATTAGTATGGAGGCCCTTGCGCGGTGGCTGCATGTCCGGAACGGTGGCTGCAGCTGCAGCGTCAGCACGACGCCAATGTGTCGATAGCGACGCTAGCATGGGACAGGTCTGGGCACGGGTCACGGCTCTGGGGAAAGGTCCGTTACCACTATCCAGCTACAGGTGATCAATGGTTGCTGCGCGCTTGAGCGATCCACGAGAAGCAACGTTGCTGGTGATACTCAGACGCAATCATACAAATTGATGGAACCCGCATGTTGAGCTCCGAGATGGCGGGAGAGAGTCTTAATCTTGACGATCATCCAAGCGAATACGGAGACCCCTGAGAAAAGTGGGTAACCTGCCAACAGACCGATGGAGAAGGATTCCCGAATAATACCTGCCTCTCCGGCAGCCTTGGACTCGGAGAGGGATGATTTCTCTTGGAAAAATCAAACCCAGCTCGTATACGTTATGGAATTATTACCAGCCTTGGGCTCGGAGAGGGATGATTTCTTTTGAACAAATCTGACTCAGCTCGCATAAGCTATGGGATTATTACGGACTTTCGCCATGTTCGCTCTCGCCCTTCGTTTGAGTATAAGAATGGCCGACAGCGCTTCGTACGAGGGACGTTGGGGCCGCGTTGTCGACGAACCTTGGAAGTCTTGATGCGCCGTTGGCAAGTATGGCGCTGTGCCACCAACAAGAAGCCATGGCCACAAGCAATCACTCTTCACTCCTGAGCCTCTCGCAGTCCGACCGATATCTCTTCAGCGCGTTCGGCCGGGGTCAGTCGCAGCGAGCTCCGTTCCACACCGTTCACGCCGCATTCCTACATCATGCGGCAGTGCGTCCCGACAGCCCTGCCGTGCACGACCTATCTCAAGGCACCGGTCGAGTGGTTTCCTACCGACAGCTTTCCACAATGGCGCTGGGCATAGCGATGGACTTGAGAAGCAGGGGAGTGGCACCGGGATCGCGGATTCCTCTTGTCGTCAAACGAGGCGTCCACATGGTTGCAGGCATACTAGGCATCCTGATATGCGGTGCTCAATACATTCCTCTGGACGGAGGCGTCGTGCCAGACGGAGCTCTGCGCCATATCCTTGACCAGACAGGGGACTGTGATATCCTCAGCCTACGTCAGTTTGAGCGACGTTTCGACCACCTGACCGGACGAAGGGTAATCTTCATCGATGATTTGCTGCGATGCAAGTCGTCGGTGAAGGATCCGCCGGAGCAGGACCTTCCCGACCGAACCGCAGATGAAAGTTTCGGCTGTTACATGATTTACACCTCCGGTAAGTCGATGCCCTTCTTCTTGGACCCTGTTGCTGACCATTCGTCACGGAAGGCACCACCGGTACCCCAAAGGGCGTACATGTGACTCATGGAAATGTCACCAATCTCCTCTGCAATACACCAGGAAACATTGGGATGGGGCCTGGTCGCAGGGTTGGTCAGGTACTCTCCATTTCTTTCGACATGGGTATGCATGAGACTCCACCCTTGCACCGGCTGAATGTACCTTGCTGATCCGAACACAACATTTACAGGAGCCTGGGAAATCCTAGGAAGCCTGTGCAACGGCAGTACTCTGGTTCTGCGAGGCGATGACTGGCTTGAAACCCTTCGCCAGGTATGTCCCTGCCCTGGCTGTAACCACCTAGTCGTCCGTCTGAGAAAAGTGTCAATTGTCGTACAGTCTACTCGCACTGACGATTTCTCCAGATTGATATATTGATCTGTACCCCGACTATTCTTTCCAAGTACGATCCGGCCGATTTTCCAAATATCAAGACTGTCGCAACTGCTGGGGAAATTCTCCCTCAAAGGTAGCGCCTACATTACACTTTACGGTGGTCTTCTAATTCATGCCTCAAATTACAGGATTGCCGATAATTGGGCAACGTCGGGCAAAACACTGTTTTGCGGATGCGGGCCAACTGAGGTCACGATCGTCAATACTCTCGCGGTGCATATCCCCGGGACACCTGTTTCTATCGGAAAACCTACCCCGAACAACACTGTATACATTCTAGACGGGGACCAGAACCCGACTCCGATTGGTGATGTTGGGTTGATGTGGGCTGGAGGGAAGGGGGTGACTTGTGGCTACGTGGGCCTGCCGAAGCTCAATGCCAGCAAGTGGCGTCCGGATAAGTTCTCAGACCACAGGTATGTCCTCTCCGAACGTTTCAAAGCTGTCCGACTCATCGCACCAGCTCCTTCATGTTCAACACCGGAGATCTTGGTAGATGGCGGGCGGATGGACATCTCGAGATTCTCGGAAGGCAAGATGACCAAGTCAAAATCAAGGTTCTCTCCTCTTCCCAGTATATTCGGCCAAACTAAGCTTACTTCGTTGATAAGGGGTTCCGAGTGGAATTGGATGGCATTTCGGCCAGCTTGGCCGGATGTGACGGCGTGTCCGCAGCGACGGCCTTACTGTGTTGCGATAAAATATGCGCGTTCCTACAGCCCCGGTCTTGCGACGTAGGCCGCGTGCGAAAGGAGATGCAGGCTTTGCAACCGTATTATGCGCTGCCCGAATACTATTTTGCCGTGGACAGCTTTCGCACGACCACGAATGGGAAGATAGACAAACCAGCACTCCTCGAGTTGGCCTCCGGTGTCCTTATCAACGGGGCAGCTGTAGCTGCAGAAAGCGTCAAGGCCGATGGGGTCAAAGATCATGTCTCTGCGCCGTCCATAACGGTTGCTCCCGTCCTACGAACAGCCAGTTCATCGACGGCGAACGCTGATGAGCAACACGGTAAGCTGGACGGCGAGCTACCGGGAAAGCGTAGGAGCAAGGTCTTGAGAGGCATCAGACATCGCATCTTAATCGTATACCGGAGATTGTTCTCATTCATCTGGATGCTGAATTTGGTCGTCCTTGTCATCGTCCTTACTTTCCCATCTGTCAACCGGGCATGGCTCGGTCGCCTTTCGGCGGTCAATCTGACCATTGCCGTCTTATCCCGCCAGGACTTTGTCGTCAACGCGTTGTACACCGTCGCCTGCTCCGTCCCAAAGTCCTGGCCTCTTTGGTTTCGTGCCCGTTGCGCAAAGATATACCACTTCGGCGGTGTGCATTCTGGTGCTGCCTCGGCGGCCGTGTCGTGGTTTCTTCTTGCGTCGGTTCACGACCTGCAGCGCAGGACCTCGGCCGATGCGGCCATCCCAAGTCGACCTTCGAAAGCAACTTTAGCGACGAGCTGGCTGGCGCTTCTCCTCCTCCTCCTGGTGGCTGGTGCCGCGTGGCCAGCTTTTCGCAAGGCACATCACAATGCGTTCGAGCTGGTGCACCGCTTTGTTGGCTGGACGGCCCTGGGAGTTCTCTGGGCGCACACTGTGCTCGCGGTGAATGATGGAAGATTGTCCACACAGAGCCTAGGGACTGCATGCGCCCAGTCTTCGAATGTCTGGTTGCTCCTCGTCTCAACCATCAGTATCGCGATCTCGTGGGTGACGCTACGAAGAGTCAACGTTGAGACTGAAGTGCTCTCTGATCACGCTATTCGATTACACTTCGACTATGTGAGCCCGGTCAATGGTAGCTTCACGAGGCTATCGGAACGTCCATTATTGGAATGGCACTCTTTCGCAACCATTGCAGCTGTGGAACAGGCTGGTGCACCCTCTCAAGGCTACTCTCTCGTCGTGTCGAACGCGGGCGACTGGACAAAGCGTCAGATTCTCAACCCGCCCAGACAGCTATGGGTTCGCGGCGTCCCAAGTAAGCGGCACTAACGGACTTTCTTGCCCCCTTGCTGACAAAGTCTTCTTCTGTAGCGTGCGGTGTTATGCGCATAGCGACACTCTTTAGACGCGTCGTTCTCGTTGGCACTGGTTCCGGAATCGGACCTCTGCTCGGTTTTATTCAGAAACCATCATGCGCGTACAAACTCTTCTGGTCAACACCGAGCCCAGAGAAAACTTTTGGCCTGCCTTTCTGTGATGATATCAGAAAATGGAGCCCGGGCGCCATAATACATGATACCCGAGTTCTTGGTCGACCAGACATGGTTCAGGTGTCTTACAACCTTGCCCAGAGTTTTCAAGCGGAGGCCGTCATCATCATTGCCAACGAGAAGATTACTAAGAAGGTGGTTTACGGTCTCGAAACACGTGGAATGCCAGCATACGGCGCAATCTGGGACAGCTGAACGCGGAATATTTCAGGGTGGCGAGCGGTGATGTCACCCAATCAAAAGTTGCACTCCCATTTTCTTTAACCTGATTGATAGCGAACCAACATCAAATGCAAGCGATATAACACACTGGCGAGTGTTACACTCTGTCCCCTGGCGCTTGGCTATATGTGCGAGGCGTTCAGATTATCGTAAGGCAGCAGGGACATCTGCCATGTGATGTCACGTTGTGATATCGGCTAACGTTACGAGCGTCAGCGGATAATCCTTGGTTTCCACCATATCAGACTATCAACTCAGCACGGTAGGCATGCACTGGTGGTGCCTTTGCGATCAGGCCCTATCAGCGGAGACTAGTCATTCGACGATATGCTCTGCTCTTCTATCAGTCCGCCGACTTCTTGGAAGTAGTGACCACCAAATCAATATGCGTTCTCGTCCTCGCTTCGCTTCATTCTGACAGTGGCGGTAGTATTTACGCTGCAACCGCCCGTATGCTGATATGACGCGCATATCCTGTCACTTAGACCAGAACAGGGTTACATAACTATATGTCGACAATGGTGAGGGGATGAAAATGCTTCAGCTTGTGTAACGAGTCCTATACAGATATGGCGCTCCATATCAGACTTTTCTTTCCGCCCCGAAAATTGACAGTACTACCAAAATTTAGGCCAAGTCGGCCCAAGGCGGGTAACTGTTGAAATCTTATTCTTTTTGTTATCATTACCCGGAGTCAAATATTGAGGAGGCGATTATCTCCAATTCTCCTTGGTCTTTCTTCACGAACCTCTGTCGATCAAGCAACTCTCCCCTTTATCCTTGACCCAGTATTCAAATAGATTAGGTTCCTCCTTTTTCCTGGCCTAGGAACTTTGCCGACGGGAGTGGAACTACACTCTATCTCCACTGCTTGGTCAGTGACCTTTTGGCGAAGGGACCACAAATCAGGAACCATTCTGTCATGTGGGGTCCGCGGCTCTTACGCTAGCACAACCAGGTAAAGGCCGGCAGGATACCGGGTTGCTCTATCCCCACATCGAATCGGATAGCTCCAGACTCAAGCACCATCAAGTCGATGGCATCGGAAGCATGCTGCAGATGGAGAAGAATATCGGAGGTTTCTTACTGGGTGATGATATGGGCTCCGAGGACTATCAGAACACTGGTTGGAGTCTGACCTCTTCGCCCAAGCTGATGCATCCCTTCGGCCTTCCGGACCCTGACCGGCGTACGTTGGATCGGCGCGACCCAGTGGCATGCAGCTACAGTCATCCTTGCCGCGTTGGTGGCAACAATGCCGCTCACAGCGTCACAAGAATTTGTGGTCGTTATGCGTGAAGCTAATCCCGCGGTATCCGCCCGGTACGCTCCTTCTCTCGTCGCAAACATCTCTCACCAGCTCCCGCTTACATCGCAGCAGTAACATGGCTCAAATCACCAACGAGCGGGTCTTCGTTGGATGGATGGAAGACAACAACGAGGTCTGGGCGGCTAATTATCCGTCCGAAATCACAGCCAAAATTGCATTGCTACAAGTCGGCTACGGGTTCCCAGCAGGCCAAGTACGACGATGTTACTAGATGGATACCAGAACTGAAGCAGGTGACTCTGATCACCAAGGGCAAGCAGGCGCTCGCTGAGGCGGGAGAAATTCTCTCCCATGATAGACGGTGACCTGAGTATCTCCACGGTATGTTCTCTTGGCAGTAGGGAAGGCGACACAATCAAGAATATGATGATCAGCAGGAAACCTCCGCAGCCGCCCAGAGTGCTCATGAGATCGGGGACGAAGAGCTCCTCAATCTATTCGCGAATCCCGAAGGGAAGTTCTCGGCGTTCCGGCGCCTATAAGAGATTTTAAAGGAGGCTGTTAGGGAGTCACCACCACTCCCGCTTCTCCAAGACCTGCGCCGCCTGGTGGGAGTCTTTTCTGTCGAGCCGTTCGAGACTAAGACGTGGCGAGCTTGGCTGAAGGAGCGCGAGCTAGGTGATCACGACGAGGAAGATGCGCTCCTAGCACTCAAGGGGAAGGCCGAGAGCAGCGCAAACTATGAGAAGTCGGTGGAGGAAGCTGATCAGGGATAGGGTGGGACTACCGTAGCTCATCATCATGGATATGGTGGAGTCTGCAGACACAATTTTAGAGTTACAGCTAAGGAGCTGTCGAAAGGATCAGTCTTCTTCTACCGGCTACTAGCCCCTTCCTACCGTTCCATCATACTCCGCAGTAGCATACCCATCTTCCATGGTTGACCAATGGCTGACGCGGAATGCAGCGCCGGCCAAGAGGCATTCGCCACGTTGCATTGTCAGGTTGCATCGTCGCCGGCGTTAACGCTCCTCCTGAAATCCTCCAGCCGCGCATCTTCTGCAGCTGCGTCTGGCTAACGAAGTCCCGCGGCTCGATGACCCCGATCTTTTCCCTCTTGCCCTCCGCTCTCTGCCGCACCCTCGGATAATGTGCCGTTATATCGTAGGGTAGGCATGTCAGTTTCCAGCAGTCCAGGTTCCAGATGTCAAGAGCACAGAGAAAGGGGCAGAAGACGAAGACCTTCCCCGGGTCTTCGGCGAGCCGTCTCTCGATTAAAGAGCACGCCGCGTCCAAGCGGGAGGACTGGCACCTGCTACGCATCCTGGTCCGAAAGCTGTGGCGGCTGGTTCCCTTCTTGTTGCGCCTCGCCCACGTGAAGTAGGGTGTCATCTTGCGTCTCTTCCCCCCGGTCGCGCCATGGTGCGCATCTGCGCATTCGACATGCACGTAACTCAGTCTCGCCGCCGTCATGGTTCGGTATAGATCCTCTGGTGTGAGTCCCAAGCCGCCGTCCTGTCCACGTTGCCGCCGCCTATCCTGTTGCGCCTGGTCGCCAGCATTAAGGGACCGCATTGAAGAAAATGATGGTAAAGAGTATGAGCGTGCCTGCGTGTGAAGAAGAAAGGAATACATCAGGTCATTCCGAGGACTTAGATTGTCCACTCTGAAAAGGTAGAAGAGTTTAAAGGTAAATCTCGTATGATAACGCACCAGACGTGTTCAGTTATTTGTCTTGAGTCCTTTGGGCCAAAAGATTCCAGCACCCCTATAACAGATTACAGCCCTCGCATTGCCACTCCCCCGTATTTGAACCCCCGGCCTACACGAGCCGGCCTCTTCTCCCTTGCCGAGAATGTTATCGTGCCAGATTTCGATACCATCCCATACCTTTTGAGCTTGCGCAATGCTATAGACCGCAACAGCTTGGGCCGTACTCCCGACCTCAAGCGCAACGACCTTTGCTTTGATGGCCACTGCTATGGTTAGTAGAGAGGGATAAAAAGTGTCTCCTTGTTGGGCCGCAGGGACCGTCCTAGTGTCTCCTGGCGGAGGGGGTACCAAGGCAATTCTTGGCTCGTGGTTACGCACAGAGCGTGCGGTAAGAGTATCGAAGGCACGTGGCGAGATATACGGCGGATTTGCCATCAATATGTCCCAGCTCGATCCGAGACCTTGGCAGAGCATGTCGACGAAGCCAGGCGAGAGGATATTGGCTTGGAGAAACTGCATGCGCTCAAGACTCAAGAGCCGATTCCGTCCCACGGTCCTGGGGTCGGTTGAGGCCCAAGTTGAGCTTGCGTCAGCACTCAATTTCCGGATCTGAAGATCTCGATTGAATCGCCCTAATCTCAGGGCCTTGGTTGAGACGTCTACACAGCATGAATCCAAAAGCGGTGGGAAGTGATTTTGCGCTCTGGAGAACTCATCCTGGAGGAGAAGAGTCATCGCAGAGGTACCCGAGCAGAGTTCGAGAGAGCGGAGAGTATCATGAGCACTCGGGCCCGTGTCTAGGAATTTAAACATGCACCTAGCAAGTGAAGATACCCATGCAGCAGTCTCTTGTCTGAACGGCCATGTAAGCAAACCAAAAAAAGATGATTTCACGCTCGCAAGTTGGCCGCACTTGCCTTGGTATCAGGACGCCTGGCCTGCACTGGATCTCAAGCTCACCGAAATACTCGGAGCCTAAGAGGTATTGCAATGGGTATCCCGTAGCTCGCTTCTTACACAGCTTCAGGAGAAGTGTTCGCCATCCCAGCCCTTTGCGGATGTTAGGGCGCTTGTGGACAATATTCAGCGCATGTTCTCGAAGCCATCGAAGCTCGTTCAATGCCGAGTCAACATTTCTGCAGCTACGGAGAAGAAGTGGCAGGTGTGCATCCAATTTGTACGCGTTCAGAAGGAGGGAGGTCTGTAAGCGAGGCATGCAATAGACTCGAAAATGTTTCTTCAGCAAGTTTGACCAAAGTCGTCACCTCCCGAGGTCGGATTGAAGTTCGCCGTTGATGATTTTCAAGCTTGTACCGGCAACCTCATGCCACAAAGCACCGCACACAACAAAAATGGAGTAGACACATTAGCTCTATCTGGCCACTGAGATCAATGCCTAGTCATACCGGCGGCTGTTCTATTTGCAAGGTTCATACTGAGCGATCCTTCAGAGTATGAGGTATCCTGCAGCACGTGCCTCATTGTCAAGAACGACTGTGAATGGACAGACTCCGAAGCTCCAAATGACGTTTCACACAACGAACGGCAACGTCGTATAACTCCAATCACCCATTGTTGAGTCTTTATCCAACCCTCAAGTCATCAGAAAGAACAGAGAATGGGAGAGGACGTTGACCCGGGAGCCTTCAACTCATGGGAGGATGCGTTTCAATATCCTATACCCACAGTGCGGAAGTTGGAACAGCAACTTCGAAGTAAAGCCAACGACAATGGAGAGAAACTTCGAGGGCTGGTTGGGTGAGCGCCACCGCGACTGCTGTATACGTGAAAGATATCCTACCAGTTCATGAGCTCATTACATCTGTTGCCGCTTAGGTCAAACTACAGGGCATTGTTGGGTACGGCAGAGCGCATCATCAGCATGGATGAGGATATGCAGAGCCTTGAAGGCATTCTGAGCGATCTGGGCCGAAATTCGAACTCAAGGACTGTCGACAGAAAATTCACGAACTTTGATAGATACCGAGAACATCTGCAAAGTCAAGGTATTACTCAGGTCACACGTGTTATCATGGTTTGCCCTAACAATCCAATCTCTAGCTACTCAGGAATACCGATTTGCTTCTCAATTGGCCGTTCTGCATAGTTGTCCTGTGGCTGTTTCTAGGTTACTCGAACAAGAAGGTTCCGCTCTGTTAGCAGCAAAGATCCTGGTAATATCTCGATTGCTTCATAAGAACCTATCGCAGAAACCGGACGCTCCGCCATATGTTGAAAAACTAAGAGGTCGACTTGCAACGCTACACCGAAGAGTAATAACCAAGATCGACCGCAGTTTGGCGCAGCCTGATGCCGAGTCTTCTCAACTAGTAGATGACATGTGTGCTCTTGCTCTAACCACGAGTTCGGCCCCAAGAGATGTCCTCAGACAGTTTCACAAGCTGCGGCTGCATACCCTGGTCACCAGTCTTGACAATCCGTCCGATGTGCGGCGAAGCATTTCACGCGCGTTGCGCACATTCTTGAGGACTCTGAAGGACACGCAAGCCATATTTCCAAGAGGCCTGGCCGAGTCGCTCCTCAAGCTAAAAGCTTGCCCATTACTTCAGGATGAATCTGTTTCATCTGTTGTTGGGCTCAATTTGGAAGTTCATTCGAGATGGATATCTGATGAGGTGCGAAACTTTACGCCATGGCCAAGACATGATGAACTCCAGAAACCCGAGGCTGAGAAGAAGCTCGCAAACTGGGCCAAAGAGGCTCTCGCTTGTCTTCTCGATGGCATCAACTCAGTTCTGACTTCTATTTCTGACCTTGGTCACGTTGCTCAATTGAGGAGGGAAACCGTCCAACAATGGATTTCGAGCAGTAACGTATCTCCCACACAGTGTTCAAGAGTGCTAGAAGACATTCGTACAGTTTTTAGAGATCGTATGGAAACCCTCACACTGAGCCGGACCCTCGACTTTCGGATTATATACTCGGAAATGAAGAGTGTTTTTGCTCATTGGGAGCCCAATTCGCCTGGTTCGTTGACCTCGTTGTGGGATCCCTCAATAACAACGATGAGCATTGACGGCAGCGCAACCGCTTTCAGGCGCGCGATGCAGGACCGAAGTCATGGCCGGAGCGAGCTGGTCCTTCGCGTCATGCAGAAGTATGATAGCTGGGAACAAGACCTGATACAGGTTCAGTTGGTCATCAAAAGTCTCAGAGCAGATCAGTGGGAAGACGAGTTGTTCGATGACATTGATGACGAACTGGGACTCGAGCCGAAGCATACGCTCTTGAACCGAGACGACCCCAATGTATTAGAGAAGTGTTTGCAAGACTCGCTACACAACGCTGTCGTTGGAACAGCCAGAGATATCGAAGATTTGATTTCACGTCTCGAAGTCGGAGGGGCGCGAGACGCGGCGGCACAGTCCATCCTTCTCCTACGAGTCCTGCGCGAGGTCAGCACTCGACTTCGAGTGGTAACCTCCGTCAAAGAAGCAAATGCTAGGGCGAGTTCTTCGCCGTCGACGCTATCCAGGGTCTTTTCAGATCCGACGTTGGTAGCTCCTCTGCATAGTCATATCGCCGCGGCTGTCATTTCGGATCCTATCGCCGCGTTCAAGGGCCGTCTCCACCACCTGCTACAATCCAAGCGAACGCCAGCTCGAAGCTTATGGGAGGGAACGCCCCAATTGCCAACACAGCCGTACGCAGCGACATTCAACCTGCTAGTGAGCATAAGTCGAGCCATGGCTTCGATTGGAAGTGATGTTTGGGCACCCACGGCGGTGGGCGTACTGAAAGCGGCAGCCCGCGAGCAACTTGGTGCAATCCTTCACCAATGTACTGAAGGATCAGGCGGAGAGGGATCCGAGGAGTCACAGAGCAATCCTCTCATCGCACGAGAAGTGACCAATTCAGCGGTGCTGAGCAGCGTCGAACGGCCGGAGCTTGCTGTTGATCAAGTCGGTAATTCCGAGATGCTCTCACAGTCTCGCAGAGATGTCTTCACACAACTCGTCTTCGATATCTTGTACCTCCTCAACGCGTTGCGGTCTCCACTTACGACCCACGATACGGTCCGAGGCCTGAAAGACGTATCGGAAGTATTATTGACAAGAGCTGGAGTAGATCGTACGACGCTTGCTAGACTCGAGGGAAATGCCATCGATTACTGGAAGCGAACCTACATGCTCTTTGCGTTGCTGAGGTAACCCAGCTGAATGCATAGGGGCCTTGGGGTTGCTTAACCTCCTGCCTTACCAAAATAATTGTTCAGCGTGTTTTTCTGAATATTCTTTTCTTTGATCCTAGTGTTTGCTGTTTTACCCGGTGTCTGGGACTCGTCTTTCTCTCCGATTCTTAGGCATTGCATGAGCTCTTCGAATTCATCAACACCGACTATGCCACCACTCGCTTGAGCGTGACCTCTGGCGAAACTATCGCCGAGTCTGTCTGCAAGCGTACCGGTCGGAGAGGAGGCTGCTATAGCCTTCAGAGAGGCGATGATATCAACGGGCTGATCGCGGGAGCGTGCACTGCGTGCTATGCGGCAAGAGAAGTTAACCTGCCCGGGAAGGTATCCGGTGTTTGCGACCAACACAATCTCCAGTTTGGACGAAGAGAGGTGGTTCGCCTGTGAGCCACAATCAGTCCTGTGCACATGAGTAGGCATTTGAGCTGAGAAAGGCTTCCCGCCACAGGAGTTTCAAAAATTTAATCTCGCTCGCCGTGGATGGCTACTCGACTGATGTAAGAGTATCTTCACTCCGCTGAATGGGAAGAACAAACACAACAGGGATTGGAGAGTCAAATCTTGACATTTCTGACATTGAATGCGAGACTGCAGCAACGGGAAAGTTGACATACCCATCTCGTTGCGATGACTGGATGCACTTGAGCCTGACTGCTTATTCTGAAGACAGCAATTCTGGCATCAGCTGAGAACTTAGGCGCCGTGTGGGTGCAACGCTCTACTTCTTCAGCAACTTCGGCTCTGGCAGCAAGCAGCTTGGGGTTCTTGAGCAGCGTGGCAGGATGATCAGTTTGCAGCAAGGCATCCCACGCTGCTTGCACGTTGTAGCCGGCGGTCCGGCGAGGTGCATTAATGAGGGACACCGCATCATTGATGGCCTTTTTGGTATACCTTTTGAACATATCTTTCATGTCGGGAAATGGCGGAGCCCATTTGAGCGTGTTGCCGAGGTCACCGTGAGTGCCGAGGGCACAAAGCCAATCGCACTGTTCCTGCACATCAGGGTGAAGCTCCAGACATAGAAGGTATGTCAGTAAGGAGCTGGTGGCGACTGGAGGGCAATGACATGCGCTGACCACTTGCGCGCCAGCCGGGAAGTCGGAGTAGCTTTCAGCAAAATGGTGGTCAATCACAAGAGATTTATGCTGTTGATCGATGATTGCTGGAGCCTTGCGCGAGCCTTGATCGAGAACAACAATATAGGATGGGGAGTATGAAGACATCAACTCTCTTTCGCTTTCCGAGTGGATCGAATTACCCTTCTGCAAAAGATGAACGGTTATCTTGTCGGCGGACAATCCGAGAAGGACGAGGGTTCGGTATAAGATCACTCCAGAGCTTAGGCCGTCCGAGTCTTTATCGGGAACGATGAGCGTCCTCTCGTTCGATTGAGCGCTTGAGAGAATGAGACCATGTAATAAATGTCAGGGATAGGTATCAGCAAGAGAGAATTACCATTCCTTGATAAACCTCCTCGCACCTTCGAGCTGGTCTTTCGGCGCGGGCCACGACACTTCTCCGTTTCGGTCGGTTCTCATGGGCGAGAGGTGATACTCTGGTACTGCAGGTCGCGGACGTTTCTTGCCCTTGGCTGATGACCCAGGACTCGGAGCGCTGCGCTTCATCTCTGTGTCCGGTGTGCCAAAGCTCTGTGTGTTATGCAGCCGTCTCATCTGTTGAAAGTGCGCTCCGTAAGATGTTCTACGATGTGCTAGGGGGCCGAAACGAGCGCAAGACCAATTGAGAACGCGCGAGGAGACTCGCATTCAGCCCACCTGACAAGGGTTGAGGATGTGAGATATCCTTGAGATGTAAAGTATTTTATCAGATTTTGAGCGCCCAGTGAGGTACGGAGTTCGACCGACTGTCGAGCGTTGCAAGCTCCGTGGCGTATGACGTCAGCAACCAAGAGGAAAAAATTAGATATAAGCTTTATTTTCCGCCTTGATGAAGAGGCCGAAACAAGAGGTGATATCAATCCTAAGAAGATGATATATCTGCCAATGATACATGACGACTTCATATCCTACAATTCTACAGGGTTATTCAATGTCAACAAAGTGGCAATCATTGCCAACCGAAAACCTTCGCAACGCTCAGAAAACTCCACCTGGTCCCACCCACGGCCACAAGGATGCCCACCAGATCGACTACCAAGAGCACGGTGGCGCCCAGCATGAATCTCGGGCTGAAGACGCGCATCAGCATCAAGTGCCTCCTGAGCCAGCCGGCCCACACAGTCGTGGCGAGCGAGATGACGGCGTAGAAGAGCAGGTGCGTCGTCATAGCCTTGGCCACGTCGCTCAGAAGCTCCTTCTTCCGCGGCGGCTGCTTCCACAGCACGACGGCGGGCACGGCGACGGCGCAGAGGATCTGCGCACCGAACGTGTTGAGCACGACGAGGAGCGGCGACCATGGATGCCGGACCGCCCTCAGAGGGATGAAGGCTGTCTCCCATTGAATGCTGGATAATGCGGCTTGATGGCCAGTCTTGAAGAAGTGGAACGAGCCTAGGAGACCGAGCACGACCGGTCCAACGGCTGTGTTGCTCAAGCTGTTTTCATAAATAATCTCCAACAAAGACAATATCTGCCAGCCCAAAACACCAATCGCGCCACCACCCATTGGCTTCTGAACCAGAATGATCACCATGAGCCAGATCGTGACCAGGAGGAAGTAGCGGGAACCGTGCACATTAGAGTAGCCCAAGATGGTGATGAACGAGCTCGCGCCCTCAGAGACGACTGGGCCGTCATCCGAGGTGGGGTTCTCGGATGGGACAGTCGTCGATGCTGGTTTAGTGTCACCAATGGTGGACTTTGCGACATTCCTGATGCCGAGAAATGGTGATGCCCAGGCAAAGGTGGAATAGCCGGCAGCCAGGGCTAAAGCCAGGACAAACTGTGCGATCAGAATGCGCACAGTCTTGAGCAGGCCCTTGTCGATTGTGGACCAGTCTCCATCATCTGCGGCGTCCAATACCCAGAAGGCGGAGCTGAAAACCAGTCCCGCTCGGAAGGCCACTCGGATCCACATCGCGGCGGAGCCTTGGTATGAGTTTGTGGAGTTGTAGAAGGACTTGACCACCTCAGGCAGGAGCATTGCAACCAGAACTGGAATCGACAGCTGCCAGGCTGATGACGTTGAAGACGACGTTGAAGCATAGTATGTAGACCGGCATTGCGGCATCTGATCTTCCCGACACAGTCGCGACAAGGAGGCCAGCCGTGTGAGGATCATGAAGACGGCTGATTGGTAGCAACTGCGAATCCTGGCGTGATAATCATGGTGCCTCAGAGAAAAAGCCATCAATAACACGCCGAAGCTGCCCAGGAAGAACAGCAGAATTTCGTCTTCCCAAATCGTGAAAGAGTTCGATGCAAAACCGGCAGAAAGTGCAAGGGTGAAGATGATGGAGGTCTTACTCCATAAGGAATCAGGCAGTGCGGACTTCAGCCGTCGCCGGGCATACCAAAAAGCGCTTGACAATCCCATGCAGCTGGCGATAGCAGCGACGAAGGGAATTGATACACCAGACAGTGCTCCTAGTAAAGCGCCGATCACGCTAGCTCCGATGCCCCTTCTGAGCAGTATGGGGGTGAGATCAGTAACATCTCCTTCTATGCAACGAGCATACGCAACAAGAACAGCCAGCGCCGCGGTGAGGGTGACAATGCCGTATATCATGCTAGGAATGTCGAAGCGGGCCCACAGACTCCGGCAGACGTTTAGGTTGGCCTTCTGGTACTTTAGAAAGGCAGAGTAAGCCTCCTTCCATTGCTCCGAAGTGACGCGCTTCGATTGCACAACACGATCCCACATGTCAATGGCTTCTTTCCAAAGCGCCAGCGGCCCCGAGATATCCGCCTGGTCTAACTTGCGGACAGCTGCGTATTCATATTGATATCGGTTGATCTGAGCTGCGGCCAACCGGGTCACGGTGGCCAGGTTGAGCAGATCACGCCCTTGGGTCCCCACAAACGCTTCTTCGATGGGCGCACCCAGATTATTGAATGGAATGGGCAGCCCCAAGAGCAGGGAGAGGGTGGGCACCAGATCTATCTGGGCAACAGGCCTCTCCTTTGCCGTGGCAGGCGGAGCAACGTGCTCGGGGCTGATGCGACCAAAGAACGGGTCCTTTGAATACATCCACAGAGCCGCTTCGATCTCGTCGTCCGACTCGCCCCCGTGGTCGCCTTTCGAGTCCATGCCGTGATCTCCCATCACCACCAGCAGGGTGTCGGAATCGAGAGCATCGATGACTCTGCGGAACACCTGGTCCATCTGGCGAAGCTTTGCAGCCATGGCGGCATGATCCGGGCCGTAGCGGTGGCCGGCGTGGTCGACCCCCAAGTAGTGCGCAATAATGACATCCCATTTAGATGCATTGGACGAATCCAACAGCGGGAAGAGATGCTCGTTGACGCCGTCATCGACGGAATGAAGGTCCCAGACGTTAAACGAATCGTACGCCTTCGTGAGATTCGGCTCAAAGTGTCCCGGGAACAGCGAGTGCCATGTATCATCGCCCAGGTGAACGATGCGTCTGCCCGCCCGTCGCAGCTGACCGATCAAGTTGTCCTCGTCTATGGCCGTCCCGGCGAAGTTGGAACCTGCCTCGACGAAGGTGGGCAGAGTCCCGGTGGTGAGCCCCTTGAGACGCTGGAGCGTGACTGTGGGAGGGTCTGCGATGAACGGGCGGAGGAAGGAGTTTACGGGTTGGCGCACGGCGGTCTCGTAGAAGACTGGTAAGGCATTGTGAAAGTGGTGGGGTCTGTCAGTGGCGTCCTCTCCCACAAAGGGAACGGTGAAGTCGTAGCGGAGGGCGTCGACGAGAACAATTACGGCCTTGTTGAAGCTCTTGGGATGCCAACAGCCCTCCCGGACAGATGGAACCCAACCTAGGCCAGACGGTGGAATAGGTGGTACGGCGCATTCCGACTCATGCTTGAGGATCAGCCGGGTCAGAAGAAAGCCCTGGGTGAACAGGTAGATGCCCACACAATGAAGGGCGCTGTAGACACCGTCAATCAGGATCTCAGTCGGTCAAAATGGGCAGTCAGGTCATCCGGACGACGTACAATATCCAGAGTAGAAAGGCGACGAGCAGGCCGTGTGTCGCTTGGAACTGCGATTCCCTCTGCTGGCCTACTGCTTTTTCGCGATCCGACCTCGCTCGCAGCCCGCGAGATTCATCGACGTCTCTCTGGGCTTTGGCCTCGGCGAACTTTGCGGCGATGCCCTCGAACGACGGAAGGCCGCCATTCTCCATTGACAGCGGGATCGATGCGCGCGACCATTGAAGGCCTCTCGCTCAAGCAGTCGCAACCACACGAGCCTCAGAACCGTGCGGATGTCCACGGGTGGACCTCGGGATGCGGATGTGGAGACGGCGCCAACCCGGTGGAGGGTTTCCAACTTCCGCGACTTTTGAATCTTCAAATGTTCCAATGGTGGTGCCGACCCGAGCCACGCCGCGGACACGTCTACCTAGGTATGATGATTGGTCTTTACCTACGCAGGACATGTGCATTTCTACATGTACCTAGCTATGTACTCCGTAGTAAATATAGGCCTTGTCGAAGAGGTTTAAGTCTTAAGGTTTGGTGGCGAGGGATGGGCTGCTGCTAAGCCCCCTCTTGCTGATACGATACAGGAGCAGAGCGGTGCGCAGCGAAAGACAGCAAGCAAAGAGTAATTTTAACGGTCAATGCAGCCACGGCAGGAAACGCCAACGGTGTCCACGGATTGCCTCCAAGCACGGGCGAAACGTGCTCCGGGAAGTGTTTATAATACATTAGCATAAAAGTAGGAGGGATCCAACACCCCGCGTAAGAGAATAAGTTGGGTCATGAAGAGGGCCTGCTCAATCCGTCTAAGGAGTTGCTCCAAAATTGCCAAGGGAAAAACAAGAATGGTGAAGTGTAACGAGACGAGCGAGAGAAGAGCAAGACGTGAGCCGGACGAGCGGCAGGGAGAACGTCCGGCTCGATTTTACTGAACATTGGAGGGCGGCTGCCATGAGCCGGCCAGGAGATTTGGGGGACCCGACATGAAATCGTCAGGGGTGGCACCAGAGGGTCACATCAGCGCAATGAATAGAGTCTGACAATGCCGGGCGATGCAAGAAACCGCGAACCGAATATGGATATCATATCTTCTCTTTCAAGCCACCGATCCGATCGAGGTCGAGCGATTGGAAACGGTCGGCGCTGTGCCGTTGATATGGGGGCAGCTCCTCCTGCAGAGGCTCGAGACCGACGCTGTGATCGCCGACTCGGACGACGAGGACCCGGCCAGACTGCCGTCTGCCGGCGTCATCGAACTCCTCGGGAAAGGTGATGCGGATTTCCGGGACGGTGCTCGGAGGCGGACCGGTCGAGTTTGCGATGAGGTTCTGCTTCTCCTCGTAAACACAGATGGGCTCGGACCGTCGACTCGAGCAGGCGGGAGGAGTGAAGATGAGTTGGCGACAGGCAAAGGATCCGGACCCGTCTTTCTCTACATACTCGGGCAGTCCGTCCTCGTAGTCGAGCATCTGTGCCCTCCGACTGCGGCGCAGGAAGAAGAGGACGCCGATGAGGAGGAGGGCGGAAAAGACGAGGATGAGGAATGTTGTGACGAGGAAGAACATCGTCCGATTCGGCGAGGAAGTCATGTCGTCACGGATGAACGGGCGATGGGCGTCTGACGCGCCAGAAAGAATGATGGAGCAAGGTGTCGCCGATGTGGAGCAGTCAGACAATCAGGCCGTCACTTGTTAAACCCTGGAGCGGCGCAAGTCAGTTGATGATGCGGTTCACGGGGAGGGAGAGCGTCAGAGGGGAGAGGAAACAGAGTGATGGAGGAATGAGAATCAGCAGTTGAGCTCACGTACGAGGCAAATGAGGCGCGGCCTCTAGCGGTAGCGCCGACGATGTTCTAAGGAGCGAAAATGGTTGAATCGTAACGGATCGTATCTATGCCTGGTGAAGAGCGAAAAGAATGGACGCAGCGGGAACAGCTGAATGAGTGAAGCTGTTGCTGCTGATGCTGACGACTGCTACGATATCATGAGCAGGGCGAACAGAGAGGAGCAGGAGGAAGAAGGGAAGGAGAGAAGGGGAGAAAGAGAGAAGTGGAAGAGGGGGAGGAAGGAAGGGATGATGATTGTGAACACTTGAAGAACAGCGGGCCAATGGAATGAGAGGGAAGTTCCCGACGGAGAAATGCATCCACCTGAGGTCCAGGTACGGGTCCCGATCTGGATTGGCGCAGTGCGGCCACCCGCCCGGTCCGGTTAGCCTGATGGATCTTTTGACCAGGAACAGAATGGGGGAAACGGACGGGCGCCAAAAGGGAGCAAATCAACCGTCCGGGCGAGCATGGCGGTTCAACACTCGGAAATTAAGATGCAGAGACCACACCACCTTTCCCTCCGTCATGACAGTATCTCAGAAGATATCCGTGGGAGTGGACGACGCAGCAGGAATACCGTGCATTCTCCTACTATGTATCAATCGAGGCCTCGCCTCTCGTCGGGAATCCCGGATGCACTCGATGGCATGCATGTCAACAGGTATCACGCATATCTGACTGTCAGAACTCTGATGCGCAACACAACCGCGTTCCGAGTCTCCTCAGACTCATGATTACTTGAGATATTCTGGAAGTCGAACGAGAAGCAGGTTTCGGATTCTGACAGTAGTGAGTCGCATCGCGACCTCGCATCCTTGTCACTCGCCAAACTCGCACAATCGATAGGCTCGCTGCAAGACGGCGGCGGCGGCTGATAGGAATGATAGTTCCATCGGCCAAAACCAGGGTCCTCCCGAGGTCATTCTCTCGAAACGCCCCGGAGTTAGGAAGAAGCGGAACGGTCTTGTATGAAATTGAGACCTGGCCAGGGCGGATGAGCGCTTCGGCATACGGCCGCCGACGATGAAACGGCGTCGTGAGGCCGCTCTGCTGAGAGATGGAGCGATAACGTCGATGCGACAGGTGCACGCTTATCTTCGTTAAACCTCCGCATACATACAGTATG
>QQTW01000802.1_pt1 | contig 20661 bp, 20 predicted proteins | sample 1904831 | NCBI WGS metagenome assembly QQTW01 (sample SAMN09435610, study PRJNA476489) | Subsurface metagenome, whole genome shotgun sequencing project. | reverse complement strand
GATTTTATCAAATTTATCGCTTAAACTTTTAAAATTCTAATCTTGAAAAAATAAACTATTATACTTTCTTAATTTAGTTGTTAAATTATATTATATGTGGTAGATAGATATTATAATGAGAGTTGATAAAGAAGCTGTATAAAGCAATCAGCTACCTCAAAAGATTCAATTCCAGAAGGATTTTTACTGAAAAATCCTTAAAAATCCTTTTGCTAGTCAAGAGAGGATTGAGCAAATTTGAGTGAATAACATTTTATTTGATTAAGTTGTGTTTGAACTCAAAAAAGGAAAATTGAAAATTAGAGAGGGAACGAATGCAGATTTTAGGCTAATTAAGCCATTGTAAAACTACATACTTAACTATCTGCTCGTACAGCACTTTCATAGGAGAAAGGAATGTAAGAGTGGGATAGTTTAACCAAAAGCTGGAATAACTGATAACAACTTGAATAGTAATATTTCAGTATATTCTATGAGTGCATTGCATCTGGTGATGTGCAATAACGGTTTAACAAACAATTATAAATTGCAAATTGTCACTGGAGAAAAGCATGAGAAATTTTCAAGAAGGCATCAAAAATAAACGCTCTTTCACAAATGATGTATTAGCATCTTTTGTTGTATTTCTTGTCGCCTTACCTTTGTGCATGGGGATTGCGATCGCCTCTGGAGTACCTCCAAGTAGCGGTTTGCTCACAGGCATGATTGGCGGTATGGTTGTCAGCACTATTTCCGGCTCTCCCCTACAAGTGAGCGGGCCTGCTGCTGGGCTGGTGGTGATTGTTGCCGAACTAGTGCGCGATTATGGCATTGAAATGCTGGGGCCTGTATTGCTGCTAGCAGGACTAATTCAGTGGGTGGCGGGAACATATAAGCTCGGTCAGATTTTCCGCGCTATGTCTCCGGCAGTAATTTATGGGATGTTGGCTGGCATTGGCGTGTTAATCTTCGCTTCTGAATTCCATGTCATGATCGATGACAAGCCACGCCATCACGGGATTGAAAACTTAGCAGCCATTCCCAGCGCTATTTACAAAGCGATATTTCCTCCTGACGGCACTAACCATCACATCGCTGCTGTTATTGGTGTAATTACGATCATTCTCCTCATCCTCTGGGATAAATTTAAGCCTCACCGTTTGCGGCTATTGCCAGGGGCGCTGATTGGTGTTGTAGTGGCAACAGCGATCGCACAGACGCTAAAGCTACCAATTCAATACGTTGATGTACCAGCAAATCTGCTAGAAGCAATTCAAGTACCAAAGCCGATCCACTTTTACCAACTGCTTCATGCACCCCTACTACTGCAAGCAACAGCGATCGCTTTCATTGCCAGTGCGGAAAGCTTACTTTCAGCTGCGGCTGTGGATCGGTTGCACTCTGGAAAAAGAACGAATTTCGACCGCGAATTAGCTGCCCAAGGTATAGGCAATGTAATATGTGGCGCTTTGGGGGCGTTGCCAATGACGGGGGTGATTGTTCGCGGTTCTGTAAACGTGAAAGCAGGAGCTAAAACTCGGCTTGCTGGCATACTGCACGGCGTTTGGCTGCTGGTGCTGGTAGTCTCCGTGCCTAGTTTGTTGAGGATGATTCCTATCTCTAGCTTGGCGGCAATTTTGGTTGTGACGGGATACAAGTTAATTGAGGTAAAACACATCCGCAAGCTGAAGTATTATGGCAAAAGTCCTTTGATAATTTTCTTTGCCACCTTTATCGGAATTGTTGTTATCGATCTGCTTGCAGGCATAGCGATTGGGATCGTCCTGACAGGAGTAACTCTGATTTATAAAATTTCTCGCTTGAATATCTATATCAAGCGGGATGAAAATCAACCGCGCTTTGACATCTACCTAGAGGGAGCAGCGACATTTATTCGCCTACCACAGCTTGCTGCTGCTTTGGAGCGAGTGCCACCAAAAACTGAGTTGTATGTCCATCTAGAGAAACTGGCTTATATTGACCACACTTGCATGGACTTGTTGTCCCAATGGGCAAAGCAACAGGAACAAATGGGAAGTACCGTCATCATGCAGTGGGAGAATTTGGAGGAGCGCTATCGCAAACCATTCTTTTCCAGGCGATCGCCAATGGCAACGTAGAGATAATTAAGCAGCTACTAAAGCCTCTTGTCCATGTCCTCGCAGCAGATCCATCAGTTCGTCCCGGTAGTCGTGGAAAACAGTTTGACGCTTAACATTTTGTGTGCGATCGGGCAGTTTAATCGGAATTTCCTTCTTGATAGTACCGGGACGAGTACCTAGAGCGTAGATCCGATTAGAGAGGAATACGGCTTCTTCTACGTCATGGGTAATCATGAATATCGTTAGATTTGTGCGCTCCCAGAGTTCCAGCATAAACTGGTGCATTGATTCCTTCGTGTGGACATCCAAAGCGCCAAAGGGTTCATCCATCAACATTACTTTGGGTTCTGAAGTGAGGGCGCGGGCGATCGCCACCCGTTGCTTCATCCCGCCAGATAGTTCTTTAGGCAGCGACTTAGCAAAGTTCGACAATCCCACTACACTCAGGTAGTAGCTTGCTTTCTCTCGCCGTTGCTTCTTCGGTATTCCTTGCAGCTTAAGCCCAAACTCAGCATTTTCCTGCACGTTCATCCAGGGGTAAAGTGTGTAGTGCTGAAACACCATGCCCCGATCCGGCCCTGGGCCAGTGACGCGCACGTTATCAATTTTGACTTCCCCAGCTGTGGGAGCATCTAGTCCGGCAATCTGCCGCAGCAGAGTAGACTTACCCGAGCCCGACGCTCCCACAGCGCAGATAAATTCGCCTTGCTCAATCGTCATATTAATGTCCTTAAGGACAACTAACGATCCATTTTTCGTCTTAAAGTTTTTATGCAGATTGGTGATTTGCAAATACATGAGTTAAACCTGTGAATTAAAATTTGGTATCGGATTAAATAGCTTTGGGAGCCTTAATTTTCGTATTTTTGGTAATTTATAACTGGTAACTGGGCTACCAATTCCCAATTTTTGCTCTACCTGCGATCAATTCTGTATTCGGGTTATCGTTTTTGGCTTGCCCACTTACAGGAAACCCGCAGGAAATATTGGAATAGCAGGTCGAATGTCAACCCAAACACCCCAATGACAATTAATCCGACAAAAATTTCATCGGTTTTGAGGAATCGACCAGCCACGCTGATCCGGCGACCCAAGCCTTCGGTTGATGCAATCAGTTCAGAGACAATTACCAATTGCCAGGCGGCGGCCAAATTAATTCGACAAGCATCAATAATTCCAGGCAAGACATACGGTAAAATCACTTGCAGCAGAGTCTGCAAGCGGTTTCCTCCTAAAGTGTAGGTTGCTTCAATCAAGTCTTTAGGTACAAACTTCACCGTATCCATCACCATCAAGGAGTTGAAGAAAAAGACACCGATGAAGATGAGTGTAATTTTTGGTTCTTCTCCAATACCCAGGTAGAGGATCAGCAGGGGAATGAAAGCGGGTGCAGGCATATATCGCATCAAGCCGAACAGCGGTTCGAGCAAGGCACGAATACTGGCAAAACTGCCCATTAGCACTCCCACTGGAATGGAAAAGACTACCGCCAGTAGAAACCCCACACCTACCCGCCAGAGACTAGCCACAGTATCCTTGAGTAGTTCGCCACTACTCCACAGCCTGCTAAACGCTTGCAGTACCTTAGCAGGTGAGGGCAAAAACTGGGGATCTACGTTCCCAAATGTTGTCACTAGCCACCACAGTAGTAGCGGTCCCCCGATGGAAGTAATAACTAATGCTGTATTTAAGGGTTTGGGGATGTCTTCAGCCAGCCGCCAGAAGACTGTAGAACTCATCGCTTTAGGTTGGGAAGGCGGCATCGATCCAGTGCTTTGACTCATAACGTCTAGTGGCGAGTGGTGAGTAGCGATAAGAATGATTACAAATTATGAATTTTGAATTTTTTTGGCATATGCCTTAACGAAGCGATCGTCAAACAGCTTGCTGATATCCGGTTTCTGCTTTGCCAAACCCACTTGTTCTAAAAACTTGGTCATTTCCTCGGATGCAAACATCAGGGAGGACATATTGTTGCCTGGTTGAAAGGCTTTGAGGTTATCCTCCACTGTAAATATTCGCGTACCTTGGGCATATTGTTTGTATTCATCAACACTGACTCCTGCACGACGAGCCATGATTTCAGTTGCTTGATCCGGATTTGCCTTCATATAGTCCAGCGTCGCAAACCAGGAATCGACCATTGCCTGCACCCGATCCGGATGCTCGTTTACAAACTTGCGCGCGAAAACCAGGTGATCGGGGATTGATCCTGGAAATTCTTTGGAACTGAAGAGTTCTTTGCTACCAGGGCGCTTCAATGCTTGGGTGGTGAACGGAGCAAACACTGCTACTGCATCCACCTTTCCAGAAACGAAGGCTGCCGCTGCTTGCCCCGTCTCCAAAGGCACAAACTGAATATCCTCTGGCTTTAAGCCTGCTTTCTCCATCCCTAACAGCAGCAAAAAGTGATCGACTGCGCCCTCTTCTGCTGCCACTTTTTTACCCTTCAAGTCGGCAATAGTATTGATACCTTCGCGGACGATTACCTTATCATTGCCCGTTGAGTTGTCGTTCACCAGCACAACGACCTGATCTGCACCGCCTGACATGGCGCTGATGGTGTCGTTTAGGGTTTGGCTATTGGCATCGATTTGCCCAGCAGTCAAGGTATTAATGGACTCCAAATATCCATCAAACCATTTGAGATCGACTGCAAGTTTTCTTGCCTCAAAGATCTTCTGCTCTTGGGCAACTTGCCAGGGGAACCAACCGGGCCACGCACTATATCCTAGACGAACAGCCATACCGCCGTTTGTCGAGGCAGAACTACCACCAGTGTTCGTGGAAATCTGGCTAGCAGGGTTAGTGCAACTTACAATCAGAGATAAGCTGGTTAAAAAAAGAACGCAACACAGCAGTAGAGATCGCCGTTTCATCCCATGTCCTTATATTATTATGTTAATTATTGGCAATGGCTGCCGTAAAGCTTGGTTTAATTTAATACTTATACTTAAGTAGCGGATGGAGCGATCGTCCATCCGTCATCTTTGATACAGAATTGGCTGTTACTAGCTATTCAATGCCAAAGTAGTCGTTGCTACTTGACTTTGCACCCAATCAAACCAGACTTCCAAACCTTCTCCCGTCTTTGCAGAAACAGGCACAATTTTGACATCTGGATTCATCTGTCGCACATTCGCCACAATCCGATCCACGTCAATATCGAGGTAGGGTGCTAAGTCCATCTTGGTAATCAGCAAGCAGTCTGCGGCTTGAAACATCACCGGATATTTCAGCGGTTTGTCTTCGCCTTCAGTTACGCTTAACAGCGCAACTTTGGCGTGTTCGCCTACTTCAAATTCTGCTGGACAAACGAGATTACCTACGTTTTCGACCAGCACTAAATCAAAGTCGCTTGGGTTATAGAGATGCTGTAGCTGATGAATGCCTCCAGCCACCATTTTAGAGTCGAGATGGCAGGAGCGTCCAGTATTAATTGCAATCACGGGGACACCATATTTACGCAGGCGCTCGGCATCCAGTTCTGTCGTCATATCGCCTTCAATCACGGCAATTTTCAACTGACTGCTCAGTGCTGCCAACGTCCGCTCTAGCAACACTGTCTTACCAGCACCAGGACTACTCATGACATTAAAGCAGGCGATTCCCCATTCATCAAAATGGGCGCGATTATCGTCAGCCCCTGCTTGGTTGGCATGAAGTAAGTTGATTTCTAAAGCAGCGTCAAAGGTTTGATGCATAAGTCTTGGGGTATGGGGAAAATGATGAATTATGAATTATGAATGCTGAAAATTCATCATTTATCATTCAGCATTCATAATTTTCTCTAGCTCCTTTGAGTATTCAACTCGCTCGATTTTGAGTTCTCGCCCAGAGCGAATATCTTCCATTGGCGATCTACACTCAGGGCAAGCGTACTGAATTCCAATTTCTGGCTGGTATTCTTTTTGACAGCGGTGGCAAAAAGCAATTAAGGGTGTTTCTCGAATGACTAGTTTTGCCCCCTCTAAAAAGGTATTGCGTGTCTGGACTTCAAAGGCAAATTGCAAACTTACAGGCTCGACACAGGTGAATTGACCCACAATGAGATGAACCTGAGAGATTTTTGGGCGATCTAGCTGCGCTTCCCACCAATCCCGCACTGTCAAAATCAGCGCCTTTGTCATGTCGGTTTCGTGCATAGCTTACCCCTGCCATTCAGTAACTAATTCTGGTTGTGCTTCTGGGTGAATGTAAGCTGGTTTTTCTTTTCGGGGTAACTGACCTGACACCACCAAATGTCCCATCGTGTCACAAATTACACGAGCTGCTAATAATGCAGTCATATCGCTGATGTCGTATGGGGGAGAAACCTCTACAACTTCCAGCCCGCATATGGGAGCGCGTTGAACAATTTTACCCAGCATATAGAGAGCTTCACGGGGCAACAAACCTCCTGGTTCCGGCCAGCCAGTCCCAGGTACAAAACCTGCATCGATGCAATCAATATCAAAACTGATATAAACGCAGTCTGTACCGTCTAAAGCTCTTTCTAGGGCGAATTCTACGGCTGCATCCAAACCCATTTCTGTAATGTCTGTAACCGTTAATACATTGCTTGCTCGTTCTCGATAGAATTTCACTCCTTCTCGCGGCACTTGCCAGCCGCCAATTCCCAATTGCACTAAATTTTTAGGTGGTGCATTTTTGATGTTTGTGGCATGAAACCAAGGGCAAGTGTGCATCCGTTCATCTAGATCTTTTTCCTGGGTATCCACATGGCGATCAAAGTGGATAATTCCCACTTTTTTGTCGCCTAGGTGACGGCAGATACCCCGCACGGTTGGATACCCGATCGAATGATCGCCTCCTAAAATAATCGGAAACGCGCCGGAACTAAAGATGTGGGCAATTCCTTTAGAAATCTGATCGAACGATTTTTCGTTGTTAGCTGGAATTGTAAAGATATCCCCAACATCGCATAGGGTAATTTGCTCTCGCAGATCGACACCTAATTCAAAACTATAGGGAGTATAAAGTGCTGAAATGCGGCGGATGCCTTGGGGGCCAAAACGAGTTCCAGGGCGATAAGTGGTGCCAGAATCATGAGGTACGCCGACAACAGCTACATCATACTCTCCAACTTTGCGTACATCTTCTACATAGGGCGCTTTGAGGAAAGTGTTAATACCAGCATAGTGTGGTAGTTCCCCACGCGAGAACGTAGGAATTGAGCGATCGCCAATACTTTCTGCGGCCTCTAGCCCAAACTCTAATCCTTTAGAAACTTCTTGTTGCCAGCCCGTAAGCGGTAGTCGTGCTTCTCGTTCCAAAGCTCGTTCAGCTTCACTAGGAGGACGATCTCTATGTGCGTCTAGACTTTCATCAAGTGGGCGATCGCGTTCAGTCATGTTTAAAAATCCTCAGCTTGTCAGAGTACAAAAATTATTTTTCCTTGAGAAAAATACTCAACTGCAATATAATAGCCCGGAAAGAAAACAACAACAGATTAACTGTTGTTTGTCTCTCCCGGGCTTTTATCCCGCCGTGTGGCTAGCTAATTTTTCTATTGGCTTTGCTAGCTCGCTTCTCTTGGACCAGCGTTTGCAGCGATAAGTCAAACCGGAACCCTAGAAGCCTTAGAATTTTTAATTTTTCTTTACCTATCAGCTATCCCAGAAGAGTTTAAAAGCCTGTCTAGATCGAATAGATCTAGCCTGCTTTTTGTTGCCAGGAAAACTTATTTCTATGTCTTTGTGGCAAGATAGCAAAGAATTAATCTAGAAAAATGTAGTCAAATTAACAAAAGATGTTTTAGTAATATTTAGTAACATTTTGATTTGACAGGCAGCCCGCGATGCTCTCTGGATTAGAGCTTAGGCTCATAGAACTCAAAATGAGACAATGAAAAATAGGCTTGTTGGTAGTTTCATTTAAAATCGTGCAGCCCAAAGGAATTACTTATGTGGAAAAGAATTGTAGCAATTGTACTAGTAGTGTCAGTAGCTCTGAGCCTTACGGGCTGTGCTTCGGTTGCTGCTGGATTAAAACCATATGTAGACAGCATCGATGGTTATGAGTTCTTGTATCCTATCGGCTGGCTGGAAGTGAAAGTATCGGATGGCCCCGATCTGGTGCTTCACGATTTGATTGAGGCTACTGAGAATGTTTCTGTCGTCATCAGTCCCGTAGCCAAAGGAAAAACTCTAGCTGAATTGGGCACTCCAACAGATGTAGGTTATAAGTTAGGAAAAAGCGCGATCGCACCTGCTGACTCAGGACGGGAAGCTGAATTAGTTAGCGCTGGTAAGGTAGAACGTGGAGCTAATACCTACTACCTACTGGAGTATGCTGTTAAACTTCCGAATCAGCAACAACGACACAACCTCGCCAGTGTTGCCATTAGTCGTGGTAAGCTATTCACCTTCAACGCCTCTACGCCAGAAAAGCGATGGTCGAAAATGCAGCAGGTGCTTGAGATAGTAGTTAAGTCGTTCAAAGTCTACTAAATGATGAATGTTGAATGCTGAATGCTAAAGTTTAAAAGTTAAAGACTTAATGCATTTCATCATTCATAATTCATCATTTAACCTTTAGTCTTCATCCTGATTAGATGAAAGTTCCTTCCTTTGTCCTTGCTTCAGCTTCTCCAGCACGACGGCGGTTGTTACAAACTGCTGGAATTGAACCAATTGTTCGTGTGAGCGATTTTGATGAGTCTCAAATCAAACTCAGCGATCCAAAGCAACTGGTAAATACTTTAGCTCAGTGTAAGGCTGAGGTGGTTGCGGCTGAGTTTGAATCGGCGTTGATTATGGGTTGCGATTCAGTTTTGTTTGTCAATGGTGAAATTTATGGTAAACCAGTTGATGCAGCTGAGGCGATCGCCCGTTGGCAAAAAATGCGCGGTCAAATTGGCGAACTCTATACTGGTCACGCCTTAATTGACCTCAGTCAAAATCACACTTTGGTGCGTTGTCAAGTCACACGAGTTTACTTCGCCCAAATAAGCGATCGCGCGATCGAAGCTTATGTTGCTACTGGCGAACCACTCAAATGCGCTGGCGGCTTTGCTTTGGAAGGCCGCGGCGGCCTTTTTGTGGAAAAGCTCGAAGGTTGTCACTCTAATGTGATTGGTTTGAGCTTACCCTTGCTGCGCCAAATGCTAGCCGATCTCGGATACGATGTCATTGACTTTTGGCACTAAGCCAACGGGCAAAATTGATTGGTGTTTAACACTGCTTCGCCATGATCTGGAATCCAAGCAAGCCATCGATCTACTGATAACTGACACAGTAAGAGTGCTTCGTCAAAACTATAAGTGCTAGGAAGTTCCTGCAACTTTACCCAAGTGTCTGATTGAAATTTTTGCTGTAACGAAGTGTAATCAAATTTATTCGACCAGTCCAGATTCTTTGCTGATGGTTGCACGAATTCTGACTGATAGGACTGTAATTGCATGGTTTTTCTCCTGTGTATATACAGCAACAGCTGCGGTAATTGTTTTTATTGCAGGGTAATTCGGCTGAGGCTACAGCCTGAGTGTTAGTACTCAGCTTGCTTCATACTAATAAAATATTTTCTGTAACATATGCTACTGAAGTTATAAATTCTCTAGCAAGCAAATGTTGGATTTCTTTACGTTGCAAAAAAGTAGAGACGCGATATGTCGCGTCTTTCCAACAGCAAGGGGTAATAGAATGATGAATTATGAATTGTGAATGATGAAAATTCATCATTCAGCATTTAGCATTCAGCATTTAACATTTCAACATGACAACTACTTCTACATCGTCCCTGCGATCGCAACAACATTCCCTGATTCGCCAGTTAGCTGACTCAATTGAAGCTGCTTGGTCACGCCACCTGGAACTTAGTCCCTACCCGATGCCCGCTGAACTAGGTTATGTCGAAGGTAAACTGGAGGGAGAAAAACTGACGATTGAAAACCGCTGCCATCAAACGCCCCAGTTTCGGAAACTGCACCTAGAATTAGCAAAAGTGGGAACGAATCTAGACATTTTGCATTGCGTCATGTTTCCCCGAATTGAATATGCTTTACCAATGTTTGGTTGCGACTTGGTGGGAGGAAGGGGACAAATTAGTGCAGCAATTGCCGATCTCTCACCTTTGAATAGCGATCGCACTTTACCTGCTGAGTACGCATCTTCTCTTCAAGCACTACCCACACTCAATTTCACCCAGCCGCGTGACTTACCAGATTGGGGAGATATTTTTTCTCAATTCTGCATTTTTATTCGTCCCGGTTCCCCCCAAGAAGAAGCAATGTTTTTAGCACGGGTGGAAGCGTTTCTAGAAATTCATTGCACAAGAGCGATCGCAGCTAAGCCTTTATCAACAGAACAACAAAGGGAAATATTGTCTGCGCAACACTACTATTGCAACAAACAAAGGCAAAACGATAAAACTCGTCGGGTGCTTGAAAAAGCTTTTGGTAATGACTGGGCAGATTATTATATGACAACTGTTTTGTTCGATCTGCCTGAGTAATTAGAATTTAATGTTTGCTGAACGAGAATTGCTGGGAGCAAGCGATATAAGCTCTTCAACGTTGTGTCGTATTGTCTGGCAAATTCTAGGCAAGGGCAGATCGTTGGGATCGTGTCCAAAAGGTTCTTCAATCTCAGCACCAATTTGTTCAATACTCAATAAGGTGAAACTGACAAAAGCTGTTACTACACCAGTCAACCAACGTACATCTGGGACTATTTCCAATGGCAAGACTAGACAATACATTAAAACTAATTTTCTCAGAATAATTGGATAGATTAGGGGCAGTGGCGTTTTTAGAATGCGTTCGCAGCCCCCCAAAATATCTACCAACTCATCTACTAATTTATGTAGTGCTGCCAATTGATAGGCATTGAGGCGATCGCGATCGTACTGATACTGTAAATAATCTCCAATCCAAAAGGCAATTTGTAATGGAGGATGATTTATATCTTTCAGTCTGAAATACTGAATTTCGGACATTAATGGTGCTAACTTCTCGTTTACGCCTTCCCCCCGAAGATGTAACTTCATTGCAAATGCAAAAGCAACAACTAGTCTTAGTGTTGCTTCTTTTTCTGCTCGATCCTGCGGTTCCTTTTCTTTAACTACTATCCAAATATCGCGCGTTAAGTTACGGGTTGCATTCACTAGCATTCCCCAGAGTTTACGTCCTTCCCAAAAGCGTTCGTGCGCTGTGTTTGTCCGAAAAACCAACAACAAAGTTAAGCCAATATTGAAACTTAAAACAGCTTTAGTAATCACATCACTATCCGCTGGAAAGGCTACAGGAAGCCCCAATGAGTAGAGTAGTGATATTAACAAACCATATGTAAAATAAAAAAGTACAGAAGGAAGAATTACTGGAAAAATTGACTTTTCCAGCCGTATAATCAATTGCCACCAGTTTACTTTCTCGCCAGTGTAAAGTTGATATTTGGCGCTGGCATAGTTATTTTCCTTGCTTTGAGAGCGTTTGCTATGGTTGTCTTTATTCTGAGCTTTGATTGGATGAGTTAGAACTTTGAGGAAATTTGCTATGAAACGGCTGAGTCCTAACATCGGATTGTCTCCAAAGTTACAAAGATACGTTTATTTTGGCTATAGTGCGATCGCATCAATGCTTGCTGGGTTGAAAACCCTTGTTTGCAAGGACTGCTGTCGATTTTTAGCCAAGATACTGCCCAGCTTAACAATTATTTATTAATATTCAAGAGCTTGACCTACTACCAAAGGCAGAGAAGTCTTGCTCAACCAGTAATAGGTGTTTTCAAGCGAGCGTAAAAGCTTTGGCAGTATCTTGTGCCGAAATTCTCTGTAGCATTAATTACAATTCGACAACTTAATACTGTAATAGCAAGCCTAGATAATTTGTGAATAATCGAATTGAGGCTATCATGTGTCCGTTGTTATTTGTATGAGTGTGTATAACTATTGACCAATGACAACTCTTGCGAGGATTTTATCACTCAAGTAGGATGGCTAAATTATCTTTTCATTAGTCCTTCCACTAATAGGCGAATGGTAAAGCGAGATCGAAACTCAATCTCCCTACTATCGTTCAGTGTCATCTGACCATCAAGCACTAGCATTGCTAACCCATGTGTCAACGCCCAGACACCTTGCGCCAATTGTTCTGGATCTCCAGGGCGAATTAATCCCATAGACTGCCCCTGTGCAATGATGTTCACGAACTGCATCCATGACTGTTGAATCGAATCTGCTAGGGAGGGATATTTCTTCTCTACATTCACTCCCCCTGCTCCAAACATAATCCGATAGTAAGATGGATGTGCGATCGCATAGCGGACATAGGCACTGCAACCAACCTCTAATTTCTCCAATGGGTTGGTGATGTGCTGGTTTGCCTCTTGCAGGGAATAATTAAACATCTCAAGTCCCTCTTGCGCTACCGCAGCCAGTAGCGCTTCTTTATCTTCAAAGTGCCGATAGGGTGCAGCATGAGACACTCCTGCTTTACGGGCAACTTCCCGCAATGACACGCTACTGACATCTTTTTCCACCACCAGTTCTAACGCTGCGTCTATCAAGGCTTGGCGCAAGTCTCCGTGATGATAGTTTTCTCGTTCTGTCTTCATTGCCGATAAATTTTTTGATGTTATGTGAGCGGCGATATGTTGACAAGGTAAACATATCAGCGTAGACTCATGTTAACAGTGTAAACATCTAAATTGTTTGCTGTTTGGGAGACTCAAGAATAAAAGCACTGATACCAAATTGCAGAAAAGAAGCGTAGCCAGTTGATGTTGGGAATGGGTAATAGGTAATAGTGCTGCACCTTTTTAGCAATTAGCAATTATTATTCGTGACGGGAATTAAGTTTTTGAACCCAAATTGATATGAGGTATTAGCGATCGCCACCTAAGAGTGAAAAAATTGACAAGCCAATCAAAAAATTGTTCATTGCTTCTGCTATTAACAATTCATAATATTCAGCTGAGCCATAATGTCTAGTTTAGTCAAGGCTTTGTGGTTAACGGAAAATCCACCTAGCTGAGGAATAGCTCAAACCCGCTCTCAAGCTCCTGATTTAACGATAGCGGCAACTGAAATTTAGTTATTACCCATTAGGCGCGATCGCGCCTGAACAGTTTAATCCAGCAACAGCCAACATACCACTCAAATGCTTTGAGCAGAAGCAGAAAACTAATTTTACACAAACGGTTAAGCTACTATGTCAATCATCAGTGAAAGGGAAAATTTCAGGTTAAAGAAGGAGCAGGACTTAAGACCTAAAGGCAGGTGGAAGTTTGCTGTAGGTATTGCTGTAGTACTTGGCTTGGGTGGAGCGGCTTTCAATCACGTACAGCAAACCCAAAAACAAAAACAAGCGCAAGTGAAAGCGCAAAATGTTAAGCCAGTAATAGTTAATGTTACTGCCTTGGGTCGTCTAGAACCTAGAGGGGAAGTGCTGAAACTATCCGCCCCAAGTTCTCCCACTGGGACGCGGGTCGATCAAATTTTGGTGGGAGAAGGAAAAAGAGTGCGCGTTGGTGATGTAGTGGCGATTTTAGATAATCGCGATCGCGCTCTAGCAGCATTGGAAAGAGCAAAAGGAGAATTAAAAGTATCCCAAGCGAATGTAGCGAACGTGCAAGCTGGGGCGAAAACAGGAGAAATAGAAGCTCAAAAAGCCACAATTGCGCGACTGCAAGCCGAACTGCAAGGGCAAAACCAAACATTACAAGCAACGGTTGCACGAATACAAGCCGAGCAACGCAATGCAGAAGTCGACTTTCAACGCTATGAAAAGTTATATCAAGACGGTGCTATTTCCGCTCAACAACTAGACAGTAGAAGGCTGAGTGCAACAACCAGCAGCGAACAGTTGAACGAAAGCGAAGCTACACGCCGCCAAACAATCGCCACCCTGGAAAAGCAGATCGATGAAGCAAAAGCGACTTTGAACAAAATTGAAGAAGTCCGTCCGACAGATGTGAGATTAGCACAAGCTGAAGTTGATCGGGCGATCGGTGAAGTTAAACAAGCTCAAGCTGACTTGGCTCTTGCACTAGTGAAAGCGCCAATTAGCGGTGAGATTATCAAAATTCACACCCGCGCTGGAGAAGCCATCAGTGCAGATGGTATCGCTGAAATGGGACGAACCGAACAAATGATGGCAGTTGCAGAAGTACTAGAGTCAGATATCGGTAGAGTACGTCTGGGGCAAAGAGCTACCATTACCAGCGAAAACCGGGCTTTTGCTGGTCAAATTCAAGGAACTGTAATTGAAATTGGCCGGAAAATTGGCAAACAAGATGTGCTAGACAGCGATCCAGCAGCAGACGTAGATGCCAGAGTAGTTGAAGTCAAAATCGGTTTGTCACCAGAAGCCAGCCAGCGAGTTTCTGGTTTAACTTACGCCAACGTAGTTGTGAAAATTCTTATTTAATCAAAGGCACAAATTTATGTGGCGCAAAATACCTTTAGCATGGTTACAGTTAACTAGAGAAAAGCCTCGCCTTATAGTTGCACTAGCTGGAATCGCTTTTGCGGATTTTCTCATGTTTATGCAACTGGCTTTCCGAGAAGCTTTGTTTGAAAGTAACGTCAGGTTGCATACAAGCTTGGAAGGTGAAGTTGTTTTAATTAATCCTCAATCTAACGCTGTAAATTTTCTCGAAAGCTTTTCTCAACGACGCTTATATCAAGCTTTAGACTTAAAGGAAGTAGCATCAGTTCACCCTATATATGTAGGCTTGACTTCGTGGAAAAATCCTCAAACTCGTCGTTCTAGCGAAGTTCAAGTGATTGCAGCTAACCCAAACGAACTGGTATTTAACTTGCCAGGAATACAGCAGAACCTAAACCCGATTAAAATGCCTGATGTAGTGCTATTTGATCGCGGCTCTAGACCAGATTTTGGCCCAATCGCTACTGACTTTGATCGAGGAAAAAAGATTGAGACAGAAGTGGGAGGACGGCGAATTAAAGTAGGAGGAGTAGTAGAGTTAGGGGCTTCGTTTGGTTCTGATGGAAATATAGTTACGAGCGATTTAAACTTTTTCCGTTTATTTAAAAACAGAAAAGCCGGATTAATTGATATAGGATTAATTAAATTAAAACCAGGAGCAAATCCAGAAACAGTTGTAGCACAACTTAGACAATACTTACCTAAAGATATTCAAGTTTTATCTAAACAGGAGTTTATTCAAAAAGAAAAAGATTATTGGGCAACTAGTACCCCAATCGGGTTTATTTTCGCTTTGGGAACAGTTATGGGTTTCATTGTGGGAACCGTAATTGTTTATCAAATTCTATATAGCGAAGTTTCCGATCACTTGTCTGAGTATGCAACCCTCAAGGCTATGGGATACAGTCAGACTTATTTGTTATTAGTTGTTTTTCAAGAAGCTTTCATTTTAGCAAGTTTAGGTTATATTCCCGGTTTTGGTTTTGCAGTTTTTCTGTATAGCATAGCTAAAAATGCGACGTTGCTACCAATATACATGACTGTTAGTCGAGCTATATTGGTATTTTTGTTGACAATGTTAATGTGCTTTATTTCTGGATTAATTTCAGTGCGTAAACTGCAAGCGGCAGATCCAGCAGATGTTTTTTAGGTACGATTTATCTTACTTATACTGATGTCAAAAGAACCTGTAATAGCTATAGAAAAACTTAACCATTACTATGGCAAAGGCACACTGAAAAAACAAACTTTGTTTGACATCGCTCTGGAAATTTTTTCTGGAGAAATTGTGATTATGACTGGCCCATCAGGTTCAGGTAAAACAACTTTACTCAGCTTAATTGGTGGGTTGCGGTCTGTACAAGAGGGAAGCCTAAGAATTTTAGGACAGCAGATGCATGGAGCCAGTGAAAAACAATTGATTCAATTTCGACGAAATATTGGATATATTTTTCAGGCTCACAATTTGCTGAAATTTTTAACAGTAAGGCAAAATGTGCAAATGTCTATGGAACTGAGCAACGTTTCTCAGCGAGAAGCTATTACTAAATCTGAAGCAATGCTGGGGGTTGTTGGTTTAGGCGAACGCCTGGATTATTACCCGGAAAACTTATCTGGCGGACAAAAACAACGGGTGGCGATCGCTCGTGCTTTGGTGAATCATCCCAAATTAGTACTAGCTGACGAACCCACAGCTGCTTTGGATAAAAAATCTGGTCGTGATGTGGTGGAATTAATGCAACGCCTAGCGAAAGAGCAAGGTTGTACGATCTTGATGGTGACGCACGACAACCGCATTTTAGATGTTGCCGATCGCATCGTCAACATGGAAGATGGTTATTTAACTAACAATACCCTAGCAAAAACTTCTAATTAGTGCAGTTGTAGATCGTTCGTTGTAATTGTGCGATCGCACCCCATAATCACAAAAAAACTTCGGTTCGCTCGCCGAAGTTAGTTAGTAGGAGAAACCAAATTTTGATTGATCGGAAGTTACTAATACCGAAATTAAAATCTTTAATTTATTTCAGTAAACTAACATAATTGTTACAAAAGTTCAATATATCTTGACAATGAAAGACAAATAGCATTAATAAGAGCTACTTATGATTGATTGTTGAAGTGAGAAGGCGTAAGCGTTGCAAAACTTGCCCTGCTGCTCTAGTGAAGATATCGTAGCTGAGGCTTAAAACGGTTGCATCGCTGAAAAAGTCCCAAAGTTTATTTATGGGCTTGAAGTGAGGATTTTTTACGCAAGTTTATATCCAGAATTCAAATCAGTAGCTCTGTCCACTTGTTGCTTAGTTACGACAGAAGTACGGGCGGGTTTGACAGAACAGTCTGTCTGCTTACAAGTATGATGGATAAACCCGCCCCTACGACTTACGACTTATGGTAGCGAGATCCATTAGTAAAAACTCAACTTGGTTGGGGCTAGTGCTGAGTTCTTTGGGATGGCTGTTACCAAATGCAGTAATGACTCCTTCTAGTTTGGCAGCCGAAAGAATTTATTTTTCCTATGGAGCAATTGAGCGGACAATTTCTGTCGCCTCGCTAGAAGCTTATGCTAAGGAAGGCAAAATTGATGACGACTTAGCCACTTACGCAGAGTATGTTAGCCCACAACGGTTGATTCAGTTGCAGCGCGTGTTGCAAGCTCGAATTCAGTTGAGTCCAGTTGCAGTGTCGCAGTTTCTTTACACGCCAGTTGGCGAGACGCTTCTGCAAAGACTAGGAGAAGTGATTCAAACCGAAGCTCGTCAACCTGGTTTTTATGCTTTACGAGCAGCACTGATCTTAGCAGCTGCTGATCGAGATGGTTTGTCGCTGCTGAGTGTGCTGGAAAAGTTTCCCACCCGGAGCGTGCGAATTGATTTAGGGCGTAGCCTGGAAATCATGGAGCGGCTAGAAATACTAATTGCTCAAACCCGTAAAGCGATCGCCCTTGTATCCAATCAATCAGCCGCCGCCACCTCCCAATCACAAGTTAATTTTTCTCAGTTACCAGACTTACGTTTACCTGGACGTTTTAGCTGGAATAAGCAAACATTGAAACTGTACGATCGCCGCCGCAATCGCACTTTTTTTGCTGATATTTATATTCCTCAGCAAGAGAGATCTGGGGGAGATGGGAGGACAAGGGGACAAGGGGACAAGGGGAGCCAGCCGCGTGCGGAGGTTCCCTCCGTTGAGCGGACTGGCGTGACAAGGGGACAAGGAGAACAATTTAAATCCAAAATCACGCCACTTGCTTCAAGCCGGGGAAAGAGTCCACCGCCCCTGCGACAAAATCCAAAATCCAAAATCCAAAATCCCCCCTCGTCTGGTTTCCCCGTAATTGTCATCTCTCATGGGTTAGGTTCAGACCGCACCAGTTTTACTTATTTAGCAGAGCAACTGGCGAGTTATGGCTTTGCTGTTGCTGTTCCGGAGCATCCAGGTAGTAACGCCGAACAATTGCAGTCGCTGTTATCTGGTCGAGCTAATCAAGTAGCAGAACCGAACGAATTTATTAACCGTCCTTTGGATGTGAAATATCTGCTGGATGAGTTGCAACGTTTGGATGCTTATAACCCCAGCTTTCAACTCAATTTCCAACAAGTTGGGGTAATCGGTCAATCTTTTGGAGGCTACACAGCACTAGCTTTAGCGGGTGCTAGACTTAATTTTAAGCAACTGCAAACAAACTGCGACGAACCAAATGATATTTGGAATGTGTCGCTGTTGCTTCAGTGTCGAGCGCTGGACTTGCCTGAGACTGATTATAATTTGCAAGATCCAAGAGTGAAGGCGGCGATCGCTATTAACCCAATCGATAGCAGTATTTTCGGTCAAGCTGGACTAGAGCGAATTCAAGTCCCAGTGATGATTGTCGGCGGTAGCACTGATACAGTTGCACCAATTTTATCGGAACAGATCCAGCCTTTTTCCTGGCTGGACACTGCACAAAAATATTTAGTCGTAATTGAACGCGCATCTCATTTTTCCATCATTGGTGAGACAAACCCAAATCAGCAGGCGTTCGTCTTACCGCCTCAAGCAATTGGCCCTAATCCTGCGCTCGCTCGTCGTTACATGAGCGCTCTGGGTGTTGCTTTTTTCCAAACTTATATTGCCGGAAATACCCAATACCGCAATTACCTTAGCTCTGCCTATGTCCAAGCTATTAATCAAGCACCATTAAACATTAGTCTTGTACAATCTCTGCCAATAACTCAGCTAACTCAACCTGCATTGCAACGTTCCCAAAAAAGTCAGGAGTTAGGAGTCATAAGAGAGCAGGATCTGAGGAAGGTAAGGGAGAAATGAAGTTGTTTTATTCTGAACCCTGATTTGTGATTCTTCTTAATTGAGAAATATACTTTTGCCACAAATCGAATGATGCTAAAGCTAGAGGTCAAACTATGTTGAAAAAAATATGCTGTGTATAGGCGTTATGTCTATAACGTTTATATAGTCTATTAAGCGCAAGGAAATATAGATGAGCAAACCATTACTAACGACTTTGCTGTTAGGTTTGTTACTGATTACACTATTAGCGCCTTTTTCTGGCTTAGCCTTATTGATGGTTGTCCTTTTCGTTTCAGCATTTCTTTGGACAACTTGGACTCTGATACAAGTCTTTATTAGTGGGAATGCAAGCGATATGAATCGAAATGCCAGCGAAAAAGGCTAACATCGTCTGCAACAAAATAATTCTCCTCATTTTTAACGCAAAAGGGCAGGGGCGCTTAAGAGATCTGAGGAAGCTGAGGGAAAAACTTCAATCCAAGGCTCCAAAATCTAAAATCCAAAATTCCCTAGCCCCTACCCTTTTGTAAGGATAGTGGTGATGGTTACCCATTCAGCACTTTCAAGCGCGTCGCGCATTGCTGTTTCATCTGTAAACTTGTCTTGCAGCATCCGCCCCTCATAGACAAGTTTCACCTCATTTTGCTGAAACGGCCAAGGAGACACTTCAATTTGGTTAGATTCATCATCCAACAAAGTCAAGGTAAGCTTAGTTTCACCTGAAGCAGTAGGTACGCGATCGAATTGCTGCTCCCTGTGCCTCATGCACACAGCCAGGGAGAAAGCATCCCAAATTGCCACTAGAGAGCGATTGCGCTCTATTACCTCTGGTGTAACGTAAGGTGCATAATTGGGATCGTGTTGAAGCTTGTCAATCAGATGTGCTTGAAACGCTTTCTCTTGTTTGAGAAATGCTTCCACCAGATCAGATAATTTAGGGGAATTCTGCCAACTCCTGAAGCGCTCATATAGCCCAGTACCGTGAAGCGAGACGAGAAGCGCCACATACCTACCATAAGAAAGCGCTAGTTGTTTAGCATTAGACCAAATGCCTAGATGCACTTCTGTTGGAACTTGCATGAAGTTATGAGGATAGCCTGTTTTTGGGTTTAAAGTAGGCATCGTTTCCCACAACAGCCAACCAATGTCATGTTGTTCAGCACCCAGACAAACTTCTTGTTGGGGCGCAAAAGTACCAAAGTGTTCGTTTCCCCAAGCTCTTGCTATACAACCAGAAATCCAAGCGTGTGCGGGTTGGCTGATGACAACCAGTGCTGTTGGATCTTGGCGATGTAGCATGAAAGTCTCCCCATCAATAGTGAGTTTGATTTCAGACTAGCTTGTGGAGATAAGTTTGCCGTCTAGCCACAGATTTATTTCAATACTACCTACGGCGTTTGCCTGCTTTACCAAAGGACGTGATAAATTTCGCTTTCTAACGTACCACTCCAATTGTCAAGACGAACTGGCGTTTTTTGCCAACTTTCAGTCGTATCGTCTTGTGAAACTTGAATTAATTCTACCAACTTCGTTTGAAGAAGATGGAGCAAACCCTGCTTTGTTGACTCTGGGTGGAGTGTGTTAGCTGTAGGTGTGGAATCATCAGAAGCTGATACCATGCCTTAGTCCTCTTGCAGCACTTATAGTTTCCAATGATTGTCAGATACTAACAATCAATAAGTTGACATATTTAATAATTCTTTACTTTAACTTTGATTTCATTTTTGTTCGACTTGTTATTTTGTATTGAAATCTACAAATTAACAATCAATTCAAGATGAGAGCTAGGAAACTATTGTCAGCATTTGTATTATCTTTATTGTCTGTATCATTTGTATTTATAATAGCTCGGCATATTCCCCTAGGTAATGCAATTTCTATAAAACAGGATAGTACAGCTTT